>Ga0066395_10000059_pt1 | contig 37121 bp, 50 predicted proteins | sample PanSoiPlot1MoBio_FD_61218 | JGI IMG/M metagenome (GOLD analysis project Ga0066395, IMG submission 61218) | Tropical forest soil microbial communities from Panama analyzed to predict greenhouse gas emissions - Panama Soil Plot 1 MoBio | ecosystem: Environmental > Terrestrial > Soil > Tropical... | reverse complement strand
TGTACCACGTCTCGACAGAGTAATTCATGCGTGGCCCCTTTCCTTCTTCGACGCAGACGACGACATCGGTCCGACGCTCGCTCCCCTGGCGGTCATGACGACTGCGCCTTCCGCCATTCCTTCGCCTCACGAGCTTCCACGAGCCGCGCCTCTTTGACCTTCGCCACGCTCTCGGGCGACAGCACGTAATCGCGCATCGATTCCCAGCAGGGTTCCCCATCGTCGTGAAACGGGATCCAGTCGCCGAACGGAAACCGGATCGCCACGCGGCGCTTGGGTTCGAGGGCGGCTTCATACTCGAAGGTTTCGAGTGGTCGCAGCGTGCGTGCTGGCGGCGCTCGTTTCCGCGCCCGTTTGCCCTCGCCGATAATCGCACCGAGATATAAGAGCGGCCGCCGGTAAACCGTGAGCGTCATGCGAAAACCCCCGCCATGCTCCATGGCTTTCGTCGCGGCGCGCCTTCGCGAAGCTCCGAGCGCCGCTCCATCCGGCACAAGTTGCACTCCGAGCGCCGCCCGTCGCTCGTCAGGGGCGAGCGCGCAAACGCCTTTCGATCGAGCACCTGAAGACATTGCCGGCAGCGCTTCGTTTTCATGGCGCCTCCCTCGCTGGTAGAGCTTTCAGGCAAAGGAGTAGGCGCTTAAGCGCGTCGTCGGCTTCGGCAAATACCGCTATCTCATCGGAATCGGCTTCGAGGCGCACGGCCGCACGCGCGTAGCCCTTGCCGTACACGAGCTCAGCCGTCTCCCCGAAGACGCGCTTTGCCTCCGTCAAGACCGCGCCCGGAAGCGCTAGCGCCTCGTCGAGCGGGCTGGTCATCGGAGAAGCCCTCGAAGCCCGGGGTAGGCGGCCCGAAGCTTTCGAAGCGCCGACTCCATGATCTGCCCGACGCGTGCCTTCGTGAGACCGAGCTCGGCCGCAATCTCCTCGTACGACATGGCGGGGTCCTGGCTGGCGGCCTCGCTCTGCGCGGGATCCCAGCGCGGAACACCGTTAGTCGAACGCTTCCCGCCCGCCCGGTATTTGCGCTTTCGCTCTGCGATCACCTTGCGATTGCGCTCGTAGTACTCGCGCCAATAGGCTTTCTGCTCTTCCGTCGCCATTACTCGGGCCTCCCCTCGTGCACGGAAGCAAACCGGTCGTAGCCCGCGGCCTGGTCGTGTTCCGTGAGCGCGCGCTCGGCCTGGTCACGTGCCACCACGCACTCGTCGTCGGGCAGAAGCCCGCCCGTCTCAGCCAGAACGAGCGCGCACACCGCCCGGCGGATGTTCACGGCCGAGACCAGCACGAGCGACCGCTCGCGAAAGGTCACCGGACGCCCCCGACTTTGACACTTTCATGCGGACGGGGCGTAACGCGCTGATACAATGCGACACGTTTCCAGCCGAAAACCCGCCAAACAGCGGCGCCCGTGCTGTTTGCAAAGGACGAAGGTTCCTTTAGCGCAAGGGACCTTTGCTCGCTCGCCATTCGACGGGTTTCCAGCATGATTCATGCTCCTTCCGTTACTCCGCTACGGCGCCGGCCGAGGCCTCGTCGGACCCCGACTTTGACGCTTTCTTGTGCTTTTCGACGAGCGCGATCTGCGCTTCCATGACGCCCATGGTGGCGAGCGCTTCGGGGTGGCCGTAGACGCGCTCGACCATTTTCGAGTCCACGTGTCCGAGGTTTTTCGCGACGAGCGCGGTATGGACCCCGGCCTCGATGAGCCACGTGGCGTGTGTCCGGCGTAGATCGTTCGGGGTCAAGCGGGGGATGCCGGCCTTCGCGCAGCGGCGGGGCAGGTCGCGCGAGATGCGGGCCCATTTCGTTTCCATGGCCGGCAGCGCCGTCAGAAGCAGGTCCCGGAACGGGGTCGGGACGGGCACCACGCGCGCCGAGAGCGCCGTCTTAGAGCCCCGCAGTCTGACGAGCCAAGAACGGTGGTTCACGTCGAGCCGTACCGCGCGCAGGTACTCGGAGAGCCGGGCGCTCGTCGCCACGATGAAGGTCACCGCCGAAAGCTCGTGCGGTTTCAGAACGGCCGCAAGCTTCTCTAGGTCCCCCTGGTCCAGATGCGCCTTGCGCGGCATATAGCCCGAGGAGAAGCCGATGGGTTTCAGCGCCGAGATATCACCCGCGTACTGGCCCTCGCGCTTGGCGTGCTTGCAAACCTGGACGAGACACGCGAGCTCTTTTACGAGGGTGTTATTGCAGGCGCCTTCCTCGCGCCGCTTGTCGATGTACCGATCGATCGTGGTCGGGGTAATCACCGACATCGGGCTATGCTTGCCGAAGATGCGGCTTACGTGACCGAGCTTGCAGCGGTACATGTTCACGGTGCCGGCCGCGCTGTGCTCGACCTTGATCGCTATCACCCTGTCTATCCAGTGCCCGAGCTCCGCTTCACGCGAGGCAAGGTAAAGGGGGTTGTTGACGCAACGTTCCCGATCTTCGAGCCAAGCGCGAGCGCCTTCGATCGTGCGCGCGCCCGTGGAAACTCGCTTGCCGGAAGCCGGATCACGGGACCACCATACTTTGGAGATCCGTTGCTGGCCGGTTTTCTTGTCGAGGTATTTCGGTTTATAGAATCCGTCTTGCATTTTGCTCTCCTGTCATTTCCGCTCGTGATGAGCTCTTCTAGGACGTCAGCGGGAATTCGCCGAAGTCCGTCGACCTTTACCCCATACCGCGCGACAAGCGCGTAGGCTTTCGTGCGCCCGCAACGGAGCACGGCTCGGACGTCGCGAGCCCGAAGCAGGACTTGACCCGGGGCGCGCGTCGTGCTCACGATTGCCCCCTTCGGGGAAGTAGCGGCCACCCGAGAACGGGTACAGGGGGGGAAACCGGGATGCCCGGGTGACCGCTGCGCACGGGTGTACTCCGGTCCACTCCGTAGCGAAACACGGAACGAACGGCTGCCCCGTTTTGCAACATGCACATTCGGGTGGACACTTAGGCGGCCCCCCGGTTGGTGCTACACCACGCATGGCGGTACCGAAGGCCATCGAAATGGACGCGCTCGGTTGGCTCGATGACCCGGCCGCACTCCGGGCAGGTTTGCTGAACGGGCCCCGGGGGGCCGGAAATCTCTGGAGGTTGCCGGTCATCGAAGAAGCGCAAGAGCACCCGCGTACCGACGTAGGCCGCGAAGAAGATGCCGGCGATCCACCAATAGAAATAGGCGGTAACCATATGGGGCCTCACGCGGCAAGCACGTCCGGCGGCTCGCCCGATCCGAAAAGGAGCCACCCCGGGGAGCACCGAAGAGCGCTCGCGATGTTTCGGGCGGCTCGAAGCCGCAGATTTGAGCTACGTTCGCCGCGTTCGAGCTTGCTCACCATGGAAAGAGAGAGCTTCGCCCGGGTCGCAAGCTCGCGCTGACTCAGATTTCGGGCGATTCGCAGGCGCCGGATACGGGTGCGCATCATCATGGCTTTCGAAGCACTAGCGTACTTCGCAGCACGGTGGTACTCCAGAACAATCGTCCACCGAATCCAGATGACCCCGAAACGCGGCCAGGGCAGGCTAGGCCCGTGACCCTGTACGACCGCATGAAGCGGGTAATTGCGATGCACCCCGGCTGGACCACCCGCCATTGGGCCCGCGCGGCGGGGCTAGCCGAGGAAAGTCACGTCTACACGATAATGCAACGGCTCCGGAGAAACCCGGAGGCGACGGTTTCAGTACGGACGCTTGCCGCACTTGCGGAGGGGGCTGACGTCCCTTTTGAGTGGCTCTCCACCGGGAAGGGCGACCCCCGTAGTACCTGGATACGGATCGACCCCGACCCCATGTACCCGACCCGGGCTCAGGCGATTGTCGCGGCCCGCCTGCTCGGTTGGGATTCCCGCGCCATCGCGAAGGTGAGCTCCGTCAGTAATCTCCCGACCGATCCGGGGCTCGATTACTGGCGCCGTCTTATCGAGGCTCAGCACGTGGCCCTCCCGCGCGACGCGCTTACCGGTCCGCTTCCAATCGCTATCAGGGCGGACGGTTCCGGCCCGCACACGGGCCGCCGCAAGACCCGGTAAGATGTCCGCGGGAGCCCCCTCGAGTCGGGCAACCTCACGCAAACCCCCGCCCGGGATTTCTTCGTAGGAAATCACCCGAGCTAAGTTACCGAATCTTTGGACGGAGAAGACCACGATCGGCCCCTTCTCCCGGCGAGTCCCCCGAACAGAAGCCCCGGACCTTATCCGACCCGAACCGCCGGATGGAAGTGGGCTCTTCTGCCACAGCACACGATTTGTACGAGCCTCCCCGCCCATGTGGGCCGATGTCGGGAAAGCTCCCACTTATTTGTGACATTCAGGCACTAAAGAGCACCCCGGTACTAAAGTACTAGAGTACTCCGTACTCGTGTCCCCTGAAGACGCGGCTTACTACGACTATCGCGCGGCCGAGCTCGAAGCCCGCGAGCGCGAGGAAGAAGAAGCCGAGGCTCGGAGGGAGACCGAGAGAAGGGAGCGTAGTGGGATGACGGTCCAGGATGCGCTACGGGAGACGGCAAGGCTCGCGAAGGGGCGAGCGGAATACTTCGAGTGCCGGGCGGGCCGGCGCGATTCGTACCGGACGCCCGCGGCCACCGAGCCCGCCGAGCGGGCCCGCTTCGAACGTGACGCGCTTGCCTTCGGACAGGCCGCGGCCGTCATCACGACGCTTGCCGATACGGGGAAATGGCCATGACCAATACGCACCGTCAACGGGTGCGCCGCAAGATCGGACGCGCGCTCGAATGGCTCGGTGACGCGCTATGGGGACTCTGCCAGGCCGATTACTCGTTTGCGGCCGCCGCCTACTGCTTCCTTCGGGCCCGGGGCATCGGGGAGCGTGAGAGCGATGCGATCCTTCGGGGGCAGCCATGAGAACGCTTCTGCTCGTCGACCTGTCTAACGTGTACTGGACGCTCTACCACGTCACGAGCGACAAGCCGCTTTCGGAGGCCTTCGAAGCCACCGTCAGCAAGGTGCACGGCCTGCGGGGGGGGTTCGATTACTGCGTTTGTTGCTGCGATGCGAAGTCGCCCTATTTTCGCCACGAGCTTCTGCCGTCTTACAAGGCAAACCGCGAAACCGCGCCCGCGCAAGCCGTCGAGCAATTCGCCCGCGTGCGTGAACGCCTCCGAAAGGATGGCCTTCTCTTGTGGGGGGCCGACGGTTTCGAAGCGGATGACGTCATCGCGACGGCCACGGCCCGCGCCATCGAAGAAGGGCTTTCGGTCACAATCGCGAGCGCCGACAAGGATCTCTTGCAGCTCGTCGACGATGACAAGGGGGTGCGCGTCTTCTCTCCGTTCACGGAAAAGCTCATGATGCGGACGCAGGTTATCGAGAAATTCGGCGTTGCACCCGAGATGATGGGAGACCTGCTCGCGCTCGTCGGTGATAAGGCCGACAACGTGGAAGGCGTACCGAAGATCGGCGTCAAGACCGCGGCGAAGCTTCTCCTTCAATGGGGAACGCTCGATGACGTGCTCTTCAAGGCAGATCAGAACACCCCGGCGGTCCGTGACGCGCTCATCACGTATGCCGAAAACGCTCGCCTCGCTCGGCGGATAGTGCAGCTTCGGCACGACGTACCGATCGACTGGTCTGAGCTCTTCGCCGACCGGCGGCCCGAGCCGCTTGCCGAGGCTCAGTGGACGGAGGGCGAGACGGAGGCCGACGAGGCCGCTCAGGCGCTCATTAGCGGGCCCCGGAAGCCCGACACCATGCCGGCCCCCGCCCCGGCGCCCGAGACGCCGAGGGAGCCAAAGGACGAGCCCCGCCAGGGCCCCGGGGTGCGCTCGATCGTCGTGCCGGACACCGCATCCCTCGCCGCTCTCGATTGGAACCTTCAGCTCGAACCGACGACGCTCGCCATTGCCCGCCGGCTCGCGATCGACCTGAACGAGTCCCGGCTCTTCGCGAAGAAATTCCACTCGGCCGAGGCTATCTTCGCCGTCATCATCCGCGGGCGAGAGATGGGCATCGGGGCGCTGACGGCGCTCGCGGTCACGCACTTTTTTGAAGATAAGATGTCGCTAGATGCCCACTACATCGTGGCGAAGGCGAAGGAGCACCCCGATTGCGAGTGGTTTCAGTACATCGGGGGAGACGACACGTATGCCGAGTGGCGGACGAAAAACCGCCGAAACCCCGGGCCCACGACGCACCGGTACACGATCGAGCAGGCGCAAAAGGCGGGCCTGCTTCGCCCGAGCCGAAGCGGCTACCCGTCAAACTGGACGCTTCGCCCGAACGAGCTCTTGCGGAAGACTTGCGCGGTGCAGCTCGTGCGGATGGAGTACCCGTCGGCCGCGCTCGGGCTTTACGCCGTCGAAGAGCTCGGCAGCGAAGACGCCGCATAGTGAACCTATACCTATCGAGGGCGCATACTGTATCGGTGAGCCATGGCTACATCAAACGGCACGGATACCGAGAGCACGACTTCGCCCGACGAGGCCGCGCGGCTTTTCTTCACCGACAAGGCATGGCGGGAGCGGTTCGAGGCGCGCTGCGAGAACCAGCGTGAGGCCGCCCGGAGCGAAGCGGAAGAGATGATCCGAGAGGGGCAAGAACGCCTTGCGGCCCTGGCTGACTCGAGCGGCAAGTGGCTCGCGCCGAAGCCATTGAAGAAGACGAACGGCAAGGCCGCGCCCGCCCCGAAGGGCAAACCGAAGGCGAACACCAGTTCGACCGATGCGCTCGATTGCATCCGGGGCGCGGGGAAAGACGGTATCGGAACGGTCGCGCTTAGCAAGGTGCTCGGCACCGCAGCGGGTCCCGTCGTCCGCCCGCTCATCGATGCCGGCAAGGTCCGGAGCACCGGAAAGAAGCGCGGTATGACCTTCTTCGCCGTTTAAACGGTACGCCTGGCGTGATAATGAAGCCGGATGATTGCGCCGCATGAATTAAGGGCGGAATTCCGCGCGCGCGGGTATGCGGTGGCTCCGGGGGTGGTCAATCCGGCGGCAATTGACCTGCTGCTCGAACGGTTTACCGGATTGGTCCGTAAAGCCGGACTGCCGTCATTCAAGGATCCGCGGGGACCCGTAGCAGCCGATCTGCTCGCCGCGCACCCGGATATCGTGGCGCGTGTTTACGATGAGATCCGGCAAACGCCGTGGCTCGCGGCCCTGGCCATGGACCCGGGTATCACCGCGCTCATCGGAGAGATCATTCAACGACCGTTCGGCCTTCTTAGAAAGCTGCCCTTTCGAATCGACGTGCCGCGCGAGACGAAAGAGATCGCTGTTTGGCACCAGGATTATTTCTATGTTCGCGGCAGTCGCCAGACGATCACCGCGTGGATCCCGCTTCAAGACACGAGCTACTTGAACGGCTGCCTTTTGATCATGCCGGGTAGCCATGAGCTCGGCCCCCTCGGGCACGATGGCCACGCGCTCGGCAAGCGGCATTTCCCGACCGCCATTTTTGGCAGAGAGGTGCGCTACATCGAGCTACGACTAGGGGACGCGCTCTTTTTTGACGCTTGTCTGCTGCACTCGTCCGGCGTGAACCTATCGCCCGTTGTTCGCTACTCTCTGAACGCCCGATTTGCACCACTCGATGGGGAGCACGATCCGGGCATGGGGGGCATTCTCCCGATCGAGGCACCATGATCCGCGAACCCAAGAACCAGTCACCGGCTGACACCGCTCAGTTTGCGGCCGTCGAACGCGTGTTCGCGGAATCTGCCGGGAGCGTCTCCGACAAACTCGACGCTTTCCCAAAATTCGCGAGCAGGCAAGCACTCGCCAAGTTTTTAGCCCGGTACGAGATTTTCAAACAAATCCTCGCTGTGAACGGCTCGATCATTGAATGCGGGGTCCTCCATGGCGGCGGGCTCCTTACATGGGCAAAACTCTCGGCCATTTTTGAACCATCGAATCACACGCGCCGAATCATCGGGTTCGATACATTCACCGGGTTTCCGAGCGTGCACGCGTCTGACCTTTCCGGCGACTCGTCACATGTGGCGGTCGGAGGGCTTCGGGGCTCCACGCTCGCGGACGTGTCCGCCGCGGTAGAGCTATTCGATCTGAACCGTCCGATCGCCCATATCCCGAAAATTGAGCTTGTGGCGGGTAACCTCTGCTCGACCGCTGGCATCTATCTCCGGTCTAACGAGCATCTCGTGGTCGGGCTTCTCTATCTCGATGTCGACCTCTATGAGCCAACCAAGGCGGCCCTAGAGGCGTTCTTGCCCCGGATGCCACGAGGCGCCGTGCTCGCCTTTGGCGAGCTCAACGCCAAGGCGTTTCCCGGGGAAACGCGAGCCGTGCAAGAGGCGATAGGCCTGGCTAACCTGAAGATTCGGCGCTTTCCCTTCGATCCGTATATCTCGTTTGCGATCATTGGCGACTAGGTGTGTCTTCACTTGTCGACGATCACGCGCGCGCCCCCGTCGGGCAGCTCGATAGGCACGTAATAACAGACTTGTTTCATCGAACAGGACCCAGCGCCCCAAAAGAGCAGGCAAATCCACAAGCGCGCCTTGACGCTCATAGGGTCACGAGCCCCCCATATTTCAGCGCCACCGCGCTATCCAATGCAGCGATCGCGCCCGCACCCATGGCATAGGTACCCGTCAGAATCATGTGTGAGGCTATTTCGATTTTGCCAAACTGGGCCGATCCGGAAAAATACGCACCAATGGTAAACCCCGCGGACGGATCGCTATTGCCTGCATTGGCCCCCGTAACGGTGCTCGCCCCTGCCCTGAGAAAGTCCCCGGTTGAGTTTGTGAACTGGACCACGAAACGACACCATGTGTTAACGGCAGCCCCGCTATTGTTGTTTACGTTCGAGCCGCAATACATCGACAGCGCCGGGGTTGCTACCTGCATACTTAATACCCCGGCAGCGGTTCCGCTAGTATTCCCACAGAAACCCTTGCCGCTCGTCCATGTCAGGGTTCGGGCCACAATATAGTAACAGAAGGGTGTGGACCCCGGGGCCGCCATATTGATGCTCGCTGCGTCAAGCTGATCGTCGATGCCGTCCGTCTGAACCGTAGCGAAGCCATTTAGGGCGGCCGCATTGCGGGCGGGTTGTTTGCTACCCGTGGCTTGCGAATAATTGTTTCCATTACCCGATTGGTCGGCCCAAGCGGAGACCCCGGTGCCGATGGTGATTCCCAGATCGGACTGTACGCTAGCAACCACCGTCCCCCCGTTCGCGGTGGCTACCTTTGCGAAATCGGTAATGACGGTAATGTTGATTGTGGGGGAACTCGTCGATTGGCCGGCCCGCGTCGCTTTTGCGGCTAGCGTATGAGACCCATCCGCAATGGTTGTCTCTGTCCAGCTGGTAGAAAAGGTTCCGGCAGGGGTACCGGCGCCCAATACGGTAGCGACCACGGTAGAGCCATCTAAGATCCACTCCATCTTATCAAGATCGGTATCCGTAGTCGAAGCAGATACCGTAACAGCTGTGCTGTGATAGACGTTGGATCCATTTGTTGGGGCCGTCAATGTCGGCACTTGTGGTGCGGCCGGGCCGCTTCCGCCCCCGCCGAGAATCCCTGGCGGCACACCCCCGAAGATCGGGGCTACTCCAATACCGATAGCGCCCATGGCTTATCTAGAAGAAGACGAGCACGCTCGTTACTGTGCACGCGGCCGTGAGCGTGATGGCTTCGATTTCGAGCGCGACACCTTGAAGATTCGTCGCGTCGAGCGTTTGGGTGACGCCGTCTGAGCCGACCCAACCGAGCACTTTCGTACCGGCGCCCACGTTGTTTATGATGAGCTTCCGGGATGCCGTCGCCTGCGTGGATAGCTGCGTCAGGTCGGCCGGAAACGAGCTTACCTGCCTTGTGCAGGATGAGGAGCCGATGTCGTGCGTCCGGCCGCTACCACGCCCCGAAGGGCCTCTAATGAGTGAAGCTGCCATGGTTTCAAATCCTCCCGCTATTCATCTCCATTTGATCGAGTGACGAGTCGAAGCCCGCCGGGCGATTGCCGGGGACCGTTTCCTTCGGGGGCGCCTGATCGGCCATCGCCTGCTCTTGCTGGCCCTGCGCCTGGCGCCGCTTCTCGTACACCGCCTGGCCGGCGCGGATAGACTCTGGACGGAGCGATGGATCGGTCGGCACGCCGAGCAGGACGCCGAGCTGTATGCGGTCGTCGTAGTCCATGTCCGCGTTCTTGTCGGTTATCTTTTCGACTGCGATACGCCGAAACTGATCGAGCAACGCGGGCGCGGTCGCTTTCAGAGCGTCGATGTGATCGGTGGTTAGGCGACCTTCGTTCAGAGCGGTAAGGGCGCTCTTCGGGTCTTCAACCGTCTTCACCTTGCGAAGCCATTTCAGGGTATCGACGATGTTCGGGGGAGCCTGGCGCGCGACGCGCGCGAGCACCGGGTGCTTGATTTGCGCCGGCCCGACGGGCGCCTCTTTCATGAGGTAGGCGGCTGCGGCACGACGGGCGGCCTCGGCTGCAGCTTCCGTCTTCGGCGCTCCCGGAATGCTCACGAGGGTGCCGGGCGCGCTCTTCGCCTCGCGCTCGACGGCTTGGAGCTTCGCGTAATACTCGCGCGTCCGCGCCTTCTGGTCGTCTGCCGCGGCGAATTGCTCGCGAAGCGCAGGCGCCCGCGCGGCGGAAACCGTCCCCTTCGCGGCGCGCTGCGCGCCTGAGACCCATTTACCGATCGAGCTGTCGATCTCGGTATCGAGGTTTGCGAGCGAGTGAGCGAGCTTTCCGACGATGCGATCGGCCTGCGTCGAGCGAAGCGCCCGCGTCGCTGCGGCGGCAAGGACACCAGCGGGACCCGCGTGCGCCAGGCCCGTCATGCCCGCCATAATGTCCATGGGGTTCAAGTCGGCGAGGCCTGCGACGCCCCCGACACGTTTATTCGCAACGCCCGTGATTTCCTTCAGCGTGCCGTAGCGCGCTTTCGCGTCCATGTATTGCTGCCGAAACTCCGGGGACGTGCCTCGCATGACGGCGTCCGCATCCGTTTCGAATTGCGTTTCGAGGTCGGCGCGGAGGTTTCGGATCTGCTGCTCGAACGCATCCGCCGGTCGCCCCTTGCCAGTGCCGGGGTAAGTCTTCTTCCCGTAGTTCGAAAGCTCGTTATCGAGCTTTCGGCGGAAGTTATGAGCTTCTTCGAAGGAGACCGGCTCACCCTCCGGAAACGATTGCTTGAAGCGTTCAAGCTCGCGCCCGAACCGCTTCGCGAGTCGGTCTTCACCGCGCGTTTGCGCCGAGGCCTGTAGCTCTTCAATGCGCGTGCTGGCCTCGTCGAGCACGCCACGCACGTTGACCCCCTGCCCGGGCGTCCGCGCCTCGTCGAGCGCCTTGCGCATCTCCCCGAGTACTTCCCCGGCTTCGGACTTCGCGGCATCGAGCTTGCCGGCCGCGGTCTTCAGGCTGTCGAACGTACCGATCGATTCGGTTTCGCGGACGGCGTTCGCCACCTTCCGCATCTCGTCCTTGCCCGCGCGGCTCAGCTTCGAAATGTCGGCGCCCTGGTAACCTACACTCTTCAGCGCTTTCGCATCCGCGATGTCTTGAAGCATTTCGCGGGCCGAGAACGAGCCACCGATTTTCCGGGCGACCGCGCCCCCGAGCTCACCCGCGGCGCCGAGCGCCCCGCCCCCGAGCGCCCCGAATTCCGCGCCGTCGATGGCGCCCGCCCACAGTCGCTGCGCAAGGTTATTGTAGTCGCCTCCCGGCGCTAGGGCGGCTTCCGAGAGCGCCTGCCCGGCACCCATGGCGCCCCCTTCGAAAGCGCCCTGAGCCGCCGATTTGAGGGTGCCAAGGGCCACTCTGCCGGCAAGGCTCTCACCGGTGAGCCCCGCGGCGCCCGCAAGCGCTTCGGCTCCCCGACTGGCAAGAGTCCCACCCCGCGCCGCGAGCGCGAGCGGAGAGAGCTCGGCGGCCTCGGCCAGAAGCGAGCCGCCCCCCGTGAGCGCAATCGGCGCAATGATACCAGCGGCGCTCCCCGCGAGGCTCGACGCAGGATTTGCGATTTCCCGGAGCCGTCGGTTTTCGCGAAACTCGTCACCGAAAAGCGCCCCTCCCGCGACGTCCGAAAGGCCGAGCGTGAGTGTGGACGCGCCGCTTCCCGCGAAGGCCTTCGCCGCGCCTGTCAGCCCTTCTTTCGCTTCGAGCTCGCGCGCCGCGAATTGCTCGGGCGTGAGTAACTGATATCCCGCGTCCGCGGCTTCCGTGAGCTTGTCGGGACGTACTTCGACCGTCCGCCCATCGGGCGAGATCGCATGCACCGTTTCGTCGACGGCCTGAGTCACTTTTCGATGTCCTCCGCTTTCGCGCCGCCCGTCTTCATGTTCGACCATGGCTCAGTGAAAAGTGACTTCTTACGAGTGTTCAGCTTGAACTGAAGAAGCTGTCTTGCCTGATCGATGCCGGCTCTTGTCGCGTCATCAAAAGAGAACGTGTCGCCCGTCGCCTTGCCCGAGAGCGGATCCATGAGCTCGGCGTCTTGCTTCGAAATCGCACCGAGCTCGTTCGAGTCTTTCAGCGCGAGAATATTTGCCGAGAGCGCCGTCCGGATACGGGCAAGGTCGCTCGGTGAGATGGAGTGGCCCGGTTTGCTGCCGAGCTGTTCAAGCAGGTTATAGGCGTTCAAAATCTCGGCGGCAGAGTTCACGGCTTTCTGTGCCGGGACCCCTTCACCCGGGCGCGAGTAGAGTTTCGTCCCGTCGGGGAAGATGACGGTGCGGCCGATTTCGCTTTCCGCCTGCCCCCGCTGGTCGCTCGTCATGGCTGGCCCCGGAAGCTCACCGCCCGCGGCCGCAGCGAGCGCATCGCTCGCCTTGATATCAGTCCCCTTCACCAAATTTGCGAGTCCGCGCAGGCCACCCGGCTGCGCCCCGACGACTTGCCCCGGAACGTACTGACTCGCGATGCGCGCCGCGCCTCCCTCCGCTTGCGCCATTTGCGCGTCGTACTGAGCAGCCTGCGTTTCGAGCGCCTGCGCTTGCTGCATGGCGTTTGCGCGCGCTTCGGGCGCTGCAGCACTCGCCGCAAGGCGCCTCGCTTCGGCTGCCGCCGCACGAAGACCGAGCGCCGTCTCGGCCGCGTTGGCCGCTTCGGGCGAGAGCATTTGGCCTTTGAAATCTTCCATGCGTTGCCGGAACGCAGAAAGCTTCTTGTCGCGCTCGGTCGAGAGACGCTCCATATCGTCTTTCACCATGCGAGAAACGCCCTCTGGATCTCCCGCAAGTCCAAACATTCCCGCCGCGATGAGTGCCAAGATCTTGTGGCCCGTATCACGATGCGTCCACCACGCGTTAGGTTCGAGCTCGGTGTCTTTTCGGAGCTTTTCGAACTGGTCGTCGAGCCCCCGAAGATGCGCCTTAGCGGCCTCGTCTTTCCGCACCTGCTCGGCCTCTTTCGCACGAAGGTCACGCGCTTCAATGTCTGCCTGAATCCCGGTATCCAGGGCGGCCTTCGCCGCGACATCGCCCCTCTCGCGAATTAGCGCCTGCTCTTTTTCCTGACTCTCATGGATGCGTTGTTTGATCTCTTCCGGAACAGGCGCCGTCTTTTCCAGCACGGTCGTGGTCGGTTGCTCGTGGCCTGGCACGTAGTGACCGGGCGAGCCTCGGAGCGCGCGCCGCGCAGCTTCGCCGACCAGCTGGCTTGCGATCTGATTCGGGGTCGGGCCCGGAGGGGGGGGCGCCGCTGGCGTGCTCCCCTTCTCCGCCGCTGCCGAGGCTAAGGCCTCCGGCGAAATCGTCGACATTGTCGGCGCGGGCGCAACGGATGCCGCAGGCGCAGCGGGCGGGGGCGCGACCGACATGCCTCCAACCGGAACGTCGCTCACACTCGGGGCCGGCGCGGGAGGCGCCGAGCTCGTGTCCCCGCTCCCTGCCATGATGCTCCGTGGGTCGACATCGGCGGTTCGAAGATCGGGCCCCATCGCCGGCTTCGTGATATCGGGCGCCCATAGCGCATCGATGGCCGCCCGTTTCTGGTCGGGCGACATATTCGGATCGTCAACGATCCGATACGTGTCGAGTTCCAGGGGATTGCGTGCCATGGTTAAAGAGCCGCGGCCGCCTTAGCGCCCGTATCGACCCAACCCTTCACCGCGTTCGTTTCGTTTTCTGCATTCTTCTCCTGAATTCCGACGTTGATTCGCGCGGCATTTTGATAAGCCTGCTGGTTTTGATCCTGCTGATGTTGCGTGCCTCCATACAGCTGCGTCCCGTACACGTTCGTGAGACCCGCCAGCGCTTGGTTCAGACTTGCGCGTGCCTGGTTTTGCTCTTCGGCTCCCGTGATTGCCGCCTGCCGCGCGGCGCCGAGATTTGTTTCTGCGTTCTGTCGCATGGCGGCCCCATATAGAGCGGCCCTTTGCGCGCCCGTTCCGCGAGCGCTTGCCGCCGCACCGAGCGTTCTGCGAGCCGCGTCGTCCGCGGCCTGGCCATAATAGTTCAAAGCCGCACTCGGTCCTCGCCCTTGAGAAGCCGAAAGAAGGGAGCTGATCAAGGGTTGGTATGCTGCGCTCGCCTCGTTCAGAAGACGCGCTCGATCGGACTGGTTTTGGATCGCCAAAATATCCGGCTTCTGCGGTTCTTGTGCGCCGAGCGCCTGAAACTGTTTAATCAGATCCTTCGATCCCATGGGATCGGCCTGAATCCGATTTTTCAGATCGTTCATCTGTTGCGACCAAGCATCATGACGCGCCTGGTATTCAGCCTGCGCACCCGTTACAGCAGCTACGTCCCCCGCATCAGGCAGGGTCGCCTGCAACGCGGGATCGACGCTGACGTCACTCTGTCCCATGAGCGTTTGAAGAAAGTTTCGGTCGCCCTGATGCACAGCACCCGTGGAAGTCGGCGCATAGGAGCCCGATGTGCCACCCGCAATCGGGGCAGCCTGATTACCGGAGACACCCGGCTGATAAGGCGCTCCACCCGGCGCAGGATTCGGCGCGGAGGAATTGCCAGCGTTCTGCGACGGCTCCATAAAAGTACCCGTGTATGGGGTGCGCTGCTGAGCGGCTAACGACTCTTCTTCTTTGCGCCGGTAGTAATCTTCAAGCGCGCCCATGGATCACCTCATTCCAATCTGTGCCATTTGCGGTGTCTGCTTCTTCAGGCCGAGCTCAAGCGCAAGCCCCGTAAACGAGGCGCTGGCCCCCGCCGGACTGCCGAGCTTCGGCCCATCGGCAATGGTCACCTGACAGAATGCTGCGGTTTGGTCGCGCAGGTGCATCTTCAGCGCATACGTGAAGAGAGCCCCCGTCGCGGCGTCCGGCCACGTGAAAGACTGCGAGAGCGGAAGAGCCCCCGTCGGGTGGTGAAACGTGTCGATCTTCACCGTCAGGTCATGCACGCCGAGGCGCGTTCCGAGCACCGATAGCCATCGCGCGCGCGTGAAGGCCTGCGTCGAGCCGGGATTGAGCATGGCGGTTTTGAGCTCGGTATAGATCCATTGGCCACCCGGATCGGCGTAGCCCTCCTCTCGATAGAGAAGCGGGCTTGCCTGGATTGTGGAAAAGACCCCGTCCGGAGTGACCGCAAACGAAGTATGAAAAGTAAAGGCCGTGCCGAGCTCATTGGGGAAACCGATCTGATCGACCGACCACACGTTGTGGGCCCAATCGTACACGATGGTGCGGCCGTCGAAAGAGTCGACGATGGTACGCGCGTCCGCCATGGCCCAGTAAATGAACTCTTTGTCGGGGACCACGAGCGACGCGAGCGTGAACGGAAACGCGCTTACCGTGTCTTCCACGTTGCCACCCACACGAGCAATGTCCGTCTTCCGATTCATCAGGCAAAACCCGGTCGTCGCCTGATAGATGATGCCATTGGGGAAGGTAACGACGCTTTCGGCCGAGATGCACCCGTGTGGAGAGTTTAGATGGAAGGGTTCTTGATAGTCGGAGTTCAGTCCCTTCCGGTCGGGGCCGTCACCTGTGATGAGATAGATCCCGTTCTTGCAAAGGATGACGAGCTTTTCGTCGATCGTCGCAAGCGCCACGCACTCGTCGGGGACGTCTATCACGAGATCCGGATGCCACCCGGGAAGCTCCCCAGCGTCATACGTGTGCGTGAAAACGACCTTCTTCCGGTTCTCGGCCGAGATCCCAAAGAGTCGGTTTCGGTGCGTGTGAATGTATGAGAGCGCGGGCGGGCTCCAGTTTTCGAGAATATCCCCGTGCGTGTAAACCTTCCGGTGTTGAATGGCCGCGGCGTCCGCTTGCTGGACCGTGATGGAAAGCGCGACGGGTCCCGGGTAGGCGTTAGCGAAGCCGCTCGAAACCGTAAAGTCGCCCTCGGCGTAGTAAATCGTTCCGTTCGCCTCGGTGCGATACGCACGGCAAACGCTCCCGCCTGCGTTGCTGAGCTCTTGCCACTTGCGAGTGAGATTCAGAGTGGGCGCGGTGATTGTGATCTTGTCGTTCGCCACCGTCGGGATATTCGTGGCCGTCGGGGATAGATGCACGAGCGCAGGCGCGCTTTGTACGATGTCACCAGTCGCGAGCCGGTATTCGAAAACGAGCTCGGCCCCGTACTGGCCTGCCGTCAGGTTTCCGCCTGAGCCCGCTGCAACGGCCTTGCCGTTCTCAGGGGGTACGAGGAAGCCGTACTCTTGCAGCGCAACGCCGTCCCACACTTGGGGAACGCCACCCGAAAACACGACGTTGTCACCGATGCGCGCCGCGAAGATAGGCGGAATATTCGTGATCCGTTGACGGCACAGATCGACGCCAGGCCGGCCGACAATTGCGCCCGTGTCGGTGCCCGCTGTGATGGGTATCAGATCGAATTCAGGCGCGAGCGCCCACCACTGTTCAAGCTCCCCGTTGACGATGAGCTCACGAAACGCAGAGAGAGACGAGGGCAGGCGCTTGCGTCCGGCTTCGCCTTGCGCCCACGTAGCCGCGCACCGAAAGCTTGTCGCACGGTTGCCGCTCACGATGTCGGCCGTATCGTAAAGGCACATCGTGAAAGCTACCTGCTTCGAAAAGGACCGCATGCCGAGCACTTGAGTGCCGTCCACGTCGGAGCCATCGTAAAGCACCGCAGCGTACGTAAAGCCGTTCGAGCACGCGAAGGCCTTGCTGATAAGCTCGACGTCTGAGATTTGCGCCTGCGCACCCTTGACCCCGGCGGTAGTGAGCGAACGAAACTTCAGAAGCTTGCGGCCATAGGTGGTAATCGTATTGGTCGCGTTCGTCGTCCAGATGATCCCCGAAGTACTCCCCACCCCCGGCGCGATCGAGATTTGTCGCGCGGCATCGGTCGGCCCCTCCATCGTCGTCGGCGCGAGCACGACCGTTGCGGGTGACGAGGCCTGTCGGATGGCCGCGCGCAGGCCGTTCGTATTGTCGTACCACGCGACCCACACGTTATCGAAGGTGCTTTCGGCATAGACCGCCACGGCACCGAGACCCGAATTCGCATCTTCACCGAGGGTGCCCACGGCCGTAGACGCGACACCGGCGCAGCGGTTAATCTGAACGACCGGAGTTAGGTTCCGAAACGCGATATAGTATCCCGTACCCCCCACAATCTCCGACGCATCCCATTTCGGTTGAAGGAGGTTTAGGTTATTCACGAGTAGCGTATCGACGCCCCACGCCCGACTTGCACAGCTGTAAGCCCTTGCCCGGATCTCATTGTTCGCCGCGCGGTCATACAGCACGACGATGGTAGCCGGGTCGGAGAGCACGACCTGCGGCGCGGCGCAGTTGCCGGTCACGTTCGATACCTGGATCGGCCCCTGGATCGTTTGCCCGGTATTCACATCGATGACAAGCGCCATGATGATGTGTTGCGCCGCACCAAAGAGCCCCGCCGGGGCGCCGACCTCCCATGCAATCACAGCAAGGTTATAGTTCGCGGCTACCGCGAAGCTCGGGCCCGACGAAACGATGGTGCCAATGCCGTCACCCGACAGCACATCGCGCTGAATCGTCTTCCGCTCGAGTACTTCGACTTCCGAAAGGGAGTAGGCGCCGAAGGCGCCCTGATGGTAGTCGACGCGGCCGAGCGCGTTATTGACCGAACCGAGCCGCACGGGTGCCCCTGACGCGATTGTTCGTTGCTGTATGGTGAAGAGGTCATCACCCACCGAAAGCACCCGCTCGAGTGTCGTCAGGGTCGCATGGTCGAGCCAGCCGAGGCGTTTATCAAAAGACCCTGTTTTGAACACACGCCCGTTTTTGATCTCGCGCATCAGGGGACTCGGCAACGCGAACGTATCGACGCTTTCGTCGATCGTGCCGCCGAAAGGCACCTGTACGGTTTGCCACTGAAGGGTCACGATTGAAGCCTCCGAAAACGGAGAGAGAGCGACCCCCCCCATGGTGAACGGCAGGCGAGTGCAATCGTGTCACCGGGGGACAGCAGGATGCGCTCGGTCACGAGAAGCATTTCTTTCGGACGAAACGCCGACCACGCGGTCGCGCTCGATGCTGCGCCGTCGATGCTCGCAAGAAGCTTTGCGGTCGAGCTCGACCCCGAGAAGTCGAACCGGTAGAGAAAGAAGCTCGCGCCCGTGGCCGTAGCAACGCCCGAGACCGAGTCAGGGACGAGATGCGCGCTCACGAGCTCGGAGGCTTCCGAGATGCGCATTAAGGGTCGGACGTCGCCCTGAAGCGCCATTTACATCGCCCCCGCCCCCCACCGACGACGCATGTAGTCGTGCGGCGGCACAAGATCGTCAGGGGACTTCTCGGTGAGCCACCCCAGGATTTCACCGATCCATCCGTCGGCGAAGCCAAACGCAGTACCGCTGTCGACCGCCGAGCCCCCGATCCCGAGCGAGAATGGATCGCCTGCGTTCGTAGTCCCCGGCGTGTGATAGGCCTGGTTGACGATGTTTTCGACCCCGTTGCCGTACAGAGAAATGTGGCCGGTGCCGAAACCGAAAGCGATGCACTCAACGAAGATCGGGGGCGTGTTTACCGCGGGCACCGCGACGACCGTCACGAAGGAATCCCCGCGCGCTTGCCGCCCGCCACCCGTAAAGGTGGGCCCCATGTTCAGCTGACATTGGTTGAAATGAAGGGTCCCGGAACTGATATCGAGCATCGTCGTGGTGAAGATCAACCCGTTCGCTGAAACGCGACGGACGGCGGCCATCACAGTGAGGCCGCTCATCGCCGAAAAGTCCCCGAGCCCAGTCACGCAGCCAAGGATCTGGCTCGACGCCGCGACGTATTTTGCGGCCGCAAGCCCGTTGATCCCTGCGCTATCCCAGGTCGGGCGGTTCTGCGATCCCCATTGCGTCCATGACCGCGCGGTCCCCTTCTTCGATGCCCACGATCCGATCGTTGCGCCGTTCGTGATCGCGCCGCCACCTGACGCGGTAAGCGTTGTCGTGTCGGTCGCATCGACCCAAAACGCGAGGCCTGAATCCGTCGACGGGTCATACCCGTACGGTGAGCGCCTTCGGATCTGCCAGTCTCTCATAGCGGCTCGAAGTAGCTGTAAAGCGCGACGAGCGCCTGCCCGGCCGTGATGGTTCCCGTAGTCGTCGCGCGCGCGTAGATAGTCGTTCCGGGGTCGAAGGCCGCTTCGTAGCCGTTTGCCGCGAGCATCGCGGTTCCGAGCGTTGCGATCGAAAGCCCACCGATGATTTTGCGTGTGGTCGCGTTCGTGACCGGCTGATCTGTCATGATGTCGTTTCCCCCGACGGTCGAGCCGAGCCTGACCTGGACGGTTCCCGTGTCGGAGGCGCCAAGCGCGGTATAGAGCCACACGATCGGCCGCGAGAGGACCCACGTTTGCAGGCGCCCCGGCGCTTGCGGCACCGTGTACACGAGCAGATCGGCCGACCCCGCGGAAAGCGGGAAGGTCAGAAGGCCAAATGTCCGATCGCCCCCGAGCGGGACGTGCACATCGTAGACCGAAAGCGAGTCGTGAATGTCCCCGATCGCGTCGCGGATCTGCTGAAAGGTCGGGACGAGCGTCCGGTCTTCGCAGTTTCGGGGTGGGGTGAAGTTTCTCATGGGTCATCGACGAAACCACCAAATGTCCTCGCGCGACGCCGCGCTCCGGACGTCTTGCACCGTGGGGGCGCGCCCGAGATCGAGCGGGGTCGCCTGATCTTCGAGCCGCTTTTGATAACGTTCCTTCTGTTGAACGAAGATTCCGGGGTCTTGCTCCTGTTTCGCGGCACACTTGATACAGCAGTCGAGCACGATGTATTCGTCTTCACCCATCCATGACGTGGCGCTGTCGTCCACGAAAGCCGGCGGCTTTTCAATGTAGAAGACGACCACCGTATATACCGCCGCGGGCGGCGGATAGAACTGTATTACCGACAACGTATCGCTCTCACGAATCACCCAATACTTAGTGCGCGCGTAGTCCCATGACCGGGTGGAAAGCAATAGCAAGTCGACCGTCGGATCAAGCGGCTCGATCGGTACATAGCTATCCGCGATCTGCATTCGGACGCCGATCAGGCGCGAGAAGTCATCGAGCAGGTTATACGAGCTCTGTCCCACAATCGTGGGGATAAGCTGCGCGCTTCGTCCAAACTGCCCGGCGGGCCAAAGGTTTACAAGTAGAGAGTGCAGCTCGCGGGCCGAGTCGACGATGTAATTGTTTAGCTCGTCATCGGTCACGAAGGTGTCCGCGTCCGGCCAGCCCATACGCTGCCGAATCAACCCGCGAAGCTGCAGTCTCGTGTATGCCATGACCTAGTAAGAGGCCGCCTTGCCTCCGTCTTCCTCGTCGTCTTCTTCTTCCTCTTCCTCTTGTCCGACGACCGCCTGTGCTCGGCCGAGGCACTCGAAGGCCTTTTCGAAGTTGCCGGCTTGCATGTGTTTGTACATGCGTTTTAAGTACTGGGCTCCGATGCTCGCGGGCTTCGGGCCATCGGCCTCGTCGTCCCGCGCCTCATCGAGTCCCTTACCCATGAGAGATTTGAGAGCGCTCATCGGTTTGCCAGGGCCCCTTTCCGGTATGCCACGTTAAACGCCACCATTGGGCCGGTAAGGTTTGCGGCCGTGCCTGCCGTAGATTGCGTTTCAATTACGAAGGACGCGGGCGTTGACTTGTCCCCAATGCTCGGCGTGAGAATCACCTTCACCTGATTCGCGTTTGCTGTTGCGGTCCACAGACTCGCATCGATGTACAGAAACTCGACGCAGGGTTCGGTGAGCGTGATTGTGTATTGACCGGTTGACGGGGCCGAAACGGTAAAGGGTCCAGCGCTCTTCACGCTCGGCGCCGAGGCGCCTGCCGTGGTGAACCGCCCCGATACTCGGACGGTGTTTGCTACCCCCTCTTGGGCAGAAGGGTAATTTGCACGCATCCTGGTTTGTGCGAGTGCCATCGGTCCTCTAGAAGAGCATCACGCCGAGGTTTACGGGCTTCGCCCACGCGTAATTCAGAAACGCGGCGCCGCGGATGTCATAGGTGAAGTCCGTGGACTCACGGATCATCATGCTTCCATCCGCGTCGTCGATCTTCACGGGTGCGTCTTGCGAGTGGATGCAAACCCCGTCACCGATCCGCACGAGATAGCCGTGGCCATCGTTGCAGGACCTATCCGCCACGACATCGATCGGCCCGCGCACGCCGATGATACGCACCGAGTCGAAACCGACCGTCGCGTTCATGCCCTGCGCATCGACCCGCGTGTGCACGAGCTTGATATCGCGCTCGGTCATGAGGTCGTTCAAAGTCGGCCACGACACGAAGGCCGTATCGGGCTTACCCTCTTCACGGCCCATGATGGCGCCGAGCTGCCGGATTGCCTGCGAGACGGGAAGGCCCGTCACGGTCGCGCGAGAGCCCGCGAGCCGCGAGGCATCGACGGAGCGCACCGCGGTGTAGAAGGCCGTACCGAGCCCTGTGGTGACGTCCGGGACCCAATCGGCAAGGCCTGCGCGGCCGATACCGAAGTCACCGACCGGGAAGATAAAGTCGTTTGCGGCCGCGGTCGCAATGCCCGCCGTCCAGTTGCCCGTAGCCGTGACCGTTGCGGCGGAGCGATCGACGGAAAGCACCGTAACCGTACCCGCCTTGATCGCACCCGTGAGGCCGTTTGCTACCGAGGTATTGAGCGTCTGCCCCGCGTAAAACTTCGTGATGTCGCCCGGGTCGGCAAGCGTGATCGTCGGGGTGGCGGTGTTAGAGCCCGCGCTGATTTGCCCGATGGCCGCGCCACGGTGATTGAAGAAGTCGGCCCCTGCGTTATTCGAAAGCGACTTGATCACCGAGTCGGTGACATTGCGCAGAAGCTCAACGAACGCGCCCGGGTCTTGCGCCTCTTCCATGGCCTTTTTCTGAAGGCTCTTCGCGTCGTAATCCTCGACCGTGGGCACATTGAAGTGCACAAAGTTCGTGGTGTTCGTCTTGCTGAGCGCGTTGGTACTCGTGTGCGACCGGTTCGATGCGTAGCCGTACTGGACCGGAAACCGGTAGTACGCACCCGTCATGCGGTGCTTCTTCACGGCAGCGAAGCCCGGATTGTCTTCGTAGGCGGTGTTTGCGACCCCATCGGGGCCGTAGTCTTCTTTCAGAATGTCGTTAACCGACGATGCGGTGATAGATGCCATGGCCGGGATTCCTTCCCCGGCAGGCCCGCTCTCTTAGTTCGGGTGCCGGGTTATCGGCGCCACCCTTCGGCAACCATCCGTGTCGCGCGTGCTCGACGCTCTTCCGGCGTGAGCCCCGCGGGCGGGGTTGCGACTGTCGCGGCGTCTTTATTCGTCACCGGCCCACCGACGGCCCGAGTTTTTGCGCCTTTCGACGCTGGCGTTGCTCGCTCGCCACGTTCCTTAGCGCCACTCGGCGCCTTGGTATATTTTGCTTTGTTCCGCGCGGCTTCCCGCTCCATGTGAGCGAGCACCGTGGGAATGGGAGCCTCACGATTCGTCCTTCGATAGAAGTCGAGGCGAAGCTCCATAAGGGTATCGAGAATGTCGGACGCTTCGTGGTATTCGGAAAGCGTCGGATAGTCCGAGCTTGAGTCTTCCCAGGCCTGAGCGTGCTCGCGGTGAAGGGTTGCCAGCGCGGTCTTCGTGCGCTCTTCGGCCGTCTCCCGGCCCCGCTCATCGCGAAGCGCCTTCAGCTCGGCTTCTAGCGCTTCGGCCTTCGCGAGAGCGGCCTCGGCGGCCTTTTCAGCCGGGGTCTTGTCGACCTTTGCGACCGCGGATTTCGCGACTTCCCGGAAGTCAAAGCCGTGCTTTTCGAGCCACGCGGACGGGTTTTCGACGCGAAGCTTCGAATCGGCTTCCGAGTCTGACTTCGCTCGCGCCTGCTCGGCACGCCACGCGGCCGACTCCCGGCGCTCGGCCTTCGCGGCCTTCTTCGAAGAGCGCACCTTGCGCCACTCGCGTTCCAATTTTTCGAGCTCGCTTGCATCGCCATCGTCGGGCGCGGGCTCCTTCGGTTTCGGCGGCTCGGCGGGCTTCTCTTCGGTCGGGGTGGCCGGTTTGAATTTCCCATCTTCGCCGCGTTCGGGGGTCGTTCGTTCGCGTTCGGCTTTAGCGCGCGCCTTCTCCCCCGCTTCGGCGGCTTGCTTCGTGGCCTGCTCGATCGATTCGTTCGTGGCACCCCGCATCACTTCGGCGGCCTTCGCGATGGCCGCGGCGCGCCCCTTGATTCCTTCCCCGAGCGTCGCCCCGCCTGCCGTCGACGGGGTCGGCGCCGTCTCGCCTTGCGGCGCGGGCGCGGCCTCCGGTGCGGCGGGCGCCGCCGGTGCTTCTGTTGCCTCGTCGCTCATGCGGCCACCTGCGCGGGCATGGGGGGCGGCGGAAGACCCGGAGGCGCCCCGAGTCCAGGGGGAAGGGGAAGACCCGGAGGCGCCCCCGGGAGACCGGCGGGCATCGGTTCACCCCCCGGCGGCCCCGGGGGCTCTGGCGGGTTTGCCGCGTTTTGCAGATCGATGATTTGCTCCCGAAACTCACGCAACAAATCGATCCGTTCGGCCGGCACCCCCTCGCGAAGCTCACACCGTTGGATTTCGAGCTGCACCCGATCGAGCGCGTACGCGAGATCCATGTACGGAGTCGGCGTCTGCTGCTCCCCGTCGTACAACATGCGTGCGATCCGTTCGTCGACGATGTCGTATGGCGCATTTGCGAGATCCGTCTCGCTCTTGATATCCCCAAGCTCCATCATGGTGAGCCCGCGGCGCCGGTCGATGTATCCATTTTTAAGCAAGAAATCGACTTGCTCCATCCGCGCGCCCGGGGTGTGGGCAAGCTGCGAAGAAGACCATGCCTCGATATCTAGGTGCGTCTCGTCTTCCCCGATCGCCACGTCCGAATACCGGATTTGCTCCAAGTGCTCGCGACCCCGGAAGATCACCATTTCGTCTTGCTTCTCTTCCGTGCCGTCGAAGCCATCGGCAAGATCGGTGGCCGCTTCGAGTATCGCCTGAGCCAGATCGATATACGAGTTTTCGTACCGCTCGACTGCGGGCTTAAACCGGAGCGACTCCGAGTTTTGGTTCACGAGTCGCGCGCGCCCGCTCATCGTTGCACTCGGGGTCTGGCTCTGCGCTTCGAGCTGCGAGACTCCCGTGATGTTGTAAGCGCGGGTTTCGAGGTACTGAAGATGCTGGAAAATCTGCGCGCTCGCGACGTCGTTCAGGCTGAAGATCGGAGGGCGCCCCGAGTACTCGATAATCGGCAGCTTCGTCGAATTCGTGATGTGCGCGTGCTGCACCTTCGAGCCTTTCTCGAGAAAGACTTTCAGGTTTCCCCCCATGTAACAGTTATCCTGGATCATCCGGAGTAGCGCGTTGATCTCGTACTGGATCCCGGTGAGCTCGGCCGGGATACCCGACCCGAAGAAGCCGAAAGGATCTTCCTCCCACCGCCAGAAGCACCCCGGGAAACGCGGCCAGCGGTAGGGGCGCTTGTAGAAGAGCGCGTTATCGATGCACATCACTTCGAAGCCGTCGGACTTGTCCTCCTCTTGCGGGAAATGCCAGCCAAAGACGACGAGGGCTTGCGCGCTATTCTCGCTTCCCCAGTACCCGCCCGCGCTCGATGCCTCCCAAATCTCGTCTTTAAACTTCGGACAGCGCGCGGTAAGGGTCGCTTTGTCGATGAGCTTCGCTTGATAGATGCACTGTGGCTCGCCCCCGATTGCTTCTTGCTCGTCGACGAGCATTTCCCCGGGCAGTATATTCTCGCTTGTGATCGCGCCCCTGACCTTTAAAACCTTCGTGCCACCGGTGCCGAAGATGACCCCGTTTCGGACGCGCCGTTGCGATAGTTGGTGGATCTTGTCGCGCACGAAGTGTGCTTGTACAAACCGCTCACGCTTGCGGGATACGTTCAGGAGCCGCCAATCGGCGCCGTCGGTCTGAAAGCTCACATAGGGACGCGAGCGGCAGATCATCGAAGTCGCGCCGTTGACGCAGTTCCGAACGACGTTCAAGGAGAGGCGCTTTTGCGCGGCGCCCCCTTGTGCGATCGTGCTCGTCGAACGACGGTAATTCACGCGGCGTCGATCGACCCCGTACACTCCACGCCATTCGTTCACGGAATAGAGACGAAGGTGGTGCTCGTCGTCGTACCTGCGAAACTGCGTTCGGCTCGTGATGTCGCGGGCGCGTTGCATGACGGTGCGCGCCAAGTCGCGCCCGTCTTTCAGCCACCATTCGAGCTCGCCGGGATCTCTCATGGTTGCCTCGCCGCAAGCTGAAGGACGCTCGTTCTGTCGTCCCCGATATCGGCAAAGCGAGCCGTCGGGGGCGGGCCGACATCGGGGTAGCGCGCGGTCGGGGGCGCCCAAAGGGACGGCACTTGATCCGCGTCCGCGGGGTTTTCGATCGGCTGCCAGTACTTCTCCCGGTCGATCGAAAACCGCTCGGCCTCGTTCGCCGTCTTGAATTTGCGGAACGGCAGCTTGCTTGCGCTCGCGAGCCGCGCGGCCTCGCGCTCGTTATCGGCTTCGTATGGCCGGTCCCCCTTCAGCCACAAGGCAGGAATCACCGAATAGGAGCCGTCTCGGTTTCGAACGGTCACGCTGCGCTCGCTCGACCACGAGCCGTCGGGATTGTTCGTGTACTCACCCGGGGCGTAGGGACGCGCCGCGCCCGCGGGCACCTTCGGTGCGAGCTCGGGGCGAAGGTGCGTATCGCTTGCCCCGCCGAGCGGGGGCATGGTGCCGGGCGCGTTTTGGATGGCCGCGGCGGTTCGGTTCGCGCGCGCGACCGCGGCGTACATAGCGGCCTCGTCGGCCTTTTGCTTCGCGCCCCGAATCATGTCGGCCTGCGCGTTCGCGCGCTCGATGGCCGCACGCATCCGGATTTCGTCGATCGCTTTCTGCTTTTGCTCGACGGTCAAATGCGGATGCGTCGCCACCCGGAAAATGGCATCACGTTCGGCGGGCATCGTCGGGCCCATCATCCACCCGCACTCGCGTACATGATTTCCTCGTCTTGCCGCGCCTGTTCCATGCGTAGCTTGTCCGCCGGGACGCGCGCTTCGGCAGGGGGCAAAAGCTTTACCGAGATGCTTCCGACCTGAAACTCGGTTGCACGTGCAACGAGTCCATGCTCCTTCATGAGGCGCAATAGCTCGGCAAGCATCTCGGCGTCGGTCATCGCTTCCCCTTCAATCGTTTGAAGTACTCCACTTGTGCGAGACGGTGCTCGGCCATGGACTTCGGGACCGGTTTCGAGAGGCGTTTGCCGCCCTTCGAAAACACGACGTAAAGCCCGGGCTGCCCGCTCGAACGGATCACGCTACCCCGCTTTCGGAAGCGCCTTCGTTTCGGCTTCGGCCTTCTTCGCTGCCGCGGCCTCGGCTTCGGCCTTCTCTTCTTCTGCCGCCTGAATCAGACGACCGCGAAGAGCTTGCGAGCGACGCTCCCGCGCTCCCGCGCGCGCGTCCTCGTCGTCCATCTGGGCACACTCGAATTGGAAGACGTCCGGATGCTCGGCGGCAAACTGGCCGATCGTTTTCTGCGCGGCGCGCGCGGTCTTCTTCACGTTCTCGTCGCGGTCTTGCTCCGGGTCGATCGCGGGGCCGACGAGGCTCCGATCGAGCTTCGGCTTTTCGGCGGGCTTATCCGCCGGGGCGTGCGTCTTCTCTTCGGCCTTCGCCTTTTCGTGCGGCGGGGGATCCTTCTTGTCGAACATCTGACTTTCCTTTCCATCGCTCGTGATCTTCGGAAAACGGCGTCATCGCGACGCCCGACGGATGGCAGTAGAAAAGGGGTTCGAGCTTGCCGACCGGGACGCCGCGGCGCTGCACACCGACGAGCTGAAGGGTTGTGTCGTAATGAAGCTCGGCTTGTGCGTCTTGCACGAGCGGCCCCATGCCCCGGAGTGTCGGCACGCCGTTGAAAAACTCGACCTTGGCAAGAGGGATTTTCATCAGTGCGCTCCATGCACGTGGCGAAGGTCGGTTTCGTTCAGAACGAGATCCTTGAAGAAGGCCGCGTCGACGCGAGTACCCGTGATGTGCTCCAAAATGGCCGCGATACAGAACGTCGAATCGTGCGCGTTGCACGCGCCGACCGGCAGGCGCACCGAGCGATACCGATGTTCCCCGTGGCCCCCGATGCTCACGCGAAGCTGCATATCGAGATTGATGAAGCCCCGGTCCTTACCGCTCGTATCGACCCGGACATTGCAGATAATCGGGTAGCCGCGGTTTGCGAAAAGGTCCCCGATCGTGTGCTTCCACGGATTGACCGGGTGCACCGACAGGGCGATACCGAGCTTGCGAAGCCATAGGGGCGCGTCGACTAAGAGGGGTTCCGTGCTTTCGTACTTCCGGCCGTCCTCTTCGAACGGCATGCGGTCCGGCCAGGCATCGCCCGAGAGTCTTCGCCGACCCGCGACCGGAGGCGCGGCAAGCTCGGTGGCCGTCGCGTGGCTCAGGCCGGCCTTACGCCCGAGCTCGTAGCGGTGTGCGATTTCATCGGCTTCGGAGCGGCCCACCCGTCGAGTGTGAACCCCAGTTCACAGGGTGGTCAAGTGTCACTGTGAACCATGGTTCACGGTCGTCCGTTCACTATTGCGTGCCGGGCTTTGTCCGTCATCTTGTAAGCATGCGGGTACTTTTCTCTTTTCTCGGTTTCATCGTTCTTGGTTGTGGTGGTGCGGACGGTTCGGCGGGCGTGGTAGAGGGCACCGGTGGAGAGGCGTCCGTTGCGGGCTCGGGCGGGCAGGCGAGCACCGGCGGCAGCGTGGCGACAGGCGGGCAAAATGCCACGGGCGGCAGCGTCGCGAGCACCGGCGGGGTAGCGACTGGTAGCGGTGGCGCGCCGTCACTTCGGTGCACGACCGATGCGGATTGCGCGGCCGGCTGGCTCTGCGTTGCGCTTACCGATTACGCGGGTGCCGATCACACCCCGATGTGTAGGAAACCGTGCATCGAAGGCACTACGCCCAACCGTTCACCCGATTGCGCGAACGAATCGGACGACTTTTGCTCGGCCGTTGTCATGGGACGATTCGTGAATAACTGCGAAGGACGCGGGGCGCCGCGTGCGTGCGCCGGGACAATCGGCCCCGATCCGCTCGGGTGCGCCGGCCGGTAAGCAAGCACCCGGGTACTCTTTCCTTGACAGGCCGGCAGGCTTTTGGCTCTCATGCGGGGCCAAGTGGTAATAGGGTACCACGCTCACAATCGAGCATGAGGGAAGGTGCCGAGTGTCAGAAATCAAGACCGAAAAACAGGCCGCGGATCTCCGTAGCAAGGCAATCGAGCAAGCCGAGGCCCACACCAGGACGGCGCTCGCGCTCGCCGAAACGCTCTTCGCTATCAAGTTTTCGAGCGTCAAGGTGGGCGGAAGAGAGATGCCGCTTGTGGTGTTTTGGAAGCACGAAGATTTCCACGAGTACGCCGAGCACGAGCTTGGCATGCACGGCAGTACCGCGGAAAACTACGTGCACGTCCATGACGTCTTGATTTTGAGCGAGGGGGTGAAGAAGGAAGAGCTTCCACACTCCATCACGAAGCTGATTCAGCTTGCGCGTGTCGCAAAGACCCCGGGCGTCAAGCTCGCTTCGTGGCTGAAGAAGGCCGCGGAAATGTCGTGCTGCGGTTTCCAGGCCGCGGTCGAAGAAGAGCTCACCGGCAAGCCGAGTCATCGGACGTGGGCCTTTTATCTCAGTAACAAAGACATTCGGTCGATCGAGCGCGGGATCAAGCGCGCGAAGGAAATCCTCGGAACGAAGCACAACGGCGAGACGCTCGCGCACATCGTCGACGAGTGGACGCAGGTCGCAGAAAAGGCCGCGCTTCGCATCGTGCGGAAGGCCGGATGATGGGCCCGGGGGAAGATCCGGATCTCGCCGACCTTGCCGCCGAGCTTGCCGCGACGGGCTTTAGCCCGGCTCAGATCCTGAAAGTCATTCGAAACGCTCGGGGCGGCTCCGTCGCACCAGAAAGGAGGACCCGCGCTACTGGCGTCGCGGCGGAGTCGCCCGAGCGTACCCGCAACCGCAAGCCCCGCGCGCCTCGACCCGGCTACGTCACTCACGAGCAAGTGCTCGGGGCGCTTCTCGAAAAGGGTCTCACCGCGCAAGAGCTCGAAGCCGCGCTTCCGAGCCTCGACCATAACGGGACGATTCGTCATCTTCGGCGCGCGCTCGACTTCGGAAACGTGATGAAGGTCGGCAACGTCTACTCGCTCACAGAGAACGGACGGGTCAATGCGCGTGCTCGCCCCGGCGCCGCGCCCCCGGAGCCCTTCACCCGTAGGACCCGGATCTCACGCGCCGATGTTTTGGCGAAGCTCCGGGCAATCGGAACGAGCTCGGTCGAAGGCCTTCGTCAAGCGCTCGGCGGAAAGATGAGAGCCAAATCGGTCTGGCAACATCTTGACCGCGGCACTCGCGAAGGAACGGTCAAGAAACACGACACCACCCCGCTCACGTTTAGCGTCGTCGGGCGGGAGGCGAAGGTCAGGGGCAAGAACGACGAGCGTATCGCAAACGCTCTCAAGGCGGCCAGGGGCCCGCTCGACCTGGCCGGCTTTGTCGCGCACAGTCCGGAGTTCAAGCGAATGAACGCAGGCGCGCAACAGATGGCGTTATCCAATGCGGTGAAGCGCGGCGTCGCGGTGCGGCTCGCAAAGGGAGTCTATGGGCTCCCGGGCAGAGCGGCGGCGCACACGGTGAAGGCGAAGAAGCTCCCAAAAGGCGCAAAGCCGGCGGCAAGCGAGCCGGCAAAGCCCGTCGACGCTAAGCCAAACGGCGCCGCCGCACCAAACTAATCCCTGAAAGGGGGCGGCACAATGAGCCCTGACAAAGAGCGCCTGCTTTCCATCTTCACCATTTACGAAAATCCCCGCGACTATCCGGGGCGGTTCGTGGTGCGAGAGACGCGGGTCGGTCCGGGCGGCACGATGGAGATTTCCCCGGTAGCGATGGTCGTCACGAAATCGCTCGCCCGGGCGCGTGGCGCTCTGCCGCCCGGGCTTGTCCGCCTTGACCGGTCGCCGGGCGATGACGAGTGTATTCGGGAGATTTGGCTATGAGCCGCACCGGGCTTCGCCCCGATTTGCCCAAGCTACCCGACCGGATGCGTGCGCGGCCGCTCGATGCGCGCGGGTACCCGGTGCCGTGGTTTGTGGAATGGATCGACGGGGTGCCCGACTTCCGGGTGGTCGACAGTAAGAAACTCGTCGCGGCCATGAACCTCCGGCTTTGCTGGGTTTGCGGTGAGCCGCTCGGCCGCTTCGGTGCGTTCACGATCGGCCCGATGTGCGCCCTGAACCGGACTACGTCCGAGCCCCCTTCGCATCGGGATTGCGCCATCTTCAGCGCGAAGGCCTGCCCGTTTCTGACGCGCCCGAAGGCCGAGCGCCGGGACGCGAACCGCCCCGAGGGGTGGACGCCTCCGGCGGGCGTCATGATCGAGCGTAACCCCGGCGTCGCACTCGTATGGGTGACGCGCGAGTGGCACCCGTTTCCGGCTGAAGGGGGCTTCTTGATCCACATTGGCGACCCAAGCGAAACGCTCTGGTTTTCGGAAGGTCGGCCCGCCACGCGTACGGAGTGCACCGAGAGCATCGAAACGGGCCTGCCCCTCTTGCTCGCGGATACTGCAAAACAGGCGCCGCATGAATTGCACGACGCGGCCGCGTATCTCGTGACGGCGCTCGAAAAGGCGCGGGGTTACTTGCCGCTCGGAATGGGCCCCGTGACGGATCGGCCCGCTATCATGGTCGTGGGCGAAGCCATGATGACCGCTCTTCAGGAGACCGCGCCATGAAATGCCCGCGCTGCGGCAAGGTCGCAAAGGGTACCGCGGTTCTCGGCGGGCCCGGACATGAAACCCCGCCCCCCGGGGCTATCGGCGTTTGTGCCGGGTGCGGCGCGTTCGTGCGAGTCACCGACGCAGAAGAGCTCGAAGCCCTGGACGAGCTGCCGGCCGACATGCCGAGCGAGATGGTTCGTGCCTTAAAAATCGGTCGGCTCTATACGCAGAAGGGGAAAGGGAAGGCCGAGGGCTACGCGTTTGCCGCGGCCATGACCATGGACATTGTCGCGGGTTTCGTCGCGCAGGACCCCGAAGAGCTGCCGCGCTTTGCCGCCCCGAAGGGGGTAGCCCTCTTGTGCGGCCTCGATGAGCTCGGCCCCCGCATGGCGCGAAACCCCGCCGCGGGTGAGCTTCTACTCGCGATACTCGGTTACTTTCGACGGATCAAAACGGAGCCGCCAACCGTGACCATGCTCCGAATGGCGCTCGAAAAGTCGGGCATCGAAACCGAAGACTGCTCACCCGCCGATCTCGGCCTGGAGTTCCCGAAAGCGTGAGCAATGCGACCTTGCAAAGTAGCACCCCACGGCCCCGAAGAGCACGCACGCGTGGCGGCAATCCGGGCGCTCTACCTCGCAAGCGGCAGAATCAAGACTTACGTGGACGCCTACACCACGCCCGAGAAGCGCGCGGGCTTTCTGATCTACGTGGCCCCCCTGCTCGAAGCTCTCGCGCGGCGGTTCGAAGAAGAGACGCGGTCATGAGGGCCGAATACATTTCGTTTTCGGTGCCCTCGTTCGCGGGGCTTGCCCTGTGCTTGCTCGTCGTCGGGGCGCTTCTTGGCGTGACACTTGCGCGGGCGTTTTACAGGGGCGAGTGAGGCCGGTGGGTGACAGTCGAATCTACGGCATGAACCCCCGCCCGAAGCCTGCCTGTCCCGTCAATATCGCGGCGCGGCGTCTCGAAAACATCGCGGCCGGAAACCATTCACCGGCTCCCGAGCGATCGGCCAAAAGCAGATACCCCGCGCCGCAGTCGCCACACACGGAAGTCTTGCTGTCTTCCAAGATGGCCATGGCCTCGGCTTTACAGAAGACACACGTAACGGGAAAGAGGCGCACGGCGAGCGCGCCAAGCTCACAGAGCGCGAGCAGGCCCCCATACGTTTCGATGAGCCGCACCCTTCGGAGCTCGACGGCAGCCACGATCGCAAGCTCGACAAAGAAGGCCGCGAGCAATTGGGCCCGGCGCTTCTCTTCTAGGCGCCGATTGTGCTCGGCCTCGAACAGGCGCCGTCTCTGCTCACAGATCTCGCAGCCGTAGACAATGACGGAGTGGTAACAATACCCACGCAGCAAGAGGCTTAGCTTTTCGACGCTCTTCTTTCGGCGTCGACGCACTTGCGGAAGGGAGATACCGAGAAATTGCGCCGTCTCCTTCTCGCCCCGACCGACGACCGCGTCGGACCAAAGTACGGCCGCTTCTTTGACCGGAAGCTCTTCGAAGGCGAGGCGAATATCAAGGCGCTCGTCTTCGTCCATCACTCGAATTCCCCGAAGTCTCTCCACGCTTCTTCCCGCTGCTCGGCCTCGTACCGTTCTTGATCGGCGAGAATTTCGGCCCGCCACTTGGCCGCCGCGGCGTCTGCCGGCGACTGGTAGACGGGGGGCACGTCCACCGGGAAGCCCCGGGCCGCATCCCAGACGGCAAGCACAAGCGCAGACACCAGGTCCCCATGACCGCCGGTCCGCCAGCGGGGCGAGACGATGGTGATGCCCCCGCCGGCCGTGGGGTGGGCCGTGACCTCGCGAAGCTGGCGGATGAGGCGCTCGTGATTGGGCAGGCGGATTTGCCCCTCGCGAAAGACGGCGCGCACGGCCTGGTAGGTTTCGGCCTTGCCGTTTGCGCCTTCGGGGGCTGAGACGAGGGAAAGTCCGTGCTCGGTCAGATGCTCGACGATGGTTTCGCGGTAGTGGGCGTCCGCAATGAGGTGGTCGGCGCCGTCGTCCCGGGTGTGCGCGGCGAATTGCGCGATCACCGTGGACGGTTTCAGCGGCTTCTTTCGCTCGGGGGCAATCTCCACAACCCGAGTCACGTCGACCCTTACTAGAGGGAGAGGACAACGCCTTGCTGTTACAAGGGCCGACGAGTCGGACCGGAACCCGAAGTCGGCGCCGACGCTCGCGACGCTGAAGGGTTCGACCGGGAGCTCGTCGGAAGCCTGAACGGCCGCGGTGATTGAGGCGCCGTCGAAGAAGGCGTCCCCCGCCGTCCCCATGAATTCCGCGCCGAATTCGCGGTCACTGTTGACCGGGTCGCGGGCCCGCTCCCTCTCTACATAGGAGCGCGTGTGCTCGTCGTCTCTAAGAAGGAGAGTCGGGGCGTGAGCGGAGACGGCGTCGACAGGGTGCTCCCCGCGATTTCGCTTGTGGAAGTCCCACAAGAGACCGGTCTCCGCCCACGGGGTCGACGCTAACACGAGCTGCCCGCCGCGAAGGATGCGCGGGCCCACGGCCCGGTAGAGCTCGACGTCGTTCACCTTATAAGAGGAGTCACGGAAGAAGGCGCACTCGTCCAGGATGGCGCCGACGAGCGACCGGCCGCGGACGGCACTTCCGCCGCGGGTTGCGGGCAGGACTTCGATCGCCACACGGCCGTCGGGGCGCTGAAGGGCGAAGGAGTCGGCACCGGCTTTCACGATGCGACGGCGCACGTCGGGACTGCCGCGAGCGGCGCCGAGCGCGTAGCGCAAGACTTGCCGGCCGAGTCTCATGTCCGGGGCCACGATGAGCGCGACTGCGACCTCGCCCCGCGCCAGCGTCACGAGCGGCACCGTGAGCGCAAGGTGCAGCATGCGGAGAGCGCCGAGCACGTAGGACTTCCCGGCGCGGGCGCCGCAGACCGCTACGACGATGTGACGACAGGCGGGCGGAAAGGACTCGGCCTCACCGAAGAGCTCGCGAGCGTAGCGCCGGTCCTCTCCTTCTAGGTCGCGGGGCTCGGCTCCGTCGAAAGCGACCGCGCAGAGGACACGCTGCCCCGGGGTGAGCGTCACGCCGAGCTCGTCGCAGAAGCGGAGGAAGCTCCGAGGGGCGCAGACTTCGGGCAGGGCCGAGAAGAGGGCTTCTAGGCTCACGAGGCCGAGCGTCGTGCCGTGTCAGAGGGCGGGGGCTAAAAAGTCAATAGGGGGAGTCGGTCCACCCCATTGGACGAAGGTCAGCCTATGTGGACGACATAAACAGGGGAGACCTTGCCGGCCGCCGCAATGCGTTACGCTGGCTAGGACTCTTTGTCCTTTGCCGAAAGCGGCCCCGGGGGCCTAAATTTCCGCGCTTTGCTCACCGGGGCGGCTCGGGGACTTTGACGCTTTCGCGCTCCCTGAGCTCGGCCTGCGAGATTGCAGGGGCCCAGCCCCGGCTTAGGAGCCACTCTCGCACTTGCGGAGTCCCAAGCGCCGCGTCCATCCGTTGGAGCATCTCTTCGGGCGCCAGGGCCAGCGCATCGGGGGGCATCGGGGGCAGCCGAGAGAAGGCGTACAGCATGTCCCGGGCCGCGGCTGCGCGTCTTTTCTGGTCCTTAGAGTCCAAATCCTCAGTGAGAACATGAACGGCCTTCAGAGCCCCCTCGACTATCTCACGTCGGACCAGACTGTCGGATAGCGCCGTATGTTTGATTACAGTATGCGACATGTGACACTAGGGATTCGCGCGCGGGCGCGATGATTTTTCTGGGCCGCGCTGCTTTTCTTGCTTGACAGCCCTGTGGAGAAAGCGCCATCTGACTCGCGCGCGTTCTCGGTTCGCGTCCGGACGCTCAAGAAATTCGCTTGCCGCCATTCAAGCCCCGGACTCGGAAGCCGCGGGTTCCCCGCGCAGTATCCCGGCGAGTGAGAGGTCTTCGTCGAGCTCGGGCCAGCAGATGCCGCTTCCGCCACCGATGAGCCGGTAATTCCCTCGCTGCGCGTCCGTTGCTCCGTAGAGACGGGGATACCACTTCAGCGGCACCACGCACTCTCGGCCGTCGGTGAGCCTCACTCGAAGCCACGAACCGGTTGTTCGAACGCTGTGAATTCGCTCGTCGCTCATTGCTCCCTATCCTCCTTCAACCCGTGCGCGTCATGCTCGCGATGACTGCGTTTTAGCAGCCGCAGAGCGCGCTCCTTTATGGGGTCTCGCTGCCATTCTGGTTTCGTTATCCGCCGGCCGTATGCTCGGCTTTTAGCGTCTCGCAGGGCTCGCTTTCGGCCTTTCATCGTTGTTTCTCCAGTTTCCGCGGCTCTTGCCACTGTTCGCGCTTGCGGCGCTGCGCTTCGGTTTCGGGGCATTGCCGCGGGCATTGCATCGTGACCCCGTGGGTCCCGGAAAGGTGTCGCCATACGCCGATTACGACCATTTCGCGGCCGCATACTTCGCAGCACGGGGGCTCGTTCATGGGTCCTCTGTCGGCGCTGCCGCTTGGCTTCTTCCGGGCCGCAGCAATTGCTCTACCGTGAACCTAACCTGAGCCACTGACAAGCCGCCGACTTCGATAGCTCTCGCCAAGCGTGGCCCGTATAGGCCGCTTCTCGCGGCCTCCATGAGCTTACTATCATCCTGCTCGATATCGTCGCTCGGTGGGCGGAATACCTCGGCCTTGCCTTTCGGTGGCGCTATCGGCTCGGCTTCGGGGAAGCATTTGTCATCGGTCGCCAGCGTGATCGCGCTCATCGCTTCCATGAGAAACCGGTCACGAGCAGCAAGCGCGACTTCTCGCAACGCGTCTCTTGCCGCGGGGCCGAGCTCACCACGGGCGACGCTTGCGACTAGCGCCTCGGCTTCGGTTCGTTCGGCGTCCGTCATGCTCGCGCCTTTCGGGTGACGGCTACTGCCCGCCTGGCTGCCCGTAGGAACGCTCTGCGCGTGGCCCCGGGCACTGTCTGCCGGGCGACTTCGGCAACGGCCTCCTGAGCCGCCTTGCCGTACTCACCGCGGTTCACTCGCCGGACGAGCTCCTCGTCGAGTCGGTCGGCTTCGACTTCGTGCTCATCGGTGCGCGCTCGCTCTCGGCGCTCGTTCGCCTCGGCCGCGGCCCACAGTTCGATCCATCGGTCTTGCTGCTCGGCCGGCGCGGTCCGGACGATGGCGCGGTCCCATTCCGGCATGCGGGCCCAAATCGCCTCGGTGCGCTCGTTCATGCTGCCCCCCTCCCGATGCTCGCCACGAGCGCCGCAAGCGCTGGGTCGGGCGCGCAGGGGCCTTCTCGGCCCCCGTTTCGGTCGTGCTCGATGGCGCCGGGGGGTCGGAGCTTGCCCTGCGCGTTCTGGTCAATGACCCATTGGCGCGCTCTGCCCGCCCATCCGGAGCGCCGTTGGCCTGCGAGCTTGCCAATGGTCCAGGTCGCCACGAACGCTCGAACGCAATCCCGCACCGACTCGAGCGGGGCCGGGAGTTGCTCGGCTAGGCGCCGGAGCGTGCCGTTTGATTCGAGTCGGTCGGCAAGGTCCGGCGGGCACATCGTCTGGCGTCCGGGGTCTGATTCTTCGCTTGAAAATAAAAAATCACCACCACCACCACTCGGCGCTTCACGCGCGCGCACGCTGACAGGTTCTGGATCTGGTGTTGGTATTGGATCGGATCGGATCGGATCGGATCGGATCGGAAGAGACGTATCGCGAGACGTCTCCGGTGCCGTTACTGTAGGCGTTACTGTAACGCTACTGTCGGGCGGCCCACGTGTCTCGCGTCGTGTTTGATTGACGTCTCCCGTTGGTGACTTACTCTTCGCACGCCAGGTTTGCTGACGTCTCGCTCCTGGGGTCACGGCGGCCTGAGCTTCGACGAAGTTTGTAATCCATAGGCGGCCATCGCGATGAGTCAGGTAACCGTCATCGAGCATCGATTGAATGTACGTTTCTACGAGCGCCTTTTCTTTCGGATGAGCGTTGAGAGCTCTCGCCAGATCCCTCGCGGGGCTTTCGGTCGACCGAAGGATCGTCGCATCGTCGCGGCTCTTCGCGAGGCGAAGAAGGAAGTCGCGAAGGGAGCGGTTCAA
>Ga0066395_10000057_pt1 | contig 37321 bp, 41 predicted proteins | sample PanSoiPlot1MoBio_FD_61218 | JGI IMG/M metagenome (GOLD analysis project Ga0066395, IMG submission 61218) | Tropical forest soil microbial communities from Panama analyzed to predict greenhouse gas emissions - Panama Soil Plot 1 MoBio | ecosystem: Environmental > Terrestrial > Soil > Tropical... | reverse complement strand
TTTGCCTCTAGGCAACATTGGGGGGCGCCAATGTGGCGCCCCCTTTGTCTTGTCTCATCTTTTTCAGGCCGATCGAGGAACGGCGCTATCGCGTCTTCCGCCCCGACCGTTAGGCCAGCCTCACTGCACGGTTTCGCCGTGCAGCGCCAGGTCGAGACCGTCGCGCTCCACGTCCTTGGACACGCGCAGCCCGATAACCATGTCGACGACCTTGAGGATAATCAGCGTCACCACACAGTCGTAGATGAACACGACGCCGATGCCGATCGCCTGATTCACGACCTGCATGGCGTTGCCCTCAAGCAGGCCGGCCGTGCCGCCGTATTGCTGGACAGCAAACACGCCGGTGAGCAGCGCGCCGGCGGCTCCGCCGACCGCGTGCACGCCGAATGCATCGAGCGCATCATCGTAGCCGAACATGGCCTTGAGGCCGGTGCAGCCCCAGTAGCACACGGTGCCGGCCGCAACGCCGATCCAGAACGCGCCGAGCGGGCCGACAAAGCCCGAAGCGGGCGTGATGGCGACGAGACCGGCCACCGCGCCCGTGCAGATGCCGACCACGGTCGGCTTGCCCTTCAGCATCCATTCGACGATCATCCAGGTGAAACCGGCGGTTGCGGTTGCGGTGTGGGTGACCAGCATCGCCATGCCGGCCTGGAGGCCCGCCGTAACGGCGGAACCGGCGTTGAACCCGAACCAGCCGACCCACAGCAAGGATGCGCCGATCAGTGTCAACACGACATTGTGGGGCGGGCCGGTATCAGTGCGCTTACCCAGTACCAGCGCAGCCATCAGGCCGGCTGTACCCGAATTGACATGCACCACGGTGCCGCCGGCGAAGTCCAGCACGCTGAGGAAGTTGTGGGGGTTGGCGCTATTGAACATGCCATCCGGCCCCCACACCCAGTGGGCGATCGGCGAGTAGACGAAGATCGCCCACAGGCCGATGAACCACAGCATAGCCGAGAACTTCATGCGTTCCGCGAACGCGCCGGCGACGAGCGCTGCCGTGATGATCGCGAAGGTCAACTGGAACATCGAATAGACGGACTCTGGGATCGTCGGTGCCAGAGGATTGGGATTGCCCTTGTTATTGGCGATATCGCTCATGATGTTCTGCAAGCCGGCACGGTCGAATCCGCCGATGAACCAGCCCATATCCATGCCGAAGATGTCACCGCCCTCCCGGAACGCAAGGCTGTAGGTAAAAAAGAACCATAGGATGCTGATCAGGCAGGTGATGGCAAAGCTGGTCATCACGGTGTCGCCCACGTTCTTCTTGCGCACCATGCCGCCGTAGAACAAGGCGAGGCCCGGAATGGTCATCATCAGCACGATGGCCATTGAGGTCAGCATCCAGGCGGTATCGCCTGAATTGGGCGAGCATTCTTTTTGGACTTTCGAGTCGCAGGCCAGGGTCTCGACTGTCTGCCCTGACTCGGCCGCTGGCGCCTGATCCTGAGCGTAGGTCGGCGTATAGGAAGAGATGGTGAGGAAGAGGCCGAGCAGGATTGCGAAAATGAGAGCCGCGAGTCCCGCACGTTTAGGCTTCTTGATCATCATGGTGTTGCTCCTGTCCGTAGAGATGAAGGTGCGGGTTCTCAGACTGCCGCAGCGTCGGTTTCGCCGGTGCGGATGCACCCGGCGCTTTGAAGGTCGAGAACGAAGCTTTTGCCGCTCCCGATCTGGCCGAGCTTGAATAGCTTGATGACGGCCACCACAAGTTTCATGGGCTCCCCCTAGGCGCCCGGCCTGCGCGGTGCAGGTTCCGGCGGTCTCAACAGAGCTTTGCTGCGCGAAGTCCAAAGCCCCGCGAGCAATGCCGCGGTCCAAGGAATCAAACGGCGTGCCAAGTCGCCACCCTAAATGCCCGGAAACGGAGGAATTCCAACGCAAGAGGTGGAATTCCCAATGATCGCGGTAAACTCGCATCAGGGCTGCAAAGATTTTTGACCGGGACGCCGAGATTTGGAACCCTCGGGTTCCAAGAGCGGCTGATGGCGTGTGTAAGCAACGAAAAGCAGATTCGGGTTTGTGGCACGCGTTGGCGCGCGCCTCGGACCCTTCGGCCCGGCCGCCCTCGGTCGCTATTCTGCTTGGTCAGAGATCGGAGCTAGCCCAGAATAATCCGTCAGCTGCACAGATTTTGATCTGTATGCCGATATTTTAGGCCATCGCGTTCGCGAGCGATGGCGGTTGGGAAATCGTCGTAGTCGCCAGTCGCCACCCGATGGCACGCTCGTTCATTTGCATGCGACTGCCAATTGGCTCGCAGTTTCGTATCGGGCCACGATGTTCCGGCATGTCGGCTACGCCTGGTCCTGAAGTCGGTGGCAGCCGTTCGGTTGCTGTTGTCGGCGTCCTTGCCGTTCATCTGCAGCCATATCGGCAGGGTCGGTATTGATTTTCCCCCAGCCCGGCGGGCATAGTTTGGAGATTCGCCCTCATACGCAGCCGGGCTCATGTCACTGAAGACAAGACCGCTATACCAGTGCCCTATCCTGCTCACCCAACTCCTTGTCGTTGGGATGCTTCTCGTATCCGACACGGCGAGGGCCGATCAGCTTTGCGGTCGTCAATTCGATTCACTGTCACAACTCTTCGCCGACGTCCGCAGCGACGCGAACAGCGGTTGGCGGGTTATCGAGCGCCCTACCCATGTGATATTTGCGGGTGACCAGATGATCTGGGCTTTTGCTCGAGAGTCACAACCAGCATTTCCGGCTGTGGCCTGCCTTCAAATCATACAAGCCGAAGACTCAATCGAGGCGGTCGTTCAAACTCGGTGCGAGGGTGCAAGAGACGCCTGCGATGCCGTTGCCGCCAAGGCGAACGGTAAGGACTGGAGTAATCTGTTCGGCAACTGACGAACGAATGGGTACTTCTCGATTGCTATCGCCACTCCACGGTGGCGCACGAATGACGGTGGTGCGAACGATGCAGGGGGCGCCGTTGCGGCGCCCCCGGGGATTGACTCGATCACTCAGTCGATCTTCCAGGCCGAGAAGATCACGCTGGGCACCGCCGGTTCGCCAGCCGGCTTCTTGTAGACGAGACCAATGCCTGACGCCGAGCCCGAGATCATCGCATTAACCTTGTCTCCCTTTTTGTATTCGCCCACTCCCTGCGAGATCATGACAGTGGTGAAGTCGGGCGTGGGGACCATCTGTTCGCAGTTGCTGTTGTCGACGTCCTTGCCGTTCGTCTGGAACCACAGTCTGACCAAGCCAGTGCCACCCCGGCTGCCAACCTGGACGCCAACAATCGTGAAATAGGTCCCGGTCTGATCGAGGACCACCACGCCCTTGTTATTCTTGATGCCCTTTGCGGCGTCGGTGGAAGCCATCGTGACCAGTTGGGGCTTGTTGGGTTCTTTCACAATCTGGTCTTCCTCACTCGAGGCCTGAAGATAGCCCCCGGCCGCCAAAGCGCCGCTGGCCGAGGCCACGAGCAGGGCCGACCCAAACATTGTCCCGAAAAGAGTTTTCATACTTGCCTCCCGCTGGAGCTGGACTACATGAAGGAGTTCCGAAGGGCGACGGGTTGGCGTGTCCGAGTGGATTGGATCACGATTTTGGCGCGCTGCCCCTTCATCGGCCTTTGCGAACTCCCGCCAGTGCAGAGCAAATGACATGCCATAAAAGAAATCGCGTTCGACGGCGATGACCATGGCCCGGCCATCCAGTTCGCAACAGAAGGGAATTGAAAGCCGTCTGGCGCCGTCGAAATTAAAGCTCGCGGCAAATTCGGAGCTAAATACCAATACGAAGCATATGCGGCTCGCCTGCATATTTGTTCAGCGAGTGCCTGATAGTGAAGCACGGCCTTCCGTCTGATCGCCGCAATTTGCGCCAGCGGTAAATACGATCACGGCTAAGGTGAAAGAGGCCCCGGCTTTCGCCGGGGCCTCTCCATGACGGCGAGGGCGATGCCGGGTATTCGCCCTAACCGTATTGCGTTTCTCCGGCACGGCCAGAGATGCCGCGGAACTTCAAACCACGCATCACTGCACGACCTCGCCGTGAAGCGTAATGTCCAGGCCTTCTAGTGCGTAGGAGGAGTGGAATGCGGGTAGGCTTAGAAAAACTCCGAGCAGGACTGCTACGATGAATGCGACCAATCCGACGCGCGCGGGCAGTCTCGGGGTCATCATATTGCACTCCGGTTCGCCCTCACAGCGCAGCGGCGTCCGTTTCTCCTGTGCGAATCCGTACCGCCTGCTCAAGGCCAAAAACAAAAATCTTGCCGTCGCCGATTTGGCCGGTTTTGGCGGCCGCCGTGATTGCCTCGATGGCCTTGTCGGCCTGGTCTGTCGAAATCGCAACCTCGACCTTCAGCTTCGGCAGGAAGCTCACGGCATATTCGGTGCCGCGATAGATTTCGGTATGGCCCTTTTGACGCCCATAACCTTTGACTTCGGTGACGGTCATACCATGCACCCCAATCGCAGTTAGTGCGTCGCGGACCTCGTCGAGCTTGAATGGCTTGATGATGGCCATGACAATTTTCATGGGTTCCTTCCCCGCTAGGGCCCATTCTGATTCCCAGATTGGGCGATCTCTACGCAGCGATCCCCAACCGACATGTTGCCACGCGAGCGATCGCCGCGGTCAGGGAATCAAACCCCGTGCCAGTTTTGTCGCAGGCGGCGATTTTATTGGCCCGGCAGCAGTTTGTTGACCGACAGGTTGGTCAGACCCAGCCGTCCCATCTGCAGTTTCAAATAGATTTGATCAAAAACTAGGCGCTCAGGCTATGGAAAATACGGTTGAGCCCGGAAATCGCGTTCGGAATCTAAGCCACTCACCTTGCTCTTATGCAGTGATGGCAGGGGTGCCATAGACCCCTGCCTCCACCGAGAGGAAGACGACGTCGCCCTGGCGGTCCCGTGTCATATGAAATACGTCCACTCATCCGAAAAGAACTTGAGGTCAGTGCATGTTCCGCGTCATGCGGTTAAAGGGCATCGCTGTCTGTTTCCCCGGTACGGATGCGCAGAGCATGGTCGAGCGTGGCGACGAAGATCTTTCCGTCGCCAATCTGCCCGGTCCGAGCTGCGGTGGTGATTGCTTCGATTACACGATCCGCCTGCTCAGCTGAAACAGCGACTTCGATGCGGAGCTTGGGCAGGAAGTTCACGGTATATTCGGCCCCACGGTAGATTTCCGTGTGGCCTTTTTGTCGCCCGTAGCCTTTGACTTCCGCGACTGTCATGCCGCTCACGCCTAACCCGGTAAGCGCCTTTCGAACTTCGTCGAGCTTGAATGGTTTGATCACAGCGATGATGAGCTTCATTGACAGTCACCCCCTCATTTATCGCGCCGGTACCTGACGCTTCCACGACCCTTGCTCGCATGTCCGACGAGGCACTTCAGCAATTGGTCAAAAACTATGCCAGATGCCGCATTTCACGGCAAAAGAAATCACTTATTCGGCAGCATTGTTCGCTGTCTTGGTCAGCAACGAGCGTGGGACCTGACATCTTGCGCGAAATTTGCCCTATTTTTGAGCATCAGAACGCCGCGCCCGCGTCGTTACGTTCCGTGGCGGTGACGTAACAAGCCTTCCTGAGCAACTGACGCCACGAGAGTCCCCTCGCGAGTGAAGATCAAGCCTCGAGCAAAACCGCGTGCCCCCCCGGCATTAGGAGTATCCTGGGCATAGAGCAACCATTCATCGGCTTTGAATGGCCGATGAAACCACAGTGCGTGGTCAAGACTTGCGGCCATGATGGTCTTTTCGAAGACGGTGCGACCATGTGGGATCAGGGCGGTATCGAGTAGCATCAGGTCCGACGCATAGGCGAGCACACATTGATGGATCGCGGCCGCATCCGGCAACGCGCCAGTGGTGCGGATCCACGCGTTGAATCGTCCTTCGGGATATTTCTTGCCGAGATAGCGCTCAAATTCGACCGGGCGAAGCTCGATAGGCCGTTCACGCTCGAAATACCGTCGGATCGGCTCAGGCATCATGGGCAGGACTCGTTGACGGATTTCGGCCTCGCTCGGTAGCAGCTCGGGCCCCGGCACCTTGGGCATTTCGGCCTGATGGCTCAGGCCAGATTCGGTCCCGTGGAAGGACACGGACATTGAGAAGATCGCTTGACCATGTTGAATCGCCACAACTCGTCGCGTGGTGAAGCTGCGTCCGTCCCGGATCCGGTCGACTTCATAGATGATGGGAACTTTGGGATCGCCCGCCAGCAGGAAATAAGCATGGAGGGAATGCGGGGGCCGATCCGCAATTGCGTCCACCGTGCGGCAGGCCGCAACCAGCGCTTGGCCAATCACCTGGCCGCCAAACACGCGTTGCCACCCGACCTGCGGCGAACGCCCGCGAAACAAATTTACCTCGATGGGCTCGAGATCAAGGATAGTGAGCAGGTCCTGTACTGCGGAGTTCATAAGTCATCTCACCAGATCGAATGGGGCCCGCGCAAACGAGTCGCAGGTCTACTTGGCCAGTCCGTGAGAGTCACCTCTTGGACGGGATCGAAGTCAATAGGTCGATGGTTACTGCCCAACGCCGGTGCTAAGCTGGGCATGATATGAGATGTTCTGCCGAGAAGCCGTTGGGCTGGCCAATGTCCGCAAGCAACTTTTCGGATGTCCTGATCGCAGGCGGTGGATTTGCCGGTTTTGCGCTTGCCATTGCGCTGCGCCAGTCGCTTGGCGCAAATTTTACTGTCACGTTGGCAGATCCGGAACTTGGCCAATCGGATCAAGACGCGCGTGCTTCCGCAATCGCGGCCGCGCCGCGCCGCATGTTTGATGCCCTCAGCGTTTGGGGTGCGGTGGCCGAGGAGGCGCAGCCGATCCTCGACATGGTGGTCACTGATAGCCGGATCGAAGATGCGGCGCGGCCGGTATTTCTGACTTTCGGGGGCGAGATCGAGCCGGGTGAACCGTTCGCCCACATGATCGAAAACGGCCGGCTGATCGCTGCCCTTTCCGCCCACGCGGCATCGAATGGCGTCATTCTCATCGCAACATCCGTGACCGATTTCACGGCTGAACCATCCCACATGAGTGTTGTGCTTCGGAATGGCGCGTCGATCAGGACCAAGCTTCTCGTAGCGGCGGACGGCGCCCGCTCACGGTTGCGCGAACGTGCCGGAATCGCGACTCACGGCTGGTCGTATGGACAGTCCGCGATTGTCACCACCGTTGCGCATGAGCGCAGTCACGATGGTCGAGCCGAGGAGCATTTTCTTCCAGCCGGCCCCTTCGCAATCCTGCCATTACCCCATAACCGTTCCTCGATCGTCTGGGCTGAGCGGACCAAGGAAGCCGAACGGATCGTCGCCCTGGCGGACGATGATTTTCACCGCGAGTTGGAAAGGCGGTTCGGCTTGCGGCTCGGCGACATCGTGGTCGTGGGGCGGCGGCGCGCCTATCCGCTCGGCCTATGGGTGGCACGCAGCTTTATTGCAGATCGTCTTGCATTGGTCGGCGACGCCGCCCATGTCATTCACCCCATTGCCGGGCAGGGATTGAATATGGGTTTGCGCGATGTGGCAGCGCTCGCCGAGGCTGTGGTCGACGCGGTGCGCCTCGGTCTCGACCCGGGCGACGCCACTGTACTGGAACGCTATCAGGTCTGGCGCCGTTTCGACACCATGACGATGAGTGTCTCAACGGACGGCCTGAACCGGCTGTTCTCCAACCGGTCAGATGCGCTGCGCTTGGTGCGCGACCTCGGCCTTGGGTTTGTCGATCGCCTGCCCGCGCTCAAGCGTCTGTTCATTCGTGAAGCTGCAGGACTCGTCGGTGACGTGCCAAAACTGTTGCGCGGCGAGGCGTTGTGACGCGAATCTGAATTATGTCAATGGCACACTCGATACGTGATCGTGGAATGCCGGGCGCGACGCTATAGCAGCATACCAGCGTTCGAAATTCGGAAACGCGGGACGCTCAGGCACCAGCTCACGATAGCGGCGAGACATGATGGCGATCGGAATGTCGCCCATTGAGAACGCATCGCCAGCCGCATAAGCCGTCTTGGCGAACCGTTCATCCAAAATCTTCGCCGCCGCGGTACTCTTGACCTTACCGTCGGCGATCGCCTTGTGGTCGCGCTGTTCGGCGGGCGTTCGAACTAAGCCCCAGAATACCGGCGTGATGGCAGGACCGAATACCGAGAGCTGCCAATCCATCCACTGGCTGGCGATCGCGCGGGCGCGCGTGTCCGACGGCTCCAACGCGCCGACACCGTGCTTGGCCGCAAGGTAGCGAACAATCGAGTTCGATTCCCACAACAGGAAACCGTCATCCTCTTCGACAGTCGGCACCAGTCCATTGGGGTTCATGGCGAGGTAAGGTGGCTCCTTGTTCTTGCCAAACGGCCCACCGATGTCGATGCGCTGATGTGGAAGCTTCAATTCGCCGACCGCGAACATGACCTTCTGAACGTTTGAGGACGTGTTCCTTCCCCAGATCTTGAGCATGGATGTTTCCGCGACTCGGCCGGCGTGATGGGATGATTTGATGGCGTGTATTTCTTGGCAAGGATATTAGCGCGCTACTCGAGTTGACGTGCCTCTTCGGGCAGCATGATCGGAATGCCATCGCGAATCGGATAGGCGAGCTTGGCAGATCGCGAAATCAGCTCCTGCTTCTCGGCATCATATTCAAGCGTACCCTTGGTGAGCGGGCAGACCAGGATTTCCAGTAGCTTGGGGTCGACAGCACTTGCCGGACGGTCGCTCGAGGCAGAGTTCATGGCACAGTCCACAGGTTCTACTCGGAACAGGCGGGTTATGTCGGTTTCCTGACCGGGATTCAAGCCAGATGAGAATGCGTGATGCGGGCCCTATTGGAGGGGTGGGTCCCCCTCGGTTCGGCTCTTGGCGAGGGCGATCTCGGTAACGGCGACCAGGATCTCGGCGCGGGTCTTTAAATCGGGCGCTTCCAGCATCGCTTGTTTCTCCGCCGGGTCGTAGGGCGACATCATGGCGAGCGCATTCACAAGCGCCTCATTGGGGGCGCTTTCAATTCCCTGCCAGTCGGCTTTGAGGTTGTTCGCCTTGAGAAACGACGTCAAGGCTGCCAGCACCGCCTTGCGGTCAACCAGTTCCTCGCCTTTGCGGGCAGTGAAGTCATCCACGAAAGGCGTAAAGTCGACCCGGCATTGGCGATAGTCGGTTGCGACACTCAATTCATCGACTATCCGAAAGCGGGCAACACCGGTGAGTTGCAGCAGATAACGCGCGTCCCCGGTTTCGGCTAATTGGGTAATGCGGCCGACGCAGCCGACTTTGTAGAGGTTGGGCCGTTCTTCGGTGCCGGGATGCGCCGGATCGGGCTGTATCATGCCGATCAGGCGGTGCCCGTCGCGCAATGCATCGTCAACCATTTCGAGATAACGAGGCTCAAAAATATTGAGCGGCATCTGCCCGCGCGGAAGCAGCAGTGCTCCGGACAAGGGGAACACCGGTATCGTCCCGGGCAGGTCGATGGGACCGCGATAGACCGCGTTCATCGGCATCGCCGTGCTCCCAATAGACTAACGCGCTACGTGGCCATTTGACCACCGCTTGGGCTTACCGAACTATACCGTTACGCCGACGGCACACCGATCAAGCAAACAGGATCGACGACAACCGTCGCCGGCCCGCGACGGTATGTTCATCGGTGGGGCCCCATGCTTCGAAGAATTGAACCAATTGCTTGCGGGCGCCATCATCGTTCCATTTGCGATCTCGGCGCACGATTTCGAGCAAATGATCGAGCGCCTCCTGCCGACGGTTATTGCTGTTCAAAGCAATTGCAAGATCAAAACGTGCCTGATGATCGAGCGGGTTGGCGGCGACTTTCTGTTCCAGCTCAGCGATCGGTCCGAGATGCGCCGCCTGTTCGGCGATTTCGAGCGCTGCGCGGGCCGCCGCAACTGCTGTCTCATTTCGCTGGGCTTCAGGTACCTGCGCCAAGGTATGTTTGGCCTGTTCGATACTGCCGGTCTCCAAGTAGGATCGCGCGAGCCCGGCGAGCGCATGCGCATTCGTCGGGTCGCCCGCGAGAATCTCGGAATAGAGTTGAGCCGCCCCCGCCGGATCTCCTGCCACCACCGCGGCATCCGCGGCTTGGAGCAGTTCCTTCTCCTCGTTACGGATCTCCTGCCTTGTAAGGCGTTCCAGGAAGGCAGTCACCTGACTTTCCGGGAGAGCGCCCATGAAACCGTCCGCGGGCTGGCCATTGACAAAAGCGATGACCGCCGGGATGGATTGAATCCCTATCTGACCCGCTACGGCCGGATGCTCGTCAATATTCATCTTGACCAGCTTGACAGCGCCTTTGGCGGAACGCACCGCTTTTTCGAGAACCGGCGTGAGTTGCTTGCACGGACCGCACCACGGCGCCCAGAAATCGACCAGGACGGGCTGGTGGCGCGATTCTTCGATTACATCCTTCCTGAAGGTCTGCGTTGTGGTGTCCTTGACAAGACCATCGGCCGTCGCCGCCGCAACCCCGACATTCATTCAAGTTAACCCTTTCTTCAAGTCCTGCACGAGGCAACAAATCCCATCCAGACCTTGATTAAATGGTGAGCAACGACCCGATTGCAATCGCAGCTTTACAGGGTTGGCGCAAGAGCCGGCTCCGAAATGGCTTCGACACGCGGCTCATGACCGCAGGTCTTGAGGAATGTCATCAGCCCGGCCCGCGAGATAGAGGTCGTCATTGTATTGACGAGAGGATGGTAGTTCAAAAGCTCATGCGCCAACATGGCGCTGTCGAGCACAACCGCGACTTTGCGGGCAGTATCATTGATCACGGCGAAGGGCGTGACTGAGCCAGGTTCCACGCCCAACAACTCCCACAGGTCGTTCGCCGACCCAAAAGAGAACCGCCCTTTGGCGCCTAGCACGCGGTGAAGACCTTTCAGGTCAATCACGGCGTCTTCGCTCGCCACGACCAGAAAATACGCACCAGATTTGTCCTTGAGAAACAGATTTTTGGTATGCCCGCCGGGAATCGTTCCCCGCAAGGCGCGGGATTGCTCGACCGTAAACAACGGGGGATGGGGCACCGTGGAGTAGGGAATCTCAAGGCGGTCAAGGAATCCGAATAGTTCGGCGGGGGTCGACGCCATGGCCAAGCACTATCGGAGCCGTTCGAACAAGCTTGCGACTTGCTGCTATGCCCGTATTTGGATCCTAGCGGTGTCCCCACGGGATCGCAGCCCATACGCGTTCGTGCAAATAGTAGATCATGATCTTTGTCATCACCTCGATGGAGGCGATGGTGCCAGCAAGGCTTACTTTCCCAGTGACAAAGAAGCTAATGATGAATGTGTCAATAGTGCCGACTGTTCGCCAGCTCACGGCCTTTGCAAATGAACGGCCATGTCCCTCGCGTCCTCGGAACAGGTTCATCTGAGGTCCACTCACAGATCGGGTGTCATTGCGGCGGGATAGTTCTGGGGCGGTAAGGTTTAGCAAGAAACGCATCTGCGAAATTTCCGGGTTGACGAGAATGGTTTTCTATATAGATATGTAAAATCTGGATCAAATAGAAAATTGTTCTTCTCTCGCTGAGGCAAGCCTTGAAACACATTCCCACCCAAGCAGGACCGCATGGAATTTTCCTTCTTGTGGCCGATCACAAACACCGTGAGCCCGCGTCGCCGGCTGCCGATCGCGGGATACCGACGTCGTCCGATACCGGGGCACTGCGGGCGTGCCGAGTGCCGGGTTCGGAAGCGGAGTGACCCATGGACCGGCTCGACGAACTCGAAGCCCAGAGCGTCTTCATCTTTCGCGAGGCATTTGCCCGCATGAAGAAGCTCGCCTTGCTGTGGTCGCTTGGCAAGGATTCCAACGTGATGATCTGGCTTGCCCGCAAAGCCTTCTTCGGTCACATGCCGTTCCCGGCGATGCACGTGGACACCGGGAAGAAATTTCCCGAGATGTATGCGTTCCGCGATCGTTATGCGGCGGAATGGGGCCTCGATCTGATCGTTGAGTCGTGTCCGCCGATTGACGCTGTCGATCCCAGCTTGCCGCCAGCCGCTCGTTCGGCTGCCCGCAAGACCGAGGGCTTGAAACTTGCGCTGGCCAAGCACGGCTTCGACGGCTTGATTGCTGGCATTCGCCGCGACGAAGAGGCGACCCGCGCCAAGGAACGTGTGTTTTCGCCCCGCGGCCTTGAGGGCCATTGGGAGGTACGCGACCAGCCGCCGGAATTCTGGGATCACTTCAATGCGCGTCTTCCCGTCGGCGCGCATCTGCGAGTCCATCCGATCCTGCACTGGACCGAGACCGACATCTGGGCCTACACCCGGCGTGAAGGCATCCCGATCATTCCGCTCTATCTCGCGCGGAACGGCAAGCGCTACCGCTCGCTGGGCGATGCTGACATCACATTTCCCGTGCAATCGCATGCCCGCTCGATCGATGAAATCATCGCTGAACTCGACACCACGCGGACTCCCGAGCGCGCCGGCCGCGCTATGGATCATGAGGCCGAGGACGCCTTCGAGCGACTACGCGTTGCCGGATATCTGTAACGGATGCTGCTCCTCTCACCGAGAGTATCGATGCCATGAATGCCCACGTCGCTCCTCAGCTGAACCCGCCAGTCGCAACATCACGTCCGCTGGTCCGCATCGTCATTGTTGGCCATGTGGATCACGGGAAGTCGACGCTTATTGGACGATTGCTCTCGGAAACCGGAAGCCTGCCGGACGGCAAGCTCGAACTGCTCAAAGCCGTCGCCATCCGGCGGGGTATGGCGTTCGAATGGTCGTTTCTGCTCGACGCACTGCAGACGGAGCGGGATCAGGGCATCACCATCGATACAAGCCAGATTCGATTTCGGACACCGGTGCGCGATTTCGTCTTGATCGACGCCCCAGGGCACACTGAATTTCTTCGCAATATGATCACCGGTGCGTCGCAGGCGGATGCGGCGCTTCTTCTGGTCGATGCGGCCGAAGGCGTGCGTGAGCAGACGCTGCGCCACGCTTACTTGTTGCATTTGCTCGGTATCCGGCAAGTGGCCGTCGTCATCAACAAGATGGATCGCGTGGGTTACGACGACAACCGCTTCCGGGAAATCGATGCTGAAATCACAGCCCACCTGGGCGGCTTTGGTCTCAGGCCCGCAGCCGTCATCCCGATTTCGGCACGGCACGGTGACGGCGTCGTCGAACGAAGCGCCGCGATCGAGTGGTATCGTGGGCCAACCGTGATCGAAGCACTCGATGGTTTCGCGCCGGCGCAACCCGCCACCGCGTTGCCGCTGCGACTGCCGGTGCAGGCGGTCTACAAGTTTGACGATCGTCGTATCGTGGCGGGCCGTATCCAAAGCGGCCAGATTGCGGTTGGCGACGAGATCGCGGTGGCGCCTTCGGGCAAACGCGCGGTCGTGCGCAGCATCGAGGCATGGCCCGCCAATGACATCGAGCCGTACGAGGCTGGCACCGGACAGTCGGTCGGTATTACGCTCGATCGCCCGTTGTTCATTGCGCGCGGCGAGGTGATTGCACGCGCAGAACGTCAGGCGCCGTCCGGACGACGCCTCAAGGCGCGGATATTCTGGCTCCACGATACCCCTCTTGCCGCCCGCACCTATGTCACGGTGCGGATTGGAACGGCGGAAGCTCGCGGCGTCGTCACGGCGATTGCGAATACGCTCGATCCGGGCGATCAGTCGGCGGCGAATGGCGACACTCTCAGCCAAAATCATGTCGGTGAAGTGGAGATCACGCTGTCCAATCCTGTTGCGGCCGATCTTCACGCAGACAATCCCCGCACTGGCCGTATCGTCCTCGACCTTGGCGGGCACATTGCGGGCGGCGGGTTGGTGCTCGCCCTCGATGACGACTCGAGGAGCGAATCGGCATCGATGCTGGCAGGGGAGGCTCTGGTCGCACGAGCTGCCGATCTCAATCGCTCACTGGCGGTTCTCAACCTAACCCAACGGCTTGTCGGTATACGCGGGGCGCTGGACGGATCGATCGTTTTTACCACCAGCTTTGGGCTGGAAGATCAGGTCATCCTGCATCACATCTGCGAAGCCGGCCTGGACATCGATGTCGTGACGCTCGACACTGGCCGGCTGTTTCCGGAAACTTACACGACGTGGGAGGAGACCGAACGGCGCTATGGCCGTCGCATTCGCGCGATCTATCCGCAACATGCGGCGCTCGAGGAGCTCGTCGCGGCTCAGGGCATCAATGGCTTTTATCAAGCAAAGGAAGCGCGCGTCGCATGTTGCGATGTGCGAAAGGTCGAGCCCCTCAAGCGGGCGCTTGCAGGCGCGAAAGGATGGATAACCGGACTTCGTGCTGACCAGTCGGCGGATCGCGGTAACCTCGCCTTGGCAACTGCCGACCGGGATCGCAATCTCCTCAAATTCAATCCGCTGATCGATTGGTCCCGTCAGGCTGCGCAGGACTTCGCTGCGGCCCACGACGTCCCGACCAATCCGCTGCATCAAAAAGGGCTTTTATCGATCGGCTGCGCGCCATGCACTCGCGCGGTGCGGGCCGGCGAGCCTGAGCGCGCTGGCCGGTGGTGGTGGGAAGACAGCAGCAAAAAAGAGTGCGGGCTTCATGTCGCGGCGGGTATGGCTCGCTGATCGCCAACGCCAGCGCTGTCTGCCACTGCAATTACTGGATTTTTTTGCCGTCCCACGTGTATAACCGCCGCGCCGTAATGCTCGGCCGGGGGGATGATTCGTCCCGACACCCAATCGAGGAGAATCCCATGAAAAAGATGTTGCTGGCGGCTTTGCTCTCGACATTCGCGGCGACCGCCTTCGCACAAGACGCGACATGCAAAAGCCAGGCCGACGATAAGAAGCTTGCCGGCGCGGCGCTCAAGAGCTTCATGACGAAGTGCGAAAAGGATGCAACAGCCTCCTGTGCGACCCAGGCTGCTGACAAGAAGCTAGCCGGTGCGGCCAAGACGAGTTTTACCAAGAAATGCGTAAAGGACGCCGTTGGCACCTAAGTCAGGTGCGCTGACCGGGTTTAACCGGCGACCATCAGGACTAGACGAGGAAGTGACGGGACGCAGCGCGTCCCGTTTTTTACATGGGTTCGTTGAGGTGCCGGACGTAGCGAATCTCGCTGATTCGATGAAGCAGCCCTGCGGAGTCGGCCTTGCCGCTGAGCAGCCCTAAGGCATGCTCCAGCAAGTGCGCCGAACTGTCGGGGCCGATGACAGGCGCCACAAAACGATGGAACTTTTCCTGTACGGCCCCGGCATCAAACGGTATCGCATGATCGCCCGGCACGTCCGTCACCGTACGTTCGTAGCGGCCTGATGACGCCGTGACTTCGACCCGGGCCGGCCATTGCGATGGAAAATTCGAAAGCAAGGCCTCGTCAGGCACGATCGCTATTCGGTCCATGAACGCGCGGATGTCTTCCGGCACGGCGGCTGGAGTCTGTCCGACATTGAAAGCCTCATGTGGCGCCAGCGCCGCAAGCGCCAGGCGATAGGGTAGGCTGGTGAGAAACGAGGCGCGGTCGCCGACCGTGACGCCGTGATCGATCATCCGCCGGTGCGGTGGCAGCACGAATGCGGTCACCTGAATGATAGTTTCTGCGCCGACTCCGGACCTGACGATCTCGGTCAACGCCTGTGTCGCCGCCATGGTCTGGCCTGCCGCGCACCACGGCTTGAAGGCGACCTCGCCGAGGCGGAAGTGTTCGCCGAGCCCGTGCGTCAGCACCGCCGGGTTCGGCTTTAGGCCGAAAATTCCGGGCAGGTATCCGCCGTCCAACAGGCCGAGATCCGAGGTGAAGCCGGCGCGCGCCGCCAACGCCGCCGTCACGCCGGTTTCGGCCGCTTGGCCCACTGCGAGCCAGCGCGACGTGGTAGCGGCGTTATGATGGCCAACACCTGGAGCCGATCGCACAAGCGCCAGCGCCAGCGCGTGCGCGCACTGCTTCGCATCGAGATCGAGGAGACGCGCGGCGACAGCGGCGACACCGAGCGGCGCGGCGAAGTAAGTGGGCCAGATGCCACGGGAGAGAATTGTCGCGCCATCGATTGCCTGCGCGAACCGCGTTGTTACCTCGTAGCCGGCCATCATGGCCGCGGCCAGCGCGTCGGGATCGCGATTTCGGCAGGCGGCTGCGATTGTGACCGCGGCCGGGACAACGATCGCGCCTGGCGTCGTCGTCGAGGCGAGGTGGATGTCGTCAATCTCGCTCATTCGCGCGAGGGCGCAATGAGCCGCTATATCGAGCCGCAGCGCGTGCATCGAGCCCGGCGCCGCTCCTTCGCCCGAGGCCGTGCGCCATCGCAGCAGCGCGGCAGCTTCGGGAGTGGGCAGGCTCGCGATCCAGGAACCAACCGTGTCAGCAACATGAAGGTCGAGAATTTCGCGCAGACGCCGCGACGGCGCTGCGCAATGAGCAACGAAGCTGCCAAGCTGTTCGAGCGTAGTCACATTCGATCCTATGGTTCATCCGGCCGCTCCTTCGATCGCTTCCATGTCCGCATCTGACAGCCCGAAGTGATGTCCAATCTCGTGTACCAGCACATGAGCCACGATAGCGCCCAGCGTTTCGTCGTGCTCGGTCCAGTAGTCGAGGATTGGGCGGCGATACAGCCAGATCATGTTTGGCATTTGCACTGGCGTGCTCTCCGAGCGGAACGGCAGGCCAACACCTTGAAACAAGCCCAACAGATCAAACGGGCTCTCTATGTCCATGTCGTCGAGCACCTCGTCCGAAGCAAAATCCTCGACTTGGATCACGAGTCCCTCGCACAGAGCCCGGAACCTGGCCGGCAGGCGCACGAAAACCTCGCGTGCCAGAGCCTCCAGGTCCGTCAATGACGGCGTCTTGACAGAACGCCAGGCCAGCGGATCGGCGATGGGGCTGTTGGGCATCGGGCGGGCTCGTGATAATGGAGTTTGCGATTTCGTGGCATTATTTCGTCCCATTCATAATGCGAGGTTGACGCCGGCGCCATGATAAGGAACCGTAGCGCCATCGTTCTCGGGGGGACGTACCATGCGGATATCGATGACGGCTTGCACGCTCGGACTAGCGGTACTGCTGTCGGCGCCGCCTGCTCTTGCGCAAGACACACAAGGTCGCGCCAATGTTCACCGTCGCGCACCGCTGCGGATCGAAGTTAGCCCATCTGCGCGGCTTTACCGACAATGCACCGATTGGCATGTGATCGAGCACCGTGCGACCGGCGACACCGTTGTGCCACGGTCGCGCTGCTGGTGGGCGCTCCGGTAGCATCTTTCGATGATGCCACTGTGATGAGCCACGGTCCTGTGCCGGAAAAAAGCGCATTCGTTTTACAACTCTCATTCGCGCTTATGGCGCTGCGGTTCCACGTGATCCGAGCGCGTATGCGTCGGAGTGAAGAGGAGCGTATCATGAAGCGTATGTTGGCTTGTACCGCGCTGGCGATGTGCATCGCCGCCGCGGTGCCCGGCGTGGCATCCGCATGGCACGGTGGGGGTTGGCACGGCGGATGGCACGGGTGGGGATGGGGTGGTCCCCGCTTCTATGGATTCTACCCCGGCTATTATGGTGCCTATTATGGCTGCTGGCACTGGGTACGGTGGCCTTATTGGCATCGCGTCTATGCCTGTTATTGACGCTTACCGAATCGACAAGGCCCGCCGGAAGGCGGGCCTTGAGCATTGAAGTGCCTGCAATATGTCGTCGTCGAACGCGAGTCCTCACTGCCATTCCCGCACGTCAACAAAGTGCCCAGCAATAGCGGCTGCCGCTGCCATGGCGGGCGACACAAGATGGGTGCGGCCTTTGTAGCCCTGCCGGCCTTCGAAGTTGCGGTTTGACGTCGAGGCGCAACGCTCGCCCGGCTTGAGCTTGTCAGGGTTCATGGCCAGGCACATGGAGCAACCCGGCTCACGCCACTCGAAGCCAGCCCTAAGGAATATCTTGTCGAGGCCTTCAGCTTCGGCCTGCTGTTTCACAATGCCCGAACCCGGCACGATCATGGCGTTGACATGGCTGTTTACGGTCTTGCCATCGACAATTTTGGCGGCCGCGCGGAGGTCCTCGATCCGCCCATTGGTGCATGATCCTATGAAGACCCGATCGATCGCGATGTCTGTGACTTTCTCGCCGCCCTGCAGGCCCATATAGGCCAGCGAAGCCTGCGCGGCGACGCGCTTGTTCTCTTCAGCGATCTCGGCCGGCACCGGTACGCGGCCGGTGATGGCAATGACCTGCTCGGGGCTTGTTCCCCAGGTCACAAGCGGCGGCAAGCGGGCGCCATCGAGCCTGATCTCACGATCGAAATGGGCATCTTCATCGCTGCGCAGGGTGTCCCAATAGCGTTGTGCCTCGTCCCAGGCCTTGCCCTTCGGGGCCTTCGGCCTGTCCTTGAGATATGCGTAGACCTTGTCATCCGGGGCAATGAACCCAGCCTTGGCGCCGGCCTCGACCGACATGTTGCACACCGTCATGCGCCCTTCCATGGACAGTGCATCGATGGCCTCGCCGGCGTATTCAAATGCGTAGCCAGTGCCGCCGGCGGTGCCGATTTCGCCGATGATGGCTAGGATGATGTCCTTGGCGGTGACGCCCTGCGCGAGCTTGCCGTCGATCACGGCGCGCATGTTCTTTGATTTCTTCTGGTAAAGCGTCTGGGTCGCCAGCACATGCTCGACTTCCGATGTGCCGATGCCATAGGCGAGCGCTCCGAACGCCCCATGCGTTGCCGTATGGCTGTCGCCGCATACGATCGTGGCGCCCGGCAGCGTAAAGCCCTGCTCCGGACCGATGATGTGGACAATGCCCTGCCGTTTGTCGAACTCGTCAAAATATTCCAGCCCGAACAGCTTGGCGTTTTCGGCCAGGTAGGCAATCTGCGCAGCGCTTTCAGGGTCCGGATTGGGTTTGGTGCGATCGGTGGTCGGGACATTGTGGTCGACCACGAGCAGCGTTTTGTCCGGCGCATGCACCTTGCGGCCCGCAAGACGTAATCCTTCGAAAGCCTGCGGGCTGGTGACTTCGTGGACGAGATGACGGTCGATATAGATCAGGCAGGTGCCGTCGGGCTGCTCGTCGACCAAATGGTCTTGCCAAATCTTGTCGTAGAGGGTGCGTGCGGCCATGGCGGTAGTCCTGTCATATCGGTAGTGTACATCGGGCTGATAGCTTCGGTGTCGCCGCACCGGAGCAAGGCCTGTTGGCCGAACTCCTGAGCAACCGAACGGCACGCCGGGTCTAATTAGGTAGGTGAACCAACTATCACTGGGCGGCTTCGGCTGCTTCCGTGCCGCGTTCCTGGCGTTCGCTGATGCGGGCTGATTTACCGCGCCGCTGGCGCAGATAATACAGTTTGGCACGGCGCACCTTCCCGCGGCGCACCACTTGGATCGAGTCGAGCATCGGCGAATAGAGCGGAAACACGCGCTCCACGCCTTCCCCATAGGAAATCTTTCGCACCGTGAAGTTCTCGTTGATCCCGCCGCCGGATCGACCGATGCACACGCCCTCATAGGCCTGCAGACGTGTGCGGTCACCCTCGACCACCCTCACGTTCACCAGCACAGTGTCGCCGGGCCCAAAATCTGGAATCGCCTTGCCGGCGGAAAGCTTCGCCATCTGCTCTTTTTCGAGCTGTTGGATCACGTTCATGGGATATCTCCGTCGGCAGTGTCTCCTTACCCAAGCCGGGGAAGGGTCAGGCTGCTCTTTCGGGGCCGCCTATACGACAAAGTCATCGCTTTGTCACTCTTCGGGCGCGCCTTTCTTGTCCGATTCCTGGTTGGCTCGGTATGCCGCCCAAAGGTCCTGCCGACGTTCCCGGGTCAGGCGTTCGGCTTCGGTGCGCCGCCAGAGGTCGACCTTGCGATGGTCGCCGGACATCAGCACCTCCGGAATGGCGCGGCCCTCCCACACTTGCGGCCGGGTGAACTGGGGGTATTCGATGAGATTCCCGGAAAAGCTCTCGTCCGCCCCGGAGGAATCCTTGCCCATCACGCCGGGGATAAGCCGCACACAGGCTTCTATCAGCACCATTGCGGCAAGTTCGCCGCCGGCCAGCACATAGTCGCCGATCGAGACCTCGACCAGGCCGCGTCCCGCAATGACCCGCTCGTCCACCCCTTCGAAACGACCACAAACGGCCACGACCCCGGGTCCCTGGGCAAGCTCCTGCACGGCCGCTTGAGTCAGGGGGCGACCGCGCGGCGACATCAGCAGGCGCGGGCGATCATCAGCCGTCGAATCGATCGCGCGGCCGAGCACATCCGCCTTCATGATCATGCCGGGCCCCCCGCCGGCCGGGGTATCGTCAACGGTGCGGTGTTTGTCGGTGGCAAAAGCGCGGATATCGATGGTCGCAAGTGACCAAAGGCCATTAGCGCTTGCTTTTCCGGCAAGGCTGGCGCCGAGCGGCCCCGGAAAGAGTTCGGGAAAGATGGTGAGAACCGTGGCGCGCCACATGGGTTATCGATCGGTATTCCCGCCTCCGCCAGGAACGGAGCAGGGCGCCCCGGCTTCCGGCGAATCCGGTGCAAGCAGCCCCTTCGGCAGATCGACGATAATACGCCCCGTTGCGATCTCTATGCTCGGGACGGTGCTTGTCGAAAATGGCAGCATCACGGTTTCCCCACCAGCAGCGGGCGCGATCTCCAACAGATCGCCAGCGCCAAAATTATGAACCGCGATAACGACGCCGATGACCTCGCCGGCCGCATCCAGTGCTTCAAGCCCGATCAGGTCCGCGTGATAGAATTCATCCGGCGCCGGCGGAGGGAGCCGATCGCGCGGTACATAGAGTTCGGTGTTGCAGAGCCGTTCGGCGGCGGTCCGGTCTGTTACGCCCTTAAGGCGGGCGACGAAAAAATCCTTGGCCGGTCTCAGCGTTTCGATTTCAAATGCGCACGTTCTGTCCGCCGTTTCCAGTGGGCCATAGGCCTTGACCGCCTCTGCGGGGGCTGTGAATGGCCACAGCCGGACTTCGCCCCGCGTCCCATGCGCGCCTCCAATTCTGGCGACGCAGATGCGATTTTTCATCGGCACGCCAGGGGTCCCTATGGGTGCCGCGGGAGGCGAAACCGGTTTGGGTCTTTTGCCCATGCCTCCTTGCTCGTGCTGAGCGTTTCGCGCCAAACGCCTCAAGGGCGAACCCCGCGGCCGCGCTCAGCTAGGCCGCTGGCTTTGGTGCGGGCTTCGGAGCCGAAGCGGCCGCCTTGGCGGCAGCTTCGGCTCGCGCCTTGCGCTCTTTGCGTGGAAGCGCCCGCTCGGGATTGTTGCGCGCGGGGCGCTTGCGCACGCCGGCGGCGTCGAGGAAACGCAGGATGCGGTCGGACGGCGTTGCACCTTTTGCAAGCCAGCTCTTGGCCTTCTCGATGTCGAATTTAAGCCGATCCGCGTTGTCCTTCGGCAGCAGCGGATTGAAATAGCCGAGCCGCTCGATGAAACGACCATCGCGCGGGGAGCGGCTGTCTGCCACCACGATGTGATAGACGGGCCGCTTCTTGGTGCCGGCGCGGGCCATCCGGATCTTCAGAGACATTTGGCGTCCTTTCTTAACTATTGAAGCAACGTCATTATTTCTTCTTGCCGAAGCCCGGAAAGCCGCCAAGACCCGGCAGTCGCGGGCCTTTCGGGCTGCCAAGTCCCGGTAGCGCACCCGGTGCGCCGGGAAATTGCTGAGGTCCAGGCATTCCGGGCGGTAGATTCGGCATATCCGGCAATCGGCCCGGCGCACCACCAGGCATCTTTTCGGCAAGCCTTGCCATTTCCTCCGGGCTCGGCATGCCGGCGCCCATTCCGAGCGCATTGGCGAGACCGGCGAGCGGACCGCGCTTGGCGCCGCCCATGGCCTTCATCATGTCGGACATACCCCGGTGCATTTTCAACAGTTTGTTGATTTCCTCGACCTTGGTGCCGGACCCAGCGGCGACGCGCCTCTTGCGGCTCGCCTTGAGCACATCCGGGTGCCGCCGCTCGTTGGCTGTCATCGACTGGATGATGGCGACCTGACGCTTGAGGATTTTGTCGTCAAGGTTCGCGGCAGCGATCTGGTTCTTGATCTTGGCAATGCCCGGAAGCATGCCCATTAGCCCGCCCAGGCCGCCCATCTTCTGCATCTGCTCGAGCTGCTCGCGCAGATCGTTGAGGTCGAACGCGCCCTTGCGCATCCGTTCTGCGGTTCGCATGGCCTTTTCGGCGTCGATAGTGGCCGCAGCTTTCTCCACCAATGAAACGATATCGCCCATGCCGAGGATGCGGTCAGCGATACGGGCGGGATGGAAATCTTCCAGCGCATCGAGCTTTTCGCCGGTACCGATGAGCTTGATCGGTTTACCGGTGACGGCCCGCATGGATAGCGCCGCGCCGCCGCGCCCATCGCCATCGACTCTCGTGAGCACGATGCCGGTAAGGCCGACCCGCTGGTTAAACGCGCGCGCCAGATTGACGGCGTCCTGGCCCGTGAGGCTGTCGGCCACCAGCAGCACTTCGTGCGGGTCGGCCGCCGCTTTCACGTCAGCGGCCTCGGTCATCATGGCCTTATCGAGTGTGGTCCGGCCGGCAGTATCAAGCAGCACCACGTCATAACCGCCGAAGCGGGCGGCCTCGATGGCGCGCCGCGCGATCTGTACCGGCGTTTGTCCCGAAACGATCTGCAGCGTGTTGATGCCAATCTGCTGCCCCAGCACAGCCAGCTGTTCCATCGCGGCCGGTCGGCGCGTATCGAGCGACGCCATCAGGGTCTTGCGCCGCATATTTTCATTGAGGCGTCGGGCAATTTTGGCGGCCGTGGTCGTCTTGCCGGAACCCTGCAGCCCCACCAACATGATTGGAACTGGCGCCGGCGCGTTAAGATCAATCGGGTCGGCGGTAACTCCGAGCGTCTCAACAAGCTGATCGTGAACGATCTTCACCACCATCTGGCCGGGCGTCACGGATTTTACCACCTCGACGCCAACCGCACGCTCCCGCAGCTTTCCAACGAACTCGCGCACTACGTCGAGCGCGACATCGGCTTCAAGCAGCGCGCGGCGAACTTCCCGCGATGCCGCGTCGACGTCGGCAGCGGTGAGGGCACCACGCCGCGTCAACCGGTCGAGAATACCGGAGAGCTTATTCGACAGCCCTTCGAACATCCAAAACACCCACTTCGCCCGAGGGCGCACAGCGCTGTCGGACGTTGGCCTCCGGCTTCATTGAACCGGGCGGCGGATCATTGATGGCTCATATGAGAGCGCAGCAGGCTTATGGCGGGCCCACCACAAAGTCAACCAGACACATCCGCGATCGATCGCACTGCGACAATGGAGAGAGGCCGGAGAACCGTCCTTACTGCAAGGTCGATCCGAATTCGCCGAGCCAGCTTTCCTTAACCTCCGCCTCTACTCGCTCCAGGATCGATACGACCCGTCCGATCCGGCCAGGCGGCAGGTCCTGGGGGCTCCTGGCGGCGCGGTCCTTGGCGTAAAAATGGCAGGCCTGCACCAGTTCATCATGATTGATACCGGTCGCGATAATTTCGGCGATTGTTGCATCGTCAATCGGGTGCACAGCCGCCAAGACCTCATCGCGGTTCAGTTCCGACATTTGCCCACTCCTCCGCCCTCAAGGTGCAACGCCAAATACACGGGCTCTCACCCTGCACCTGTCGCGTCAGCGAGTTGAATATAGCGTTGCTGAACCTCCACGGCCATGCATGGACCCGGACAAAGCGCAGGACGTTTCGACGCAATCGAAACGGCACTCACTTGAGCGGTACGTATACCTCGATCACGAGGTCGTCCTCAGGGGTCGTTACGGGGTCTTTCAAGTATTGTTCGACAAAGAGATCCTTGGCTTCAAGCCGTCTCTCATCGAGATAGTGGGTGATCGCTTCGTAGGTCGTATCCATCGCCTCATAAGAGCCGCGATGCATGAACTTGAGCGCCGTGCCGATCGGTGATTTGCCGACCTTAACATCGCCTTCCGGCAGCGTGGCGGGCGCCTGTGCGACCGGGACCGCCGCCTGGAATTGGAAGCCGGTATCGTCGGTTGCCGTGTAGATGGTCATCGGCGCGCCGTTGGGTTTGGCGCCAAGTTTCTCCATTGCGCCGTAGACCGATTTGAACGCGCTCACAATGGTTTCAAATGCAGAATCCCAGAGGCCAGAACCCGAGAGATAGATGATCGTCGTCTCGGTCATCGTCACTTCTTCGCCGAATGGATCATCGGGCGCAACGGTGATAGGGGGCGGTGGCGAGGCATTGGGTGTCTGCGCCAGGGCGCCGGACAGGCCGAAGCCTATCGCTAACGCTGCCGCCAGGGGCAGTCGCAAAATTCGCGAAACGACCATTGGAAATCTCCCGCGGACCAGTGCCCGCACGGTGGGACCGCGGGGCGAGTCTGGGCCTATCGACGGTGGGATCACTTATTCGTACTACACGATTTTACGCGCGACTGGCCATTAAATCGCTGCAACCCTATAACCGGAAACATATCGGCAAGATCGAGGCATGGGCGCTTTATCCAATCATCGCTTTGTGAAGATGAACGGTCTCGGCAACGAGATTGTCGTGGTAGACATGCGCGTGGGGGCGCAGCTCATTACCGCCGCTGAGGCGCGGGCTGCCGCGGGAGCCGTACCATATGATCAGCTCATGGCGATTTACTCGCCACTCACGGCCGGGACTGACGCCTATGTGTGCATATTCAACAATGACGGATCCGAGGCAGGTGCTTGCGGCAACGGCATGCGCTGCGTTGCCGATATTTTATTCGAGGAAAGTCACAAGACCGCCCTCGCGGTCGAAACACGCGCCGGCGTGTTGAATTGCTGGCGTGGCAGGACGCCCCTGACGTCCACCGTGGACATGGGGCGACCCCGCTTCAAATGGAATGAAATTCCGCTGGCTGAAGAGTTTCATGATACGCGCAGGATCGATCTGCAGATCGGGCCGATCGATCGCCCGATCCTGCATTCGCCCTCAGTTGTCAGCATGGGCAATCCCCACGCAGTGTTCTGGGTTGAAGACGTGAATGCCTACGATCTGGCCAAAATTGGCCCATTGCTGGAAAATCATCCGATCTTTCCGGATCGTGCCAATATCTCGGTCGCCAGGGTGGCGTCATATGCCCATGTGGTCGTGCGAACCTGGGAGCGCGGCGTCGGGCTGACCCGGGCGTGCGGCTCTGCGGCTTGTGCAGTTGTGGTATGCGCATCGCGCATAGGACGCACCGATCGCGAGGTTACTGCTACGCTGCCGGGTGGCGATCTCGATATCAAATGGCGGGAGGACGATCACGTGCTGATGACCGGTCCGGTCGCGTATGAGTTCGAAGGCCGGTTTGATCCGCTGCCGTTCGAAACCGCGGGTGCAGCCCCATGAGTGTCGATATCGTCACCTTCGGCTGCCGCCTCAACACCTACGAGTCGGAGGTGATTCGCGGTAACGCGATCGCCGCCGGCCTTGGAGCCGGCGACGTTGGCGATGTGGTGATCGTCAACACCTGTGCGGTCACCGGCGAAGCCGAACGCCAAGCGCGCCAGACCATCCGCCGGCTCAGGCGAGAGCGCCCGCAGGCGCGAATCGTCGTCACCGGTTGCGCGGCGCAGACCAGCCCGGATCGCTTTGCCGCTATGGCGGAAGTCGATCGTGTGCTCGGAAACGACATAAAAATGCGCGGTGATGCTTGGATTGAGGCAAGGAACATCTTGTCCCGTCCGCCGCATTTCGGCGTCGATCTGCACAAAAAGGTCGCTATCAACGACATCATGTCGGTGAAGGATAGCGGAGGGCATCTGATCGAGGGTATCGAGGGGCGCGCTCGTGCCTATGTGCAGGTGCAGAACGGTTGTAACCATCGCTGTACCTTCTGCATTATCCCGTTTGGGCGTGGAAACTCTCGTTCGGTGCCGATGGGCGAGGTGGTCGAACAGGTCCGGCGTATCGTGCACAATGGCTATCGCGAAGTGGTGCTGACCGGCGTCGATCTTACGAGTTACGGCGCCGATCTGCCCGGCGCGCCCAAGCTCAGCACGTTGATCCGGCAGATTCTCAAGCATGCAAGCAACCTTGAGCGGCTGCGGCTGTCGTCGCTCGATTGCATCGAGATTGATGAAGCCGTGCTCGACGCATTCGCCGCGGAGGAGCGACTGATGCCGCACTTGCATCTGTCGCTGCAGTCCGGCGATGACCTCATCCTCAAGCGCATGAAGCGACGCCATGCGCGCGCGGACGCCATTGCGCTTTGTCAGGAGCTGCGCCGCCGCCGTCCCGGCATGGTGTTCGGCGCCGACATCATTGCGGGATTTCCGACTGAAACCGAGGATATGTTTCGGCGCTCCCTCGACCTCGTCGAAGAATGCGGGCTCACGCATCTGCATGTATTTCCGTACTCGGCGCGCCCCGGCACGCCCGCAGCCCGCATGCCGCAGGTCCCCCGCGAGATCATTAAGGATCGCTCCCGCCGCCTGCGCCGCTGTGGCGAAATTGCGTTGCGACGCCATCTCGATGCCGAAATCGGGTCCGTGCGCCGCGTTCTTACCGAGTCCCGCGCCAGCGGGCGCAGCGAGCATTTCACGCCTGTGCGCTTCAATGCTGCGATCGAACCCGGTCTCATCGTGGAGACAAAGATGGTCGGCCATGATGGCAGTCACTTGATCGCTGCTGCGTAATGAGAGGATCGCGACATGACGACTGACGGAACGAGCCATTACGTCACTTCGATCGGTGCGCTCGAGTCGATCTATGGCGAGCCATCGGGGCCAGCCGTCGTCAAGGAGATCGATCACATCAATGCCGATTATCGCGCCTTCATCGAAGCGGCGCCGTTCTGTGCCATGGCGACCAGCGGCCCCGGGGGACTAGATTGCACCCCGCGCGGCGATCCGCCTGGTTTCGTTCGCGTCAGGGACGAGAAAACGCTTCTGATTCCGGATCGCCGGGGCAACAACCGCATCGACAGCCTGCGCAACCTCATCGCCGATACGCGTATCTCGCTGCTGTTCTTGATCCCGGGCTGCGGCGAAACGATCCGGGTCAACGGCCACGCTGCGATCTCGGTCGCGCCCGAGCTGTGCGAAAGCTTCGTCTTCGCAGGTAAGACACCGCGCAGTGTCATCGTCGTGACGGTGGATCGCGTTTATTTTCAGTGCGCAAAAGCGATTGTGCGCTCCAAACTGTGGGACCCGGCAACGCAGATTGATAGAAAAAGACTACCGACCTCAGGCACGATTCTCGCCGGCATCAGCAAGGGCTCAATTGGTGGCCCGGAACACGACCGAATGGCGCCCGAGCGGATGAAGGCCACGCTCTACTAAGCCGTTTGATCCTCGCCGGCCCAACCACACGCGCGCAGCAGATCGTGCATATGGTCCGGCACCGGTGCGGCGACGCACACTGGCGGCTTGTTTTTTGAGATCGGTACCACGACTTCACGTGCGTGGAGTTGCTGCGACGGTCCGCCGAAGCGCGGCGCTGTCCCGTAGATATTGTCGCCAATGATTGGCCATCCGCTGGCAGCACAGTGAACCCGCAATTGATGCGTGCGTCCGGTCACCGGTGTAAGGGCGAGCCAAGTAAGCGACGAGGCGGCGCGCCCCAACATCTTCCAGGTGGTCACCGAAGGCAGGCCGTTTGGGTCCGGCTTCATCCACCAGCCCCGGGCCTCGTCAAGCCGACCGAGCGGCAACTCAATGGTGCCCTCGTCGGCGTCAGGACCGCCTTCGACCACGGCCCAGTAGGTCTTGCCGACCTTGCCGTGCTTGAACAGAAGACCCAGGTGAGCGAGAGCCTTGCGATGGCGCCCAAGCACCAGGCATCCGGAGGTGTCCTTGTCCAGCCGATGCGCTAGCGCGGGGGGACGCGGCAGACCGAATCGCAGGACATCAAAATAGTCTTCGAAGCTGGCGCCGCCTTTCGGGCCGCGATGCACTGGGAGCCCGGCGGGCTTGTCGACGACCAGCATCAGCCCATCGCGATAAAGCACACGAGCCAATATCTCGTCAGGAGTAAGCTCTTTAACTGACATGGTGAAACCGGTATCACGGCGATCGACATGAATGACAGCACAACCGAAGCGTCCGGCACGCGTCAAAGCTGGTGGCGCCGCCTGCGCGGCGGTCTTGGTCGCACCTCGGCGGCGATCACGAGCGCCATTTCGGATCTGGTTACCAAACGCAAGCTTGACGCGGATGCGCTGGAAGAACTCGAAGAGTTGCTGATTCGTACCGATATCGGCGTCGATGTCGCCGCCCGCATCGCTGCGACCGTCGGCGAGGGCCGCTACAACAAGATGATAAGTCCGGAAGAGGTGAAAGCCATTCTCGCAACGGAAATCGAGAGGATTCTCGCACCGGTCGCAAGACCGCTGGCCATCGACAGCGCGAAAAGACCATTCGTCATTCTCGTCGCCGGCGTCAACGGGTCGGGCAAGACCACGACCATCGGGAAGCTCGCCTCGCGATTTTCGCGGGACGGCCGGCGCGTCATGCTGGCAGCGGGGGATACCTTTCGGGCGGCTGCCATCGACCAGCTGAAGATCTGGGGCGAGCGCGCCCGGAGTCCCGTCATTGCGGGCGCCCAGGGCGCCGATGCGGCGGGGCTCGCCTATGAGGCATTGGCGTCGGGGCGCGCGCAGGCATTCGACGTGCTGATTGTCGATACCGCCGGACGGCTGCAGAATAAGGCGGCGTTGATGGGCGAACTGCAAAAAATCGTTCGCGTCATGAAGAAGCTCGACCCAACGGCGCCCCACGCCGTGCTCCTCGTGCTTGATGCGACGGTCGGCCAGAATGCCCTGTCGCAGGTCGGCGAATTCTCCCGGACGGCGGGCGTTACCGGTCTGGTCATGACCAAGTTGGACGGTACTGCGCGCGGCGGCATCCTGGCAGCGATCGCCGCCAAGTATCAACTGCCGGTCCATTTCATCGGCATCGGCGAAGCCGTCGACGATCTGGCGCCCTTCGAAGCCAAAGAATTCGCTCGCGCGCTAGTCGGATTGGAGCGATGACGGCGGGCGAACATGCCGGCAAGGAGGGACAGCCACCCGGGGAACCAGCTAGTCCGTCGTCCCCTTACTGGGCGCCGTAGCCGACCTGCTTCACAAAATGTGATCACTTCAGCCGTGACAAGCCGACCGATGACAAATCCTGACCACCGCAGTACATGCATCTCATGATCGCAAAGACCGAAAAGCCCAAGCTTAATCCAATTCTCAAGCTCATCCTTGACATTGGTCCGCTGGTGCTGTTTTTCGCTGCGAATTCGAGGTTCGGCATCTTCGTCGCCACCGGGGCTTTCATGGTTGCGGTGGTGACGGCGCTACTGGTCTCCTACACGATGACCCGTCAGTGGCCGATCATGCCGGTGGTGACCGCGATCGTGGTCGTGGTGTTTGGCGGCCTCACTCTTGCACTCCACGATGAGACTTTCATCAAGCTTAAGCCCACCATCATCTATGCCCTATTCGGCTGTATTCTGCTTGGTGGCTATGTCTTCGGCAAATCGTTTTTGGAGATCGCATTTGATTCGGTGTTCCATCTCACCGAGGAAGGTTGGCGCAAACTGACCCTGCGGTGGGCCCTGTTTTTCCTGGGCCTTGCCGTGCTTAACGAAGTGATCTGGCGCACGCAGTCAACCGACTTCTGGGTGAATTTCAAGCTTTTTGGGTTTGTGCCGGTCACGTTTGTGTTCGCGGCCCTGCAGTACCCGCTGTTGACCCGCTATGCGGCCGAACCGGCACCGGCCGAGAAGTAGTCACGAGCGAGCCAGCGCCTTCTCGATTTCAGGCTTGACGATCTGCTCCATGTTTTCCGGCGTTATCGGCCCCACGAGCTTGTAGGCGATCCTGCCATCGCGACCGACCACGAAGGTTTCCGGAACGCCATAAACGCCCCATTCGATCGCGGCGCGTCCGTTGGCGTCGGCCCCAGAGGCCACGAACGGATTGCCGTAGCGGCCGAGGAAACGCCGCGCGTTGTCGGGCTGGTCCTTGTAATTGATGCCGACGACCCGGATTCGCGAATCGCGGGCAAGCTGCGTCAGCAGAGGAGCCTCATCGTGACACGGCACGCACCAGGACGCCCACACGTTGAGCACCGTTACGGCGCCCTTGAAGTCGGCGGTCGCGATGCCGGGGATTGGCCTGCCATCGCGTTCGAGTCCCGCAACCGGCGGCAGTTCCGTCACAGGCGCTTCGCGGCCGATCAATGCGGACGGAATGCGTGAAGCGTCACCGGCGCCAAGCCGGACAAAAAACAGCGCGGCCAGCCCCAAGAACACCACCAAGGGTAACAGCACGAGCAATCGGCGGTTACGGCCGAGTGATCCACGCAACCTATCCTGAGCGGTGTTTCGCGGTTCTGACTGGGTCGCCTCCTGAGAGAGCGTCATCATGCCGGCTCCTTGACTTGCAATGGTCGAGGTTGGGCAGAGCGACGGGTGATTCCCCGCCGTTCAAGATCCGCGAGGGCGCGCTTTTGGGCCACGTGGTCGGCCAATACCCAGATAACGAGAGCCGATACCACCAGGGTCGCGACAATATAAGCGCCGATTATGAATCCGACGTGAGGTCCGAGGTCCATGATTTCCTCTATGCGCGCTCGGCCTGCATTAGCATCAAGGTGCGCACGCGTCGGCGCATGATCTCGTTGCGCATGGCGGCAAGATGAAGCGTGACGAACAGTAGCGCAAACGCAAGCGCCATGACGGCCAACGGAATCAGTAGGCTGCGATCAATCGTTGGTCCCCCCATGCGCAGCACCGAGGCGGGTTGATGCAGCGTGTTCCACCAGTCCACCGAGAACTTGATGATCGGCAGGTTGACGGCGCCGACCAGCGTCAGTACCGCCGCAGCGCGGCCAGCCCGGTTCTGATCATCGACGGTGCGCCACAAGGCGATCAGGGCAAGATACATGATGAAAAGCACGAGTACGGATGTGAGGCGTGCGTCCCACACCCAATAAGTACCCCACATTGGCCGCCCCCACAGCGAGCCCGTAACAAGCGCCAGGAGCGTGAAGGCGGCGCCGAGCGGAGCGGCGCATTTGGCTGCCACGTCGGCGAGCGGATGCCGCCATACCAGTGTGCCGAGTGCCGCGATGCTCATCACGCCCCAGGCGAACATGCTCAACCATGCGTTGGGCACATGAATGAACATGATCTTTACGGTAGCGCCCTGCTGGTAGTCGTCCGGCGCCAGATAGGATTCGCGTAATCCAAATGCGAACGCGATTACAGTTGCCACGATAAGCCACGGCAGGACGCGTCCCACCAGGGCCACAAAACGACTTGGATTTGCGAGATCGATCAGTGCCATACCCGCACTCCTAATGCGCCACTGCGGCTCCGGCAATGGGGCGCCTGAGCTCAGATATAAGCCAAAGCGGTCTATTCCATGCCGTAACGCAGCGTCGCAGCGGCGGCAAAGGGTCCGATTACGCCGCTCATCAGCGTCAGCGCACACAATATCGTGAACGGGGTTTCAAACGGCATTGGTCCCACCGCCGCTGCGTTGGTGGCCGCAACCCCGAAGATCAGCACCGGGATCGTCAGCGGCAGCACCAGGACGGGCAGCAAGAGACCGCCCCGCCGCAGCGCGGTTGCGAGTGCCGCTCCGATTACGCCGATGAACGTCAGCGCCGGGGTCCCTACCAGGAGAGTCAGCACGGTGGCAGAAAGTGCAGCCGGATCCAGGTTCAGAAAGAGGCCGAGGATTGGCGCAGCTACCACCAGCGGCAACCCGGTTGTCACCCAGTGTGCGAGAGCCTTGGTGATCACGATAAGCTCAAGCGGTGGTCGCGCCATCAGGATGAGGTCGAGGGAACCGTCCTCATGATCGTTGGCGAACAAGCGGTCGAGCGCCAGCAACGATGACAAGAGCGCCCCCAGCCACAGGATCGCCGGTCCGATTCGGCGCAGCAATGCAAGATCGGGCCCGATCGCAAATGGCACAAGGGTCACCACCGCAAGAAAAAAGAGCACGCCCATCATAGCGCCGCCGCCGATCCGTATCGCGACACGCGCATCGCGAGCGAACAAGGCGGAGAGCGCCGTCATGGCACCGCGTCCACGGCATCGACATCCTCGGGACGAGCGGGCTCCTCCCCGTCCATCGAAGAGCCGCCCAAGCGCAGCTGGCCGGCCTCGACGAGCCCCAGCGGTCCGTGTGTGGCGGCGACGATAAGACCGCCGCCTGACAGGTGATCGAGCATGACGCGCCGCAGACGGTCTCGGGACGCCGCGTCGAGCGCTGTGGTCGGCTCGTCCAGGAGCCAGATCGGCCGCGGTACCGCCAATAGCCTCGCCAGCGAGAGACGCCGTCTTTGCCCCGCCGAAAGATATCCTGCCGGAAGTCGGGCGAGGTCCGCCAAGCCGACCGCGTCAAGTCCTTGTTCGATGGATGCGGCCGCGCTAACGCCCGCTTTGCCATTGAGAAACCGTACCCAGAACACCAGGTTTTCAGTTACCGTCAAGGCCGGCTTAAGGGGATCCTGATGCCCCACATAGTGGGACTGCTCTCCGACGCTGAGCTCCGGGTCGCCGCCTTCGAGCATAAGGCTGCCTTTGGCCGGCCGGATGAGACCCGCGATCATGCGTAACAACGAGCTCTTGCCGGCCCCATTCGGCCCGGTCAAGAGCAGCGCTGTACCAGCCGCGACCGAAAAGCTAAGCTCGGAAAACACCCGGCGACCACCACGGATGCAGGTCAGATCGAGGCCCGACAGCTTCATTGCCACGATTTTCCGCAGCTTGGCTTCCGCGAACGAGGGGCCCAGTCGGAAACCGATGCTTTTTTTACCGGGGAGATTTGTTCAAAACTATCGTTCATATGGCAGAACCTGGAAAAAGTCCGTATAAACTGACGTTTAGGCGCTCGATGAGCATAGTTCGTGCGCCTCGGCCTTCGGGCGCTCCGTCAACGCACCCAGCGCTGCCGGAGAACCGGCCTCTCCGCTTGCCGGAATGGAAACCCTCATGACCTCCCTCGACAGCTTCAGATGCGCCCGCACTCTTAAGGTGGGCACAAAGACTTATCTCTATTACAGCCTTCCGGCCGCTGAGAAAAACGGCCTCAAAGGAATTTCACGTCTGCCTTTTTCTATGAAGATTTTGCTCGAAAATCTCCTGCGCAACGAAGACGGACGGGCGGTATCGAAGGAGGATATTCAAGCCTGTGCCCTGTGGCTCAAGACCAAGTCTTCAGAACGAGAAATCGCGTTCCGTCCGGCGCGCGTGCTGATGCAGGATTTCACCGGTGTCCCGGCGGTCGTGGATCTGGCCGCAATGCGCGATGCCATGAAAAATCTCGGCGGCGATCCGAAGCGGATCAATCCGCTCGTGCCGGTCGATCTCGTGATCGACCATTCGGTCGCAATCACGTATTTCGGTGACAACGCGGCGTTCAAGAAGAATGTCGAGGAGGAATACAGGCAGAACGAGGAACGCTATCGCTTTTTGAAATGGGCGCAGCACTCATTTGAAAATTTTCGCGTCGTACCGCCTGGTACTGGCATCTGCCATCAGGTCAATCTGGAATATCTGTCGCAGACCGTCTTCACCACGAAGGGAACCATCAAGGTCGACGGCAAATCGGTGACCGGAGAGATCGCCTATCCAGACACTTTGGTCGGAACCGATTCCCACACCACGATGGTCAACGGTCTCTCGGTGCTCGGTTGGGGCGTCGGCGGGATTGAGGCGGAAGCCGCGATGCTGGGCCAGCCCTATTCGATGCTGTTGCCCGAGGTGATCGGCGTGAAGCTCTCCGGCAATCTCAAGGAAGGCGTCACCGCAACCGATCTCGTATTGACCGTGACGCAGATGCTGCGCAAGCGGGGTGTCGTCGGTAAATTTGTCGAGTTCTTCGGTCCGGGTCTTGCCGGCCTGACGATCGCCGACCGCGCCACCCTCGGCAACATGTCGCCAGAGTACGGCGCGACCTGCGGATTCTTTCCGATCGATGACGACACGCTCCAGTATCTGCGGCAGACCGCACGTCCGGAATCGCGTGTGGCGCTGGTGGCCGCCTACGCCAAGGCGCAGGGGATGTACCGCACCAAAAATACGCCGGATCCGACGTTCACTGAGGTTCTGAAGCTTGAGCTTAGGTCCGTGGAGCCGTCGCTCGCAGGACCGAAACGTCCGCAGGATCGGGTCGCCCTCAAGGACGTGAAGGCGGGTTTTGCGGTCGCGATGAACCAGGAATTCGGGAAATCGGCGGAAGCCGGGAAACGCGTGCCGGTGGACGGCCGCAAGCACGACTTGGGCCACGGGGATGTTGTGATTGCCGCCATTACGTCCTGTACCAACACGTCAAACCCGACCGTAATGGTCGGCGCCGGTCTGCTGGCCCGTAAGGCGGTTGCTAAGGGCCTTACTGTAAAGCCATGGGTCAAGACATCGCTCGCGCCCGGCTCGCAGGTGGTGGGGGAATATCTATCGAAATCCGGTCTGCAGAAGGACCTCGACAAGCTCGGCTTCAACTTGGTCGGGTACGGCTGCACGACCTGTATTGGAAATTCCGGGCCGCTGCCGCCGGAGATATCCAAAGCCATCAACGATAACGACCTTGTTGCTGCCGCCGTTCTGTCGGGCAACCGCAACTTCGAGGGACGGGTCAATCAAGACGTCCGTGCAAACTATTTGGCGGCGCCGCCGCTCGTCGTCGCCTATGCGATTGCCGGAACGATGAACTTCGATTTTGCCAAGATGCCGCTCGGTATCGACAAGGCCGGCAAGAAGGTATTTCTCAAGGATATCTGGCCGACCGGGCGGGAAATTGCGGTGATCAAGAAAACCATCACCAAGCAAATCTTTGCACGCAAATACGCCCGCGTCTTCAAAGGTGACGCTGCCTGGAGCAAGATTGCCGTAAAGGGCGGACTTACCTACGAGTGGGAGCGCAAATCGACCTATGTGCAAAACCCGCCCTATTTCGCCCATATGAGCCGCACACCGGGTCAACTCTCCGACATCGTGGACGCCCGCATTCTCGGGCTGTTCCTGGATTCGATCACCACGGATCACATTTCGCCGGCAGGCTCCATTAAGACCGCCTCCCCGGCAGGCAAATATCTGATCGATCACAAGGTCAAGCCTGGCGATTTCAACCAGTATGGGACCAGGCGCGGCAACCACGAAGTGATGATGCGAGGCACCTTCGCCAATATTCGCATTAAAAATCAGATGGTTCCTGGCGTTGAGGGTGGTGTTACGATTCACCATCCGTCCGGTGATCAGCTGCCGATCTACGACGCCGCCATGCGATACAAAAGCCAGAACGTTCCGCTGGTCGTATTCGCCGGTAAGGAATATGGCACCGGTTCCTCGCGTGATTGGGCCGCCAAGGGAACAGTCCTGCTCGGAATTCGCGCGGTGATCTGCCAATCATTCGAGCGTATACATCGCTCGAACCTCATTGGGATGGGAGTCATTCCTCTTGTTTTCGAAGAGGGCACCTCCTGGCAAACGCTCGGGCTGACGGGCAGCGAACTGGTGACGATCCGTGGACTCCACGGCGACCTCAAGCCCCGCCAACGCATGATCGCCGAGATGGTCAGCGCCAATGGATCGCTTAGGCGCGTGCCGCTGATCTGCCGAATAGATACTCTCGACGAACTTGAGTACTTCAAGAACGGCGGAATCCTCCAGTATGTGCTGCGGCAACTCGCGGCGTAAGCCCGCGCGCTGGTTGCGTAAACGATTAGGTTCGCCCAAGCGGTCGTTTTGTTGCGGTGGACTCGGGATCTCACCTTGAAGTGAGTGGCGATTGAACGCGAAGCGACGTATTGAGAGCCGGCTGGCATCGCGGGAGACTAAGCATGACGACGTCGCGGGTGCTCTTCAGCTCGATTCTGGCGACCCTTGTTTTGGTCCCCCATCCTTCCGCAAAAGCTGACCCCCGCGCTGTCATCGAGTTGTTTACAAGCCAAGGCTGCTCGTCATGCCCAGCGGCCGATAAGCTGCTTTCCGAGTTGCAGGCTGATCCTTCGCTGATTCCCCTTAGCCTCCCGATCGATTACTGGGACTATCTGGGCTGGAAGGACACGTTGGCGATTCCGGGCAATACGATGCGGCAGAGAGGCTATTCCCAGGCGCGCGGAGACCGTGAAATTTACACGCCACAGGCGGTCGTTAACGGCGTCGTTCAGGCGATCGGCAGCGATCGCGACGGCATTGAAAATGCTGTCGCGCAAAGCCGCCGCAACCCATCACCATTGTCGGTCCCCGTCCGTGTGACGGTCGCTGACGAACGCGTGACCGTCACGCTTCCCGAACGCGCACGCGCGGAGGCGTCGGGCGGCGAGGTCTGGCTCTGTCCGCTGAGCGGGTCGGTGCCGGTCGGCATTACGCGTGGCGAAAATCGCGGGCGCACGATTACCTACACCAACGTGGTGCGGCGCTGGGTCAAGCTCGGAAACTGGACCGGGAAGGGAGAAAGCTTCACGGTACCGCTTGATGCGATAAGGTTCGACGGCGTCGATGCGGTCGCCGTGCTCCTGCAAAGCGGCAACGCCGAAAAGCCGGGTCCCATACTGGGCGCTTCGCTCACATCACTGTATTGATTGATCCAGACACTGCGCCCATAGGGCGCACTCGGCCACAGCCCGCTACGCGCGGTGGGGCGCTCACAGTTTGCTCCGTGGAGAGGACGATCTGGTCGTTTGACGCGTCGACGTAAACATCCGACTCAAACGACCCGGGTCCGGCCCAAGCAAGCCCGGGGGGCTGGGGGGCTGAGGAATCCGAACCCGCATCGAGCCGGACCCTGAGGCAGAGTGCAATTCATTGCAATCCACCACGACAGGGGCGAGGCTGAATTTTGGCCGTAGTATGAATCGGTTAACGAATGCGTGATTGCAACCGGACACGCTGCGTCGCAAAAGATCAAAGAGATCTTGCGGGCTGACTGATTTCGGAGCGATCATGACATAACGATGAAAGCAGGAAGGAGGCGCCCATGACGATGGGATCGGGCGAAATTGATCCAAGCCAGTCTTCGGGGGGCGAGCGTTCGGGCGGAACAGGGCCGTCTGCCCGAGTGACTTTTGACCGACGCGAACTCGGCCGCATCTTCGGTCTTTATGGGCGGAAGGTCGCGGAAGGCGAATGGCGGGACTATGCCATCGACTTCTTCAAGGATCGAGCAGTGTTTTCAGTATTTCGTCGATCATCCGAGGTGCCCATCTACCGGATCGAAAAGAATCCACCGCTTGCTCGAAAACAGGGAGCCTACAGCGTGATTTCGGCGACCGGGTTGATCGTTCAGTGCGGGCATGAACTTGACCGGGTGCTGCGTGTGATCGATCCGTCGCTTCGGCTGGTGGCGCGTTAAACCTTGCGGGAGGGGTACCTACGGGAGGGTCTTGGCCCCGGGCCCCAACGCGCGTTGCATCAGCACG
>Ga0066395_10000052_pt1 | contig 38433 bp, 54 predicted proteins | sample PanSoiPlot1MoBio_FD_61218 | JGI IMG/M metagenome (GOLD analysis project Ga0066395, IMG submission 61218) | Tropical forest soil microbial communities from Panama analyzed to predict greenhouse gas emissions - Panama Soil Plot 1 MoBio | ecosystem: Environmental > Terrestrial > Soil > Tropical... | reverse complement strand
TCATCCGCTGGTCATGAATCTCCGGGCGCAACTCGGCGATGCCATCCGTGAGCGCGACGAGGCGCGGGCGCTGGCGCGGCGGCTCGCGGCCGCGTTTCGCTCCGTGATGCCGGTTGGGAAAATGACCCCCGGGGAGACCAAGTTGCTCGCCGCCTTCGACGCCGAGCCGTGGAGCAACGAATGACCAACCCTGCAACCAAGGGCCGACGGGCGAGGGCGTAATGGCTTGCCCAATTTGCGGCGCGAATTGCCGCTGTCGGAAACGTGGCGAGGGCGGCATGTGTTGCTCGTGCCACAAGCATAGGGCCTGCGCGACGCGGCTCGGCGTGAGCCTCGAGCGGCTCGCCGAGGCGCACCGCACGAGCACGCCCCTTGCAACCATCCCTGCAACCAAGGGCCGACGGGGGCGGGCATGAAAGGCCGCGCGAGCGTACAGACCATGCGCCGGTGGGGCCTGCGCTGGCGCACGATCCTACGGTGTCTGCTTGGGTGGCATCGGATGCCGCCGTGGCGGGGCCGCTGCGGCCGCTGCGGCGCGCGGCTCGAGCCTCATGGTTGCAGCGTGGTTGCAGGAAACGCTAAAACGGGCCGCCGGCGGGGTCGGGCATGACGCAAGCCCTCGGATTCGTTAGTGGGCCGCGGAGGGATCGAACCTCCGACCCGCTGATTAAGAGTCAGTGCGAGGCCCGACCGGCTCGGCCGAGCCGGCGGGTGCGGGTCGCTAAATGCGCGGCATTGCTCACGACCCGCCCCCGGTAACCGGCGCCGCCCCGGCCCGAGCCGCACGGCTCGGCGCCCTCGTGGTTGCAGCGTGGTTGCAGGATTGTCCGAAACACGGGTCGGAAGTGATCCCTATGACGCGGAGGCGGCGGCCATGTGGGCGCGGTTGGATGACGCCATCTTGGACAACCCGAAAATCATCGCGGCGGGCCCCTTGGGGTTTGCGCTCCATGTCGCGGCGATTACGTGGTGCGCCCGCAACCTCACTGACGGGTTTATCCCCAAGCGCCGGGTGACGCAGCTCCTCGACCTCGGGAGCCTGCGCGTGAGCGAGGCGACCCCCGGGCGCGTGCGGCACGGGTTATCCACAAGCGACGTCGCCGAGGACCTCGTGCGGATTGGCCTCTGGCACGACCATGGTGTCTCATGGGAACTGCATGATTTCCTTGACTACAACCGCACGCGGGCCGACGTGCTCGCAGAGCGTGAGCGGCGGCGCCTCCGGGTTGCGCGACACCGGAAACGCGCACGTAACGCCGTTACTAACGCGACTGTAACGGGCGTTCCCGTACCCGTACCCGTACCCGTACCTCAAGAACTAACGCTCGCTTCGCTCGCTTGCGCACCGCTGCGCAGTGCGCAGTGCGCACTCACGCATGAGTTTGACGAATTCTGGGATGCGTATCCGCGCAAATGCGACAAGCAACGCGCACGCAAAGCGTGGGCGAAGCTGCGCCCGCCGCCCCTCAGGGCGATCCTCGAGGCGCTCGCGTGGCAGCGCGAGCTACCCGACTGGCGCAAAGACGACGGCGCATATGTTCCCTATCCGGCGACGTACCTGAATGGCCGGCGCTGGGAAGACGAGCGCCCCCCCGACCCCATGGCCGCGATGGTGGCCCGCTTCAAAGCCGAGGAGGCGGCACAATGACGGCCGAAGATCTCCCCAGCTTTGCCACCGAGCTCCGCGCCGCCTCGGCGGTGCTGGGCCGCCGCTTCGCTGACGACGTGATCGAGGCCTACTTCCGGGCGCTTCACGACCTCGAGCTCGGGGCGCTGCTGCGGGCGCTCCACCGGCTCGTCAAGACGGCGGAGGCGGGGACGCGCTTTCCGACCCCCGCCGAGCTGCGGCAACGGGCCGGCGGCACCGTGACGGCGGCCGACGCCCCGCTGTCCGACGTCGCCCTCGAGCGCGTGCGGCAAGCGGTCGTGACCGCGCTCGGCCCGTGGCGCGATACCGACGCCGACCATGGGAGCGCCCGGCCGACATTCGAGGCGGCATGGAAGGCGGCCCGGCGGCGGGAGGGTTGGGGCGGCACCGTGACGCAGCGAGAGGCGCTGTGGCAAGACTGGCTCGCGGGCGGGGAGCCGCTCACGAAGGCGGCCGAGAAACGGCTTATCGAGTGGGCTCTCGCCCGGCGAGGCCAGCGGCGCATATGCTCGTGAACGGCTCACGGCCGGTCGTGCTGGTCGAGCTCCGCCGCCCGCCGCGGTGGCGGGCCCTCGCCGTCCTCCTCGGGCTCTATTGCGGGCGGTGCGGGCGGTGGTGGCGCCATGCGCTTATCTGCCCGCGCTACGGCCGCCCATGAGGCGGGTTCTCGGTATCGACCCGGGCGCCCTCGGCGGCCTTGCGGTCTTAGATCTCGACGAGCACGGGCAAGCCTTTGCCGCCGAGCTCTACCAAACGCCCCGGGTCGAGGTCGTGCGCAACCGCAAACGGCGCCTCGACTACGACCCGGCGGCCATGCGCGAGCTCCTCGCCCGCACCATCGACGGCCGGCCCGTGCCGCTGCATGCCGTCGCCGTCGGCCTCGAGGCGCAAGGGGCCCGGCCCGGGCAAGGGGTCGCCTCGAGCTATCGCACGGGCGTCGGCTTTGGCTTGTGGCTCGGGCTCCTCGTCTCGGCCCGGGTCGCGTATCACGTAGTCACGCCGCAAGCCTGGAAAGCGCACGCCGGGCTCCTCGGCGCCGACAAACACGCCTCGCGGCTCCGGGCGCAAGAGCGCTTTCCCTTCGTCGGGGCGATTGCGCCCGCCGACGAGGGCCCCGCCGAGGCCCTCTTGCTCGCCGCGTACGTCGCGGCGACCCGCACGGAAGGAGCCGCCCATGCCTCGAGTCGAATTCGACGCCGACCGCGTCCAGCTCGCGACGCGCATCCCGAGCCCGCTCCACCACGCCATCAAACTGGCGGCGATTGACGAGGAGGTCAGTCTGCGCGATTGGGTTGCCGACGCGCTCGAGACGCATTTGCGGCGCTGCCAGGGTCGGGATGGCAACGAGAGTGCCCCGGGAAGGCCCCCAGTTACGGCTAGAAAGCGTACGCAGGGGGCGGCATGAGTCAGGATGCCCCCCGGGTCGCGCGGAGCGTACAGGAGCCATGCAATGTGTTACAGGGTGCGACCAAACTTTGCGCCCGCTGCCGGCAACGCTTCCATGCCCAGCGCTCGACCGCGCGCTACTGCTCGCCCCGCTGCCGCGTCATGGCGTGGCGCATCCGCCAAGGCGGGGGCGGGTGACGCTCGGCCTCGCGCTCCACGTCGTGGCGTGGGGCGCCGTGGCCTTGGCGGCGGTCGGCCTGGTCTACGTCGCCGTGGTGGCGGGGGGTGCCTTGGTTGTGGGCATCGCGTGGGTACTCGAGGCCTTCCGCCGACGCCACGATGGCCCCTAGGGCTTGCCGACCCGTTAGCGTAACAGGTAGCGTCTAGAGGGTATGGTCGCGCTTGCTGTCTGGCTCGTCTCCGCCTTTGTCGTCGCGTACTCGGCGGTGATTGCGCTCTATGCTGTCGTCGCTGCGGCCTTTGTGCCCTTCCTCGTGCTGGGCGTGCTCCTGAGCCCGCTTGTCATGCTCGTCTACGGGCTCCAGGAGGGCCACCGCGAGCGGCTGCGCACTCGAGGCCGCTACTTTGGGCCGTTGCCTAGGGCTGGGGCTTCGGCTCGTTTGCCTCCGCCGCCGCCGTATAGAGCGCCGTCCTGCCGGCTCCAGTCGCAAGCCCGGTCGCCCCGCGAGTGACGGCCGCTGCTGTCGGCGACATGAGGACCTGACGCGCCCACGGTTGCGCGATCGGGACGCCGATCTTGGGCAGTAAGAACTTCGGCGAGCTCTGCGCCGCGCTAATGAGCTGCGCAATGTCGGGTGATTGGTCGCCAAAGAGTGCCGTGCGATAGTTGACCGGGAGCGCCTCGTAGGCATCGCCGACGTACTTGACGGGGTCGACGGCGGTGCGCGCCCCTTGCCGCACGGAGGCGAGCCACGCACGCCCGACGGCGGCGCGGGCCTCGGGGGTCCCCTGGTTGACGATGGCGTCAAGCCCTTGCTGGCCCTCGGCGTGAAGCCACGGCTGGAATTGCTCAGGAGCCGCGTCGGCCGCTTGGTGGAGCACGCTCCGCGTCGGCCCGGTACCGGCTTGGTCGCTCAAGTACTGTTGCCACGGTCGCGCCGCGGGCGTGCCCTCAACGCCGGCAGAAATGGCGTTGCGCGTGTTGGTCCCCAGTGTGTTCAGCTCGGGGATTTGAGCGTCGCTCGGCACGCGCGACGCCCACGTGTTCAAGTGCCGCTCGGCGCTGAGCACGTTTGTGAGCGGTTGCGGGCCGCCTTGCGAGATCGGCGTCATGTTTTTATCAAACGTGGCGAGCTCGGCGTCGGTCGCCCCTTGGCGGGCCAGTGCCGCCCGCGTTTGCGCGACGAGGGGCGGCAAGCTGTCGGTATTGATGGGCGCGTCGGGTGCCGCCGTCCCGACCCGGATAGACGTGGTCGCGTGGCCCGCCTCGATATCCTGCGCGACGGCGCGTGCGGCGCTTTGCCCGGCCCGGATCGTGCCGGGCTCGCCCCCGAACGCGCCCGTGGTCAGCACCGGGGCGTTGGCGGCACCTGAGACCGCCTCGCTCCCAAGGGGCGCCGCAATCTTCCGCGCGGCCGGGAGCACGAGCGGGGTCGCGACTTGCACGCCGGCCTCGACGGGCGCCACCGTGTTGGCAAAGGTGACCGCGCGTTCGAATGGCGTCGGGGACCCGGGCGGCGGCGGCCCGTAGAGGTATTCCTCGCCTTTTGCTTGCCCGTACTCGCCCGCGCCACCGCCGAGGCCGGCCCCGAGCGCGGCTAACCCGGCTTGTGCAAACGGCCCGAGCGGCCCGAGAAACATCGTCGCGACGGCGGGGAGCGCGAGTGCACCGGCGGTCGCCAAGCTGGACGGCACGAGATAGCGCGCCGTCGGTCGCGCGGGCATCGCTTGCTCGACCGCTTGCGCGGCGCTCGCCGCAGCTTGCTCCCCACGCGTCGGCGCCCACGCGGGCGCGGGCGACGCGGCGGCCTCGGGCGGGGGCGCGGCGTCGGGTGGCTGGCGCGACACGGATGGCGCGGCGGGCGTCGCGGGCAGCAGCGTAGCGCCCGTCGAGGCGACATGGTCTTGCAGCTCGCCCCACGTCGGCGCGCGGTCGGCGACCCCCCCTTGCGTGCTGACGGAGCCGTCGGGATTTTGCTGCATGTAGGAAAACTGGACGGCCATGGGCGTGGCCTATTGAATCGTCCAGGTGGCCGTCGGCGACCATGCGGGCGCGCCGGGCGGGGACGCGGCCGGCGGCGTGGTGGTCGGTGGCGTTGTACTTGGGGGTGTCGTCGTGGGTGGCGTGGCGCTCGGGGGCTGCGTCGTTTGGAAGGAATCGAGCCGACGCTGTTTCCGCTCATCATTCATGTTTTGGAGATAGGCGTCTACGTCTTTGCTGCTTGTGGAGCCGACGGTGCGCCCGGCGAGGAAATCCCGCAACTGAATTGAACTGTCGATGCTGTCACGATAGTTTTGTAAGTTTTGCTCGAAGGTTGCTGGCTCCTGCCACGCGCTTGGGAGCACACTCTTGAGGGCCGTACGCTCGCTCGGCATGAGGGAGCTCCCGCTCGGGAGCCCGAGTTTTTCCCCGATCCATGAGCCACCCTCGACCGGGACGCCCAGTAACGCGAGGTCGCTATTGAAGCGCGCCACGGCCGGGTCAGCGGCCCAGACCTGCTTGAGCTCTTGGCCCCCGTGGCGGAGGAGCCCAAGATAGTGCGAGCGGGTCGCCGCGTCGGGGAAATCGGTCAGAAATTTATTGAGATTGTCGCGTGTGGTCGTGAGCGCCAGATACCCCGGGCCGCCACCCTCGAGCATGGCCTTTTGCGTGCGTTGAATCTCCGCCGTATCCGTCAGCTTTTGCCGGTCAAGGTAGCGCTGCGTTTGCCAGTAATTCCACACCTGTTGCTGGTTTGCGGTATCGAGGTTGGTAATCCCGTTCCACGTGAGATTCGCGCGCACATCGGCGTTGCTCGCGTCGGGTGCGCGGAAGGTTTGCTCGCCCTCGGCCGTGCGGCGGGTCTCGCCCGTCATAGGCATTTGTTGCCCGGGCGGATAATTCTGCGGCCCCGTCAGCACGGTCGGCCCCGTCGCGGCCGGCCGGGGTGGTGGCAGCGGAGGGGGCGTCGGCGACTGTACGACGGGCGGTTGCGGCACGGTGGGAATGTTGAGCTGCGGGGCGGTCGGTCCCGTATCGACAAACCCGGCCGACGGAAACGCGATGGTGCGGTCCTCCGCCGGCGCGGCCGCTGCGAGCTGGACGGGGGCAGCGCGGTCGCTCCGAATCGCGTTCACGGGCGCCATCCCCTCATCTGCTTGCTTGTGCCCGGGGTTGACTTCGCCGTGCCCGTAGACGGGCGTATTCGGGTAGTTGGTCGCAATGAAGTTCCGGGCGGAGGCGATTTGCGCGGGCGTCACGTCGTTGTTGTCGCGGGCCACGAGCTCCATCCCGAGCGCGTTGCGATTCGAGAGCCCGGGCGCGATGCCGCCCCAGCGGTCGTTGGGCTGCATGTGCGGCGACCCGGGCGCGCCATAGGCGTAAATCGTTCCGTCTCGGTCCATGAGATATTCGGAGCCGAGGCCGCGGTCTTGCAGCGTCGCGCGCAATCCTGCGAGCGTCGTGCCGCCGGAATGGTGGAACACAAACCCTTGCGGGGCGGGATAGATCGGAACGTTTGCTGCCGCGGGAGTTGGCGCAGCGGCGGGTGGTGGGGCGGCGCTTTCGAGCTCGACATGCGGCACGATGGCGTCGCGGTCGAATGGCGACGACGGGGGCGGCGGTGGTGGCGCCGGTGGCGGTGCGGCGGCGGCGGGCGGTGGCGGAGGTGGTGCGGCCGGTGGCGGCGCGGGCTGCTGCGGCGGGGTCTGCGGATAGGCATAGCCGCCCGCGTATGGCCCGGGCTGCGGTGGTGGCGTCGGCGGGCGCGCGGGTGGTGTCGCCGGCGGCCGCGGCGCGGTGGCTGGCGGGGTCGCGGGCGGTGCGCCGGCCTGTTGCACGTTGGGCGGTTGCGCCGGCGGCGTCACTTGCTGTTGCGTCGCGGGCTGCGAGAGCAAGAACGTGCCGCGGCCCGAGGGCACGACTTGCCACTGCGGATTCCCGGCCGGGATATTCGCATTGCGTGCCGCGGCGGCGGCTGCTGCCGAGGCATACGTCGGATACTCTTCCGACGTAACCGCCGAGAAATTGTATGGGCTCCCGACGTTGGTGGTCATGCCCGGGATATCCAGCTTGACGACCGTGCCCGGGCCGCCGAGGGCTTGCATCCGCTGGGCGGCCCTCACGGCCGCGTCCTGTTCTTGCGCGTTGAGCGGGATGCCGCCCGCCATTTTGAACTGTGCGCGTTGCGTGGGGTCGGGCGACGTCACGCCGATTTCCGTCGTCGCCAGCCCTTGCTCCTCAAGCGCGGTCTTGGGCGCGTAGGGCGACAAGTACGGGTGCCACATGCGGGGCGTGCCGGGCTCGTAGCCGGGGACGTTTTGCGCCGTCGGCGTCGGGAGCTGCGGTTGCACGCCGGGCGCTGGCGGGCCGGCCCCGCCGACGCCTGGGTAGACGTAGCCACCGGCCCATGGCCCCGCTGCCGCGGCGGGCTGCCCCGCGGCGGGCGGCCCGAGGGCGTCACTCGGGGGCGCGACGCCGCCCGGGGCGGGGAGCTGCGGCAATGCGGGTGCCGCACCCCTCGAGCCCGACACGCCAAACACGCCCGCCGCAAACGGCGAGCCCTCGAGCGACGCCCGGAAATTCGGGTCCTGCAACATGCGCTGCCGATTCATTAAGTAGTTGCCGAGCCCGCCCGACTTAATCGTGGTGAGCGCCGCGAGCGTGCCGACACCGTAGCCGGCGACGTTCTTGAGCGTGTCAAAAACGGGTGAGTCGCCCATCTAGAACGCCTTGAACAGCTGGCCAATCATGCTCATGATCGGCCCCGACCCCATCGGGGGCGCGCCGCCCGCGACCACTTTCGGCCCCTGCAACGGTTGCACGCCGGTGACGCCGCCGACAATCGGCTGGAAGGACATGCCGGCGCCGCCGCGCCGCCCGGCGTTCATTTGGTCGAGCGCTTGCAAGAGGCCGCCAACGCCTTGCCCGAGACTCGTCGCGGCGCTCGGGTTGGCATACTGCTGCGGCCCGTGCACAAAGCCCTGCGCCACACTTTGCAGAAACCCGGGGCCCGTAAACGTCGGGCTCGGGCCGACAAGGTCGACGCCCTCGGGCACCGTTTGCCCGAGGGCCGCGATCCGCTCGGCCTCGGTCGGGGCCGCGCTAAAGAGCGATTGCACGCCTTGCCCGACACTCTCGAGCCCCGAGAGCGCGGTCTTGCCAGCGCCCCCAAGCACGGAGCCCGCAGCGCTCTCGAGCCCGCTCCCGACGGCGCCGGCGGCGCTCTCGAGGCCGCTGCCAATGGCGCCGAGCATCCCATACGCCCGCGCATGCGGCGGGCGCCGCGTGCGATGATACCGCCGGGAATCGTCGTGCCTCATAGGTATTGCTGTTGCTTGCTCGAGCTCGCGACTTGCGGCGACGTCGCTTGCAGCATGGACAAGCCGGGCGACATGCCCGCCGTGAGCAAGTTTGTGAGATTGCCCGCTGCCTGCATGGGCAATTGATATTGCTGCATGAGCGTGTTGCCATACTGTTGAATGGCATTAAATTGCTGCTGCGCGAGCTCGGGGCCGGTCATGGCCATCGCCGCCCCTTGCTGCGCGGCTTGCCCGAGCTGCCCGCCGCCTTGCTGAATTGCCTGCAAATACGGGAGCATAGTTTGCCCGAGCGCGGCTTGATTCTGTGCCGCTTGCTGGACGTTGGTGCTTGCGCCCTCAAGCCCCTGCAGGCCTTGCTGCTGCAAATTGCCGAGGCTCCCCGCCGCGGCGCCGACGTTTTGCTGTGCTTGCGATTGGATATTCCCGAGGCCGCTGGCGGCGCCCGTCAACCCCTGCAAGGTCGCTTGCCGCTGCGCGGCTTGATTCTGAGCAAACTGGTAAGCGAGATCGCGCGACACGTCGCTCTCGGCTTGCACGCCGGCGCCGCCGGCCTCGAGGCCGCGCGCGGCGAGCCCGGGGCGCACTTGCGCGAGCGCGCGCCGGGCCGCCATCTGATAGAGGTCCTCGTTGGCAATTGGCGACGCGGCTTGCTGCGCGTAGCGCTGCGCCAGCGTGAGCGCTTGCCCCGCGCCCGTTTCGGCTTGGCCCCCCTGCAAGAGCCCTTGCGCACGGGCGAGCTGCGCTTGCGCGGCCTGCATCTGCGGCCCGGTCATGTAGCCCTGCGCGGCCGTCAAGGCTTGCTGCGCGCCCGCCGTGCCCTGCGCGGCAGTTTGCTGCAAACCCGGGAGCATCGCCGACGCTTGCCCATAGAGGTTTTGCGCTTGCTGCAAGGCCGCTTGGTCGGCGCTGAACGCTTGGTTGATACCTTGCTGATACTGCGGCATTTGTGCTTGTGCGGCGGTAATGGCGGCTTGTAACTGCTGCGTCGCCGGGCCGCCCATGGCGGAAACTTGCTTGCCAATGTCGGTTGCGCCGCCAATCACGCCGGGCGCAAACCCTTGGATCTGCTGAATGGCCGACGCGAGCGGGCCCGAGGCACGGCCGCTTCGAATGTCGGCCATGAGTTTCTGATATTTCGGCCCCTGACCGGCGCCGAGCCCGAGGAGAAGCGGCGAGAGCTGCTGGCGACTGATACGCCCGGCAATCTGTGCCGGGAGGCCGCCATACGGCGAGACAACCTGTGGCGTCGTTTGTTGCGAGCCATACGCCCGCGTAAACGTGGGCGGCCGCGTGCGATGATAGCGGCGGCTATCCTCATGCATGGTCGTGCTCCTCGAGGCCGCACCATGTGGCCACGTCGCCGAATGGCGCCACATAGCGGCGCGCGGTTTCTTGCCACCCACGCCGTTGCCATTGCCGGTCGCCGGGCACGCTTTGGCACTCAACGTGCGTCACGCCGTGGGTGCGAAGAATCGTGAGCCCGGCGCGCACGAGCTCACGGCCAATCCCTTGCCCGCGCGCCGGCGGCTCGACGTAGAACCATTCGACGAAACACACGGTCGCCGGCCGGCCGACGGGACGCGCGCATACCTCCCCCACGAGCAACCCCACGGGCGCGCGGTCGGCGGCCAGCACGGCGACCAAGCTGGAATCATGTGCAAGCCGCTCGGCGTAGCCGGCGGCGACATAGGCGGCGGCCTCCTCAACGTGCGGAAAGACCGGATACGCGGCCGGGAAGGTGCGTTGATGCTCGCGCATGAGAGCGGCGAGTAAGAGCTCGAGGTTATGCCGGTCGCTTGGCTCGGCGGTGCGGATCACGAGACTCACGCGCGGCCCCCGGCAACGAGTTTCGGCCGCGGGGCCGCCCGCCGCCGCCGGCGCCGTTTGCGCGGGGCCGCGGCCGCGGGCGGAGGAGGAGGGGCCGGCGCCGTCGAGGTCGCCGAGGTGGGTTGGTCGACGGCGGGGCGCTCGGCGACGCCGGCCCGCACGGCCTCGAGCGGCAAGGCATGGTGCACAAGGAAGGGCACCCAACCCCGGGCTTGCCATTGCGTGTCGCCCGCGATGGTCGCGAGCTCGACGTGCGACACGCCGAGCGCCTCGAGGTCCGAGACGCCGAGCGCAACGAGCTCGCGGGCGAGGCCGCGGCCGCGGTGCGTCGGCGCGATATAGAGCCAATGCGCGGAGCCAAACACGCGCGGCTCCCCCATCATACGCTCAGAGATCTCTCCGCCGAGAAACCCGACCAGCTCTCCGCTGTCGTCGTCAACGGCGACATAGAGGAGCACGGTTGGATCTTGCTCAACGTGCCGCGCGGCCCACAGCGTAAAGCTGTCGAGGTCGGCCGGCCCATACGCCGGATATGTCGGCGCCTCCGTGGCGGCCAAGTCGGCGAGGAGCGCCGCATACAGCCGGCGGAGGGCCGGCACGTCGGCGAAGACGGCGCGGCGAATCACGGCGGCACGACCTCGCCCGGGTCGGCGAGCCCGAGGAGCTCGTCGAGAATGGCGAGCGCGCCGCGGTAGCGCTCGACGCTTTGCATGTGCACGAGGAGCTCGGCGTGCACGGCGTCACGCCGCGCGCGAATCGTGGCGCGGTCGAGGGCCTCGAGGCGCTCGCCGCCGTTTAGATCTTCCGCCGTCATGCCGGCCCCGTGCGCGCGTTCCAGGCGTCGCGGCACGCGTCGGTGTCAAAGTCGAGCACGACGAGGCTATCGTCGGCCGTCACAGTGACCGGGTCGCCCGAGACGTAATGTGTGTGCACAATCTGCGCCCGTGCCCACCCGCTCGGGTCCTCCGTGGTTGCGCCACACGTCGCGCACGTAAACGTCGTCGCCATTAGCCAATCTCCTGCGCTACGAGGTCCCCGTATTGCGTGGCGATGATGGAGGCCCCGGTCCCGCTCTGTACTTGGATACGGAGGTCGTAGGTATAGGTCCCAGCCGCCACGTTATCGACCCACGAAATCGGCGACACCGGGACCACGACTTGTGCCCCACCGCTCCCGATGCGTTGCCCGAACGAGACAACCGGCGCGCCATTGCGCCAGATGGCCGTCGTAATCATGACGTTTCCCGAGGTCGATGACGACGTGTAGTAGAACGAATGCAGAAAATGGAGGTGCACCGCCCCGCCCCGCGTCGTGATCGCGGGCAACGTGTAGCAGAGCACGACGACGTCATACGTCGTGATCGTCAGTGCGGTCGGGCTGAAGTGTTGTCGCGCGCCGGTTGCCGCCCCGCCGCTGATTTTCCCGGCGTTGTTGATCGAAAAGATATTCACGTAATTGAAACCGCCGGCGGGCGCGCGGTAGAGCTCGACTTGGTCATTTGGATAGGCGAGGCGCCATATCCACGCGGTTTTTGTATTGTCTTGGCTCGGCGAGCCCGAGCCATTGGCCATAAAATCCAAGCCGCCCGACCAAGCGCTCACGGAACCGCGCGGCGCATATTCGAGCACGCCCGAGTTGATTGTCGCGACCGCCGGGTTGGGATACTGGCCGCTCAAATCGCCGCCCGCCGTTTTCACGGCCGGGTCCAGTTTCGCGAGCGTGACCGCGCCGTCGGCAAGTTTCGGCGTCGTGACTTGTAGATTGCCAAGATCGCCGGTTGCAATGCCGAGGTCGGCGAGCTCGCGCGTGCCGATTTGATTCGGCGCAATTTTGTCGGCGGTAATTGAGCCCGCGGCAATGTTGACGGTATCGACGCCGCCATTCCATGCGGCGTAAATCGTGTCTAGGTCGGCGTCGACCTCGGCGGCCAAAATGCCCGTGTAGCCTTGCGCGACTTTGCCTTGATACGTCGTCGCATTGCCTTGCTTGGCGGGGCGTTGAATGACGGCCATTAGCGGGTTTCCCTCGCCGACGGTTGTACGCGCAGCTCAAAATCACGGAGGTCGCACCGCACGGCGTCGGTATGCGCCAAGCTGACTTGAAACGCGCGCGCGCGAATCTCAGGCACGGGCAATTCCCATTCCGCTAACACGAGCGCCGACACGACCCATTGCGCCGTATTCCACGCGCTTTGGTCCCACACGCCGCCGAGCGACGCATTCAGCGGGAGGAGGCCGCTCGCCGAGGTCGCTTCATCGCCCGAGACAGTTACGGCGAGCGACGTTTTCGCACTGACGCGCGCAATCACGCGCGCCCGTTTCGCGAGTTTCGGCGTGAGCGGCGCGTTAGCGTCGAGGTATGCCGAGGTCATGCGTGATTGGATCGGCACGGGCGGCACGCCGTCCTCGGTATATTCGTCGGTTTGGTCGAGGCGCAAAATTTGCGCGGGCGCCGTCGAGCTCGAGCCGAGCGTGGCCCATTGCCGATCATCCTCGCTCGGATGATTCGGCGCGCGCGTGCTCGCCGTGTACGCCGGAATCGTATGGGGCCCCCACCAGGACGGCGGGTCGCCAAGGCCGCGGCGGAGGTCAAGCCACCAGTATGCCGAGGGCTCGACGCCGCCCGGCTCCACAATCGCGAGTTTGTAAAAGCCGCGGTGGTAGACGGCCCAACACACGGCCCGGCCGACGGCGGGAATCTGGCGGATTGCACTTTCAATCGGCCAGCCAATGTCGCGCGGCTCGGCGGCCGCGGGCGACAAGAGATACACGCTCCGCTTGCCGCAAAAGATCACGCCAACCGGCGTCGCCACGATCGTGCGGTCACTCGGGCATCCGACCTCGGCCGACATTTGCGTGAGCGACGCCGACGCGTCGCCGACCATATCGCCTTGAAAGAGCCACGTTTGCACCGCGGTAAAAATCGCGAGTGGCGCCGTCGGTTGCATGCTGCCCGAAGATTGCGGAATCACGGCGAGCGCCGTTACGGGGTCATTTAAGTCGCGCGTCAACGCGGTGGCGGGAAAAAACACGCCTTGGTTGAAAATCGTTTGCTCGAGGCCGGGCACAATGACGCTCGAGCTCCACGCGCGTTGCTTCGCCGACCCGACGCCGCCGGCGCCCCACAAGCAACCGCGGTGCCCGACCAAATGCGACCCGCGGCGCGTGACCGTGCTCGGAATTGGCACGGGGTCGCCGTCAATCGACGGGTCGTCATACAACGCGAATTGGTCGGCGCCCGTTGAGACGGGGAGGCCGTTGGGCGTTTGGTCGTGCGCGCCCTCAATCATTTGGTCGGCGCCGGCGACAAACAAGTGCCACAATTCGTTCGCGGCGAGGCCGCCGGTTGGCGCGCGGAACACGAGGCGGGCGCGGCTCGTCGACGGCGTCGCGATCATTTTGGTTGTCGCGAGCCCCGTCCACCGCAACGTGCTTTGGTTGTACGTGCCCCAGCGATAGGAATACGTGCCCGCAATCAAGTTGCTGTTGGGATCGTCGACGAAAACCGCGGTGGCGCCGGTGTCGTTCGCGACGCCGAGCTGGACGAGGTCAATCGCCGCGGCGCCGAGCGGCACTTGTTTAATCGGGTCGCTATCGTTGCCGAAAAAGATATTGTCGCCGATACCGGCGACGCCGTGCCGCGGCGCTGCGGTCGCAAACTTGCCATTCGACACGGCGGCAAATGGGGCGTCGTCGATTGAGACATAAATTTGCGAGCCGCCGGTATCGCCGCTCGCCGGCGCGGCAACGGCATAGAGGTAGCGGTGCCCATCCGAGCCGGTCGTATAGACGAGCGGGTCAATGCGCGTGCCGCCCGGGAAGGTTTGCCATACGGTCGAGCCGAGGCGCTTTGTGAGCACATACGTCGGGTCGGGAATCCAATTGTTGCACCGCGAGAGAAAGCCGAGCGGCACAAACGCCGGGTCAATCGCGAGCATGGTTCCCTGAAAGCGTCGAACGGGAATCGGCGTTTCGCGGTCGGGCGCGCCCGGCATTAGTCGCCTCGGAACGGCCGGCGAAACACGGCCGGGTCGAGCGGAATATCGGCGCGTTGCGAGCGCAGCGGCGCGGCGCCGCGGCGAATCATCCCCAGCAAATTGTCACGGGCCGCGGCCTCCGCTTGTGCGCGCGCGTCGCGCTCGTGCTCGAGCGCAAACACAAACACGGCTTGCACAAGGTAATTGTGGTACGGGAAAACCGGAATATCGGCGGGCTCGTCGGCCGGCACGGGGTCGGGCGGGAGCCGCTTGTAGCGCAACAGGACGTCGATCCGCCGGCCCGTCGGGTCGGGTGCCACGGTCGCCGTGGTGTCGCTCCTCGAGACGGCCCAAAAGAGCGGCACGCCGCCCGTGCTCGAGCCGCGCGCCGGCGTGATGGCGGCGAGCTCCTCGGGCGAGAGCTCGAGCGCAAAGCAATTTGCTTGCGGGCTCCCGTCAATCGCCACGATTTGAAACCCATGGTCATCTTGCGCCGTGACAAAATCGGCGGGCAAGTTGACCGTCGGGCCCGTGAGCGTGAGCGGCGCCGACACATAGAGAAACGGCCAATCGGCGAGCGTGTAGAGCTCGAAAAGATGCTGGGCGAGAAAATCGGCGGCGTCGGCGTCGAGGGCGCGATTGCCCGCGCGGTTTAACGCGAGATCACGGATTTTCTGCCGCGTGTACCGCCCCGGCGGGATTGTCGGCACGAGTCGCGTCCTCCTCCGCGGGCGGGTCGGGCAAGCCGAGCTCTCGGCGGAGCTGCCCGACCGCGTTGTGGTACACTTGGCGTTGCCGTTGCTCGAATTGCTCGCCGGCGCTCAACACGGCGGCGTTATTGGCGTGCAACCGGCGCACGGCGGCGTTGCCGGCAACGGCGAGCGCGGCCTCGAGCTCCTCGGGCGTGCGCGCCGTAAACGCAATCGTGACGTGCTCGCCGTCGCCCGTCACCTTGACGAGCTGCCCGGAAAAGGGCGGCACGGGCGAGCCGTTCCGCGCGGCGGGTCCTCGCGGCATCATGCGCGTTGAATCGCCCGCGCCCGCTCGGCGAGCGGCGAATCGAGGTCAATGGTCGGGTGCTCGCTCCGCCGGTCGTCCATCCGTTGCGCCTCGACGACGCGGGCCCAATGCACGAGCCCGAGAATGGTGCGCGCCTCGCATTCCCATACCTCGTGGCTCCCGTAAAACACGCGCTCGTTGACGCGTACAAATTGCTTGTTGGGAAGCATCGGCACGTCGATGAGGACGCGCGCGCATCCGGGGTGCAGCTCGATATGCTTGGCCCGGCGGAGAATGCCGACAATGCGCCGGGCGCGTTGCTTGCTCGCGTCGTCGTCGTATTGCACGAGGTCGCGCCACGTCTCGTTGAGCGCGCGCACGACCTCGGGCGTCAAGCGGCGGCGCCCCTCGAGCGCCTCGGTGGCGAGGTCCTCTGGGGTGAGCGGCTCGAGTGGCTCGAGCTCGGCGCCGTCGAGCTCCTCGGCGCCGTCGAGCTCCTCGGGCGCCGGCGGCACCGCGCCCGCCGGCGTCATACGAGGGCGACCGGGGGGGCGTCCCATCGGAATCAACCAAAGGCGCTCATGGCTTCGAAGCGCCGGAAAAAGTCGGTATTGAGAATGCACGTCTTGGTCATGAACTTGAATCCGCACTTGCGCCGCTGTTTGAGCGGGTCGGAATCGCTCGCGGTCGCCGGCGTCAAGGTCGTTTCCACGCGCGAGCCGAGCGCGGGCACCGCAAAGGCGCTCTTGCCGAAAATGTATCCGACGTGCACGTTGCCGGTCGCCGGCGGATCCGCTTGCGCCGGGGCGCCTGTCGCACTGTAGCCGACCGACGTGACCGCGGCGGCGCTCGTCACGGCCTTGGCGACCACGCCGACGTACTGTGCGCCGACGGGCTTCAGCACGGTCGTTTGATAGGTCGGCACGGTGCCGCCCTCCGCGCTCACATACACGTTGTACCGCCCCTCGGGGGCCGTCGCCGTGATCGTGTAGCTGACCGTGTACGCCGCCGCGTTGGTCACGTTGGCCGTCGCAATCTGCTTCGTATCGAGCCCCGTTATCGGGTCGGCGAGTGCCACCGTGACCTTGACCGTCGAGCCGGCCGTGAATCCGGTTTCCCCCGTGCCCGGCGTGGCGTTGGTTGCCGAGGCACCGCCGGCGCCAGTCGGGAGGCTCGCCATGATTGGGAGGAGGTTCGAGCGCTTCCACCGCACGCCGCGCCACCGCCCAATCTCGGCATTCATGAGCGCCGTGGTCTCGGCGTACTGATGCGAGAGGACGAATGTTTGATCCTTGGCGAGGTCTTGCTCGTGGTACGGGTCGACGACGCCGGCGTACTGACTGCCCGCAAAGACCGGCGCGCCAAGCTGGCGCAGCGTCGCGACGATGCCCGACACGAAATCCGTGGTCGGCACGTCGCCGGCGGCGAGCGTGCTCCTCGAGGTCTTGCCACCCGGGAACACGACGACGCCGGAACCCATGAGCGTCTTTTGGATTTCCCGGTCCTGCAATTCGGCGCTCGCATTGCCGAGCCGGTCTTTTGCCGCCGTGAGCGCCGGATGCTTGGTTGTCATCAAGGCGACGTCGGAAAGCGACACGACCATGCCCCATTGCTCGAGAATCGCCGTCACCTTGTTGACAATCAACGCGGTGCTATCGGGCGTGATACCCTCGCTCAACGGCGCATTCGGGAGCGGGAGGCGCTCGTATCGCTGCGCGCTGTACGTCTTGCCCTCGCCATCGGGCATGTTGGGCAAGTCGCCGATGTCCTGAAACACGGTCAACTTTTGCGCGATGGCCAAGAGCTCGTCTTGTAACCAAAGCGGCGCGAGGTCATTGACGAGGGTGGTTGAGGTACTAAGCCCCGGATCACTGTAGCTATAGGTACTGCCGGGCATGGCGGCCTCCTCTTAGATCGTGGCGCCCTCGAGCGCTTTACGTTTCTCCTCGAGCGTCATATTCGCGAATTGCTCACGCGTCGGCGGCGTGCGCGGGCCCTTGGTCGGCTCGGGGCCGGCTTTCTGCGCACTCGCCCCGCCCTCCGTCACGGCGCCAGCGGCGGCCGCGGCACGCTGCGCGTGCTCGGCGGAGCGAGCGCGGGCGCGCTCGTCAACCAACGTGTCAACATATTTCGGGTCGTCCATGCGGCGTGCCTTTACGAGCGCAACGGCTTGCTTGCGCGTAATCACTTGGCCGCGTTGCCGGTACTCCATGCGCACGCGGTCGGCCTCCTCGGCTTGCGTTTCGTATTGCGGAATCTCTTGCCGCACTTGTAAGAGGTCGACGACATCGGCCATGCCCTCGATACCTTGCAGCAGCGGTGCTAAGAGCTCCTGCCCGAATGCCGCGAAGATGGGCGCGTGCGATTGCACGGCCTCCTCGTTCCATTGCCCGCCGAGCGTGGCCGCAATCCGTTGCGCGGCGTCGCGCGGGAGGCGCACGAGCGGCGGCGGCCCTTGCTGCGCCATTTGCGGTTGCGGGGCGAGGAGGCGCAACGTGCCCTCGAGGGCCGCACGCTGCGCGCGCTCATGCGCGAGCTCGCCCTCGAGTTTCGAAAACCGCGCGCCCCAATCCTCCGCCGGCGGGGCGCCGGCCTCGGGGGCCGGCGCGTCGGGGGTGGGGCTCTCGGGGGCGGGGGCGGTTGGGTGCTCGTCAGCCATTAGGGTATCGGGTCGTCAACAATGGGGTCGTGCCACCACTCGCGGCGCGGCTCGACGGGTCGGGCGGCCTCGAGCCCGGCGCGTGCCTCGGCGCGTTTGGCCAGCGCCGAGAGCGCCAGCGACTTGACGAAAAGCGGCACAATCAGGCGTTGGAGCTCCTCGACTTGCCCGCGGCGTTTCATGGCCACGTAGGGATCCGTGACGTCGTCGACGAGGAGGACCGCAATGCGCGCGTCGACGTAGGCGCGGAGCGCGGCGTGATACCCGCTCGCCTCGAGCTCGCCGACGAGCTGCGCGAGCTCGTGCGGGTCGACGCCGGCGGGGGCCCCGAGCATTAGAAAGGCACGCTCCCGCGGCGCATGGCCGCCATCGTTTGCCGGGCGCCGCGTTGCCGCATGAGGGGCGACGTGCTCGAGGGCCGCGGCCCCATCGGGGGCGCCTCGAGGCGCTCGGCACGCGGCGTTTCGGCCGCCATCGGCACGCGTCGGCCGACGGGCGGGGGCGGCGGGAGGCGCCCGGGCGGCATGCGCCCCGGCGTCGGCACGGGCCCCGGGCGGCCACGGGTCGGCGTCGCGCGCAGCACGGGGATGGCGAGCGCGACCCGGCCGCGCATGGCGCGCGGGGGCGGCCCGGCCGGCGGAGCCTTGGCGCCTTTCATGGGCGGCACAAGCGCTTTCGCCTTGCCATTCCCCACGGCGCCGCGTTTGCGTGCCATCGTGGGCGGGCCCGTGTGCCACGAGCCCCCGGGGGCGTGTCAAGAGGGGGGCGGCTTAGGTAACGCCCCAAGTTTGCGGCGTAACGCCGTCGGCGCGGCTAATCCGAGCCGGAATCAAGCCAACCAAGGAAAGCAACCAGAGAATTACCGCAATGACAATCACGACCCGGAGCACCTGCTTAATCGCCGGGTCGAGCGGCAAGAGCGTCTCGACCAAGTAGAGAATCAGGCCAATGACGATAAGCACGACGATCAATTGAATTAAGGGCATACTCTCCCCCTCCCGCGCGCTTGACCGGGGTGCCGGCCCCGCCCGGGCCGCACCCGTGTTTCCCGACCCCACACGAGCCCCGCCCGCCGGGCCCACAGCCATGGTGCGTCGGGCCGCAGCCCGCAGCGGCTTGACCGGAGGCGACGCGCGCGGCGAGGAGCACCGCGAGCACGAGCACGTTACGGCCCCGAGCACGCATAGATCACCGTAATGGAGCACGTCGTGCACGCCGTCACATTCGCCCGATAACTACACGTTGGCTGCAACACGGAAACAACCTGACTCGGCGGCACGCTCATGCTCGAGTTGGTCACTTGCGCCCAATTGGTCCCGTCACAGGACATTTCCATAACCACCGTTGCGGTCCCGGTACCCGAGGCTTGCATGACCAGCGCGGGCGCCGCGCGCGCGACGATGATATCGGTTGTCGGCCCTGTCGCCGTGATCGGCGCGGGCGCGAGCGTGCCGCTCGGGCATGTCTTGGTTGCCGCATGCGCCGCCGTCGCGACGAGGAGCACGAGCGGCACAAGGAATTTTGCCTTGCCCGAGCGCAGTTTGCTCAAGGTTTGCGCGAGCGCGGCTTGCTTTTTCGTGCGCGTCGACGCCGTCGAGCTCGGCTTTAAGACTTGCCGCGCATAGCTCGAGGTCGACTTGCCCGCGGCTTTCGCCTTGGCTTTGAACGCCCCGGGCCGCTTGATGGCGCCTTGGATCCACTTTTCCGCCATGATCGCCCCTTCAAAATTTGAGCTGCCCGGCGCGGAGCCGTGCCGCGCCCCGGCGCAGCGCCGCGGTATGCTTCGCCTCTATCTGCCGGCGATAGGTCGGCGTTGCCAAAATGTCGTGGTAACTTTTGTGCCACGGCATGCGCTTTTTTTCTGCCGCCGTAATACACGAGGGGCATCCTTCCGGATGCGTGCCAGAGTGAGCCGCTCGCCTCATTTTTCCCCCCTACCGCGGGAGCCGCGGGAGGCCGCGGAAGAGATCCGACACGTTGCGGGTTTTGCCGACGCGACCTTGCCCAAGGGGCGCCGGGGGCCGAATGCCGAGGAGCGCTTTTGCCTTGTTGCGGGCGTCGCTATGCGGCCGCGCGGGGCCGGCGCCGCGCGGGCCCGTGGCCGGCCCGAGGAGGCGCGCCAGCGCATTGACGCCGGCGCCGGGCACGCCGGGCATGAACGGCCCCGGCGGGGGCCCGACCATGGGCGGGGGCGCCATGGGCGGCGGCCCCGGGGGCGGCCCCATGGGCGGCGGCCCGGGCGGGGGGCCGGCCGGCGGGAGCGCCCCCGGCGGGAGGCCCGGGGGCCCGCCGGGGATAGGCGGCGGCGGCCCGAGGCCGGGCGGAGGCGCTCCCGGCGGCGGCCCGGGCATGCCGGGCGGCCCGCCGGGGGGCGCCAGCGTCGCCATGCTTTGCGCGAGCGCTTGCGCCTCGGCGGCTATCTGCAAGCCGATATGCTGGTGCACATGCGTTTCAAGCCCAAGCCGCGCGTCGTCGGAAAGCGTGTCGCTCTCGAGCAAATGTTGATGCCCTTGCACATGCGCCGTGTGGTCATCTTGCGGCGACACGCGGAGCTCGCCGGCGCGGTTGACGCGCGCAAGCGCGTTTTCCCAGCGCCAATCATTCGGCGCCAAGTCGGCCGTTTTGATAACCCGGTCGGCGTCGGGCAAGCCGAGCCCGACCGACCAAAACGTGCGCAGGATATACGGCCAATCGACCGTGACGCCTTGCGCCGCGAGCTGGTCTTGCGGGACTTGCGTCATGAGCGCGATGCCTTGCACCATTTGTTGCGCGCGCACTTGTTGGTTGAGCGCGTTGGTCGTCCCGAGCCATTCCCATTCATATTCGCCGACCAAGTCGGCGACCGTGATCGGATGTTCGACGAGCTCGAGGCCGTCGGCCCCGGCAACTTTCAAGATAATGTCGCGGTCGAGGCACTGTTGCGTGAGAATGTCGCTCCGCTCGAGGAGCGGTACCATGACGTCATCCTCGAGGTCTTCAATGACGGCACGGATATCGACCGCCGAATCGGCGAGCTGTGCGGCGAGCCCGGCCGAATCTTGCGCCGGGGCTTGCTGCGCCGGCGCCATCGGGCGCGCCGGCGTCGGCGCCACGAGCGTATCGGCGAGCCCGATATACCCTTGCACGGCGCCAAAGCCGGCGGTGGCGGCCCCTTGCGGCGGCGTCGTGAATTGCACGCCGGCGGGATTGGCGAGCCACTTGGCGCCCGGCGCCATGCGCAGCGACGTCGGATCCTGTACCGCGCCGATATCGACGACCGCAATCGGGTTGGTTGACCAGACAAACGCGTCGCCCGATTGGTTCCCGAGGTCGTTCACGAAATACTGCATGTAATCGAACAGCTCGCACAAGCCGCGGCCGTAAAATTCTTCCGGTATCTGCTGAAAGCGGCCAACGAGCCATTGCGTACCGCCGTGGAAAAATGGCCGCTTTTGCACGCGCAACGGAACCTCGTCGGCGCCGAGCGTGACGAGATAGCGCGCCGGCTCCTCCTCCTCGAGGTCGACCGTCCACACGCATTCGGTCACGTCGAGCGGGCGGAGCGCCGCAGGCACGTTAAAATCAAGCGGCGCCGTGAATCCCTTATCCGCTAACCGAATCGCGAGCGCGTCGTATTTCTCGGGATTGCGCCCGGCTTGCCCGCCCGTGCGCCCGGCAATCGCTTGGTCGTAGAGGTCGACGAGCTCGTCGACGCCCTCATACACGTTGCCGGCTTTCGGGTCGCTCGGGTCGAGCGGCTTCCTTGCCAGCGCATAGACACGGCTCCGCGGCACGCAACGGTCCTCAAAGGCGAGCGTGCACTCATCCAAGCCGGCGGCCGTCGGCGGCCACACGTAGAACGCGAACAGGTCGACCGGCTCAAACGTGGGCCCCAAAAAGTCGGCGACTTTCTCGACTTGCGCAATCGTTTTGCCCGACGGCGTGCCGTCGTCGTCGAGGACGTCGCGCAAGACCGTTTGGTCATGCTCGACGGCGCGCCACACGTTGCGCACGGGCGACGTGCCATACATGACAAGCTGGCGGAGCCACGGGAGCGCGTGTTTCCGGAGCCGCATGTGGCGGCGCATCCAATACTTTTGGAGCGCCACTTTTGCCGGCACGCGCGCCTCAAAATCTTCCCGCAACGCCTTGCACGCAAACCAGTCCTGGTCGGGGAAGAGGTCGCGTTTCAAGCGCGTGACCCATTGCTCTATCCACCGCCGGCCGACCGGGAAATACGCATTCGAGCGCCCGATGTAGCCTTGGCGATCGTGCCGCACGCTCCATATGCGGTAGTAGCGCAACCAACGCTCGCGCAAGACGCCGTTGCGCTCTTGCCGCGTGCGGCGCACGAGCGGCACGAGCTCGTTGCGCACGCGCGCCTCGATTTGCGGGTCGAGGACAAGATTTTTCGGCGCGTCGCCACGTGCCGGCGAGAGTGTCGCCGCCGCCGCTCCTCCTCGAGCTCCGCGCGCCATCCCGTTAGCCTCGGGCCGGCCCGTGTAGCGGGCGCCCCCCCCTGCCGTCAATGTCCCGTGCGGCGGTGCGCATCGTACCAGCGCCGAAACGCCGCGGCGTTGCACGCGCGGCAATAGCGCCCACGGCGCCGCCCGCGGGCCCGCCATCCGTTGAGCGGCCCGTGCCCGTGGCGGCACAGCGGGACCTCGAGCACCGGCGGGAGCTCGGCGCGGAGCCGCTCAAGCGCCGCCTCGCTCACCATGCGCAATCGGCGCGTGCGATCGCTTGTAGCTTGAGCATCCATTCCGAGCTCGTGCCTTGCAGGTTGTCGTGCAAGTAGCGGGCGGCGTCGACGGCGTCTTTATAGGGATGCGTCGGCATCGGTTTGCCGGTTTTCGGATGGCGCGCAAAGCCGCCGCTTAACGCGCTATGGAGAATCGGGCACCGCGGGTCGACGATGAGCGCGGGGCTCGGGAGCTCCTCGCCGGGAATGCGCACGCGGCGGAGGAGCCGGTCACGGAGGTTATTGTACGACGTGTCACTGTTGCGCGCGAAGGTTTGCAGCACAATCCCGTGCTTCAACAGCACGGCGCGAATCGAGCCGAGCTCCATCTCGTGCAACGCCTCGGGGTCGCCGGCGTCAAAGCAATTCGCGCCCGGGCCGACGAGCTCAATCGTCATGGCCTTGGTCGCCTCAATCTGACTCGTCAAATTGCTGTGCTCGAGCACGAGCTCGCCGACAAAGCCGAGCCGCCCATGCACGTCGAGCTGCGCAAAGAGCGTCACGGGGCACACTTGCCCAAAATCCCACCCGCGCAAGAGCCGTGCGCTCGCGTTGACGGGAAACACGCGGCGCATCTCGGCGGGCACATATTCCGGCAACACGGGCTCGCCGCCGGCGAGGTCAAAGGCAATTTCAAACTCGCGTTGCCAGCCCCGCGGCGGCATGCCGCGTTGCGCTTCCCGTTTCCAGGCCGGGTCGCGCTTGGCCGGGTCGGCGGTATAGTGCACCTCGACGACGTGCACGCCGTTGCGCGGGCACCGCCACTCCGTGACGCCCGGAATCGGTTGCCGCGCGTCGCCTCGCGGGTCGGGCGCGGCCCCGCGTGCGCCGAGAAACGGCATTTAGGCGCCCGGGCTCTCGGGCTCCTCCTCGGCGTCGGCCTCGTCGTCGTCGGGGTCCTCGAGCGACTTGGCGGCGTCCTCGTCCTCGGGCGCCGGGGGCGGCACGGGCTCCTCCTCGGGCGGGTCGGGCACAAGCCAAAATGACGGCGTCATCCGAAACAACCTCCTCACGCCGCGCGCGGGGCCGGCGGCCAGCCCCACGGTGCAGCGTCGTCGTAGTACTCGGGCCCGTGACGCACCGAAACATGCACATGGTGTGCATGTTTGTTGCTCCCCGTGTACGGGCGCCACGTGCCGGCCTCGTGCGATTGCCCGCGGCCGGAAAAAATCTTGCCGTTTGAGATCACGTACCGCACGCGGGGCTCGCCGGCGAGCACGCGGCCCCGGAGCCACTCGGCAAACGCGTAGGAATCAAAGCCGCCGGCGGGATCATGCGTGAAATCGCGCGCACAGACCACCCGACAGCACGTGCACGGGTTGTGATCGCTCACGCGGGCCGAATGGCGCGGGTCGCCGATACCCCCATCGCTCGCTTTCGCGCGATTCGGGGCCGCGGCGTTGATTTCCCCGAGCAAGCCCTCGTCATGGCGGCCCCCAAGGGCCTTGGCGAGCCGCCAGCTCACGGTTTGGCCCCGAATTCGCGCATCCGGAGGTCTAAAAAGCGTTGCATTAAGGCCGTTTGCGCTTTTAATTCATCGGTTTGCGCGTGCAATTCGTTCATTTCCGCTTGCTGCGCGTCGACCAAGCGCGCCGCGGCGTCGGTATTCGCGCTCATGCGCGCCGTAATGACATTCATGGTGCTTTCAAAGCGCGTCAGAATGAACCACAACAGCACGCCGGCGACCACGACCGGAAAGCCGACTTGCACAATCGCCCGCGAGGCGACGTCGACCCAGCCCGTCCCGGGCACAACCACTTGCGGCGGGCCCCCGGGCGCGCTCATGGCCGCCCGGCACGCCCACCCGGACACGTCGCGAGCGGCTCGAGCGCCGCTTGCGGCACAAAGGTGGCCGCCGGCCGCCCATGCGGCGCCCGGCGCGTGCCCCGCGCGGGCGCGTCGGCCCCCCAGAGCCACCCGACCACGTAGTAGACCGGCATCATGCCGACGACGAGCACGTAACACGCCCCCGGCGGGTCGGCGTCGCGCACAATCAACCCGCTGTCGAGCGCATGGGCTTGCCGCACCTGGATCCGCCCGACGTCGCCCGGCGCTGTCACGGTCCCGACCGTGCCCGACCAAAAGAGATTCAAGACCCGCGCCGCCGCAAACTCCCCCCCGGCCCCCTCGACGTCCCGCGTCCAGCGCTCGGCCGGGGGCGCGCCCGTCCAGTCCTCCCGCCCCTTCGTGAGCCCATCCACCCGGCGCAGCGCCCCGATGATCGCCACCGCCGTCATGTCGCCCGGCGAGAGCACAACCCGCTCGCCCCGCGGGGGGGCGAGCCGACCGACCTCGAGGGAACACCCGGGGGCGGGAGTCGCAAAGTCGGCCGGCCCGTGGGGTCGATACATGGCTCCGCGGGCCGGCCCGTGTGCCTCGCCGACCCCCCCCCTGTCAAGCCCTCAGGGGATTCCCTGCCTCGCGGGGTTGGCAGCCCGCCCCCGGCTTGGTAGAGGCGCCCCATGCGACGCACGCTCGAGGCGCTCCGGGCCCGCGACCGCGGCCGCGCCCCCCGCCCCGTCGGCTCGACGACGCCCCCCGAGGCCGACTATCCCCGCATGCTGCACGCGCTCGGCGCCCGGCTCGAGCCGCCCACCGCCACGCGCCCCTATTGGGCGGTCTACCAGGGCCGCCGCTTCCTCGCCGCCGCCCGCGCCCCCCGCGACGCCATCGCCCGGGCCTATCTTGACGCCCCGCCCCGGCGGGCGTAGACGCCCCCGTCGGCGTGGCAGGATAGCCCGCGCGCCCCCTCGAACGGCGGCGGTCAGCGATTCCCCTGAGCGGTCGGGACCGCATGCGCCCCCGTCTTTGCCCGCGTCGGCTGGCCCCCGACTGGCACGGGGGCTCGCCGACCGGGACCCCGACCCCCCCGCCCGCTCGGGACCGGGGGGAACCATGGAAGGAGGGGGGCCCTGGGATCCGGCCCGGTGCCCCGCCCCCCGCCCCCCGTGGCTAGTCCACTACCTTGCTAGCCGATCCGCGCCGGGCGGATCGCTCCGGGCGGGCCAGCCGCTCCGGCGCTCCGCGCCTCCGCTCGCACCCCGTCCCGCGCACTTGCTATAGGCACTGTCAGGCGAAACCCGGCATCTCGCATGGCACACGCCCGGGCGGGTGCGGTTGGCACCTGGCACCTGCGCGGCGAAACTAGGACGAGGCCATGGCCTCGGCCCGGGCTCGCCCTAGCGCACGTGCGCAATAGCCAGCGGGCTAGCCGGCTAGCTGGCTAGCGAGCCAGCAAGCCGGGCCGCCCCACGCGCAGCGTGGGAGCAAGCGCGCGTAGCGCGCGCGCGTGCCGACCGGGCGGGACGCCCGCCGGGGCTCCGGGCCCGTCCCACGGGGTGCTGGCCCGAGCCACTAGCCGAGACCCCCGGCCGGGAGGCCGGCGGCTAGGAGGCTCGCGGGCCGGGGGCGCGCTGTGCTACGGGGCTCGGGCGTGGGGACGGTACGGACAGGGCCCGGCACGACCGCGCATCCCGGCATGCCGCCCGAGGTCTTGGCGGAGCGGGTGGCGGCGTTGCAAGCGGCGGCCAAGCGCACGCATGCCGAGCGCAAGGCGGCGGCCGCGGCGTGGCTGGCGGCGTGCGTCGGCATGTCGCTCGAGGAGCTGCGCCGCTCGGTCCCGGCGCGGCTCTGGTCGGTCGCCATGCTGCATTTGGGCGGCTACAACGCCGACGCGATTGCGCGGGCGATTGGCTACACGACACGCCAAGCGGCGGTCAAAGCCCTCAAGCATCCGGCGGTCGTGCGCATTATCGCGCTCGTGCGCGACGCGCAGCTCGAGCGCATCATGCGGGGGGAGTACGGGGTGGCGGCGACGGCCAAGGCGGCGGCGCCGGCGGTGATGGAGCATGTGGCGGAGCTGGCGGGCGGGCGCAAGGACCGGGCGACCGGGGCGCGGGTCGGGCGCGCGAAACGCGACGCCGACGCCATTCGGGCGGCGGATCTCTTGTTGACCACCAGCGGCGACAAGGTGGCGAGGACGGCGCACATGCACTTGCACGTGCTCGAGCAACTCTCCGATGCCGAGCTCGAGGCGTTCTCCGCGCGCGGGGAATGGCCCGATCGCTTGGCGGGCGTGGTGGGGCTCTTGCCGGGGCCCGAGGGCGGCGCGCCATGACGTACGCCGACGCCGAGGACGCCACGACGCACGCGCACGAGCGCCTCATGGCCACGCTCGACGCCCCCGACGTACCGCGGCAATGAGCCGAGGCGGGCATGACTGGCGCTATCGGGCGTGGCGCGAGGCCGAGCTCCCGCTCCTCGTCGACGATCCGGCGTGCGTACGGACCACGGAGCTCGCGGTCGCCGAGGCCGACCCGGCGGTCGTCGTCGCCGTGCCGACCGACGACGTCATGGAATGGCTCGAGCCCAAAGTGCGGCGCGTGATCCACGCGCGCGCCAATGCGGGCGACGAGCACGGCGTGTGGCGGGCGCTCGAGGTCGCCTTGCGCATTGTCGTACGCGACGAGCCGCTCGGGCGGTTTGTCGCCGCCGTGGCGCCGCGCACCGTAACGCGCCAGCGTGACGCGTATCTGGTCTATGGGGTCTTGCACGAGCGCATCGCGCTCGCGGCCGTGACGCTCTCGCGCGGCTACGTCTATCAGCTCATTCCGGGGACGCTCGTGCGCTGGGGCCGGGCGCGCTTTCCCGCGCTGTTCACGTGGTGGGACGACGAGCGCCGCCGGGCGCGACGCGTGGTCGACCGCCGCCGGCGCCGGCGGTGGGCGCGGGAGTACGCCCGCGAGGCGCGCGAGCCCGCGCCCGAGCCGCCGCCCGACGTGCTGCCCGCCTGGATGCACGGGGCCGCGAGCTGGCGCGCGAACGCGGCCCGCGAGGAGGTGCCCAACCCGCACGAGTGGTTGCAGATCCTCTCCCGCGTGCGGCGCGTGTCACTCGTCGAGACGCTCCGCCGCGCGGAGGAGCTCCGCCGCGCGCTCGAGGCGTGCGACTAGATGCGCCTCGAGGCCGACCCGTGCCCGTGATTGTGCGATGCCTCGGGCGGCCGCGGGATGGTTTCGGGCCCGCCGGCGAGTACCTCGCGCGCTACGACCCGGAAGCATTCGACGGCGGCGGCGACGCGGAGTTTACGACCGACCCGCGCCGGGCACTGCGCTTTGCGGGCATGCGGGAAGCGCTCGAGTGTACGCGGGCGGTGCCACGGGCGCGGCCCGTGCGGGCCGACGGCAAGCCGAATCGGCCCTTGACCATGTTTACGCTGCAATACGTGCCCGTGGACGAGGACGCATGAGCGCCACGGGTAACAGGACGGTACTTGCGCTCAAGCGGGCCATGCGCGCGGCCATGTGGCGCGCGTTTCTTTACGGCGTCGTCGTCGGGCTCGCCGGCGCCGCCGCCATGCGCTAGACGCCCCCCGGCCTCGAGGAGTACACGGGCCCGCCATGCGAGGCGGGCATGGGTAACGCGACCATTACCGGGCCGCCGCTCCCGCAGCTCCGCCCGCCGCGGCGTACCGGCGGGGCGGGCGGTGGGGGCACGGTCGGGCCGCCGGGGCCAGCGGGACCGGGCGTGCCTGCGGGCGGGACCGCGGGCCAAGTGCTCGAAAAGATCTCGAGTGCCGACTATGCGACGGCGTGGACGACGCTGGCGGCGGGCGGCGGGGGCGTGGCGGTCGGGCCGACGCCGCCGGCCAGCCCGGCGGTCGGGGCGCTCTGGTGGCGGAACGACCCTGACGGCCGGCTCTTTGTGTGGTACGACGACGGCAATTCCACGCAATGGGTGCCGGCGACGCCGACCGGCGTGCCGGCGCTCGGCTACCGCCACGTGCAGGCGACGGCGGCCGCCACGTGGACGATTGCGCACGGGCTCTCGTTCCGCCCGACTGTGACCGCGGTCGATTCGACCGGCCGGGAGATCACGCCAGGCGACGTCAGCTATCCTGACGCCGTCACGGTCGCGCTCACGTTCTCCGCCGCCGTCGGGGGCGAGGCGTACCTCAGTTAGGAGCCGAGCATGCCAACGATCTACGGCTACATCGACTTGGTCAAAAACGAGTTGCGCAATGCGGCGGTGCAAAACTTGGGCTCCGCGCCGGCGAGCCCCGTCAAGGGACAGCTCTACTTTGATACCACCGCGAACATTCTCTATTGGTACAACGGGACGGCGTGGATCGCGGCCCAGTCGGGGGCGAGTCTCAATCCGGCGACCACCGTCACGACGCAGGCGATCGGGGATGCCCCGGTCGTCGGCACGCTCGTCACCTACGCCCGCGAGGATCACAAGCACGGCCAGCCCGCGTTTGGCGCCCCGACCGCACAGACCGTCTTCGGCGCCGCCTCGGCCACCGGGTCGGCGGCGACGCTGCCGCACTCCGACCACACGCATGGCACGCCGACGCATCTGAACGCCGACCACGCGGCCATCAACCACTCGGCGTTGGCGCCGCCGACGGCGGATGTGAGCTGGGGCGGGTTCAAGCTGACCAACCTCGGCACCCCCGTCGCGGCCACGGATGCCTCGACCAAGGGCTATGTCGACGCCGCCATCAACGGGCTCGCCTGGAAAGATGCCGCGCGCGTGGCCTCGACGGCCAACATCGTGGTGGCGACGGGCGGCTTGATTGCGGTCGATGGCGTCACGGTGGCGGCCGGCGACCGCGTGCTGGTGAAGAATCAGACCGCGGGGGCCGAGAACGGCCTCTATGTCGCCGCCGCGGGCGCGTGGACGCGCGCGAGCGACGCCGCCGCCGCGAACGATATCTTAAACGCGGCGGTCTTCGTGTCCGAGGGCACGACCCAGTCGGATACCGCGTGGGTCATGACGACGAACCTGCCCATCACCATCGGGACGACGGCGCTGACGTGGACGCAATTCGGCGGGCCGGGGGCCTACAGTGCGGGCAACGGCCTCACGCTGACGGGCAATGTGTTTGCCGTCGGCGCGGGCACCGGCATCGTGGTGAGTGCGGGCAGCACGGCCGTGGATACGACCGTCATTGCGACGCAAGCCTACGTGAACACCGCCGTCACCGGGATGGCGAAGAAATTTGCCGCGGCGCTGACCGGCACGGCGTCGCCCGAGACGATCACGCACAACTTGAACACGCGCGATATCCAAGTCGCGGTCTATAACGGGGCGACGCCGTACGCGGCCGTGCAAGTTGATTGGGCGGCGGCGAGCGTCAACACGGTGACGATTACCTATAGCCCCAACCTCGGCGCCGGCTACCGGGTCGTCGTGGTTGGCTAAATGCGCGATTACGGGATCACGAACGCCGCGCCGTACGCGAGTGCGCCGGCGGTCGGGCTCGCGGGCGACACGTATTGGAACACGAGCGAACAAGCGCTTTACGTGTCGAGCGGCACGGCGTGGGTGCGGCCGGCCGTGGTCGCGATTGGCACGACGGCGCCGACGACGCCGGTCGTCGGGCAATTGTGGTGGCGGAGCGATAGCGGGAAACTCTTTGTGTACTACAATGACGGCACGTCGTCGCAATGGGTGCCGATCAATATGGGGTAGCAGATGGCGGCACTCGACTTTCCGAATAGCCCGACCAACGGGCAGCAGTACAGCGCACCCAATGGCGCGATCTACACCTACGATGGGGTGGCGTGGACGACGAGCGGCGTGCTCTCGACGGGCTCGGCGGCCGGCGGCGATTTGAGCGGCACCTACCCGAATCCGACCATCGCGGCGGGCCACACGGTATTTGCGAAAAACTCCATGACGGATGCGAGCGCGGTGACGCTCGGCAACAACGTCGCAACCTTTCTCGGGCAACTGACCGCGACGGTCGATACGACCCGAACCGCGCTCATGGAGGGGCGCGTCTACTTCGACATCATGCGGGTGGCGGCGGGGGTCACCGGCCAGAGCTTCACGGTGGCGACCTACCTTGGCGGCACCTCGGGCACCGCAGATGGCACGCTCTACTCGAGCGAAGAGGCCGGGTTTTTCGCGGTCAACACGGCGAATGAGTATCACTCGCTCTGGTATCCGCAGATCACCTTTGCGGTGCCGACGGCGACGGCGTTCCTCTGGAAGTTTTTTGCCACCAACCCGAACACCGCAAACTATGCGATCCGCAAGCGCTTCATCGGCATCCAGGTGGTGCAGCTTGCCTGAGCCGGGCGCCGGCGCGGGCCGGGTCCTCGGGCCCGACCATCCGTTAGCGATGCGCGCCGCAGCGCGCTTGCTCCTCGAGCAACGGAAAACGCTCGCGACGTATGGCGCCGACGGCGACCCGTGGGCGTTTGTGCGCGATTGTGTCTGGACGCGGGACGAGGTCACGGGCCGCGTGCGCCGCTACCCGGCGCATGATTACGCCGAGCTCCTCGTGCGGCGCTGGCAAGAGCATCCGTTGCTCGCCGTGCCGAAAAGCCGACGCATGGTGGTGACGTGGTTGTTTGTGAGCGTCAACTATTGGCTCGCGCGCTTTTCGCCGCACGCCAAGGTCGCGTTCATGGCGCGCAAGTTAGGCAAGACCGAAACGGAAGGAAGCGCCGAGCTCGTGCGCCGCGCCTATTTTATCCACACGCATTTGCCGGCGACGTTTCCGGAATGTGAGGTCGAATATTCCATCGGATTCTTGCGCTTTCCCAACGGCTCGGAAATTGTCGCGCTCGGCGAGGGCGAGGAGCAAGCACGGCAGCACACGTTTACGTCGGTGCTCGCCGACGAGGTCGCGTTTTGGGATCATGCGTTCGAGACGTGGGTTGCCTTGCGACCGACAATCGAGGGCGGCGGGCGACTGACGGCCGTGAGCTCGGCGGGCCCGGGCTTTTTCAAGGACCTAGTTCATGATCAACTTGGTTAGCAAGCCTGTTGGTCGCCCTCCTCTACCACGTGAGCCTGTCACGCTTCAAGATGGACTCGTGCGGATTCCCTTGACGCGGGGGTTTATCACGCTTGTTGATGAGGCTGACTGGCCAGCAGTGTCAGAGCACACATGGTGCGTCTTCAACGGCCATACGAAATGGCCGTATGCGGTGAGCGGGAGCGCCGGGTGCCAAAAGGGCAAGCTTGTGCTCCATCGCTTCTTGCTGGACGCTCCACCGAGGCTCTACGTCGATCATGTGAACGGCAACACGCTGGACAATCGCCGAGAGAACCTCCGCCTTGTCACACCCTCGGAGAACCATGCGAATCAACGGCCATTCGGTATCTCAAGCCACTATCGCGGCGTGACGTATCATGCGGGCAAGTGGCTTGCGCGCGTGCGGGCGCGCGGCCGTGAGCACTACCTCGGTCGCTTCGCCGAGGAGGAGGACGCGGCGCGTGCCGTCGACCGCACCTTGCGCGCCGTGTGGGGCGAGCACGCGCGCTTCAACTTTCCCGACCTCGTGCACGACCAGCTCGGCTAAGATGGCAAACGACCCGGGCGAGTGGTACGCGGAGCGGCGCGAGCTCGAGGAGCGGCTCGACTTTGCCGTGCGGCACTTGCAAGCCTACCTCCGCCGGCTCGACGACGAGCGCCCGAGCCTAGCGCGCCGCGCGGTCTTAACGGAATACCTCGGGCGCCTCGTGCGCGAGCTCGAGGCCGCGCGGTATGTCGGCGATTGACGCCCTCGACGGGCAGCTCGCCGAGCTCCGCCGGCTCGTCGCCGGCGCCCGGGCACTCTGCTATACGGGCCGGCCGCGACGTCCTCGAGGCGCCGCCCGCCGCATGCGCTACACGGTCGAGCTCGAGCTCCCCTTGACGGTCGAGGTCCTCGATTCCATGCGGGGCGCGCCGGCGACGCGCGAGGCGCCGCCCGAGCCCGACTTTGTGTGCTTGAGCGTGCGGCTCGGCACGCTCGAGGTCAGTAGCGACTTACCGCCCGAGGTCCTCGCGAACCTCGAGGACGACGCGCTAGAGCGGCTCCGCCGCGCGGCCGACGAGCCTTAGCGGGCGCGCTCGAGCTGCCGCACGCGATCCTCGAGGGCGTCAAATTCGGCGCGCACGACGACCACTTGCCGCAACAGCGAAACCATTTGGTCGAGCCGTTCGACCACGAGGTCAAGACGGGCGTTGACGCCCTCGAGCTCGGCGCGCATGGCCGTTTGCCCCTCCTCGAGGGCGGCCACGCGGCGCTCGATTGCGACCAAGCGCTTGAGGGTTTCACTCGCCACGGTGTTACGCTACCGCGCCCGCCGGATGGGTTGCAAGGCGCGCCGCGCGCCGCGCCAGCGCCCGAGCGCGACGACGCCGAGAAAGGCCGCCATGTCCTCGGGGTCGTCGTAGGGCACGAGCGCATACGTGCCGTCCCGGCGGAGCTGGACGCCGAGGCGCGCCGGCGGGCCCCATGGGACGGGCGTCAAGACGCCGCCGCCGGGCGGCGCAAACCACATGCCGTCGAGCGCATAGCCGGCCGTTTGGAGCGCATACGTCGCCGCCATTTTGGCCGTGCTCTTGCGCTCGACGACGACGGGCCGGTTGCCGGGCAAGAGGCCGACGACGTCGAGCGTGCCGGCGTACCCATAGGTCGGATGATAGAGCGGCACTTGCGAGGCGACCGGCGTAAAGCCCTCGTGCTCCCGAAAGGCGAGCCATGCCTCGACGTATGGCAACGCCTCGGGGTGCACGCTGCGCCAATCGAGATCCTCGGCGTCGAGGAGGTCGCAACACGCGTCGATGTGTATGCCGCGCTCGCGGGCGTGCTGGAGGACGGTCGGCGGCACGACCGAATAATCGGGCGTCAAGCCGGCGTCGTCGAGCAATTGCGTGACGCTTGGCACGGGGGCGCCGTCGACCCGGTAGGTATGCGAGGCCGGGTCAAAGGCGAGCACGCGCGGGGCGAGCTCGAGGTCGGTCGGGAGCGTTGCCACGGGTTAGCGGAGCGGGCGCCGGGTCGGGGGCGCGTAGCCGCGGCGCACGAGGCGCGGCGCCGGGCGGCGCTCGCCGGCGAGCGCGGCCTCGACGGCGACCGGGATTTGCGCGCACAGCGCGTCATACACCTTGTACGAGCAATGCGTTACCTTGCTGCGCCCCTGCGTGGTCGCAACCCATCCCGAGAGCCAGTCAAGCGAGCGGTTAAAAATCTCCTCGTGGCTATCGTCGGGCACGCCTTGCGCCTCGACGGCATCATGCAAGAGCGCCATGAGGCGCCCGACGCGTGGCTTACTGATGGCGTCGCTCGGGGGCGGCTCGTCGCCCGCCGGGCGCGGGGTGGCGGCCGACGTCGGGGCCGGGCGCACGGGGGCAGCAGCCTTGCGGGCGGCGGCCTCGGCGACCGACCGGCGCAATTGGTCGGCAAGGTCGAGCTCGCCTTGCGGGTCCGTGGGCGGTGCGGGCGCGGGCTCGCTTTGCCGGCGGGGCGCTTCGAAGGGCGCCGGCTCGTCGGCGGCGTCGCGGGCCCATCCGGGCATGTCCTCGAGGTCTTGGGTAAAGAGCTCACTCAATCCGGCGCACCGGAGGACGGCGTCGGTCTGCGCGCTTTTCTGCGCCATCTTGAGACACTTGTTGACGTCGCCCATGTCTTGGTCGCGGTGGCGTGCGCCGCGGCCCTCGGCGACGACGACGCCGGCGGGCGTGACGAGCTCGCACACGAGCGTCACAAGCCCGCCCTCGCCGCCGAGCATTTCCCAACTATCGACGTCGCGTTTAAAGCGCGGGCGGAGCTGCAAGAGGCCGCAGAGTTTCTCTGACCCTGGCTTGCACAACGTGGCTTTGCCGCCGCACGTCGGACACACGGAGCCTTTCGCGTCGGCCTTGTTTGGGCACTCGGTTTTCGCGTTGCGCGGCCCGACCCGGCGATGGATGAGCATAAAATCGATGCCGGCGACAAGCCGATTAAACAGCCAATCCACGAGCAACTCCCGCGCTTTCGAGAAACTCTCGAGCTGCGCGGCGAGCGCCTCGGGATTGCCGAGCACGAGCCCCTCGGCGACGACGTCGGGCACGAGGGCGGGAGCGGGGGCCGCAGCGGCGGCCTCGGCGGGCATGGTTTCGGGTTCCATAGCTGGCTTTTCCTTAGTGGGCGCCATGTGATAGGCGGCGGTTGCGGTGGCATTCTTTGCGGTTTCGGGGGTACGCACGCAAGGGGATGCACTGCGCTCAGGCGGGCAACGGCGGATTGGCTTGCCGGAATCCGGCCCGGATCCGACCGACGCCGGGGCGTTGCTTGAGGCATTCCGCGCGCGGCGTCGCGAGCTCTCCGGGGAGCGGCGTCTAGTCCTCGCGATAGTCATGTCGGCGCTCGACGACCTCCGCCGTTACCGGATTCCCGGCACGCGGCGCACGCCGCGCACGGATGCGCTCGCATGGTTGGCCGATGATGACGAGCGCTGGCCGCTCTCGTTCCGGTCGTGTTGTGCGACGCTCGAGCTCGACCCGGAGGCCGTGCGGGCGCGCGTGCGCACTGCGTTCGCGACGCCATGCGCGGTCGACCCGGGCCCGCCGCCGTGCGGGCGGGCGGCGGCGGGGCTCGTCGGGGCGGCGTAGCGCATTAGGCGTTGCTTCCCCGCGGCCTCGAGGGCATGCGGCTAATGGCGTGGCGGCGCCATGCTTTGACAAACGCGGCGAGCTCTCTCCACGGGCGCGTCGGATCCTCGAGATAGCGGCATTGCTCGCACGTCGGCGCGTGCGCCTCGGGCTCGCCCCACGTCGTAAAGCGCGGCCCGGGCATGAGGCCGCACAGGGCCCGGCGCTCGAGGCGCCCGGGGCCGGGCGTCGGCGTGCGGGGCACAAGGTGATACAAGGCGCCGACGGCCTCGGGCTCGTCGACCTTGCCCCCGAGACGTCGCACGTCGCACGTCATGAGCGCCCCGTGCGCGCCTCGGGATGGCGCCATGAGAGCTCGCGGGCGGCCTCGGCGACCTCCTCGGGCGTAACCTCGAGGCGCATAGACTCGCGCCAGCGAATCGTGGCGCCGCCATTGCGGGCGGCGCAATCCCAAAGCGCCGTGAAATCAACCGGCGGGCGTGTACGGGTTTTCATATGCGTAGACCATACGCCCGGCCGACATAGGTGTCAAGAGCGACCCGTATTGCTTTCGACCCCTACCGCACGGTAAGACGTAGCCAATGCCACGGCGCCGCAAGAACGGCCGCAACGTGCCGAGAACGCCGGTCAATCTGGTCTATAGGACCATCCAAGCCGCCGGCGGCCCGACCCGTACGTGTTGGGAACTCGGCATTAGCGACCCAACGCTAAAGCGCTGGCGACGGGCCGGCGTCGTGAACGACGCGCGCGCCGTGCTCGACTGGGCGGCCCTCGTGCACCCGGGCGCCCTCGAGGCACAGCTACGGCTTGCGCGGCGGCTTGCCGGGTTGCCGGCCGCCCCGGGGTCGCGGCGTCGGTAGCTCGAGGTGCTCGCCGCGCGTGCGGGCGCGCTCTTTTAGCCAATCCTCGACCACAATTTGCACGAGGTCGTTAAAGCCGCGCCGCTCCTCGAGCGCCGCTTTCCGCATGGCGGCGTCGATCGCACGCCGAAAGCGCACGTGCCGGGTGACATAGCTCCGAGGTAGCTGAGGCGGGCGGCCCATATCCCGTTTCGCATAGGTCAACACCCGGCCGCGAGCAATCCTAACACGCCGTTTAGTTTTCCGTGCAGTTTTTTGCACGTCCTAAGCCTAAAAGACTTGACACGCGCATTCAATCGGGACTAGGGGGATGGCACTCGTTGCCATTGCGTTAGATTCTGCAAAGGGGGCACGGGGCGGCGGCGGTGGGGCGGTTTCGCGTGCGGGCGGCTCGAGGGATACGCCCGCGAGGTCGCACTGCATGCGCAATCGGGGGCGAGTAACGGGGGCGCGCTGGGAAGGGACGCGCTAGCCGTGCACGCTCGCGCCCTCGCCGCCGCCGTCGCGCTCTTTTCCCTCGACGATTGGACGGAATTCGTGGACGAGCTGCCCGTGTCGCAGCTCTACTTCCTGCACGAGGTCGTCGAAGATCGCACCTGGACGCGACGCATGGCCCGCGTGCCCGTCCCCGCGCCGGTGCTCGTCGAGCGGAGCGGCGAGCACGCCGACGATATCTTGACGGCCAAGGAGGCCGCCACGGCGCGCAAGGTGCACGTGGATACGATCTACGCCATGGTCGAGCGCGGCGAGCTCGTCACCTTGCCACGGCCGCCGAGGGGGCGAATCAAGATCCGGCGCCGCGACCTTGCGCCCGACATAGACCGACGGTATATTCCGCCGCATGACACGCGAGGACGTGCAAGACCTCCGCTCGCGGCTCGGTTGGACGCAACGCCAACTCGCGGCCGCCCTCAACGTGACAGTGACAACCGTGGCGCGCTGGGAGCAAGGCGCCCGCGCAGTAACGCCCCTCGCCGCGGCGAGCCTTGGGCTCCTAATCAAGGCGCATGGGCCGACCCGCAAGGCGACCCGCGGCCGAAAGGCGGCGGCGCATGAAGGTTAGCAAGTGGGCAGGGCCGCGCGCCTTGCCATTTTACGTCAAGTACCGCGACGCCGACGGCCGCCAGAAATATCCGGCGTTCAAGACGCACCGCGAGGCCACCGCGTGGCTTGAGACGCACGGTCGGCGGCTCCGCGCGGCCCGCGGCCTCGTGCCGCTCGTCGACCCGTCGAGCACGGTCGCCGTGTACGGGGCGCACTGGCTCGAGGCACTCGAGGGCGCCGTTAAGGCGCGGTCGCTCGCGAGCTACGCACAGCAATTCGCGCGCTACATTCGGCCGCGGCTCGGGGGTCGGCCGGTTGCCGAGCTCACGCGGCCCGAGCTGCGCGCCTTTCTCGTGCAATGCCGCAAGCGCGGCGTCGGCGACCCGACCCGCAACCGGGCCCCGCGGCCCCTCGCGACCGGCTCGATTTACGCGGTGTATGCGACGGTGCGCGCCATGCTCAACGCCGCAATCGAGGACGGTTTGCGAGCCGACAATCCCGCCGCCCGGCTCGGCAAAGTCTTGCACTTGCACCCAAGCAAAAAGGCGCGGCTTGCGGCCATTCTCAAACGGGCCCTCGACCGGGAGCAAACGCGGCGACTCCTCGAGCATTGCCGCACCGCCGAGGCCGCATGGTATCCGCTCGTGCTCCTCCTCGCCCGGACCGGCGTGCGGCTCGGCGAGGCGCTCATGCTGCGCCTCGGGGACTACAACCCGACCGCGCGCACGCTCCGGGTCGAGCGGGCATGGAACGCCACACACAAGCGCGAGGAGGAGCCGAAACACGGCGCCCGCGTCGTCGACGTCTCGCCCCAGCTCGCCGCCATCCTCGACGCCCATAGTGCCGGGCTCGTCAAGGTCGTGCGCCTCGAGGACGGGGCGCCGGTCGTCGAGTGGCTATTCCCCTCGGAGGCGGGGACGATGCTCGACGGGCGGAACGTGCGCCGCGCCCTCGCTCGGCTCGCCGGGCACGCCGGGCTGGGGCGCGGCCTCGGACCGCACGACCTCCGGCACACGTTTGGCTCGCAGCTCATTGCCGCGGGCAAGTCGCCTGTCTACGTGCAACGGCAAATGGGGCACGCGAGCGTCGCGACGACCGTCGACCTCTACGGCTCCGGGCTCCCGCTTGAGGACCGGGCCGGCGTCGCCGCGCTCGACGACGCGGCCCCTGCAACCAACCCTGCAACCACGGGCCGGCGGGGGCGGGCATGAGCGATCGGCAACAGGAAGATCGCGACCTCCACGATATTTGGCGCCTAACGGCGGAGGTCGTCACGGCCCGGCGCGAACGCGACGAGGCGCGGGCGAAACTTGCACGGTACGACCCCACTGCAGACACGGAATATCATCCGCTGGTCATGAATCTCCGGGCGCAACTCGGCGATGCCATCCGTGAGCGCGACGAGGCGCGGGCGCTGGCGCGGCGGCTCGCGGCCGCGTTTCGCTCCGTGATGC
>Ga0066395_10000050_pt1 | contig 39407 bp, 32 predicted proteins | sample PanSoiPlot1MoBio_FD_61218 | JGI IMG/M metagenome (GOLD analysis project Ga0066395, IMG submission 61218) | Tropical forest soil microbial communities from Panama analyzed to predict greenhouse gas emissions - Panama Soil Plot 1 MoBio | ecosystem: Environmental > Terrestrial > Soil > Tropical... | reverse complement strand
TTGTCAATCGCGATGGCGCCGAACACGCAGAGCGTCATTGCCATATCGACCTCGCCCGCCTCCAGCGCGCGCGGATGATTGGGGAAGGGGATATTGACAATCCGCGTATCGTGCTCGCCATCGATACCGAGCGATTTTAGATAGAGTGACAGCTTGGCGTGCTGAAGTGAACCGGTGGGGACGCCGATCGTAATCGGCTTACTCTGCTGTTTGCGCGCCAGAATAGCGGTCTTCAACGCCGCTTCATCGCCCATCGGCACATCGAGCCCCTTGCGAGCGACCAGGACGTTATACCCGCCGCCCCATCCGGCGATCCAGGCGACATCGATGCCTTCACTGATCGCGCGCACAAGGTGCTGGCTCGTCGTATTGGCAATGTCAAGTTCGCCCTGATCAAGCGCGAGGAGCGCCGAGGTGCTGTCCCGAAAATCCTTGATGTCATATTTCAATCCGTATCTCTTCTCAACACTCGGCAATACGGTTCGCAACGCGCCGAGCGCACCGATCTGGATACCATGGCGAACCGTATCATTGGCGCGGGCAGAAGTTGACGCCAGTCCCCCGGCACCGATCGCCGCCAGAGAAAGGGACGAAACCCAAAGGGCGCGCCGGGTAACCTGAGGTGCCGCCATCCGGTCCTCCTCTGTTGATTCACGCTCATCGCTGCGTCCCCCGGATAGAAGCCCTGTCATCCACGTCCGCACGACGCCGCAAGCACCCCTCCGCGCTAACGGGATGCACGGCCTTTTCCTGCTGTATCTGGAACGTTACAAATAGTAATCTATCGAGAGCGTGTTCGCAAGGCAGCCCTGGAGACAGTTACTCTCCCGGATCGGCTTGGTCGCCCAACAGTCTTAAAGATTGCTGCGAGTCGCGGTTGTGTTCATCCGTCCGTGAAAATCGAGAATTTGTTTTTTACCCTAGTATGCAATTTTTGTTGTCGAACGGACGAGTGAAAAGCTTTTCTCCATACCGCCTTGAAGTACTGGATATCTCATGTTTTGTCCTGACTTTTTCCCAATTGAGGAAAAACATATTGTGCCAGCCCCAAAGCAGGCGCAATCATCTGCAAATCTTTAGTTGTGTTGGTCATGGGATGGGGGCGAATCGTGCGCCGCATCATCGCAGCAGCAGGAGCGTGTGGATTGGCTTTTGGCCTGTGGCTCGGCACGGTTCCAGTTCGCAGCCAGAATATTCCGAAATCGCTTCAAGACGGCGGACCTGAGGACGTCCTCAAGCAGCGCCAGAACAACTGGACAGTCGGCATAGCCGGCGGCAACATGGATGGCACCTATCTGCGTTTCGCCGACGAACTCGGAAAGGTCCTCGACGACGGCGACGAGTTGCGCGTGCTTCCTATCATCTCGCGTGGCGCTGCCGCCAACTTGCAAGACCTGCTCTATCTGCGCGGCATCGACGTTGCGTTCACGCAGTCGGACGTCTTCGAATACTTCCGTACACAGCGCAAAATCCCGAACCTGGAGACCCGGGTCCATTATATCGTCCGCTTCGCCGTCGCCGAGCTGCACGTTACGGCCCGAGCTGACATCAAAACGCTCGAAGACCTGCGCGGTCAGAAGGTCGTGTTCGGTCTGACCGGGCCCATCGTCTTCCAGCGTCTTACTCTCGGTGAATTCACAACCAGGATTATCCAAACCTGATTCCGCCGGGCCAGAGGATCGATACGATCGGGGTACCGTCCGTGCTCGCCGTTTATAACCGGTCGAAGGGCAGCGACAGATATCGTCGGGTCCACTTCACAGGATCATCTGCAGCCGGACCACGCCCACATGTTAATCTCGACCCCGCCGGTGACCCCTACAGCCGCTTTGAGCGGCTCACAGCCGTGAGGTCGCGTTAGCGACCCTCCAATGGCCGCTTTGAGCGGGGCCCGAACTAACCGCCCCGGCTCCGCCGGGGGATACTTACTCGGCGACCACAGAGGCTGAGTGAAGACCTCTTTTGAATAACCGCCGGATCAGATTCTTGAAACCGGCTTTGTCGGACCGCACCGGGAACGTGATCGGCTTCCATTGAACCGGTCTCCAGGGGGCTTGAGGCCGTTTCAATTCTAGCCCAGTCGACGCCGACAGCCAGTTGATTTTGCTTGCACTTTCGCCAGGCTTTGCAAGAATGCGGCAGCAAACATCCCTGCCAGCTCGGTAAGGTCTTCGGATACTTTCGCGGTCGAGGTATTCTGAGATAAGGCCATTTCCGCTGGACCAAATTCGGCGACTAAGCCGTCTTACAGACGAAAGCAATGAAGGCCACAAGCGATCAGCCCCACATTCTTGTCGTCGAGGACGAACCGGAGCTTCGCGAGGTCCTGCGAAGAGGTCTGGAGGCCGAAGGCTTTATTGTAGTCGAAGCCGCCAACAAGGCCACGCTGTTCCGCCGCCTAAACTCCTACCCGATCAAGCTCATCACCCTCGATCTGGGCCTTGGCCAGCAGGATGGCCTCGAACTGGCGCTTGAAATCAGAGCCGCGCATAACGTGCCGATCGTCATGATCACCGGGCGGGACGCACCTCTCGATCGCGTGGCTGGGCTCGAACATGGCGCGGACGACTACATCACGAAGCCGTTCCATATCCGCGAAGTATCGATACGCGTGCGCAGTGTGCTGGCCCGCTACGGGATTTTGGGCGGCAACGCGATTCCGGGTCGGGTCTTAAAGACCGAGGAGCCTCACAGATATGCTTTCGACGTCGGTGTTTTTGATGTGCTCAGGCGTGAACTCAAGACGACCAATGGCGCGTTCATTGACCTGACTGAGACCGAGTTTCGGGTTCTCGAACTATTCCTGAAGCACCCGGGCCGCGTTTTGTCTCGTGATGAAATCATGCAGATGCTAAAAGGCCAGGATTGGGACCCGCTCGATCGCGTAATCGACGGGCATGTGGCTCGACTGCGCCGCAAGCTCGAGGCTTCGAACGAGGAATTGCGCATGATCAAGAGCGTGCGCGGCGTCGGATATGTCTTCACCGGGGACGTGCGGCGTGTCTAAGCGGGCCGATCGCGAAGGACACTGCGCATGGTTTGCGCCAGTCTCTCCCGGGTATATGGCTTGTCGAGTATCGGGACTTTGACGCCAGCCGGCAGGGCATTAGCTTTGCTGTCGTAACCGGTCGTCAGTACTACCTTGATGTTCGGTTTCATGCTGGCTACCCACTGTGCCACATCGTACCCTGTCACTTTGCCGGGCATGACGACATCACTAAATACCAGGTCTATGGGCTCGCCGGATATCAGCAGCCTGATGGCTTCTGGGCCCGAGCGCGCCTCGGCGACCGCGTATCCAAGCGACTCCAGCCGCCTGAGCGTAATCTCGCGGACGCGGTCGTCGTCCTCGACAACCAATATGAGTTCTCCATCTCCCTGGGGGACATCCTTTGCATCCGCTGCGCTCTTGACAACCGGCTTATCCAGTGCACGTGGCAGATAGATGTTGACGGCCGTACCCTTACCGCGCTCGCTGGCAAGCGTGACAAAGCCGCCGGACTGCTTGACGAAATTGTAAACACTGCTCAAGCCGAGGCCGGCACCCTTGCTGGGATCCTTGGTGGTGAAGAATGGATCCATCGCGCGCTTGAGCACTTCGGGCGTCATGCCAATGCCGGTATCGATAACTGAAACCTGCACATAATCGCCTTCCTGTAGGTCCGGGTGAAGCTTTGGCGCACGGGCATCAAGCGTCACATTACGGGCCGTGATCTCCAGCCTGCCCCCGTCCGGCATGGCATCGCGAGCATTGATGGCGAGGTTGACAAGCGCGCCGTCGATCTCGCCGGGATCGCAATGCACGTCCCATAGGTCCGCTGCAAGCGTCGCATTCAACTCCACGTCCTCGCTCAACGTTCGCTTGAGCAGCTCTACCATGTGTGCGACGCTGGCATTGAGGACGACGCGATACGGATGGAACTTACGCTTTTGCGCCAACGATAGAAGCCTGCGATTGAAGCTTGAGCCCGCTTCGACTGCTTCCATCGCCCGCTGGATCAGCAGGTGGGTTTCCGGGTCCTGGGTGCGTTGCTCGGCAACCTCCAGATTACCGGCGATCACGGCCAACAGATTATTCAAATCGTGTGCGACACCGCCGGCGAGCCGCCCCACAGCGTCCAAACGCTGTGCATGTGAAAGCGCCTCCTCGATCTTTTTGCGCTCGGAGATGTCGCGCATGATTCCGGTATAGAACCGCCGGCCTGCAGCATCGTGCCACTCGGCGACAGCCAAATCGACCGGGAATGTCGATCCGTCTTTGCGTTTTGCCGATACCTCGCGCCCTATCCCGATGATCTTGCGAATACCGGTGCGCTTGTATGCAGACAAATAATCGTCGTGCGCGCGAGCGTGCTCCTCCGGCATCAACACCTTGATGTTCTGTCCGACGAGTTCGTCTGTCGAACAGCCGAAAATGGTCTGGGTTGCGGGATTGGCCGATTGAATAATGCCCCTCTCGTCTATGACCACGATGCTGTCAATGGCTGTATCGACCATCGCCCTGTAGCGTGCTTCGCTTTCGAGCTGTGCAAGTTGGGCCCGCTTGCGATCGGTGATGTCCTCCGTGAACAGAATGATCCCGCCGACATCACCGTCCGATCCATACCAGGGGTGGATCTTCCAGTGCAGCCATTGCACGGACCCGTCCGGTCGCGCGAAGCGATCTTCGCTTGCCTGCAACACCTCGCCGGCCAGCCCGCGCCGGTGGAATTCCTTCCATTGCGCGGGAATGTCGGGGAACACGTCGTAGTATAAGCGGCCGATGAGGTCCTCTTGCTCGAGGTGATAATCGCTCTTCCAGCGGGCGCTTACGGCCAGATACCGCATCTCGTGGTCGAACATTGCGATGGCGACCGGCGCCTGGTCGATGAAATAGCGTTGGTCAAGCTCGCGCTGCCTGCTCGCCTCGGCCGCGGCCAGACGTGACCCGGCCGATAGCAGGATCTCGGCCATGCCGGAGACGAAGAGCCCGCTCACCAGAAAGGTTGCCAGCCCGACGACGTCCCCGGTATCACCCAAAGATGCCACCAGCAGGTATGCGAGGAAGCTTGCTGCGATCGTTGCCAGGACACCGCCATAAAAGCCGCTGACTAACGCTGCGATAGTCACGGCCGGGTAGAGGGTCACATACGCGAGGCGTGTTCCAAGCTCTCCGAGGAGCGTGAGGCGAAGGGCTGCCGCTGCGACCACAATCGCAAAGGCAAAGGCAAGACGCCACATCAGCGGCCAACGCTGGAACGCGGCGATCGTATCCAAGGCGCGCACGGCGATCGGCCAGCCTGCCAACGAACCGGCCGCGGCCGGCACCTGATTCAATGGCCTGCGCATCGGCTTGTCACCAGCAAGTCGGTCTTCGCAATGCCGCTGCCGACTTGTTCACAACAATGGCGGAAGCGGGTTTCCTCGTTGTGGCACATTTGATGTTCACACTCCGTGCCAGCCGGACCGTGCATCGGGGTTCTGTCTCAGTATAGCCGATCAGCCCACAGAACAAAAAAGCTCCCGCGGCGATGATGCCATTTGCAGCATAAGGCACCCTTGTCACCGACTCGTACCGCCAGCAAACAAATCTGCACAAATCTACACTTTCATAATTTTCGGAATTTGGTCACCATCGATACGAACCCGGCAGATATCCGTCGCCATATACAGCCAGCAGCGCGGCGACGAACCTGCCAGATAGTGTGCGAGATTGACTGGAGAAGAGAAGGTGGTTGAGTGCAAATCAAGTGCCAAGCACGCCGGCGCGGCGGAAGCCGTCGTCATGCACAACCTTGCCGTATCGGCCTTTCGGCTTGGGAAAATGGAGGCTGCGCTGAAATTCATATCGCGCGCATGCGCCCACGCTGAGGCGCCGGCAAGTTGGCATCGTAATCATGCCGAGATTCTTGATCGATGCGGAAACTCGACGGCGGCCGAAGCCGCGGCCCGGCTTGCGCTTTCACGCGACCCGGACCATGCGGGCACTTGGGACACCCTCGGCACCATCCTGGCCCAACGCGATTCACATGCAGAAAGCTGCGCGTGCTATAAGAGGGCGGTTGAGATCGAGCCCAATTCCGTTCAGGCCCTCAACAATCTGGCCGTAACGCTCGCTCGCCTCGGTCGCCGTAAGGCCGCGGTCGCGCGATACAGGCAGGCGTTGAGCCTCGCGCCTGAAAGCCCGCAAATCCAGCTGAACTTCGCAACCTTATTGGGGGAATTGGGCCATTATCAGGAAGGGCTTGAGATCGTGCGTGCGGTCCTTGACCTCTGCCCCGACTCGACGAGGGCGCGTTCCATCGCAACTGAATTCACACGTGAGCTAAAGCGGCAGGCCAAACTGGAGCAGAAAAAGAACAAGGACACGCGAGCGGCTTATGCGCTGTCAATGACCGCTTGAGCCATAACCGAATGCCACTGCCGCCACGTGCGAGCTCAATTTCATCGCGTATTCGGGGAGCGGCCGCAGCCTAGTTCCCTCTCGTCGTTATTCCCTCTCATCGTTGATGATGTGAGGCGCTGCCTCAATATAGCCGAAATATAGCCGAGCAGCCCCACGCAACGAAAAGCTGCGTTGCTGTGGCCCGTGCCACCATAGGTGTCCTTGTCACCAACTCGTAACGCAAGCAAACAATTCTGCACAAATCTACACTTTCGCGATTGTCAGTGATTTGTCAGTGTAAGTACCAACACGACAGCCATCCGCCGCCAGTGACCGGGGGACGTCGCTGCCGAATTGTGTGCGAGATTGACAGGAGACGAGAAGATGGCTGAGTCCCAATCAAGTGCTCAGGATGTGGGCGCAGCGGAAGCCGCGATAATGCACAACCTTGGTGTGTCGGCCTTTAGACGCGGTAAAGTTGAGACTGCACTGAAGTTCATGTTGCGCGCGTGCGCGCATCCTGAAGCACCGGCAATCTGGCACCGCAACCATGCCGAGATGCTTGACCGATGCGGATATGCGGAACCGGCGGAGGCCGCAGCCCGGCTTGCACTTTTACGCGACTACGATTACGCGGCCGCGTGGGAGACCCTCGGCACCATCCTGGTCAAATGTGACAGACAGGCGGAAGCCCGTGCATGCTATGAGAAGGCGGTTGAGATAGAGCCAGACTTCGTTGAGGCCCTTAATAATTTGGCTGTGACCCTGGATCGGCTCGGGCAGAGTAAAGCAGCCGCCACGCGGTACAAACAGGTTTTACGCCTTGCACCGGAGAACCAGGAAATCCAGCTGAATTTTGCAACGTTGCTGGGAGAACTGGGGCGTTATCGGGAAGGGCTGGAGATTGCGCATAAGGTCCTTCACCGCTGCCCCGACTCGGCAAGAGCGCATTCCCTGGCAACGGAATTCAGACGTAAGTTGAAGCGGTACACCAAGTCGGGCAAGAAAAAGAACACGCCCGCGCATTGCGCATTACCGATGTCCGCTTAGGGTTTGGCAGTCTGCTACCTGCGCTGGTGGCAACCGTGATCTTATGTCGCGTTTGAGGGGCCGGAGCAATCTGCGCCCCTTCGCGCACCATTTGTTTTGCGAAGTTGCCCACCGGCTCCGGTTGCTGCCGGTAACATTTTGCGCCGAAGCTTCGTCTCGGGTGTGGCTGAACGTGCCGCATGCTATGATGGCGCGGGGGATACTATTGCCACCATACGGTGTCATTCATGCAGGTTCCTCAAGGCGAACAATTCTGCACAAATCTCCTCTTTGCTAATCGTTCGCAACTGGCCAAGATGCCAATCATTCTCAACTGGCCGGGAATCCGTTTGGTAGCAAATATTAAAGTGTCATCGACACGGCGTCGCCAGCGCGAACTCAAGGTAAGCTGAGCTTCCGCGGGGGATCGACGGGAGAATATCAGGATGGTCGAGCCCGACTCACAGGCCAACGACATGCGGACTAACGACATGCGGACTCAGGATGTACGTGTGGAGGAGGCCGCAGCCCTGCACATGTTCGGTGTATCGGCGTTCCGACGCGGGAACGTCGAGGCTGCGCTGAAGTTCATGTCGCGCGCGTGCGCCCATCCTGAGGCGCCAGTACTTTGGCATCGCAATCACGCCGAGATCCTCGATCGATGCGGAAGGTCGGAAGCGGCGGAGGCCGCTGCCCGACTTGCGCTCTCGCGCGATCCGGAAAATGCGGGCGCTTGGGAGACTCTTGGTACCATCATGGCCCAGCGCGACAAGCATGCGGAAAGCTCCGCATGCTATGAAAAGGCGATCGAGATCGCCCCCAATTTCGTGCAGGCCCTCAACAATCTGGCCGTAACCCTCGACCGCCTTGGGCAGCACCAAGCGGCAGAAATGCGATACCGCCAAGTGTTACGTCTGGCGCCGGAGAGTCCGGACATCCAGCTTAACTTCGCAACCTTGCTGGGAGACGTGGAGCGCTATCAGGAAGGGCTGGAGATCGCGCAGGACGTCCTTGACCGCTACCCCGACTCGATGAGAGCCCGTTCGCTCGCAACGGAATTCCAACGTAACTTGAAGGCGAATGCCAAATCAGGCGGAAAGAAGGGTGAGTCAGCGCAGCGCGAGCTGTCGACATCTCCGTGAACTCGTTGCGCGGGTTAGGCCACCCATCTTTCATTCGCAACCAACACGCGGGTTCGTTTTCGGCAGCTGGACGAAAAAGCTGACCGGCAGACGACAGTCCGCCTGCTGGTGACGAAATCATCCCCCATAGCGGCAGCGGTCGGCCGACATTCGGCTGTTGGCCGGTTCCTCGCTCCCGGTGGCTCCCTGACAGTTTAACTTGGCAAGCGTCGCCGTTCTTCTGTTCCTTGGTACGCGGGCTCCCGATTTGCGAAGCCGCAGCGCCAATGCCGGCCACAGACCAAACCGTCGCGATATGATCTGAAAGTGACCAGCTTGATCATGAGGCATTCATGATCTGCATGCGAGAATGAATTGACCTGCCGCTGTTAGCTTGGTCTAAGGTCCTGGCGTGCAGCGAGACGGCTGCCGAGTCGCAGAGTGAATGTCATACTGTCTTCAATGAACCTGCCGGCGCTTCGTAATCCTGATCAGCTTGCGTTATTCCTGGATTTCGATGGAACCCTTGTGGCCATCGCGAATCGTCCCGACGAGGTGCGGCTGGATCCGGAGACGCGCGAGGCTCTGGCAGACCTCAACGGGCTGTTGGCTGGCGCTGTCGCCATCATCACCGGCCGGGACATCGCGGCGGTCGATCATTTCCTGGCGCCGCTGCGCCTGTCGACCGCCGGCGTACACGGCTTGATGCGACGCGATGCGCAAGGGCATACCTATGCCGCGGCGGTCGATTCCGGGCTTCCGGCCGCGATCGAGCGCGCGGTATTTCCGTTCCTGGCGAAGCATCCCGGCCTGTTGGTGGAACGCAAGCACGGCGCGCTTGCGCTTCACTATCGTGAGCACCCCGAACTGGAGCGCGCAAGCATTGAAGCCATGGAGAACGCCGCCGGCAACCTTCGAGAAACCGAGATCATGCGCGGCAAGATGGTTGTCGAGGTGAAGGCGAGCGGAGGCAACAAGGGGGCAGCCATCGCCGACTTCCTTAACGAGGAGCCATTTGCGGGTCGCCGGGCGGTATTTGCCGGAGACGACTGTACCGATGAGGATGCCTTTGCGCTGGTCAATGCCAGAGGTGGCATTTCTATCAAGGTCGGCCCTGGACCGACGCATGCCACCTACCGGGCGGCCAATACCATCGAATTCCTTGCGTGGCTGCGGCAGTTGCCGGCGCATCTCGGAGGATGACGGGACATTGCGGAATCTCGATCTCGGACTCATTGGCAACTGCTCCATCAGTGCGCTGGTTGATCGACAGGCGCAGGTCGTGTGGTGCTGCCTGCCCCGTTTCGACGGCGATCCTGTTTTCCATGCCCTGCTTGGCGCTCCCGAAGCGGCCGCGGGCGATGGAGCCTTTTCGATCGAGATCGAGAACCAGACTGGCGCCAGTCAGACCTACGTGGACAACACCGCGATCCTGAAAACGACGCTGCGGGGGGAGGGGGGAGCCATCGAGATCACAGATTTCTGTCCGCGGTTCTATCTTCACGACCGCGTTTTCCGGCCGCAAATGCTGGTCCGTCGGATCGTCCCGATCGACGGAAATCCGCGCGTGCGAATCCGCCTCCGCCCGCGTTTCGACTATGGCTCGTGGACCCCTTCCATAACCCATGGCTCCAATCACGTGCGCTACGTCGGCGAGAAGTTGACGGTACGCCTGACCACGGACGCCCCGATCGACTACGTGCTTGAAGAGACTGCTTTCAAGGTGGCGGAACCCATCCACCTGATTCTGGGACCAGACGAAACGCTGCCTGAAGGCCCTTCGGAAGCTGTGCATACGTTCACCGAGAATACGGTGAACTACTGGCGCATCTGGACGCATCGGCTGGCGCTGCCGCCAGAGTGGCAGGAAGCCGTAATCCGCGCCGCCATCACGCTCAAGATGTGCAGCTACGAGCCGACAGGCGCCATTGTCGCTGCCATGACGACCAGCATTCCCGAAGCGCCGAACAGCGCCCGCAATTGGGATTATCGGTACTGCTGGGTACGCGACGCATTCTTCGTCGTACGGGCACTCAACAGCCTGGCTGCTGTCGGAACGATGGAGCGATATTTTCGCTGGATCATGAATATCGTCGACGACGCCCTGGCCGGCCATATTCAACCGGTGTACGGCATTGCGCTCGAGAGGCAGCTGATCGAACGTACGATCGACAACCTCCAGGGCTATCGCGGCATGGGGCCGGTGCGGGTCGGCAATCAAGCGCACCAGCATTTTCAGAACGATACCTACGGCAATCTGGTTCTCGGGGTTGCGCCGGTATTTTTCGATTCGCGGCTGTTCATGAAGGCTGGCCCCACGGAGTTCTTCCGGCTGGAAATTCTCGGCGAGCGCGCGTTCCACCTCTACGACAAGCCGGATGCGGGCATCTGGGAGCTCAGGTCACGGGCGCGTATTCACACGTCCTCCAGCGTTATGTGCTGGGCGGCATGTGACCGCTTGGCAAAAATCGCGACCCGTCTCCAGCAAGCTGAAAGCGCCGCCCTTTGGGCCAAGCGCGCCGGCGCCATTCGTGACGCAATTCTGGCGCGGGCGTGGTCGGACAAGCGCCGGGCATTTGTCGAGAGTTTCGACGGCGACAATCTGGATGCCAGCGTGCTGCTGATGGGCGAGGTCGGATTCCTGGAGCCCCACGATCCGCGATTTGTCGCAACCGTCGAGAGGATCGAGGAGGTGCTGGGAGCCGGTCCGCATTTGTTGCGGTACGAGGAAGCCGATGATTTCGGTGCACCCGAGACCGCGTTTAACATCTGCGCTTTCTGGCGTCTCGACGCCCTGGCGAGAATTGGCCGCCGCGAGCAGGCGCGGGAGAAATTTGAAGACCTACTTCGGGCCCGTAATCACCTCGGGCTGATGTCGGAGGACACCGATCCTTCGAGCGGCGAGGCCTGGGGCAATTTTCCGCAGACCTACTCGATGGTCGGCATCATTAACGGCGCAATGCGGTTGTCGCGTCCCTGGGAAACGGCGGTATAGACGTCAGCGCGCCAGCGCCGCAAATCAGATCAAGCAACTCACCGGTTTTTCTGGAAATTCCAGTCGTGGCCGGCTCGTCACGGCCACCCCCGATCATTCTGTGCCGGCCCGAGGTTCGGGGCCGCCGGGACGAGCCCGGCGACGATGGTCGGGCGATTCAATGCGATCGAGAGCTAGCCACCTCTCATTCTGCCGGCGCCGGCACGGCCCCGGAGTGGAATACGCCCCGAATGGCACAGAAGCGCGGAATGACCGATGACGTTGACGCAATAGTAAACGCTCGCGCGAACAACGCGGCCGCCGTACCTGTTCAACCAAAACTCTCCCCAGGGCTCGAAGGCCGCAGTTTGGCGGCCAACGTTGCCCCCACCAACTCACTTCATCAGCGTGCTTACGTCCCCCCAGAGTTGTAACTAATCCAAAACGCATTGCGCTACAGTTTGACCGGATTGTGATTTTTTCTCGAAATCTACTGCAGCCTTCCGCCCCATTTGACCCCCATGAGTTTAGAGATTGAAGCGATTTGAAACAGCTCGCTTTGACCGGACACAAAAAAAGGCCCCGCTGAATGCGGGGCCGAAGTCAAGGGAGGAAACTCCGTCAAGGAGCGAGAGCTATTTACCGCAAATCGATCTTCTGATGGTTGCAAATATACCACATCGTCCCACCAAAATTTTGACACGTAAAGAGCTGAATAGGATGATGGTCCCATAAATGGCACAACGAAGACGAATTGCTACCTGCGAGGGCACCTCCGATCTCCGCGGCCCAAGGCTCAGCGCCGCTGAGTGCTTCGTCTCGACTGGAGAGCGGCAACCCGCGCCGGATCGCAAGCTTCAAATACGCAGCGTCGTATGCGGTCAATGCCTCAGCTGCGCCAGAGCAATCACTTAACGCCATGCGTGCGGCTGTTTCATGGTCGGTTGTAATCGGCAATTCTACAATCAATTCCAGCCGCGTAGTGACCTCGCCCGTTGTGATGCGGCCGCGCTTCCCTGCGAGCAAAAAAACGTTTGCCAATTCGAGATGCCAAAGCGCCGGAACCACGGGTTCGTTGTCACACACGCGCTCAAGTAGCATGTCTGCTTCCGGGGAAGCCTCGTCCTCGAAGCACCAGGTCAGAGCCACCGAGGAATCGATGACAATACTCACTTTCGCCTTGGTAGCGAAGCTCTTTCCCCACGACAGGCCTTCGAGCCTCGTGCCCTGTCGCAATGTCTAAAGCCTCTCAAATACTCCATTGACGCGTGCACGGTCAGTGTGAATGGCGCTTACCATTCGAGCGACGGGCGCCTGCCATGTCTGGTTATGGCGACCCCCTCGCCGGCCGCGACCCGGTCGAGCAGGGCGGGAAGGTGCGCCTTTGCCGCAAAGACCCGGATGGTAATCACGGGTCCACCCGGTCGGAAATTCATACCAGATCTAAAATCCAACCTGAATCTGCTTCCTCATGCGATCCTTCTACGAATGTCACCCGTTCGATTGAAACCGGCGATATGATCATCAGGACTTATCGGGGAGTTGAGCCAATGCGCATGTCGGCAATGTTGCGGACTATCCACCTCATAGGGCTAGTGGCGATGGCCATCGGGGGCGCCTTTCTCCCCGCCAAGGCCGGGCAGGCCACCCTTAATATCGTCCTTGTGCTCGACGGCTTGCGGCCCGATGCCATCACGCCCGAGGAGACGCCGAACCTGTGGAGGCTGCGCCAGGAGGGCGTCAATTTCCCCAACAGCCATTCAGTGTTTCCCACCGTGACCCGGGTCAACGCCACGGCGATCGGCACCGGCACCTTGCCAGGACGCAACGGCGTTCTCGGCAACTCCCAATATGTCCGCGCGGTCGATCCCAATCATGCGTTCGTCAATGATGACCAAGCCATGCTGCTGCGGCTTGATCGCGCCACCGGCGGCGGCATGGTGCTGGCGAAAACGCTTGGCGAAATTTTGCAGGAACGCGGCAAGCTGCTTGCCGCCGTCAGCTCAGGTTCGACCGGCTCGGCGCTCCTCACCAATGCGCGGGCGCCGCAGGGCGTCGGCGTGCTCATCAACGGTTACTGGGAGCCGGGCGCACGCGTCGCCTTCCCGGATGCCGTCAACGACGAGGTGCGCCGCCGTTTCGGCCCGGCTCCAGTGCGGGCGGGCGCGGCGGACGCGCAGGACAGCTCGGTGGTCTGGACCCAAAGGGTGTTGCGCGACTACGTGCTTCTCGACTTGAAGCCCGATGTGATCATCAACTGGCTGACCGAGCCCGACCACATTGCGCACGCGACCGGCGCCGGTTCGCCCCAGACCCGCGCCAGCATCCGTAACGACGATACCGAAGTGGGTCTGCTGCTCAAGCGCCTGGACGCGCTCGGCCGATCCGGCACGACCAACATCATAGTGGTATCGGACCACGGGTTCGGCCACAGCGCGTTTGGCGTCAATGTCGCTGCCGAGTTGATCAAGGCCGGCCTCAAGGCCGGTCCCGACAGCGACGACGTCGTGCTGGCAAGCAGCGGCCAGACCCAGCTCATCCATGTGAAGGATCGCAATCGCACACACATCCGCCGGATCACGGATTTTCTGAAAGCGCAGGAGTGGACCGGTGTCCTGTTCACCGCCGGCGCGCCCGCTCCCGCGATTGCGGGGGAAGGGCGGGAGGCGGTCGAAGGGATCGAGCCGGGCACCTTCTCGACGCAGCTCATCCACCTCGACCACCCGGAGCGTGGCCCCGACATCGTCCTGACTTTTCCGTGGAGCTCCGCGAAGAACGCCTTCGGCGTGCCCGGCAGCGATTACACTGACACCCGCGGCGCCACCGGTCCGCTCAAAGGAAATGCGGGCAATCACGGCAGCATGAGCCCGTGGACGGTGCACAACACGTTCTTCGCCTGGGGCGTCGATTTCAAGCGCGGCGCCACGGTGCGCACGCCGGTAAGCAATGTGGACATCACGCCTACGCTCATTGCCCTGCTCGGCCTCGACCACGACGCGGGCCTGCCCCATTTCGATGGCCGCGCCATTGCCGAGGCGTTTGCCGACGGCCCGGACGAGGAGCAGGTGGCGACGAAGACCACGACATACGTGACGGCCACGCCCGACGGCACCTTTCGCGCTGCGATCCAGGTGAGCGAAGTCGGCAGCGAGCGTTATTTGGACAAGAGCTGGCGGGTGAGGTGACTGCTCCCTCTCCCCGCTTGCGGGGAGAGGTGAAGAACAGCTCACCCAAACCGCGGCCTGAACCCCTCGTCTGTCGCCTCGACGTATCCGACGAACGGTGCGCCGACGTGGCCTGGCAGCACCAGTGCGCCGCTCGAGGCAGCAAGCTCCAGCACCATGCGGCGGCTCTGCCGCGCCTGCTCGGCGTCGGAGTTCTTCGGAAAATTCCAGTGCGGGTAATAGACCTGCAGCAGATGATGGAAGACATCGCCGATGAAGAGCGCGCGGGTGCCGGCGCTTTCCAACCGGAACACCACGTGGCCGGCCGAGTGCCCGGGCGCCGGGATGATGTCGAGGAATTCGTTGAGCCGGTGAGGGCCGGTAACAAGGTCGGCGCGCCCGCTTTCGACGATCGGCACGACGCACTCCCGGAACGTGCCGAATTCCACCGGCTCGGTCTTGCCGGGGTCATCGTCAAGCTTGCGGTAATACTCGAAGTCGGGCTTGGAGATGACGTAGCGGGCATTCGGAAATGTCGGCACCCAGCTGCCGTCGCGCAACTGCGTGTTCCAGCCGACGTGATCGTGATGAAGATGCGTACACATCACGTAGTCGATGTCCTGCGGCCGCGCGCCGGCGGCAGCAAGGCGATCAAGGTAAGGCGTGTCGAGCATGTTCCAGAACGGCCGCGTCGGCCGCGACTTGTTGTTGCCGCAGCAGCAGTCGATGAGAATGCGCTTGCCGCCGATCTGTAATAGCCAGCTGTGCACGCTGAGTTTGATCAGGTCCTTTTCGGCGTCATAGTGGTGAGGCGCCATCCAATGGGCATGTGCGGCGGCGATCGCCGCATCGTAGTCGGAGAAAATCTCGCTCGGATGGTACACCGGCAAGTAGGTCTCCTCGATGCGCGCGATACTGGCCTTGCCGACCGAAAACACCGACATCGTTTTCCTCGCATTCCGTTCCACAGGCCTTATCGATACTCGGCGGTCAGGTGGGGAACGTCAACCAGGCTTCGGGGCTCTTCGTTTTGGCCCAGGGCGCAACGGCGCAGCGTACTGCGCCGCGGATCGGCGGATTACGCTCCGCTAATCTGCCCTACGGTTGGGATTTGCGCCAGTCTCGTAAATGCCGACGAATACCAAGGCAAATTGAATTGTCGACTAACGTACTTATTTCACCAAACTGGCATGCAAACGTTTTTTCTGGTTTTGCTGCGATCGTTTTGTTTTGGTTTTGTTAACATTAAGTTCCGAGATTTTTACACTCGCCGGAATTCGACATAATTCCACCGCTTCTCCGCCCGGGGCTGTCTCGATTGTGTTGCTCAAGGTCTACATACATACGACCTTGTTTGAAATATGACTGTCGCAGCTACGTCGAATCAATGTCAGTAGCGTTAAGGGTGGGAGTTGCAAATGAACAAGTTACTCTGTGTTATCGGGGTTGCATCAGTTGTTGCCGGCCCAGCGCTCGCGGCCGACTTGCCCGTCAAGGCGCCCAGGGCGGCACCTCTGGCCCCGGTGTTCAGCTGGACGGGCTGGTATATCGGCGCCAATGCCGGATTTGGCTGGGGCGCCAGCACAGAGACGACGGTCTTCACCAACTACGGATTTGACGTGGTTGGCGGACCATTTCCCAATCTGACGCCAAAAGGGTTTATCGGCGGCGGCCAGATCGGCTACGACTGGCAGGCGACGAACTGGGTGTTCGGCCTCGTGGCCGATTTCCAGGGCGCGGATATCAAGGATTCCGTCACTATCATCACCCCTGATGCGACGAAATCACTGTCCGAGAAATTGGATTTCCTGGGCACCGTGCGCGCGCGGCTCGGCTGGGCGGCCAACAACTGGCTGTTCTACGGCTCCGGTGGGTTTGCGTACGGAGATGTGCAGAGCGCGCTCAGTTTCAGCGAGCTGCCGCCGTGCGCTTGCGTTACGGCATCGACTTCGGAAACTCGCGTCGGCTGGGCGGCGGGTGGCGGCATTAACTATGCCTTCACGCCCAACTGGATCGTCGGGGTGGACTACCTTCACTACGATCTTGGTCACACGAGTATCTCCGCAACAGCGGCCGATGGCAATTTTCTCACAATCTCGCAGAAAGTTGCGGGTGACATCGTCCGCGGCGTGATAAATTACAAGTTCTGACTGCACCTCGGCATGATCGCTGGCGCCCAAATCAGCGCCCATTCCGACGATATTTGCGCACCTGCCATCTCTCCACGGTCGTAGCCCGGCTTGTCCGGCCACCCCGATTATCTTTAGCTATATGCGCCTGAAAATTTCGGGGTCGCCTGGACCGGCCGGGCGGCGACGTCGGCGCGTGATTCAGACCGATCGAAATCTACGCCAGTCGCTCGCTTCAGCCAGTCTGAAGTGGTCGGACCGTCATGAAGGAGACAACAATGATTCGTGCCGACGGACGGACGCTGTAGGGCGACCCTTGTGGTCGCCCCATTCGTTGCATCTGGCAACAGGGCGACCGCAAGGGTCGCCCCTACGCGAGGCGATGTTGGAGGACGCCCTACCGGCGTTGCGCGACGGCACCCAAACAATAGCGCGCGGAGAGCCCGATATCGGCGCCGCACGCGTGTCATCAACGCGGCAGGCATCAAGCCGGCTGGAGTTGCAGCCCCGTCACGCCAAACGCAATGCGTGCCATCCGTGTTGTTATTTGGTCAGGATTGAGCCCCGGATGCTTAATTTGCCGTAAATTGTCCGAAGTTGCCATAATTTAGCCTTCTGTTCGCCCGGCCATTTCTCCCGCGTGTTGCGCCGGGTCTACAGACTGAACGTTGCACTTAAAATATCACTGTCGTCGGTTAGATCGAGTCTCCTAGGTCGGTTTGCGTCTCAAAGGGGAGTTGGTCGATTTGCGTCAAAGGGGAGTTGTAAATATGAAAAAGTTTGTCGGCGTAATCGGAGCGACCTTGCTCTTTGCTGCGCCTGCAGTCGCGGCCGACTTGCCGGTCAAGGCGCCCGTGGCACCTTTGGCGCCGGTCTTCAGTTGGTCGGGCTGTTATGTCGGTGCCGACATCGGTGGCGCGTGGTCTCGGCAGGACGTCTCAGTCACCACAGTCGGCATAAATCAGGCTCCGGTGGGGGCGACACTCAGCGGAAATAACGCTATCGGCGGCCTCTATGCCGGGTGCAACTGGCAATTTGCGCCGCTGTGGGTCTTGGGATTTGAGGGCGATTTCAGCTGGACACAGCTCAATGACTCGGCGACCGCACCCAACCTGTTCGCCGACGGCACGCCGGTCGGAGCGGGTGGCGTTGCGTGGTCGCGCACTCTCGACAAGCTGGCCAGCCTGCGCGGACGCCTTGGTTTCACTGTGACGCCCACCTTCTTGCTGTTTGCGACCGGCGGTGTGGCTTGGGCGCGTTCGGACTTTGCAGCACTCGATTCGTTTTCTGATCCAGTCCTTGGGACGGGCTGCCCAAATTGCCTTGGCGTTTCGTTCACCGAGACGAAGACCGGATGGGTTGCGGGCGCTGGAATCGATTGGGCGCCGTGGAGCAACAATTGGATCGTTCGGCTTGAATACCTCCACTATCAGTTTGACGGGACCTCTGCCTCCGCATTCTTCCCTGGCACCTCGCATTCAGCAAATTTCCACTGGGGCGACCTCTCGGTGGATTCGGTTCGCGCAGGCTTGGCCTATAAGTTCTGATTTTCCGATTCGGCGGCAAATCGCCAATCGTTGGAATTTTTTACATCCGAGCAAGAGAAGCTTCGGGGGTGCGCCCGGAGCTTCTTTCGTTTTGGCCGCGGGACGTTTTGTCTGAGCTCCGAAACGAGCATCTCAGTTTTTAGCGGTTGAGAATATGGCGTCCAGTGCCAGATCCGGCCCGAACCTGCTGCCTGCTCGCAGCGCTTCGACCATCCCTATCAGCTTGGCCAACCAAATGATTTCGCGATCGGGACATCTGCCCGATTCTGGTTTTCTACCAACCTGTCTGCCAAGAGTTAACCACAATTTAGCCGCTTGCGCGCTATGTTCAATTTCAAGGATGTTGCCACCGAACTACAGTCAACGGATAGATGATCCACTATACAGGAACTCAGGCGCGACTCACTGATGGGAGGTCAAACGATGGTATCTATTTGGGTGTCAGCGGCTGGTACGCCGGCTAGAAGGAGAACATGCATCATGAAGGGGATTTGGGGATCGAGCGTTGCAGCACTCTTGGTGGTGGGGTCGTCAGGCGCATTTGCCGCCGACCTGCCGGTAAAGGCGCGCCCCGCTCCACCGCTTCCGCTCCCGGTCTACAATTGGACGGGGTTCTACATCGGCGGCAATGTTGGCGGCGCGTGGGACCACGTCGATGTCACCGATCACTTTTTTGGCGTGAATGTCAGCAACACCCGTTCCGGATTCATCGGTGGTGGTCAGATCGGCTACAACTGGCAATTCGCGCCCCAATGGGTTTTCGGCGTTGAGTGGATGTTTGATGGAACGGATATCCATTCGGACTTTGGTCCGGTAACCGATGCCGCCGGTAACACCTTCATAGCCCATGAAAAAGTCGAGTGGCTCTCGACGCTTACGGCACGCTTGGGCTATGCAGCAAACAACTGGCTGTTCTATGTCAAGGGTGGCGGCGGCTGGGTGCACGATACCGCGAGCGCAACCGTCGCCGATGCTGCGGGCGCCGCATTCTCGGGCAGCCTTTCTGACAGCAGAGGCGGGTGGGTGGTTGGCGCCGGCATCGAATACGGCTTCACTCCCAACTGGACCGGGAAGGTCGAATGGCAGCATCTCGGGCTGGGCGATGTAACCACGAACACCGGGTTCGTTGGCGATACGGGCGTAACCTTCTCGCGGCACTTCGACATGGTCACGGTCGGCCTGAACTACAAGTTCTGACAGCCTGAACGTCTCCCCCTCAGTGGACTGGCCCCGGTGAAGCCACCGGGGCCTTTACTTTGTCGTCGCTGGTAGGGCGATTAGCGCAAGCGTAATCCGCCGGCGCCGGGTGCATCCGGCGCAATACGCCTTCGGCTATTGCTATCGCATCACGCAGCCGATTCCGCGCCGCTCGCCATTCGGAAAGGCCACGCCACGGGAGCGGCCTTTTTCCTTTTTACGAGGTCGGCTCGATTACCCGCCCAGCCGCTCCATGTACCGAAGCATCTGCGTGTGATTCGCCGTCTTATCCAGCGTTTGCGCGGCTGCGTCCCACAATTGCGTACAGAGGTCCGCGAGCGGCGTCGGGATGCCAAGCGCATGGGCCATGTCGTCGGCGGTGCGGACGTCCTTGGCCATGAGGCGCAACGGAAAACCGTCGGCGAAGGTTTCCGAGATGATGAACTGCCTGAGCTTCAGCTCGGTGGTGTTGTTCTTTCCCGACGAGACGTTGAGGATGTCGGCCATCAGCGCGGGATCGAGCCCGAACTTGCGGCCCACGCGCAGCGCCTCAATCGTCGCGATCAGTCCGGCTGAGGAGACGTAGTTGTTGAGCGCCTTCATGGCGTGGCCGGAGCCGAGCGCGCCGGTGCGAAAGATCGAGGTGCCCAGGGCACCGAGCAATGTCTCGATTCGGTCGATGGTGGCGCCCTCGCCGCCCACCATGATGGCGAGCGTCCCGTCGGCGGCGCGCTTAACGCCGCCCGAAACTGGCGCATCGACGAACTCGTAACCGGTGGCAATGAGCTCCGCTCCGAGCTCGCGGGTGCCGATCGGGTCGCACGAACTCATGTCCACCAGGATCGCCGCTGGCCTGAGATGCGGGCGCAGCGCATTCACGGCTTCGCGGACGATCTTGCCATTCGGCAGCAGCGTGATGACGACCTCAGCCGCCGCGACGGCCGTCTTGTCGTTTGCAACCTGCCCGCCGGCGGTGGTGAAATTTTTCCGCGCAGCCTCCGACTGATCGAAGCCCGTTACCGCGTAGCCCGACCGGATCAGGCGCGCCCCCATCGGCACCCCCATATTGCCGAGGCCGATCACCGCAACGGCGGCCGGCGGAACGATTGCGGCTGTAGCGGTCATGAGATGGGCCTCTGCAGATTGGCACGGCAGCATTTTCAAGATTTCCATGTTCCACGCAAGCCGGTTATGGCACAGTACGTCTGTCCGACTTAGCAATTTGAACTCAAACAATATTTTAGATCGGCACAGAATTTGCTGGCGCCCAATAGACCTGCAATTGACGTGACGGCAATTCCGCGCCACATCAGCAGACGGAAGGGCTCCCATGACCGCACCGCGCCTCCCCGCCGATCTTCACCCGCCGCGCATGGACGCGCTGGCGCGGCTGCCGGTGTTTCTTGCTCTCAAGGGCAAGCGCGTAGTGATGGTGGGCGGCAATGCGGCGGCGGTGTGGAAAGCCGAGTTGCTGTCCGCAGCCGGGGCGCATGTCGAAGTGTTCGCGCCGTTGCCGGCCGATGAAATGATAGGACTCGCCGAAAACCCGCCGAGCGGCACGGTGACGATCCACCACCGCGATATTGCGGCCGACGACTTCGCCGATGCCGCGATTGCGGTGGGCACGTTCGACGATGACGGCGCCGCCGCGCAATTCGCCGCAACGGCGCGCGCGCGCGGCGTGCCGGTCAACGTCATCGACAAACCGGCGTTTTGCGATTTTGCTTTCGGTGCCATCGTCAATCGCTCGCCGCTGGTCATCGGCATCTCGACCGACGGCGCCGCGCCGGTGTTCGGCATGGCGGTGCGCGCCAAGATCGAGGCCATGATCCCGCGCGGCTTCGCGCGCTGGGCCGCGGCGGCGCGGCGGTGGCGCGGCGCGCTGTTCGCGACCGGGCTCTCCCACCCGCGTCGCCGGCGGTTCTGGCAGATTTTTGCGCGCTACGCGGCGATCCATCCCGACCGTGAGCCCACTCAATCGGACTTCGAAGGCTTCCTGGAAGAAACCACGCACGAAGCCCCAGACAACGGATCCGTGACGTTGGTGGGCGCCGGCCCGGGCGATCCGGAACTCCTCACGTTGCGCGCAGTGCGGGCGCTGCAATCGGCCGATATCATCCTCGTTGATGATCTGGTGGCACCGGAGATTCTCGATTTCGCCCGCCGCGAAGCCAAGAAGATGCTGGTGGGCAAGACCGGGCATCGCCCCTCCTGCAAACAGGAGAAGATCAATACCCTGATGGTGACGCTGGCAAAGGCCGGCAAGCGTGTGGTGCGTCTCAAGGGCGGCGACCCCATGATCTTCGGCCGTGCAACCGAAGAAATCGCCGCGTGCCGGGCCGCCGGCATTCCGGTCGAGGTGGTGCCGGGCATCAGCGCTGCTCAGGGCGCGGCGAGCCGGCTCGGCGTGTCGCTCACCGACCGCGGGCGCGCGCGGCGCGTCCAGTACGTCACCGGGCACGGCTCCGATGGCCGGCTGCCCGCCGATATCGACTGGACCAGCATTGCGGACCCGGGAGCCACCACCATCGTCTACATGCCGGCGAAGACGCTCGCGGCCTTTGCGGCCACGGCGATTGCATCCGGCCTTGATGCTGCAACTCCCGCCGTAGCCGTAATCAACGCCACCCGCCCGGACGAAACCGTTATCCGGGCAACCATCGCGGACTTGCCGCAACATCTCTCTGCGGCCCAACCCCCCGGCCCCGCGGTGGTGATGATCGGTCGCGTGTTCTCCCGCGTGCCGGCAGCCATCGCAGACACGCGACCGGCCAGTCGGGCGGCCCGGTGATCGTTTCACTGAAGGGATTGGAGGATCGCCCAAGTCACAACGTTGCAGGGGCCGCACAAGCGGCGTCCTCCAACATCGCCCGCTTGTAGCGGCGACCCTTGTGATCGCCCTGTTGCCGGATGCGACGAATGGGGCGACCACAGGGGTCGCCCCTAACATCACCCTTCCGTCGGCGCCAGTCGATTGTCATCGTTTTCATGACGGTCCGATCACTTCAGATTGGCTGAAGCGAGCGGCTAGCGCGTTGAACGCACTGATGTTCCCGATCAAGCCCGCGCGAGCCAGCAACCATATGCGTAGATCGTCGTTTACATGACGTCTCCAAGCTTTGGCATGGAGCACAATCCTGATCTCGGTTTTGCTAGATGCCAGAAACGTTCAACGAGTCCCCACGCTCTGACAACGGCCGCAGTGAGCCGTCACGCGGCCCGCCGTCTGAGGCCCAGCAAGGCCGGAGTTTGGCGGCTGGACGTGCGTTTCTGGATGCCCTTCGCGTCGATCTAGGGGCGGGCTTGCGACGCGTGGGTCGCACGCTTCGGTCAGCCGGCAGTCGCACGTTTCGGCCGGTGGGCCGGAGAAGGGCGCATGCACTTCCACCCATAAGGCGGAGGCGGTCCCGCAGCGCATTCCGCCGCGTCGTCGGCGGGCTCGCCAAGATGATCGTCCTTCTCGTTGTGCTTGGATCAATGGCGACGGCCGGCGCGTTGCTTTGGGCGCTTCGCGATCTTCCGGCGGAAAAGCCCGTTGCCGGCAGCAATGAGTCGTCACTCCTCCTTGAAGCCGCGAATGGCGAAACGCTCGGACGGGTCGGCCCACTCAAGTTGGCCGATGCCGCGCGAACCGATTTTCCCGATCATCTTGTGAATGCGGTGGTCAGCATCGAGGATCGACGCTTCTACAACCATCCGGGTTTCGATCCCGAAGGGATAGTCAGGGCGCTGCAACGGAATATCAGCGCCGGCACGGTCGTCGAAGGCGGCAGCACAATTACCCAGCAGCTCGTGAAAATGCGCATTCTCGGGCACGAGCGCACGCTGACGCACAAACTCCGCGAGGCGCTGGCGGCGGTGTGGCTCGACACGCAACTCAGCAAGGATGAGATTCTCACGCGCTACCTCAATGGCGTCTACCTCGGGAACGGCGCCTATGGCATGCCTGCTGCCGCCCGGCTGTATTTCAACAAGAACCTGTCCGAGCTGACGCTTCCCGAGGCTGCGATGCTTGCCGGCCTGATCCGATCCCCATCCCGTGACAACCCGCTGCAGAACTTGAAAGGCGCCCAGGCGCGCGCTGCCGTTGTGATCGACGCGATGCGCGAGAATGGCGCGATCGATGAGAAGGCGGCCGAAAACGCCAAAGCCCAGGCCGCGGTCCTGCATCTTGCGGAACAGACATTGCCGGCGACCACATGGTTTGCGGATTGGGCCGCGAGAGATGCCACGGAGGTCATCGGTAAGGGAAGCATGCGGCTGCGCACGACCCTGAACCCGGGACTGCAGAATCTGGCCGAGCAGGCCGTCAACGACGTGCTCGCAAAAGAGGGCGCTCAACGCCGCGCCTCGCAGGCCGCCCTCGTTGCCATGCGGCCCGACGGCGCGGTGGTTGCGATGGTGGGCGGGCGCGACTATCAGGCAAGCCAGTTCAACCGCGCCGTCGACGCCCAGCGGCAGCCCGGCTCCGCCTTCAAGCTGTTCGTCTACTTCGCGGCGTTGCGCAAGGGGCTTACCCCCAACGATACCATCGACGCCAGCCCCGTCGACATCAGGGGTTGGAGCCCTGAGAATTTTGACAACCGCCGCTATGGTCGCATGCCACTCTCCGAGGCATTTGCCAAATCGATCAACACGGCCGCCGCACGGCTTGCCCAACAGGTGGGGCTGAAACAGGTCATCGCCGCCGCTCGCGACCTCGGCATCACCGATCCGCTTCCCGCGGTCCCCAGCCTGGCTTTGGGAACGAGCGAAGTGAATCTGCTTGAGCTCACTGCAGCCTATGCGGCCGTGCAAGTTGGCAAAATGCCCATCAAGCCAAGGGGCATTGCGGGATTCGGAATCGGGCCGCAGACGCGCCTTCAATCGATGGGTCCACCCATCGGTGGGACGCAATCGTTGCAGCCCTATCAGAAACCTCTGCTCGAATTGATGCAGGATGTGATGCGTCGCGGCACCGGGCGTGCCGCCGCGCTCGACGGCTTTTCCGCCGGCAAGACCGGTACCAGCCAGAACTATCGCGATGCCTGGTTTATCGGCTTCAACGACACGCTGATCACCGGCGTCTGGGTCGGCAATGATGACCGCACCCCGATGAATCGCGTCACCGGTGGTTCTCTGCCCGGCGCAATCTGGAAGCGGTTCATGACCGAAGCAGCAAGCGCCATATCCCGCGGGACGCAGCCGCCCGCGGCGGTGGCGCAGCAACCTTCGGCGGAGGCATCGCCGCCGCAGACGACTGCACAGGCATCCCCAGGGGAGAGCACAGCTGAGGCATCCCCGAAACAGCCCGCAGCGGAGGTATCCCCGAAGCAACCTCCGGCGGAAGCATCACCGAAACAGCCTGCTGCGGCAGCATCGAATCAGCCCACGGCCGAAGCAATCCCGAAGCAGCCCCCGGCCGAGGCATCCCCAAAGCCGCCTACCGCAGAGGCGGCGCCACCGAAGCAGCCGACGGCGGAAGCGGAGGCGCGGCCGAATGCTTCCCCCGTGCCGGCGCCATCCGGTCAAGCTGCCGAGGCCCCCCGCTGCGATTATCAGGCATGCGGTCGCACCTACCACTCATTCCGGGCATCGGATTGCACCTATCAGCCATTTAGCGGCAGTCCGCGCCGGCTGTGCGACAAGAACCCGTCGCAACAGAGTGTCGCGACGCCGTCTGCACCAAATGCAGGTGTACAGTCATTCCTGGACCAGCTACTGGGCAACGGCAGCAAAGCACAATGCAATGTTGAGGTCTGCGCACGGTTCTACAGCTCATTTGATCCTGCCGATTGCACCTACCGGCCATTTGGCGGCGGCCGGCGCAGGATCTGCACCAGATAGTCTCGGGTCATCGTATCTTGCGTGTGCATCCGATCATCAGCACCGTCAAAGCCGAGCGGCACCTGCAGCACGCCCGACACGATGTTGAAGGCCACGAGCGCCAGGCCAAGCTCCGTGTAGGTAACGCCGAAGTCCTCGCGCACGATCGCGAACAGGGGCGGTAGGATCATCACGTTGAAGTGGCTGACAAAGTGCGCAAGGCCCACGGAGCCGATGATGCGCAGGTCGGCCGTGTTCATGGCAGTGAACGCGGGCCGGGACAGGAGGGGTCATCGGCTCTTCGTCACGCCGCGTTCTCGTTGGCTATCGGCAGCCGCAACAGCCGCGCTGCATTGCGCCAGAACACTGCTTCGCGCTCGCGCGGCGGCAGGTCGAGGTCTTCAATGAGCTTGATCGCGCGCGGCTTGAGGGGCGTGAGCGGCGGGGCGTCGCTGCCGTAAAGCACGTGGTCGGCGCCGACCGTATCGAGTACGAGGCGTGCGACGGGGGCGTGATAGGTGACGCTGTCGAAGTGCATCATCTTGAGATAGTGGCTCGGCGGGTGCTTGATCTTCATGGGCGCGTAAGATCCGCCGGGCGGCCGACGCTGGAGGCGAGGCGATATTCCTTCATGCGCTCCTCGCCGAAGCCCACATGCGGCGGATGGATCATCACCGGGATGTCGAGGTCCTGCACCAGTTCCCAGAAGCCGCGCGCCTCGTCGTCGTCCGGATAATGGCCCTTGTGGCTCGAATTGATCAGCACGCCCTTGAGACCGAGCTCCCTGATGGCGCGCTCAAACTCTTTCAGATGGGCCGGCCCGCCGCACGGCGTCGCCATCGCTAGGCAGTAGAGCGTGCCCTGGTGAGCGTTCTGGATTTCGGCCGCATAGTCGCTCCAACGCGCGATCGCCTTCAGCTCGTCTCTTGTATCCTTGCCACGCAGGTAATGCGCGGCATTGCTCACTACGCTGACCGCGAGGCCCGCTTTGTGATGGGCCACCAGCACATTTTCCACCGTCATCGGGCAGCGCCCGCCCCACAACGGGCTCGCCGCCGCCTCCTCGGGCGGGTAGACATGGGTGTGCCATTCGATGATCATGTGTTGGCCTCCCGCGGCTGCCGCTTCCAAGCTTGAAGCCCTGGAACTCCTCCGGTCGTGGCCGCTTGTCCCGGCCAGCTCGATTATTCTTGCTCTGCGCCTTAAAGTTCGGGGTCGCCGGGACAAGCCCGGCGACGACGTCGATCGTTGGTGGAAGCGATCGAAATCCGTCTCAATATTGTCATTGCACGCATCCGGGAACAATATTGTTGGAGTGCTTGCCGGCGTGCGCTGAGCAGCAACAGGAATGAAGCATCAGGCGGCAATGACCCTTCATCGCGACACCGATTGAGAGCGCGGAGCTTGTCTTGCAGAGTTCCCTAACCAAAACACTATCGCTGTCGCCCTCGTCCGCCCGCGCCTCGACGTGGCTCACGGCTGGCGTGTGTCTGGCGGCCTACGTCGTTCTCGCACGGGCCAGCTTCATTCACGTTCACAAGGGCCTGCCGATCACACCGTGGGACCCGGGTCTCGGCGTGGTCTTTGCCCTGATGATGCTTGCCGGCCCCTGGGCCGGATTGGTCCTCTTCGCTGGCGTCGTCCTCGGCGAGGTTCTGGTCCTGCAGAACGAGGTCGAATGGCCGATCATCATCGGCATCGGTGCGATTACTTCACTGAGTTACGCAGCGGTCACGCTCTTTGCACGCAGGCATTTGCAGATTGATGTTGGGCTTGTTCACCTCCGTGACGTGCTGATGTTGCTTGCGGTGGGCCTCGCGGGCGCCGTGCTCGACACGGTTGTTCTGACGGTGTTTTTACTTGGGGTCGGGCAACTCGATGTCCGCGACGTTGTGCAGGTTTTTTCACCGCTGCTGATCGGCGACGCAATCGGTATTGCGGTGGTGACGCCGCTCCTGCTGCGGTTTGTCTTCCGGCAGCGGAGCGTCACCCTGCGCGAGCTGCTTTCAATGGCCCCGGAAGGCGCTCTGTATCTCGTCGTCATCGGCGCTGCCCTTTGGGCGATCATCGGCAGCGAAGGCCTGCCGGGATCGAGGCTTTTCTATCTGCTGTTCGTGCCGGTCGTGATTGCGGCGGTTCGGCATGGGCTCGACGGCGCCTGCTTCAGCCTTGCCGTTACTCAATTCGGGCTGATCGGACTTCTGCATCTCTCAGGATACGACGCGGCGCAATTCACCGAGTTCCAGGCGCTCATGCTGGTTCTCACGGTGACGGGATTGATTGTTGGCGTCGTCGTCAGCGAACGGGAAAACTCCGACCGCCTCGCGCGTAATGCACAGGCACGGCTGATGGAGCGGCAAGCCGGAGCGGCGCACGCCGCGCGACTCAACCTGGTGAGCGGCATGGCCTCGGCGCTTGCCCACGAGATCAATCAGCCGATGACGGCTGCCCGTGCGCTCGCGCGATCGGTGCAGCACATCCTGCGCACCCCCGGCGGCGATCCAGCCAGAGTCGACAACAACCTGACGGCCCTGCTCGCGCACATCGATCATGCCGGCGCTATTGTGCGCCGCATGCGCGATTTTATTCGTAGGGGCGGCCCGCATGTGAGCACGATCGACACGCGCGGTATGCTGGAGCAGGCCTTGACGTTGGCGTTTGCCGAGGCTTCTGCGAAACACATTCGCCTTGAGCTCGACGCACCGGATGATCTGCCTGCCGTTCATGGCGATCGCGTCCAACTGGAGCAGGTAGTGCTCAACCTCGTGCACAATGCGGTTGAGGCGATCGCCGGAGCGAATCAACCGGAAGGGCAGATTCGCGTCAGCGCGCGGCAGCACAGTGCACCGCCGGGTGTCGAGATCGGTGTATTGGACAACGGGCCCGGAATCGACGACCATCTGGCCGCTCGTTTGTTCGATCCGCTTGCGACATCAAAGCAAGACGGCCTGGGACTTGGCCTTTCCATTAGCGCCTCGATTATTGAAGCGCACGGGGGTCGCGTCTGGCTGCATTGCCGTGAGGCTGGGGCGACGGAATTCCGGTTCTCAGTGCCGCTCAATCAATCGGACTTGCGCTGACATGCCGTCCTCGACAGTTTTTGTCATCGACGATCATGCATCGGTTCGCCACGCGCTGGGCGAGATGCTCAGCGTGTTCGGATATAGCGTCAAGACCTACGAGTCGGCCGACAGCTTTCTTCAGGCGATCGATCAACAAAACTCCGGCTGTGTTGTCGCCGATGTGAAAATGCCAGGGACAGATGGCATCGGTCTCGTGCGCGAACTCGCTCATCGAAACATCGCGCTGCCGGTCGTGCTTATTTCCGGTCACGCAGACGTTCCGATGGCCGTTGCAGCAATCAAGTCGGGAGCCGAGGATTTCATCGAGAAGCCGGTGGATGACAGGCAACTCGTCGCGGCGATCAACCGGGCCCTGGCGCAGAGGTTTGAACAGCAAGACCTTCGCGAGGCGCAACGCACGCTGCGCGACAGGTTCGCACGCCTGACGCCCCGGCAGGTCGAAATCTTCGATCTCGTGGTCGAAGGATTCACGAGTCATGCCATTTCCGCCAAACTGAATATCAGCGTACGGACGGTCGAAGGGTATCGCGCTGAAATCATGGAAAAGATGCAAGCAGAAAGCGTCGCAGCCCTCGTGCGGCAGGCGATCCGCCTCGGACGCATAACCCCGTAGAATCACCACCCGATCGATACGGATATCTCTTTGCGCCGAAGCTCCTATCTTGGCGCAAGAGGACGCACACCCCGACGGAGTTTGCGCCGTCGTGATGTGACCGGGACTGCGCGCCGGCATGAGGCGCCCGCTGCCGGTCGATCGATGGGCGGTCGTGCGCTCCGCGATGGAGCATCTGATGGCCCTTTGGAACATAGAGCGCCGGCCTGCACCTCAATTCACGCTGCCTGTGCCGGCACGCTTCTTTGATCTGGCCGCTCCGGTGGCGATCGGGGCGGCTCCCGGTCTCCTGCTTGTCTGGCTGATTCCGCTTTCGCATGTGCTGCCCGTTGTCAGCATCGTATCGTTCACGATCGCCTGCACCGCCGCGCTCTTCGCGCATTACTCCGGAATCGATCGCCGTGCACCCGGCATAACACTTTGGGATATCGCCGCCGTATTCACGCTGATCTGGATAGGCGCCGGCTTGATGAGCGGTCCCCGGCACATCGTCCAGGTGTTCGGCCAACTGGCGATGACCCCATAGCCCGGTGGCGCGCGTTCTGCGGTGACCTGCGACGCAATCAGGTTGTCGGACAGCGCGCCAATGAACTCCTCTGCGAGCCGGTCGGGAGTCGGCGGCGAGCCTGCGTCAAGCTCACGTGGCCATGACTGCAAGTCAGCGCGGAGCATTGAACGCGCGGAGCAATGAGGAAAGCTGTCGTATGACGGACTTATTTGTACCCGAGGCCACTGCGGCGTTTTTCCAGGTTATCGTCATCGACTTGGCTCTGGCCGGCGACAATGCCATCGTCGTCGGCATGGCAGCGGCGGGATTGCCTCCGGAACAGCGGGCACGGGCAATCCTGTTTGGCATGATGGGTGCGACGGCGCTGCTCATCCTGTTCGCCGGGATAACCACGCAGCTGCTGAAACTTGTGGGTCTGCTGTTTGCCGGCGGAATCCTGCTCCTTTGGGTGTGCTGGAAAATGTGGCGGGAGCTTAGATCGTCCGTCAGGGAAGAGCAGGAAGCGGTCGAGGCATTGGCCGGGTACGATATCAATGCCGATGGGACGATTGCGGGATACGCCCCCCGCAAGACTTTGGGCCAGGCGGCCGGGCAGATCATCATCGCCGACCTGTCGATGTCGCTTGACAATGTTCTCGCCGTCGCGGGCGCGGCTCGAGAGCACCCTATCGTTCTGGTTTTCGGCCTCAGCCTGTCGGTTGCCTTGATGGGCGTGGCCGCAAGCTTCATCGCCCGCCTGCTGCAGAAATACCGCTGGATGGGTTATGTTGGCTTGGGCGTCATTCTTTACGTTGCGCTTGGGATGGTCCATCGGGGAGCGCTCGAATTGCGCCCGATTGTCAATACAGTAGGTCTTCAATAGGCGAAGTTATAAGTCCGCTGCCGTTCGTACGACTATTCGCCTGCTACAGCCAATCTGAAGTGATCGGATAGTCGCAAACGCGATAACAATGAATTCGTTCCGATAGACGGATGACGTAGGGGCGACCCTTGTGGTCGCCGTGTTGCCGGATGTGTAGGGCGACCGTAGGGGCGACCACAAGGGTCGCCCCTACAGCGGGCGAGGTGTTACGATAGCGCTTGTGCGCCCGCTCTAATGTTTATGAATTGATCGATGCTCAAATCCCATCAGATTGGCTGAAGCGATCGACTAGGGGGCAACGCATTCAAGCACGACGGCGCGCGACGCGCTGCGGGGACCGCGACGTGCGCCCGAGCGCGCGGCTTAGCCGATAAAGTCCTAACACTGGTCGCTCCGGGAGCTTGACCACCAATTCCAACTCGCCGCCGATCGCCTCCACATAGCCACGCAATGTGGATAAGTACATGTCGGCCTGTTGCTCTATTTTCGACACCGACGGCTGCTTGATGTTCAGCGCGGCTGCCACGTCGATCTGAGCCTTGCCGGCAATCTGGCGCAACTGGCGCAGACTGCCGACCTCTTGCTTGAGTTCCTGGCAGCGCCTGGCAACCCGCTGCTGCCGTTGCGGCAATGCGGACGTGATCCGGCTGGGCCAGCCCTTGCCTTTCCTTGTTTGTGCCACGCGATACACAGCCTCCAAACTACAGGTCAAATTCGCATCGGGGATGGGGAGATTCATTGCTTCGGCAGGGCGAATCACGCGGGGAATTGACTTTTATAGGAAGAGTCCTATCATATATCCTACTATATAGAGGTTGTGTCCTATGAACAAGCGTATTCTTGCCAGGCTCCTGTATTTGGCACGTTGCGGGGCACCGGCGAATCTGAACGGGCCGCCCGCCACGCTCGAAGGACCAGGGGGGCAGAGAGACGAAGTTCGTATCGTGGTGAACAAATGTTTCAGTGACCGCGAACTAGCGGCAATCTCCCGCGCCAGGCGGCGATCTCCCGCGTCCAGGCGGCGATCTCCCGCGTCCGATGGGGCGCCAGAACCCGGCTGAAACTGCCGAAATCGCCGGAAATTTCAAAAATCCCTGTTACGTTCCCTGTTCTCAGGGAATTGGAGGAATCGGCCGACGCCGCTTGCAGCCGAGGCCTTTGCCAGCGCCTTCCCGGTAAACCCGTCCTTGCCCTGCATGAAGCGACGCACAAAGCCGCTTGCGAACCACACCAGGGCGGTGAGGACGAGCACTGCCATCAGGCCGCGCATCAGGCTTGCGAAGAAAGCGGCGTCGAGGGTCGGAAAGGGGAACTTGGCAAGCACCGCTGCGCGGTCGAGCATCCAGTGCCATCCCGTATGGGCGACGAGCGCGGACAGGATGACCACGCCGATGCGTTCCGCCACCACATAACGGAACAGCAGGTTAAGCGCCGGCACCAGCACAAACAGCACGGCCAGCTGACCGATTTCTACCCCGACATTGAAGCCGAGCAGCGAAGTGACGAGATGGTCGCCCGCGAACTGCAGCTGCTCGCGCAGCGCGAACGAAAATCCGAAGCCGTGGATCAGGCCGAACGCGAAGGCATAGATCCAGCGCCAGCCCGCATTGCTGCCGACGATGTTTTCCAGCGCCATGAACACAATGGTGGCGGCGATCAGGGTTTCGATCAGCGGCGGGAACCACAGCCAATCGGGCGCGAAGCCGAAAGCTGAGGCGAGTAGCGTGATCGAATGTGCGACCGTGAACGACGTGACAATAATGACGAGCGGACGCAGCCGCCGGAACGGAATAACCAGACAGGCGAGGAACAACAGGTGGTCGGTGCCGTCGAGAATGTGCCAGAAGCCCTCAACCACGAAACGCAGCACCGCCTGATGCCAACGCGGATCCAAATAGACAAGACCAGGCGAGCCGTGAAACTCGAATGGGCGTATCGTGCCATCCGGTGGCATGAAGCGCAGCGCGGTGTTGACGCTGCCGCCGAGCCGGTCCACGCGCAGATCGACGGCGAATTCCGAGCGGTCGGACTGGATCGGATATTCGAGCAGCACGTCGAGCAGCTGCTGGCTCCAGTACAGATCGAGATCGTTGGAAAGCGGCGGCCCGAGCACATGGGCGTGTGCCTCCTCGAAGGAGGCAAAGGATTTGTCCGACGGCAATGATACCAGCGCGGCAACGACGCGGGGCTTCTCCAGCTGGGCGCCGTTCTCGTAAACGTCGACATTGTCGGTGAGCCACACCTTGATGCCACCACGGATCGGCTCTTCGGCGCGCGCAAGGTCGAGAAACGACCCGCGCACCGGGAAATCGGTGTCGATCAGGGAGGCGAGGGGGAGGCGGACGAGCAGCTCGAGGCGATTCCCGACGGGCTTGAAGAAGGCATTGATCTTGACCTCGGCCGGAATGTCGTGGGCGGCGGAAGGCGATGCGGCCGCCCAGATGAACGCGCACGACAGCGCGCATTCGAGGGCGGCGATCAGGACCGCAACGAGGCGACGCGCAACACCGCAACGCGCAACACCGTAAAGCCAACCCACTTCGTACTCCCCGGTGGGGGCCGCATTATCTCGTAGCCCGGATGGAGCGACCTCGTCGCGGTCCCGCAATCCGGGAGCGGCGTTTCGTTTCACGGCAAGGTCATCCCCGGATTTCGCTGCGCTCCATCCGGGCTACAGGCCACCCCTGAAAGCAAAGCTCAGTTCTTATAGAAGCAGAAGGTGTCGACATCCACCTCCCAGTCACGATTGGGCCACGGTACGCCGTTTCGCGCAAACTGAGCGTAGGTTTCGGCGCGGATTTCCCACTCGTTACTCACGCATATCTCGGCCCCAGCGGGCACCTCCGCCTGCAAGGGTGTGCCGTAAGGCGATACCCCGGTATGCCGCCCTCCGTTCGGAAACGACACGCATTCGGTCCACTTTGGCCGCAGGCAGCTTTGAGCGGACGCATGGGAGGCGACGACCGTTGCAGCTGACGTTATCGCCACCACCACTAAGCTGCGCATGCTGCGCTCCTAGTCACGCCCGCAGCACCAGGGTCCTCAACGAAATACCCCGGCGAATGTGGCCGGGGGCTAGGGCAGCATTGGGCCGTGCGCTTCACCTCTCCCCGCAAACGGGGAGAGGGAGAAGAATCGACCGCGCCTTATACGACCGCGTTGCCGTCGAGGATGAGCCGCTGGGGGAAACGCTTCTACAAGCGCCTCAGCTGCTACGCTTCGGCCACACCACGCCCTGGTCACCGGCCCGTACTTTGCCGATTCCCTTGAAGTTGAACTTCTGCACGCGTTTGCCCTCGTAGGTCTCAGTCGTGTAGATGTTGCCCTTGGAATCGACCGCAATGCTGTGCACGCCGAAGAACTCGCTGGGCTGGCGTCCGCCGCGGCCGAACGAGGTCAGCTCGGTCATGGTGTCGCGCTGGACGATGCGTACGCGCTCGTTTTGGCCGTCTGTGATGTACATGAAGCGCTGTTCGGGATCCTTGGAGAAGGCGATCTCCCAGGTCGAGCCCGACGCCAATGTGTTTTTGGCGAAGAACTGCTCCTTCACGAACTTGCCGTCGGTGTGGAACACCTGCACCCGATCATGCTGCCGATCGCAGACATAGAGCAGGCCGTCATTCGCCAGCGCAACGCAGTGCACTGGGCTGCGGTATTGCTGCAAGGCCGTGGCGTTCGGATCATAAGGACCCTGCGGACTGTCGTCCGGCTTGTTGCCGTAGGCGCCCCACCACCGCTTGATCTTGCCGGTGTCGGCATCCACCACGGCGACGCGCCGGTTACGATAGCCGTCGGCTACGAAGGCTTCATTGGTCTTCGGGTCGACATAGATCTGGGCGACGCGGCCAAAATTTTCCGGATCGTTGCTGCCGGCGTTCTTGCCTTGATGGCCGGATTGCAACAGGAACTTGCCATCCTTGGTGAACTTGAGGATTTGGGCGTCCTTGGCGCCATTGCCGCCGAGCCAGACGTTGCCTTTGTAGTCGACATGGATGCCATGCATCGACTCCGGCCACTCATAGCCCTGGCCGGGACCGCCCCACGAATGTATCACGTCCCCAGCGGGGTTGAACGCGATAACCGGCGGTGCCCCACGGCAGCAGATCGCAACCGGCGGATTGAGCTCCGCGCCTTTTTCATTGTTGTTCAAGGTCGCGCTGCCGCGATGTGTGATCCAGACGTTGTCCTGGTCGTCGAGCGAAACCCCGATGGTCATGCCGAGCAGCGCTTCGTTGGGCAGCGGCTTTGGCCACAGCGGGTCGACTTCAAAGATGGGAGCCTCCACCATCGTTTCTTGGGCGGTCGCCGCGTTCTGCAACATGGACAGGCCGGCGCCCAAACCGATGACACCCGCCGCCAGCGCGGCGCCGCACAGAAACTTCCGCTGTCGTAAGAGCTTGATCATAGCTACCTCCCTGTGGTTTTTCGTCGACTATCGTACTCGAAATTGATCCACTTTTAGCCGGTCACCCGCGGGCGTGACGCGCGGGTTCATCTCCCCCCTCCCTACCCTCCCCCGCAAGCGGGGGAGGGTAGGGAGGGGGTGGATTGCCGGGACAAGCCCGGCAATGACGTTTGGCGACTGTCGGCGAGACGCACTCCAATCATGGCATCCTTTCTGCGCCGCTCATCACCAATCGCGACGGACGAATTCCAGGCCGAGCTCCTTCTTGGCCCATAGCACCATCGGTGTGCTGTTGAGGAACGAGATGACAGCCGGCGCAACCATGGCTGGATCGCCGTTGCCAAGCGATGCGAGGGCCGCCACCACATCGCACTCATCATTGAATGCGACCGACAGCAGGTGCTCGTTCGGTTTGTCATCCGACACCTGATAAACCCGGCTGAGGCCTCTCATCCAGCCGACTTTGACGGGACTGGCAGGGCCCAGAGGCCGCACCTTCGGGCTGATCAGGTCGGTATCGGCGACGCGCTCCAATTCGGATGCGTCCGACACGCCGGTAGAGCAATTACAGAATCCAATTTTCGGTCGGATGAAAACGTCGATCCTCAGGCCACAGTCCGCCGGCATGCATACAAAGGCTTTCCCGAAGCCCCACTGGTCCTGCAGGAACGGCCATTTGGCTTCACTCCAGACCGGCTCCATCGCGTTCGGATTTGCCGGTGCCCGGACGCCCAACAGCGCTGCCGATCCCGCAATTCCGGCGACCAAGACGATTGCGGCGATGCCGATCACAAGCGGCGCCCTTTTCATCGATCGCCTCCGCTGGCAACGTGTCCGCAACTGTCGTTTGCGGCCTGCGGTTACGTGGTGACATTAGCATTTGCCGATCTTCGGCAAAAGCCGTGATTTCCAGTGTCGCACCGATGTGCTGGCGACCGCTTTAGAGCGCATTGCCACGTGATCCAAGCCGGGGTCCCGGTCGTGTTGAAGCACCTCGCCCAGTCGTGGCCGGCTTGTTCCGGCCACCCCGACTATCCGGCTCTATGTCTTAGAGTTTGGGGTCGCCGGACAAGCCCGGTGCCGACACCGGTATACGCTTCGAACCGCAATGCGGCCATCGGCTGGAGGACTCGAAACAGCCATTTCAAGTTCGATCGTTTACGCTATAATACTGCCAACAAGGAATAGAATTTGCGCATCGGGATAGGGAGGCATCATGCACAATTTGCTGCGTAGCCGTAAGTTCGTCTGTGGCACCGCGCTCGCCGTCGGCATTCTCGGCCTCGGTATCGGCCAAGCCGTGTTGCAGAAGCAGGCCGAGGCGCAGGGCTCCACCATTCAGGCGCCGATCTTCGAGGTCGATCCGCTGTGGCCGAAGCCGTTGCCCAACAACTGGCTGCTCGGCTGGACCATCGGCATCTGGGTCGACGAACTCGATCACGTGTGGGTCATCCATCGCGGTGCCGGCGGACTGCACAATAACGAGCGCGGCGCCGAGCTCAATCCGCCAATCGCCGAATGCTGCCGTACCGCGCCGCCCATCCTGGTTTACGATTCGGAGGGCGCGCTGCTGCGCACGTGGGGCGGTCCGGGCGCCGGCTACGAGTGGCCGCAGTCGAACCACGGCATTCATGTGGACTACAAAGGCAACGTGTGGATCGGCGGCAACGGCGAGAAAGATGCGCACGTCCTCAAGTTCACCAATGACGGCAAGTTCCTGATGCAGGTCGGCCATCTCGGCGGCAACAAGGGCAGCAACGATCAAGAGAACTTCGGCCGCGTCGCCAAGATCTGGGTCGATCCGAAAACCAACGAAGCCTATATCGCGGACGGCTATCTCAACAAGCGCGTCGCGGTGATCGACGCCGACACCGGCAAGATGAAGCGCTATTGGGGCGCCTACGGCAACAAGCCCGACGACGCCAATCTTGGGCCGTATGACCCCTCGGCGCCGCCCGCGCAGCAGTTCCGCAACCCCGTTCACTGCATCGAGAAGTCGGTCGACGACCTGGTATATGTCTGCGACCGGCAGAACGATCGCCTGCAGGTGTTCCGGCCCGACGGCACCTTCGTGAAAGAGCACATGTACGCCAAGAACACCAAAGGCGCCGGTGCGGTGTGGGACATCGTGTTCTCGAAGGACCCGCAGCAGCGATTCATCATGCTGGCTGATGGCCAGAACGAGCGCGTGCGCGTGATCGTGCGCGACACCCTTGAGGAAATCACCTCGTTCGGTGACGGCGGGCGCCAGCCGGGCCAGTTCTATGGCGTGCACAGCATTGCGTCGGATTCAAAGGGAAACCTCTACACGACGGAGACCTACGAGGGTAAGCGCGTGCAGAAGTTCAACTACAAGGGCATCGGCTCCGTGCCGCTCGGCTATCAGGGGGTGCCGTGGCCCAAGAAGACGACATAGTCATCGCCGCTACTTTGCTTCGACAAAAGCCCCGGCATTGCGCCGCGGCTTTTTGCGTCTCCCCCGGACCGCGGGCATCCCGCCCGCTCTTTCTCGAAGGCGCGCGTGACGCGCGAGGTCCGGTCGCCTACTTCTTGAAAAAGCAGAAATCGTCGACGTTCGCGGCCCACTCGGCATTCGGCCACGGGACGCCGTTGCGACCAAAGCGTGCGAATGTGTAACCGCCGATCTCCTCCTCGTTGACCACGCAGATATCGGGACCCGGGGTAACCTCCGCCTGGATTTTTTCTTTCTGAATCGACATGCCGGTATGCGATCCGCCGTTCGGAAACGACACGCACTTGCCCCACGCGGGCCGGATACATTCCTGCCCGAACACGCTTGAGCTGACGACCATTGCCGTCAAGACGATCAAACCTCGCATTCATTCTCTCCAGGTCAGTGTTGTCCGACAATCAGGAAATAACATGGTTGGGCTCACTGCAAGAACTCAGAGCGGATTCCCATTGCTTTGAATCACCTAGGTCGTCGCGGGGCTCGTGCCGGCGACGACCTAGCTAAGCTAGGTCAAGGCACAGATCGAAGAATAATCAGGGTGGCCAGGGCAAGCCCGGCCACAACCTCGTCGATCGCTTCAGCCAATCTGATGGGATTGGAGCATCGATCAAGTCCTAACGTTGGAAGGGCCGCACAAGCGGTGTCGTTAACACATCGCCCCCTGTGGGGGCGACCCTTGTGGTCGCCCCGTTGCCGGATGCGGCGAATGGGGCGACCACAAGGGTCGCCCCATTGGCGCTAACTTAGGCTGTGCTGTGCCCCTGCGACTCCCTCCCCCTTGTGGGGAGGGGCGGGGAGGGGGGGCGTGCCTCGGGGCACAGCCTAGCTCCATTCCTCGACCCCACCCCCCGACCCCTCCCCACAAGGGGAGGGGAGGAGTCCGCGGCGCCGTTGCAGCGTAAGTTAGCGCCTATGAGGGTCGCCCCTACATCATCCTTGTGTCGGCACGAGTCCATTGTCGTCGCTTTTAAGACGTCCGATCACTTCAGATTGGCTGAAGTGGGCGACTAGCAAGATGCTTGCGGCCGCGAAAAACATATGGCTACTCTCGTTGCGAGAACCCCACATCCGGCACCTTTCCAAAAATCAGGTGATTCTCATGACTTTGCCCGGTACTGTTGCGCGCGCACCGCAAGGAATCATCGGATTTGATTCCGATACTAAAATCAATTCGGCCCAGGCGAGGCAATATTTCGCCAGGGGATTTCGGTTCTGCGTGCGCTACGTCAGCCGGGACGATGCAAGTCGCAAGAATAACGAAAAAAGGGGAACGCCGGACTTGTCCATCGACGAAGCGCGGACCATTCTCGATGCCGGGATGGCCATCATGGCCGTCCAGCACGTAGCCAATCCCGGTTGGCATCCGACCGCCCAGCTCGGACATACATACGGCGAGAATGCCTCCACATATGCGGCCGATGCCGGGCTTCCGAGCGGCATCAATCTTTGGCTTGATCTTGAGGGAATTGCCAAAGGGACGTCTCACCAGGACATTATCGCTTATTGCAACGCATGGTTCGACGCAGCGACGACGTCGGGTTACGTGCCGGGCGTCTACGTCGGTTTCGACGTTTTCTTGTCGTCCGATGAACTGTTTTTTGATCTGAAGATGAAGCATTATTGGCGGGCTGACGGCAACATTCCTGACGTTTCCCACCGAGGCTATCAATTGTTTCAGCATATTCAAAATCCCAATACGCCGAACGAGTTCGATCGCGACGTCACGAAGAATGATGCGTTCGGCGGCGCAGTCATATGGCTGGTGGAAAATTCGGCGTTGGTTGCCTGACGCAGTGCACTGCGCGATCCATAGACCCGGTTAGGTCATTCCGGGGCGCCACCGATAGGTGGCGAGCCCGGAATCCATATTCCTCGGTCAGTGGTTATGGATTCCAGGCTCGCCGCTGCGCGGCGCCCCGGAATGACCCGTCAACGAGATCGAGTTATTCGACGCCCTTCGCCAGGAAGGCAGCCTTGGCGGCTCGAGTGGCGAGAAATCTCACAAATGCCGCTGCGCCGTCACCGTTGGCGGGCGCCGCCGATGGCGCTGCCGCATAGCTCGTATAGTTCTGCGTGTCGCCCGGCAGCGGCCCGACGAATTGGGCTCCCTTATCGCGATAGAGCGCAATCTCC
>Ga0066395_10000049_pt1 | contig 39539 bp, 37 predicted proteins | sample PanSoiPlot1MoBio_FD_61218 | JGI IMG/M metagenome (GOLD analysis project Ga0066395, IMG submission 61218) | Tropical forest soil microbial communities from Panama analyzed to predict greenhouse gas emissions - Panama Soil Plot 1 MoBio | ecosystem: Environmental > Terrestrial > Soil > Tropical... | reverse complement strand
GCGAGCGCGTAGGCGACCTCGTGCTCGAAGCTGTGGCCCGCCAGCGTGGCGTGGTTCGCCTCGATGTTCACCCGGAAGTCTTCCGGCTGAAGCTTGTACTTCTGGAAGAAGGCGTGCACGGTCGCCGTGTCGTAGTCGTACTGGTGCTTCGTGGGCTCGCGCGGCTTCGGCTCGATCAGAAGCGGGCCCTTGAAGCCGATCTTGTGCTTGTGCTCGACGACCATGTTCATGAACCGCCCCAGCTGATCCAGCTCGCGCTTCATGTCGGTGTTGAGCAGCGTCTCGTAGCCTTCCCGGCCGCCCCACAGCACGTAGTTGGCGCCGCCCAGACGCTGGGTGATCTCCAGCGCCTTCTTCACCTGGGCGGCGGCGTAGGTGAACACCTCCGGATCCGGGTTCGTCGCGGCGCCGCCCATGTAACGCGGGTGCGAGAACAGGTTCGCCGTCCCCCAGAGCAGCTTGGTGCCCGACTTCTTCATCTCCCCTTCGAGCACGTCGGTCAGCTTGTCGAGGATGTCGTTGGTCTCGGCCAGCGACTTCCCCTCGGGCGCGACGTCGCGATCGTGGAAGCAGAAGAACGGGACGCCCAGCTTGCCGAACAGCTCGAACGCCGCGGCGGCCTTCTCCTTGGCCAGCTCGACCGCGTCGGCGCCCTCGCGGTGCCAGGGGCGGCCAAACGTGCCGGCGCCGAACACATCGAAGCCGTTCCAGACGAAGGTGTGCCAGTAGCAGACGGCCATGCGCAGGTGATCCTCCATGCGCTTGCCGCGGACCTTCTTGTCCTTGTCGTAGTACCGAAACGCCAGGGCGTTTGCCGGCGCGTCGGGCTGGTAACGGATGGGCTCGATTCCGGGGAAGGCGGGCTTGGACATGCTTCGTTCCTATCGTGTTGGAGGCGTTTGGGCCAGAAGGTCTTTCAGTCTTTCCTGAAGCTGCGTTTTAAGGCCCTCGTAGGTCACTTTTGATCGTGGATCGGGAGCGACGCGTCGGTCGAGGGCAGGGGCGGCGAACCGCGCGTAAAGCTCGCTCCAGGGGCGCCCCTCGACGGCCTGGGCGGCCCGGAGGGCGCCGCCCAGCGCCGACGAATTCGATACGCGCAGCGGCACGATCTCGGCCTGGAAGACGTCCGCCAGCACCCTCAGGATGCCGGCGTTCTTCGACGCGCCGCCCGTGACCAGGATGCGCGACGGAGGCTGGCCGATGAAGGCCGAGTGGATCCGCATCGACAGCGCCTGCTCCTCGACGACGGCGCGGGCGGCGGCGGCGGCGTTCTTGCCGGCCACGAAGTCGGGGGTGCCGAACCACCGTTCGGCGGGCGCGGGCAGGCGAGGGGTGATCTCGGGGACGAAGTACGGGAGCAGCATGTCGCCCCCGTTGCCCGGTGGCGTCTGCTCCAGGATGGCGCGGGCGAAATCGTCCCAGCCGAGCTTGAACCGGCGGGCGATCTCCTCGCGCGCGAGCGACCCGTTCGAGAAGCAGCAGAGCGCCATGAAGCCGCCGGCCGGGTTGCCGAACACGTTGCCGTAGCCCTTCGGATCGGTGCGAGGCGCCGGCATGGCCGCGAACATCGTGTCGCTGGTGCCGAGGCTGACGACCGCGGTGCCGGGCTCCGTCGCGCCCATGCCGACCAGGCTGGACGGATTGTCGCCGGTGAAGGCGATGACCGGCGTGTTCGGCGCGAACCCGTAGCGCTTGACGAAGTAATCCGCGACGGTGCCGGCGTAGGTGGCGCTGGGGACGGCCGGCTTGAGCCGGCGCGCCAGGCCGGGCGCGGTGGCGTCGAGTAGCATCGGGCTCCAGGCGCCGCGCGCGAGGTCGAGCAGGTTCATGCCCGCGCCGTCGCCGAAATCGATGGGGACGCTGGTTCCGGTCAGCAGCGAGGCGACGAACGAGCTGACGAGGTGGATCTCCTCGGTCCGCTCGTAGGCGGGGGGTTCGTGCTTCGAAAACTTGCGGATCTGCGGACCGGTGAAGCGCTCGATCGCGATCGAGCCGCTGATCGACACCATCTTGTCCGCGCCGCCGGCCGCCGCGGTGATCTCGGCGCACTCGGCGCCGGTCGAGGCGTCCATCCAGATCGGCGCGGTCTGGCGCGACAGGAGGGGCCGCACCTGATCGACGAGCGCGGTGCTCGCCTCCCATTGCCCGGCCTCGTCGATCGAACGCGCCAGGTAGACCGACCCGTGCTGCTGGCCCGCCCCGCTGACGCCGCGGACGGCGCCGAGATCGACGCCGGCCTCGCGCAGCTCGCCGAGCAGCAGGTCCAGCGCCGCGACCCACATCAACGGATCGCTGTGCTTGATGCGCGGGTCGGCGTTCACGAGGAAGCCGTTCGGCGACGCGTACTCCGGCAGCCGCGCGCCGAACTGCACGCTCCGGTCGATCACCTCGCCGGTCTCGGTGTCGACGATCAGCGCGGTCAGGCTCTGCGTGCTCGAATCCAGCCCCAGGAATCGCATCGGATCCGCGAGCGTAGTATGGCCGGCGGCGGCTGGCTACCGTTTGCGACGGCGAACACCTTCGTTGATCAGTTCGATGTCCAGCAGGTCTTTGGGCCGTCGTAATCGGCCAGGGCAGCACTCACGCGGCGGGCGTTCGTCGCGGTCGGCTCGACGAGGATGTCAAGGTCGCCGGTGGCGCGGGGACGACCGTGAACGGCAAGCGCGTGCGCTCCGACGACGAGAAATCGAACGCGGTTCGAGCACAACGAGTCGAAAAGTTCTTTCCATTCGCGGGGAATTTTCACCGTAGATGCCCCATGTCATCTCCCTGAGCGTCTCGACCGCAGAAACGCGTTCCTCGATGGGGCGCGAGCGCCAGTAGTGCAACTCGTCCCGAGCCGCCGCTTCGGGTGTGGTCCAGCGAAACGAACCCTTCATCAGCCGCCATTGTCGCACGCCCGGCAGCGACCGCCACCAAACGTCGTGGCGCGATAGTCTCGGCGTATTATCGCGGCGCCGATGCCGTTTCCGTCAGGAGGGTCGCTTCCGTCCGTCGCGGTGCTGGGGATCTTGGCCTGGGTGCGCAGCGTCCCCGGGCCGCTACCCGCGCCCGTGCCGCCGGCGGCCACCGCCCCCACGCCCGCGCGCGCCAACGCAAGGCCGGCCGACCCGGCGGACGCGATCGCGCTGGCGGCGGCGGACGCGTACATCCAGAACGGGCGGCGCGGATTGGCGCGGGTCCGGATCGGCTGGGTTCCGCCCGGGACGCCGGTTCGCGTCCGCTTGAAACGCCACGCTTTTCATTTCGGGATCAACATCCCGGGGACGTTCAACAACTTCTTGATCGAGGGCGCGCCCCCGCAGTCGGACGCGGGCCGGTTCCAGCACTTCGTGCTCGAGCACTTCAACACGGTGGTGCCGTCGAACGCCGGCAAGTGGCTGTACAACGAGGGCGCGCGCACGTTCGTCACGATGGATTACGTCGACCTGATCCTGCGCTGGGCGGCGCGCCACCGGATGTACGCGCGGATGCACACGATGCTGTGGGACACGGAGCAGCAGCCGGTCTGGGTCAGCGATCTGCTGGAAGCGGCGAAGAAGGGTGACCCGGCCGCCAAGGCGGATCTCCTGCGCGCGATCGATCGGCGCATCGACTACTACGTGCGCGATCGCGCGGGCGGTTACCAGGAGCTCGACGTGGTGAACGAAAGCGTCCACCGTTCCGGCTATCTCGAGGCGCTGGGCGCGGCCGGCATCGCCGACGTCTTCAACCGGGTCGCCCACACGGCGCGCGACGCGGGCGTTCCGCTCCGGCTGTTCCTGAACGAGTACGACGTGCTTCAACAGTCGCGCGATCCGCGCCGGGGCCCGGCAGCGCCGCTGGATCCGTCGGCCGGCTGGTACCGCGGACACGTCGAGGCGATCCGCGCGGCGGGCGGCGAGGTGAGCGGGATCGGCGTCCAGTACTACGCCGACGCCGGCGTCGGCATCCCGACGCCGCACAGCGCGGCGCGCATCCGGAAGGTGCTGACCAACCTGACGGCCACCGGCCTGCCCGTCGAGCTGACCGAGTTCGGCGTCAAGAAGGGCGCCTCGCGGGAGGAGGCGGCGCGGATTCTCGACGAGACGATGCGGCTGGTGTTCGGCACACCCGGGACGATCGGGTTCGTCATGTTCGGGTTCTGGGCGGGCGCCATCTGGGACACCGCGCCCGAGGCGGTGCTGATGGACAAGGACTGGAACCTGACCGAGGCGGGGGGCCGCTACGAGAAGCTGATGGTCCAGTGGTGGACGGACGAGACAATCCCGGTCGCCGCCAACGGCACGATCGAATTCATGGGTTTCTACGGCGACTACGTCGTCGAGGTCGCCGGCAAGACGCTGACGTTCGAGCTGGTCAAGGGCAAGACGGCGTACGAGCTGCGCTGACTCACGCGGCGATCGTCAGCCGGACGGGGGGCGGCTTGCCGCCGGCGTCGGAGAGGCCGATCGTCACCGCGCCGGCGCGCGCCTCGGGCGGGATGCGGATCTGGACGGAGACCGTCGTCGTGATCGTGCCCGCGTACTCGCAGCGACGGCACCAGACGCCGCCCCGGCGCGCGATGCCGCCGCAGGTCGGGCAGGGGACGTCGAGCGCCATCGCGACGACGGCGGTGCCGCCCGACGCGGCCTCGGCGGCCGTCAGACGCAGCTCCAGGGTTCCGTCGCGATCCAGGGCGGCGACGCCGGCGGCGATCAGCGTGTCGAGCGGGCCGGAGAGGCGCGACAGCCGGTCGACGATCGCCCGCCGCCACGACGCCGACCAGCCGTTCCGGCCGACGCTCCAGCCGCGCCCGTCGTCGCGGGTGTCGTCGCGTTCGAATCGATGGGCGTCGTACGCGGTGCGGGCGGTGGGGTCCGACAGCATGCGGTACGCCTCCGCGATCTGCGCGAAGCGGGGCGCGCTCTGCGGGCCGGCGCGATCGGGATGATGCTCGAGCGCGAGGCGCCGGTAGGCGCGGCGCAGCTCCGCGGTCGTCGCGGCCGGCGACACACCCAGCACCTCGTAGAGGTCGGTGGTCGGCACGCGCATGACCTCGAGTTTACAAGAGGGGACGCACGAAGGCGTCGTCGAAGCCGAGCCGGGCGAGCGCGGCCAGGTCCGCGCGGGCCAAGCGCGGCGATTCGTAGTTGCCGACGATCACGCGGTGGATCGCGACACCCGCGACCTGGCCATCCTCGAAGCGGGACTCGGGCGGCGCGCTGCAGGGACCGCAGTTCGCGTCGAAGACGTACTCTCCTTCGTGCACGTATTGGCGGTCGATGGCGCGCGCGAAGTCGCGGGCGCGCTGCTGGGAGCGCGTCGCCAGCAACTGGATCGTGTAGAGCCGCGGCGTCGCGGCCGCCCGCGGCCGGAGCTTGCGCCCCGTCGCTTCTCCAACCGCCCGCATAACGCCGGCGGCGAATCGGGTGTCGAGCGCGACCTGGTCGCCCAACCCGGACGCATCCAGCGGCGTGCGCGACCGCGGCCGCGCGCAGCGGCGATCGCCGGCACGGCATCGGAGCAACGTCATCACGACCGGCGGATCCGCTTCGAAGGTCTCCTCGATCTCGACGCCCACGCCCTCGGGAAGGGACGCGCGGAGCCCCGCCGCCCAGGTCGCGAACGCGCGGGCCTCGTCGACCGACCATCCGCCCTCGCCCGCGCCGTCCGCATAGCCGAAGCGCCAGACGTGCACAGCGACGGGACCGAGCCGGCCCGACCAGCCATGCGAATCGGCGCGCGCGGCGCCGGGCGCGACCGCCGCGGCCAGCAAGGTCAGCGCCAGGCAGATCGATTGTCGACGCATGTTGACGAACGCGTTACCTGTTCTTGACCGTCGGTCAATGCACGCTGGGGTCACGATTAACATCATTCGATCGACTCGGACGCGCGATCGAAACCGCGGTCGCGTCAGATTGTCGGCATGCGATCACGAGCCGAGCTGGCCCCGACAGTCACCGAAGAGATCAGCGCCCCGGTCGTTGCGGCTGCGCACGCAGGCCGGCGTCACTGGATCGACGGCTGGAACCCAGAGGACGAAGCCTTCTGGAATACGCAGGGCCGGAGGATCGCCCGCCGCAACCTGTTCTGGTCGATCCTGGCCGAGAACCTCGGCTTTTCGGTCTGGCTGATCTGGAGCGTGGTGGCGACCCGCCTGCCGAAGGTCGGGTTCGCCTACAGCACCGAGCAGCTGTTCTCGCTGGTCGCGCTGCCGGGCCTGATCGGGGCGCTGATGCGCTTCCCGTACACGTTCGCGGTGCCGCGCTTCGGCGGGCGGAACTGGACGATCGTGAGCGCGCTCATGCTGTTCGTGCCCACGACGGCGCTCGCCCTCCTGGTCACGCACCCGTCGACGCCTTACTGGTTGATGGCGCTGGCGGCCGCGACGGCCGGCCTGGGGGGCGGGAACTTCGCCTCCAGCATGGCGAACATTTCGTTCTTCTATCCCGATCGGGAGAAGGGGTTCGCGCTCGGGCTGAACGCCGCCGGCGGCAACATCGGCGTCAGCACGGTGCAGCTCTTGATCCCGATTGTCCTCGGCGTGCCGCTCTTCAACCTGTATCTCGGCAAGCCGCAGGGGGCGGCGCACATCTACCTGCAGAACGCCGGGCTGTTCTGGATGCCGTTCATCGCGCTGGCGGTCTTCGGCGCCGCGCGGTTCATGAACAACCTTTCGTCGGCGCGTTCGAACTTCCGTGACCAGGTGGTCGTGGCCCGGCGCAAGCACACCTGGGTGATGTCGTGGCTGTACATCGGAACCTTCGGGTCGTTCATCGGCTACTCGGCGGCGTTTCCGCTGCTGCTCAAGACGCAGTTCCCGCAGGTGACGATGAACCTCGCGTTCCTGGGCGCGCTGATCGGCTCGGTGGCGCGCCCGCTGGGCGGCAAGCTGGCCGATCGCGTCGGGGGCGCGCGCCTCACCCTCTGCAACTTCATCGTCATGGGCGCGGCGACGCTGGGGGTGATCCATTTCCTGCACGCGCATTCGTTCGCCGGATTCCTGACGATGTTCCTGTTGCTGTTCGTGACGACGGGCGTCGGCAACGGCTCGACCTTCCGGATGATCCCGGTCATCTTCCGGCGCGAGAACCTGCGCGCCGTCGCGGGGGCGGGCGCCGAAGCGGAGCGGCGCGCGCTCGAGTCGGCGCGGCGCGAGAGCGCGGCGGTGCTCGGCTTTGCCTCCGCGATCGGCGCGTGCGGCGGCTACCTGATTCCCCGGTCGTTCGGGGCGTCCATTCACGCGACCGGCGGCGTCGGCGCCGCCCTCACGGGCTTCCTCGCCTTCTACGTCACCTGCATCGGGTTGACGTGGTGGTTCTACGTGAAGCGCAGCGTGACCGTGGTCGAGAGCGCGAACGGACCGAGCCTCGCCGAGGCCCGCGTCTGACGCCGATCGGAGGTCATCGAGATTTTGCCGAGTCCAGGGCGACGGCGAGGCGCAGCAGATGGGGCTGCCGCCCCCGTCGCCCTGGCTGACGCGTCGTCGGACGCGGCTCAAGGTCGCGCGAACAAGACTTCGTCGAGCTCCCGGAGGAACCGCTGCGCGTATTCGCCCTCCACGCGAACCTCGCCAGCCAGTTTCCAGTGCGGACCGATCCGCTCGCCGAACGCAAATCCCCGCTCGTAGCCGAACGCGAATCTCACTTCGATGGTGCCATGAAGGTCGCGACGGAGCTCCAGCGATCCCCCGTCGGACATCGCGACCGTCCAGGACGGCGCCCGGAACTCGGAAAATTCCAGGAGGGCGCGGCGGTCCTCGGGCGACGTCGAAAACGTTCCTGCGGTGCTGAGCCCGCGAAACTCGGCTTCGCCATCCAGGACGAGACACGCTTCCATTCGGAACAGCGCAAACATCGCCTGGTCGTCCCGCTCGATCCGAAGGAAGCAGGTCTTGTCTCCGATGAACACGCCGTCCTTCTAGCGCAGGACCGCGTAGAATTCCGCGCCCGTAAGGGGACCCGAGGTGCGCGCCTATCGATACGTCGGCAGCGAGGAGATTGCGCGCCACGCGCAGGCCGCGATCGAACGGTTGCAGCCGGCGTCGCCGGCCGACCTCCGGGCGTGGGCGGCGCGCACGAAACGCAACGCGCTGGAGTTTACGTACGTGGTCGACGTGGACGGCCTTCTCTGGCTGTCCGATCGTCGGACCGAGCACGTCACGTGCGCGCGCGGCGCGAAGGTGCTGGGCGCTGGCGAGCTGCGGGTCGACGTCGGTCCCGAACGCGTGACGATCGCCAGCGTCACCAACCAATCGACCGGCTATTGCCCGGAACCCGACTGCTGGCCGGCTGTGCGCGACGCGCTGGGGCGCGCGGGCCTCGAGCCGCCGCCCGCCTTCACGTACGTCTTCAGGTACCGGCGCTGTCCCACCTGCCGCGGCATCAACATCCTGAAGGATGCGATGCCCGAATGTCCGCGCTGCGGCACCGAATTGCCGGCCGCCTGGAACCTGGAGGATTGAGCATAATGGGCGCCGTCCGATGACGATCGACGAGCTGGTCGCGCTGATCGGGTCCGACGAGATGGCGAAGCGGGGAGAGGCGCTTCGCCACGTGTACCAGCGCGGTGTCGACGGGGCGGGCGACCTGGTGGCGGTGCTGCGCCACCCGGAGGCCAATCTGGTGGCGCGATCGTGGGCGATGTTGGCGCTCACGGCTTTCCGGGAGCCGGCGGTCGTGGGCGTCGCGCACGACGTGCTGGTCGAGGCGCTGTCCGACCCGTCGCCGACAATCCGCCGGCACGCGATCGAGACACTGATGGCGCTGGGCGACGCGGCGGCGCGCGACGCGATCGCCCGGCTCCTGACCGACGACACGCTGGACCCGAGCGCCTGGGGCGAGGACAACTGCACGGTTGCCCTGATGGCCCGGGCGGCGATTGATCTCTTCGACCGGCCGCGATGACGGCGCGTGACGGTCGTCCTTGCCCGGGCGCCGGCGCCCGCTATCGTTGATCCGGCGGACCCGTGCGTTACTGGAAGCAAAAGCTGGCGCTGTTCTTCACCGTGCAGGCGCTGGGCGTCGCGGCGATGATCTGGCTTTATCGGGCGGGCGCGCCTGGCTGCGCCCTCGTCGACGACTGTTCGGGGCCGCCGGCGGCCTCGATGCTCCTGACGATCGCGATGATCCTGGGCGAGCTGACCGTCCTGGCCGCGTTCCTGCGCACCGATCAGCCGGTCTGGCACGCGCTGGTGGGGCTCGGCGCCCTGTCGCTGGTGACGGCGTTCGTGTTCGCGATCGTCGCAACCGATTTCGACGTGCGTCACGACCTGTCGATCGTGATGGCGATCTGGCACGTGGTGGTCGGGCTGATCCTGCTGGTGGCGGGGGCGGCTGCGGCTTTCTGGCGTCTGCTCGAGAAGCTCCGGCGGTCCGACGCCCTGCTGCCCGACGATCTGCAGTCGTCGGCGATGTGGCCACTCGATTGAACGATCGATTCAGATCGACGGGTTGTCTGTTCGTCCTCATCTGCGTGCTCGGCGCGGGCGCTTGCATGCCGCCGTCGTGGGGCGCGAACGCGCTGCTGCATCCGTCGCGCCGGCCGAGGATTCACGAGCCGAACCGGCCGTTCGACGCGGTCGACTTCGAGGGCGCGGGCGTCACGCTCAAGGGTTGGTGGTTTCACGCTGACGGCAAACGGGGGACGCTGGTCTTCCTGCACGGTCTGGCCGACAACCGCGGAACCAGCGTCGGGATCGCGGATCATTTCGTTTCGCGCGGGTTCGACGTGGTCGCCTACGACAGCCGCGCCCACGGCGAATCGGGTGGCGATGCCTGCACCTACGGTTTCTACGAGAAGGCTGATCTGCACCATGTGCTCGACCGAATCACCGTGCGCCCGGTCGTCCTGATGGGGACGTCGATGGGCGCCGCGATCGCTCTGCAGGAGGCGGCCGACGATCCGCGCGTCGGAGCGATCGTGGCGGTGTCGTCGTTCTCGGACCTGCGCACGGCGGCCGCCGAGCGCGCGCCGTTCTTTGCGAGCAAGGGCAACCTCGCGGACGCGTTCAAGCTGGCCGAGGCAGAGGGGAAATTCCGCGCCGACGACGTCAGCCCCATGGCCGCCGCCGCGCACATCGCCGCGCCGACGTTGCTCATTCACGGCGAGCACGACGGCGAGACGCCGCCCTCTCACTCGCAGCGAATCTTCGCGGCCTTGCACGACCCGAAGCGTCTCATCATCGTTCGCGGTGCCGATCACAACCACGTCATCGACGCGCAAGTCTGGCGCGACATCGACGGATGGCTGGATTCGACGCTGGCGCCGGCCGCGCGTCCCGAAGCGCGCTAACGTTCGGCGAATGTCGATTCGCTACAGCGACGAGGCGAAACCGTCCCTGGCAGACGTGATGGCTCTCTATCGATCGGTCGACTGGTCGTCCGCGAAGAAGCCGGACGCGTTGCACAAGGGACTGCTGGCGTCGCATTCGCTGGTCACGGCCTGGGACGGGGATGTTCTGGTCGGTCTCGGTAACGCCATCTCGGACGGGCACCTGGTCGTCTACTTCCCACACATGGTTGTGCGGCCCGACCATCAGGGGCAGGGGATCGGAACGGCGCTGATGACGATGATGATGACGCGCTACCGTGGCTTTCATCAGCAGGCGCTGATCGCGGATGGACGAGCCATCGGCTTCTACAAGAGGCTCGGGTTCGTGCGCGCGGGCGCGACCGAACCGCTCTGGATCTTCGACGGAGATGAGCACGACTGATTCGCGGCGTAGACTCGGCGCGTGCAATTCGACAAGCGGCTCCGCGACGGCGTGCGGCGCGGGACGATCACGTGCAGCGTCCGGATCTGGATGCGCCCGCACGTCAAGGTGGGCGGCCGCTACCGGATGGAGGAGGGCGAGATCGAGGTCGACGCGATCCTGCCGATCGAGCTGGCGGACATCACGCCGGAGCTGGCCCGTGCCTCCGGCTTCAAGGGCGTCGTCGATCTGCTGAAGATCGCCAAGCATGGGCGCGGCGAGAACGTCTACTTGATCCGCTTCCACTACGTCCCGCCCGGACGGCGCCGCGGCGCGCGGGCGCTATGATCGCCGCCGCCATGCCGACGTACGACGGAAGCTGCCACTGCGGGCGAGTGAGGTTTCGCGTGACGGCGGAGCTCGGGCGCATCATCCGCTGCAACTGTTCGATCTGCACGAAGAAGGGTTTCCTGCACCTGATCGTGCCGCCCGGCCAGTTCGAGCTTCTCGCGGGCGCCGACGACCTGACCGAGTACCGATTCAACACCGGCGTCGCGAAGCACCGCTTCTGCCGTCATTGCGGCATCCACCCGTTTTACGTGCCGCGTTCGGACCCGGACAAGATCGACGTCAATGTCCGCTGCCTGGCCGGCGTCGACGCCGACCAGCTTCCCGCCGACGCGTTCGATGGCGCGCACTGGGAAGAGGCGATCGCGACCGCGTCCTGGAAGGGTTGATTCGATATAATCGGGGCGGGCGATGCGGACGTGTCCGAAGTGTGGCCTCCTGAATCCCGATTCCGCGGTCATGTGCGACTGCGGTCAATCCTTCGATGCCGCGGCGGCCGAGTCAGCGAGGGCACACGGCTACAGCCCGCGCCAAAAGGCGCATCCGCCGGGGCCGAGCGGCGCCGCCAAGATCGGCGTGGGCGTGGCGGGATATTTCGTGGGCGCCTTGCCGGTCGGAATCGTGCTCGAGATGAGGGCTGCGATGGGGCATGAGCCTCCGAGCGGCCTCTGGGGACTGAACGCGTTGTTCGGCATCGCGGGCGTGGTGATCGCGTTGCACCTTCAGAAGAAGCGGTACCAGGCCCGGATCCGGTAGGCGCGGCCGTCGACGCGGCGGCCGTCCCGTCGTAACGTCGGCGCGATGGCGAATGTGCTGGTCACCGGTTCCGCGGGGACGGTCGGCCGCCCGCTTTGCGACGAGCTGCGCCGCCGCGGGCACGCCGTGCGCGCGTTCGACCGCCTGCCGACGCCCGACGTCGCCGACGCCGTCGTGGCGGACGTCGCGGACGCCGGCGCGGTGCGCGCGGCGATGCGCGGCATGGACGCGGTCGCGCACCTGGCGGCGCAGCCGCACGACCGGCCGTTCCCGGAGCTGGTCGCGCCGAACGTCATCGGCCTCTACAACGTGATGGACGCCGCCCGCGAAGCGGCGGTCAAGCGCGTCGTGCTCGCCAGCTCGATGATGGTGGTGGCGGGCTGGAACGACCCGCCGCGGCCCGCGCGCGTCGACGAGCGCCGCCCGCACAACCACTACGCGCTGACCAAGGTCTGGGCGGAACAGATGGGCGAGCTGTACGCGCGCCGCTGCGGCATCAGCGTCATCGCCGTGCGCCTCGGCTGGATGGTGCGCAACCCGGACGAGGCCCGCCACATGCTGCAGCTGAAGCTGTTCGACTGTTACGTCAGCCGCGATGACGGCGCGCGCGCGCTGGCCTCCGCCGTCGAGGTCGACGGCGTCACCTTCGAGATCGTCTACGCGGCCAGCCGCGGCGGCGAGCGCGTGTTCGACATGGAGCCGGCGCGGCGGCTGCTCGGCTTCGAGGCGCGCCAGCGCTGGCCCGAGGGGCTGCCGTTTCCGCTGCCCGATCCCCCGTCCTGATGGCCAAGCCCGATCGCGGACCGCTTCCCCGTCTGCTGGCGCTCGCGTGGGATTACCGCGCGGTCTGCTCGCGCGTGTTCGCGGGCCAGCTGGCGTCGCTGGCGCTGGGGCTGGGCGCGCTCGGCGGCAGCGGCCTGGCCGTCGACGTCGTGCGCCGGGCCGTCGATCCGGCGGCGCCGCCCGTGCGCTGGCCGTTCGGCGTCGCGCCGCCCGCGGGCTGGTCGCCGGCGCGCACGCTGATCGCGGTCGTCGCCGGCGCGCTGCTGCTTGCGACCCTGCGGGCGCGCGTCGTCTACGGAACCGCCCTCGCGACCGGCCGCCTGATCCACCTGGACCTGGTCCCGGCGCTGCGCGCGCGCGTGTTCGACAAGCTGTTGCGGCTCGGCTCCGGGTTCTTTCAGCAGAGCGCCAGCGGTTCGATCATCAACCGCGTCACGACCGACGTGCAGTCGCTGCGCTCGTTCATCGACGGCGTGCTGCTGCAGGGCGCGCTGCTCCTGTTCACGCTGGCCGTCTACCTCGCCTACATGGTCCACGTGCACGTCGGGCTGACCGTTGCTTGCCTGGCGCCGACGCCGCTTATCTGGATCGCGACCAGCTGGTTCTCGCGCTGGGCGCGCCCGGCCTACGACAGGAACCGGGCGCTGTCGGACGCGATGGTGCTGGCGATGTCCGAGGGCGTGAAGGGGATCCGCGTGACGAAAACCTTCGGCGCGGAAGCGCAGGAGCTGGAGCGGTTCCGGCGCCGGAACCAGGCCGTGCGCGACCAGCAGGAGCAGATCTTCCGCCGCGTCAGCCGCTTCGGCCCGACGGTCTCGTTCATCACCGCCATCGACGTCGCGATCCTGCTGCTTTACGGGGGCGGCCTGGTGGCGCGCGACGCGCTGACGCTCGGCCAGCTGGTCGTGTTCGCGGGCCTCCTGCAGCAGTTCTCGACGCAGATCACGGGCATGGCGACCATCGTCAACACGCTGGAGCAGAGCGTGACCGCCGCGCGCCGGGTGTTCGAGGTGCTGGACGCGCCGATCGAGGTCGCGTCGCCGTCCGCCCCGGCGCCGCTCGCGGCCTGCCGGGGCGCCGTCCGTTTCGAGAACGTGAGCTTCGCGCACGGCGGCCGGCTGGCGCTCGACGACGTCGACTTCGCGGTCGAGCCCGGACGCTGCGTCGCGATCGTCGGCGCGACCGGCGCCGGCAAGAGCACGCTGCTCGGCCTTCTGCCGCGCTTCGCCGACCCGGCGCGCGGGCGCGTGCTGATCGACGGCGCCGACGTGCGCGCGCTGGATCTCGGCGTCCTTCGGCGGAACGTCGGCGTCGTGTTTCAGGAGAGCCTGCTGTTTCGCGGCACGATCGCCGAGAACATCGCGTTCGGGCATCCGGATGCGACGCGCGCGGCGATCGAACGGGCCGCGCGCACGGCCGGCGCCCACGGCTTCATCGCTGAGCTGCCACGCGGCTACGACACGGCCATCGAGGAGGCTGGCCACAACTTGTCGGGCGGCCAGCGCCAGCGGCTGGCGATCGCGCGCGCCATCCTGCTGGACCCGCCCATCCTGCTGCTGGACGATCCGACCAGCGCCATCGACGTGCACACCGAAGACGAGGTGCTGGCCGCGATCGAGGCGGCGCGGCACGGCCGCACGACCCTCCTCGTCACCAGCCGCTTCTCCGCGGTCCGGGCCGCCGACGAGATCTTCGTGCTCGACGGGGGCCGCGTCGTGGAACGCGGCGTCCACGCGCGGCTGGTCACCGCCGGCGGGCTGTACGCGCGGGCGGCGGCGTTGCACGGCCTGGGGGCGGACGCGTGACGGGCGAGCGGCCGCTCGACTGGCGGATCATCCGGCGCCTCGCCGGCGCCACCCCGCGCTACGCGCGCCTGCGCAACTCGCTGTCCGCTCTGGTCCTGGTGCGCGCGATCCAGCTGCCGTTCGTCACCTGGGCGATGGCGCGAGTCCTCTCCGGACCGATCGCCCGGCGCGACCCGGCCGGCACGCTGGCCGGCGTCGCCGGCTTCCTGGCGCTCGCCGCGTTCACGGAGCTCTGCTTCGTCTACCGCTATCGCCTGGCGCTGCGCCTCGGCGAGGCGGTCGTTCACGATCTGCGCGACGACGTCTACGCGCACCTTTTGCGCATGCCGATGAGCTTCTTTTCGCGCGCCCCCGTCGGCGGGCTGGTCGCGCGCATCACCTCGGACATGGAGGTGATCCGCATCGGCGTCCAGGACGTCGCCTTCGTGTCGATGGTGACCCTGGGGAACGCGCTGATCTCGGCGGCGCTGATGATCTATTACGACTGGCGGCTGTTCCTGGTCGTCTCCATCATGGTGCCGGGTGTCTGGCTGCTGGTGCGCCGGCTGCGCGGCCGGCTCGGCCAGGCGCATCGCGATCAGCAGGAGAGCTTCGCGCGCGTCACCGCGACGCTGGCCGAGGACGTGGCGGGGATCCGGGAGATCCAGAGCTTCGCGCGCGAGTCGGCCAGCGCCGCGCGCTTCGCATCCATGATTCACGACCACGCGCGCACCAACATGGCCGCCGCGCGCCACGGCGCTATCATCCAGCCGTTCCTGGAATGGAACGGCCAGCTCTTCCTGTCGCTGGTGCTGGTGATCGGCGGGTACCAGGCGCTGGTCGGCGGCGTGCCGCTGGCGGCGCTGATCCAGTTCGTCTTCCTGTCGAACGGGCTGTTCGCGGCGATCCCGAACCTCGGGACCCAGTACAACCAGGCGCTGGCCGCGATGGCGGGCGCGGAGCGCGTGTTCGCGCTCCTCGACACGCCGCCCGATTGGGAGGATGCGCCCGGCGCGACGCCGATCGCTCGCGTCGAGGGGGACGTCCGGCTGGACGGCGTCGGCTTCGCCTACGACGCGGACGTGCCGGTGCTGAACGACGTCGGCGTCTCGGTGGCGCCCGGGAAAACCGTGGCGCTGGTCGGCGCGACCGGCAGCGGCAAGAGCACGCTGGCCAGCCTGGTGGCGAAGCTGTACCTGCCGACCGCCGGGCGCATCGCGATCGACGGGCGCGATCTCGCGGGCGTGTCGGGGCCGTCGCTGCGGGGGCAGATCGCCTGCGTCACGCAGGACAACTTCCTCTACGCGGGCACGGTGGCGGACAACATCCGCGTCGCCCGGCCGGGCGCCAGCGACGACGAGGTGCGCGCCGCCGCCCGCGCGCTGGACGTCGAGCAGCTGATCGACGCGCTGCCGGACGGGTTCGCCACCGAGGTGGGCGAGGGGGGATCGCGGCTGTCGCTGGGCCAGCGGCAGGTGATCTGCTTCGCGCGCGCGATGCTGGCCGACCCGCGCATCCTGATCCTCGACGAGGCGACCAGCTCGGTCGACGTGGTGACGGAGATGCGCATGCAGACCGCGCTCGGCCGCCTGCGCGCCGGGCGGACCAGCTTCGTGATCGCCCACCGCCTGGCGACCGTACGCCACGCCGACGAGATCGTCGTGCTCGATCACGGGCGGGTGGTCGAGCGCGGCACCCACGCTGCGCTGCTGGCCGCGAACGGCGCGTACGCGCGCACCTACCGGCGCGCGGTGGGCGTGGCCGGCTGAATCACGCGGGAGCGCTCATTTGCAGACGCTGCCGCACGAGGTGGGCAGCGCGATGGTCGGGTTTCCGTTCGCATCGAGGATCAACAGCTGCCCGCACGCCTGGGTGGTGAACTCGGAGAGACAGGTCGCGCCCGCGGCCGCGTCGAAGCCGGGGCAGCTGGCGGGGTACTTGTCGCAGTTGTCGGGCAGCGACAGGCATTGGTCCAGCGATGTGCCGTAGTGGGCCGTGAAGTCGGCGGACTGCTCGCCGGGCGGGACGCAGTCCCAGGCGCGGACGCAGCCCTCCTGGATCACGTCGTGGCAGAACGCCTGCGCCTTGGTGCCCTTGTCGTCACCTTTGTCGCAGCCCGCGAATGCCAGCGCGACCAGCGCGACGGCTGTCGATATCCGTGGAAATCGCGGCATCGGCTCCGCGATCGTACATCTGCTCGGCGCGGACGAAAACACGATAACGTCACCGGGTGCACCCTCGACTTCGTGCCCCCCTGGTTGTTCTGGCGCTGGCGCCGGCGCTGACCGCCGGCTGCCGCGAACGGGCGGCGCCCGCCGCCGCTCCCGAGCGCGACACCATCGACCACAGCGAGGTCCACCTGTTGCCGCGCGCCTCGAACGGACGCGATTACCGCGTCACCGTCGCGGTACCCGATTCGTACGCGACCCAGCCGGACCGCCGCTATCCAATCGTCTACGTCGTGGACGGCTACTGGGACTTCAAGCTGATGAAGTCGATCATCGGCGGGCTCGTCTACGACAAGTTCATTCCGGAGGTGATCCTGGTCGGGATCGGCTATCCGGGCGAGGCGCCCGACTACGGCCGCCTGCGGCGCTGGGATCTGACGCCGGTCTCCGACGGCCCGGCCGAGGAGGCGACCCGCGGACCCAGCGGACACGCGGGCGAGTTCCTGGAGGTGCTGGAGCGCCAGATCATCCCGTTCGTCGAGGGCCGCTATCGCGTCGATTCGTCGTACCGCGTGCTGGGCGGCTCGTCGTACGGCGGCCTGTTCGCGCTCTACGTCCTGTTCACCAAGCCCGAGCTGTTCGCGGCCTACATCGCGCCCAGCCCGGCGACGCCGTATGCCGGCGACTGGCTGTTCGGGCACGAGGAGGCGTTCGCGAAGTCCGGGAAGCCGCTGGCGGCGCGCCTCTACATGACGGGCGCCGCCGCGGAGGATCCCGACCTGCTGGGCGGGATCAAGCGGTTCGACGCCCGGCTGCGGGAACGCGCGTATCCTGGCCTCGTGTACGAATTCCGATTGATCGACGGTGAGCGCCACGGCGGCACCAAGCCGGAGAGCTTCAACCGCGGCATGCGCTTCGCGTTCGCGCCGCGCGCGCCGGAGCCCGCGCGATGAAGCCGGTGGGCTGGGCGATCGTGGGCACCGCGCTCGTCGTCGGGGCCGGCGTGGTCGTCGGGTTCCTGCATGGCGTGAGGGAAGGGGAATGCAAGAGATTCGCGGACAAAGTCTGCGCGAACTCGCCCGGCTCGTGCGGCGACGTGAAGCTCGTCTTCGACTCGGGCCGTATCAGCGCCGCGCAGTGCCGCGAGGGGAACCACCTCCTCGAAAACCTCGAGACGCAGCCGCCGGGGTTGCGGGTGGCGCTCACCTCGGCGGCCTTCTCGGAGGCCATCGGCGCCGAGACGATGCAGCACGCGACACACGACGCGATGATGCTGCTCATGGACATCGACTTTCAGGTCCAGCAGGGGCGTTCGCCGGACGACCTCATTAAGAGGTTGCGCGACCTCGGGCCGCCCGCCTGCAGCGCGCTGATCGGACGGCTCGGCGCGCCGGACCCGAAGCGCAGCGATCTCGCCCACAGGCTGCTCGTCGACCTACGAGGACAGGATCTCGGCGCCGACGCCGGCGCGTGGCGGCCTTGGTGCAACAGCGTGTTTCTGGACAGCCTGAAACGAAAGTGATCGCCGCTCCGACGGCGCTCACGTTGTCGGGGAATGAAGGGCTTCGTTGCCGTTCGTTGGTGGGCAAATGGATCCTGCCGCCGCCACGACGAGCAGCCCGACCACGCTCGATCGCGTGAAGACGGTCGTGGAGATCCTGGCGATCGTGGCGGCGGGAGGCTGGGCCCTGTTCGAGTACGGATACAAGGCCCGCGAGGAGCGGCTGGAAGGGTGGAACCTGCGTCGTATCTCGGTCACGCTGTCGGCGAACGCCGCGCAAGCGGATCCGGAACGGTTTCTCGCGCTCGGTCAATTGAAGCTGCGGAACGACTCCAAACGAGAGGTCACGACCTTCTTGACGAGCTGGTGGTGGTCGGGAGTCGAGGCGGATGGTTCCCTGTCGACGTCGTCGATCGAGAACAGCACCTTCGCCTACGACCTGGCGCCGGGTGAGGAGTCGCTGGTCTCTCACCGTTTCGTCCTGCCCGCGAACTATCGGACAGTGGTCCTTCATGCCCATGTCTTCCTGAACGGGGACTCCGACGACTACACCTGTCGGCTCGCCGAGCCGCCTCCGGCGGGCGGCGTCGAGGCGATGGAGGATCAGCCGCGCGTCTGTGTCGGAAAGTCGAAGGAGCGCGGCTGTGCGACGCCGATTCGAGGCTGCCCCAGCCAGGCCGCCGAGCAGCTCGTCGTGTTGAAGAGGGCAAGTGAGAAAGGAGATCGAGATGACGAGGGGAATGCTGGTCGCGGTCGCGATTCTGTTGCTCATCGCTAGCCAATCGTTCGCCCAGCCGGCGGACGAACCCGTGGAGGGCCTTCGCGATCCCGGGGGGCAGGCACACACAGCGAGGCGAAAGATGTTGCGCAACGCCCTGGCGCAGCAGGGCGTGCAGGATACCGGCGGCGCGAAGCACTCCGAACCACCCGCGCAGGTACCTGCCTTGACAGATCAAGCCGGGAACGACTCCGGCGACGTCAAGCACACCCCCAAGAAGAAGCCTGCGAAGAAACCGAATGAGCCGAGCTCGAAATCTGGTCAGGCGAACACGAAGACGAGTGACGGCGCGGCGGCCAAGTCGGCCGGGGCGGCCGATAAGTCGGGTTCGCCGGCAGGCACGAACGATTCCGGCGACGTCAAGCACACGCCCAAGAAGAAGCCGGCCTCGAAACCCGGCGAGGCGACGGCAAAGTCCGGCGAGGCGAGCGCGAAGAGCGAGTGACCGCAGCGCGTTCCTGGACAGCCTGAAACGAAACTGAGCGACGGCGCGGCGGCGTGACGGTCGTCGCGTACGCGGTTCTCGGTATTTTGTAGCGCGAGCATGCTTGCGCTGGCCGACGGCCAGTCGCAATGAACTTGATTACGTTGCCAATTATCGATTGGTGATGGCGTAATCCGGTAATTGGTCGTTCGTTGCGCGCCTGTTGAGCAGTGGTTGCTTGCGCGCCCACCGTCGGTGCGCTACCTCAGCGCCCGTTGAAAGCGCCGCAACGATCGTCGAATGCGGCGCTCGTCCCAATCGAAAGAGGATGAATCATGAAACTCGCGAAATTAATTGGAACGTTGTCGGTCGGTCTGCTCATGTCGACGCCTGCGCTGGCGGTGACCTACGCGCCCCCGCCCCCGGCCACGCCGCACCTCAAGAGCTATTCGCAGTACGGCGCGGCCTGGTGGACGTGGATCCTGCAGACGCCCGCCAACATCAACCCCGCGGCGGATCCGACCGGCGCGAACTGCGCCGTGAACCAGCCGTTTCCGGGCATCTTCTTGCTGGCGGGCAGCCTGGACGGGTCGACTGTCAACCGCACCTGCACCGTGCCGGTCGGGACGGCGTTCGTGATGCCGATCATCAACGCGTCGGCGTTCGCGCAGCAGACCGATCCGCCCGAGCAGCGCACCGAAGCGTTCCAGCGCTCGGTCGTCGCGTGCGTCGAGCATCCGCTGCCCAACCCGCTGCAGATCCAGGTGGACGGTCAGCCCCAGGCGAACACGCTTTCGCTGCTGGAGAAGTCGGTCGTCTTCTCGGTCAACCTGCCTCCGGGCAACGTGTTCGGTGTGCCGCCGCAGCTGCTCAGCCCGTCGGTCGACGAGGGCTGGTATTCGTTCGTCGAGCCGCTGTCTCCGGGGACGCACACGCTGCGCGTGAACGCGTCGACCGCCGCGTGCGGTGGCTTCAGTGAGAACGTCACCTATACGCTGAACGTGCAGGGGACGGTGGGCACGCCGGTCACCTGCTCGGGTAGCCAGTCGATCACGCTCAACGGCGCCGACATCCAGGTGAACGGCACGGCCGTGACCGTGTCGGGTAACTGCAACGTGACGATCAACAACAGCATGCTGTGGGGCGGGACGGCGGCCATCGTGATCCACGATCAGGGCCACGTCATCGTCAACAGCAGCACCGTCGGTGGCGGCTTCGCGTTCTCCGCCGACGGACACGGCCACGGCGAGTTCAGGAACTCCGCCGTGATCAGCCCGAATTCGATCCGCGAATTCGCGGTGGTCAGCGATTCGGGCGGCAACACCACGTTCTAGCGTTCGTCGACTCCTCGCCGCGCCGCCCGGTCACGAGCGGCGCGGCCGGGGATCCGTTCGATGAGCGCCGGCGTCAGTCGCTGACGATCGAGATCGTCTTGCGGACGGTCTCGAACGGCATCACGAGCGTGCGGTCGGCGCGCAGGCGCAGGTTGTCGCCGTCGAAGTCGATGCGGACCTCGCCGTGCAGCGGGCTTGCGCCCGTCAGCTTGCGGAGGTTCGCCAGCGCGAACTTCTCCGGACCCCAGGTGACGCGGATGACGTTGAGGTCCTGGCTCTTCGTGCGCGGCAACAGGATCGAGATCAGGCGGCCGTTGTTGGAGATCGCGGTGTTGCTGGTCTGATCGCAGGGCAGCACCACCTGCCAGGCGGGCGTCGCGCCGCACGCGCCGCCCGCGAACACCTGGACGGTCATGCGGCAGACCTGGCCGGCGACCGGCGTCAGCCGCGTGTCGAACGAGTGCGCCTTGTTGCCGGACGCGCGGCAAGCCGCCTCGGCGCGCGGCGCGAAGGCCACCAGCCCGAGGGCGGCGAGGATTGCTCCGCGGCGGCGCCAGGTTGCCATTCCGCGACTCTACGCCAACGCGGCTCCGCCGTCGCCGGCCGCGAAGAAGTGCGCCCGTTCCATGTCCACCGCGACGGACAGCGTCTCGCCGACGCCGGGCGCGGCGCCGTCGGCGGTCGCGTCGATGTGCGCGACGACGCGCGCGTGGCGATCGGTCTGCAGATAGACGTCCATCATCGCGCCCAGGGGCTGCACCAGCCAGACCTTCATCGTGAGCGATCCCGCGGCGGCGAAGCGCGCCGCCGCCCCGGACGGGGCCAGCGCCTCCGGGCGCAGGCCCATCACGATGGCCGGATCCGCCGCGGCGCGCGTGCGCAGCGCCGCCGCCGCCCGCTCCGAGACGGGTAGCCTGCCCGTCCCCTCGTCGAACCAGAGCCGCCCGTCCTCGGAGACCAGGCGTCCCTCGAAGAAGTTCATCGGCGGCGTGCCGAGGAAGCCGGCGACGAACCGGTTCGCGGGCCGGTGATAGATGTCGAGCGCGCCCGCGCACTGCTGGACGACGCCGTCCTTCATGACGACCACCCGATCGCCGAGCGTGATCGCCTCTTCCTGATCGTGGGTGACGTAGACGGTGGTGCTGCCGAGCGTCAGGTGCAGCCGTTTGATCTCGGCGCGCATCTCGACGCGCAGCTTCGCGTCCAGGTTCGACAGCGGCTCGTCGAACAGGAAGCAGCGCGGCTCGCGCACGATGGCGCGCCCGAGCGCGACCCGTTGCCGCTGCCCGCCCGACAGCTGCTTGGGCCGCTTGTCGAGCTCGGCCACGATGCCCAGCACCTCGGCGGCGCGGCGCACCTTGTCGGCGATCGTGGTCCGCGGCAGGCGCCGCAGCTTCAGCGCGAACGCCATGTTCTCGAACACGGTCATGTGCGGGTAGAGCGCGTAGCTCTGGAACACCATCGCGATGTCGCGATCCTTTGGCGAGACGCTGTTCATCACCTTCCCGCCGATCGAGATCGTCCCCGACGTGATCTCCTCGAGGCCGGCGATCATGCGCAGCGTCGTCGACTTGCCGCAGCCCGACGGGCCGACCAGCACGATGAACTCGCGTTCCTTGATGGCGAGGTTGAAGTCGCGCACGGCCTGGAAGCCACCCTCGTAGGTCTTGTGCACGTGCTCGAGGTCGACGGTCGCCATCGGCGCGGGCGACTCTAACCCAGAGTTCCGGCCGTGGTGTCCCGATGTAAATTGTGCGCGCCATGATCGGGACGCGAACGCTCTTCGGCCGCGACGCGGAACGGGCCGAGATCGGCGCGGCGCTGGATCGCGCGGCGGCGGGGCAGGGCGGCCTGGTGCTCCTGGTGGGCGAGCCGGGGATCGGCAAGACCCGTCTGGCGGACGAGGCGTCGGACGATGCGCGCGCCCGCGGCTTCGAGGTGATCTGGGGACGGTGCTGGGAGGGCGAAGCGCCGCCCGCGTACCTGCCCTGGGCGCAGGTGCTGCGCGCGCTCCCCGCGCCAGCCGCGGGCCGGCCGGCGGCGCTCGCGCCGGTCCTGCCCGAGCTCGGTCCGACCCGGCCGGCCGCCGGCGAGGCGGCGGGATTCGAGCTGCTCGAGGCGGTGCTGGGCGAGCTGACGGCGGCCGCCGCCCGCCGGCCCACCCTGGTCGTGTTCGACGACCTGCACGCGGCGGATGCCGGATCGCTCCGGCTGCTCGACTTCGTGGCCCGCTCGCTGCGCGGGCAGCGCTTGCTGGTGCTCGCGTCGTACCGGGACGTCGAGGCGCGGCTGTCGCCCGACGGGGCTCGGCTGCTCGGCCGGATCGCGCGCGAAGGGCGCTCCCTGCCGCTCGGCCGCCTGGCGCCGGCCGAGACCGCCGCGCTGGCGGAGGCGCGGGTCGGGCGCCCTCTGCCGCGCGCGCTCGTCGAGGATCTGCAGCGGACGACCGAGGGTAACCCGCTGTTCCTGGCCGAGACCATCGAGCTGCTCGCCGCGCGCGGCGAGCTGGAACGGCGGCCGGACGGGGCGGCGGTGATCCCGACCGGCGTCGACGACGTCATCCGCGGCCGGCTCGCCCGCCTGGCGCCGCCGGCGCGCCGGGCGCTGCAGATCGCGTCGGTGCTGGGGCGCGAGCACGACGCGCGGCTGGGCGCGGAGCTGATCGCATCGCACGGCGTCGGCGATCCGGGCGCGGCGCTGGACGAGGCGGAGGCGCTCGGGTTCGTCACCCGCCCCGGCGACCGGCTGCGCCTGTCGCATGCGCTGGTGCGCGACGCGATCTACGCGTCGCTGCCGACCGGCGAGCGCCACCCCCTGCACCTGGCCGCCTCCCGGCTGTACGAGACCGCGGCCGGCGCCGGCGACGCCGGGTTGGAGGCGGCGCACCACGCGCTGCTGGCGCTGCCCGAGGGAGGCGCGGCGCGCGCGGTGGGGCTGGCCCAGCGCGCGGCCGCGGAGCTGGCGGGACGGCTGGCGTTCGAGGCCGCCGCCGAGATGTACGAACGCGCGCTGCGCGCGCTGCCGGTGGTTCCGTCGGACCCGCTCGCTCGCTGCGACTTGCTGGTGGCGCTGTCGCGCTGCCTGATCTCGTCGGGCGCGGTGGCCGCCGCGAAAGCGCGCGCGCTGGAAGCGGCGGCCCTGGCGCGCGCGGCCGCCGACGGCCGTCGTCTGTCCGCGGCCGCGCTGGCGTTCGGATCGGAGATCCGGATCGCCGTCGTCGATCCCGCGCTGGTCGGACTGCTGGAGGAAGCGCTCGCCGCGCTGCCCGCCGACGATGCGTCGGTCCGGCCGATCGTGATGGCCCGCCTGGCCGCCGCGCGCCAGCCGTCGCTGAATCCGGAGGCGGAGTCGACCCTCGCCCGGCAGGCGATCGCGCTCGCGCGCGAGGGCGGCGATCCGGAGGTCGTCCTGCGCACGCTCCATGCGGCGCTGGCCGCGCTGGCCGACTACGCGCCGCCCACCGAGCGGCTGTCGCTGGTCACGGAGCTGGGCGCCGCGGCGCTGGCCCGCGGCGACCGCGCGCTGGCGATCCAGGCGCGCATGCGCGCCTTCATCGACCGGGTCGAGCTCGGCGATGTCGCCGGCGCCGACGCCGAGGTGGCGGCGATGGAGGCGCTGGGACGCGAAGTCGGCCATCCGCGCTACCTCTGGCGCCCCCTGCTGGCGCGGGCGATGCGCGAGATCATGTCCGGTCGCTTCGACGAGGCAGAGCGATTGCGGTCCGAGGCCGCCGCGATCGCCGGCCGCATCGACGATCCGAACTTTCCGATCGTGTATGCGATGCAGGCCTACGGGCTCGGGCTCGAGCGCGGCGGCGAAGCGGAGCTGCGCGCGGCCGGCGCGCGGCTCGGTGAGCTGTTCCCGGGGGCCCCGGGGGACACCGCCTGGCGGCCGGTCATGACTGCGCACGCGATGGTGCGGGCCGGGTTCGTCGACGACGCGCGGGCCGAGTGGGCGCGGGTGCCCCACCAGCACCCGATGCTGACCGGCGAGTCGCTGGCGATGATCCTGGCCGGCGAGACGGCCGCGGCGCTGGGCGACCGCGAGCGCGCGGCCGCGTTCGAGCCGCGCCTCAAGGGTCTGAGCGGCCACTATGCGACCTTCGGACAGATGGGGCTCACCTGGCTCGGGCCGGTCGACCGCGTTCTCGGGCTGCTCGCCGCCGCCCGCGACGGGTTCGACGAGGCGGAGGCGCTCCTGCGCCGGGCGCTCGCGCAGGCCCGCGCCGTCGGCGCCGCTCCGTTCGTGGCGCGGGTCGAGCGCGATCTGGCCGCGCTCGCCGCGCGCCGCGGCTTGCCGCACCCTCCGTCGGTCGTCGCGACGCCGCAGCCGCTGACCATGGCGGCCGAGGGCGACGTCTGGGTTCTGTCGCAGGCCGGCCGTGTGCTGCGCCTGCGCGCGAGCCGCGGTCTGGCGATGCTGGCGCGGCTCTGCGCCGAGCCGGGCCGCGAATTCCACGTGCTCGATCTCGGAGGCGCGGGCGCCGCCGACGGCGCTCCCGGCGTCGACACGGGCGACGCCGGTCCCGTTCTGGATGCGCAAGCGCGGGCCGCGTACCGCGAGCGCTACGAGGATCTCGAGCAGCAGATCGCCGACGCCGAAGCGGACAACGATCCGGCGCGCGCGGCGAAGGCGCACGCCGAGCGCGAGCAGCTGGCCGAAGAGCTGGCGCGCGGCGTGGGCCTGGGCGGCCGCGAGCGCCGCGCCGGTGCGGCGGCCGAGCGCGCGCGCGTCAACGTGCAGCGGCGCCTCAAGGACGCGCTCGACCGCATCGCCGCCGCCGATCCCGAGCTGGGCCGTCACCTGTCCCGGTCCGTCCGGACCGGCACCTTCTGCGTCTACGAGCCGTAGGGCCCGCTAGAGGCGCCCCTCACCCTAACCCTCTCCCCGCTTCGCGGGGCGAGGGGACCGAATCGGATCTGTCCCCCTCTCCCGCTTGCGGGAGAGGGCTGGGGTGAGGGCAAGCCGCCTGAGATCACGCAGCTTTCCGCCCGCGGAACGATGTTCCGGGCCGCGTTACGCCCTCTGGTCGGAAGCCAAAGGAGGCCGACCATGACCATCGAAGACATCTTTCCGCTCACCATTCCGGTCCTGTTCATCACGTTCATCGTCTGGGAGGCGATCCGCCCCGCCCGCAAGTTCCCCAAGGTCACGTGGTGGCGGCTCAAGGGCGTGCTGTTCTTCTTTCTCACCAGCGCCATCGGCGGCGTGCTGCCGTTCGCCTGGGAAGGCTTCGTCAAGAAGCACGCGCTCTTCCACCTTGCCGGCCTGGGCACGCTGGGCGGCGCCGTCGTCGGCTACGTCGTGTTCCAGTTCTTCAACTACTGGTGGCACCGGCTGCAGCACACGTCGCCGTTCCTCTGGCGGTGGATGCACCAGATGCACCACAGCGCCGAGCGCGTCGACATCTTCGGCGTCGGACTGTTCCACCCGCTCGACGCCGCCGCCTTCACGGTCCTGTCCGCCGTCATCCTCCAGCTGGTGCTCGGCCTGTCGCCGACCGCAACTTTGGTGGCGGGCGTTTACGGCCTGTTCGCCGCGTTCTTGCAGCACGCGAACATCCGCACCCCGCGCTGGCTCGGTTACCTGATCCAGCGCCCCGAGGCGCACGGCATCCACCACCAGCGCGGCGTCCACGGCTACAACTACGCCGACCTGCCGATCTGGGACATCGTGTTCGGCACGTTCCGCAACCCCGCCGTCTGGCACGAGCAGGGCGGCTTCTACGACGGCGCGTCCAAGCGAATCGGCGCGATGCTGCGCGGCCGCGACATCTCGACGCCCGAGTCGAACCCGATGTCGGCGCACCCGGCCCTGCGCGAGCCCGAGCGCGCGGCCGCGTGAAACGTCAGGGGCAGGCGACGCAGGTCATTGTCGGCACGTCGCAGCTGTATCCCGGCGCGCAGACAACTACTGTCTCGCAGTCGCCACTTGCCGTGCAGACAGTTGTTGGGCAGCTGCCGCCGGGGCTCGGGTAAGGCAAGCAGTTCGCGCTGTTGTTGGTCTGGAGGCAGAATCCGACGATGCAGACGGTATAGTCGGGCTGCTGCGGGTACGGCGCGCACGGCTGGCCCGGCCGGCCGGCGAGGATGCACGTCGCGGTTGCATCGTCGCACTTGTTCCAGGTCGCGCAGCCGTTTGGCGCATCGGCGCAGTTGGCGCCCAGCGGCCGCCGCGGCGTGCATGTCCCCTGCGCGCAGTACTGAGCGGCCGGGCAGTCCAGATCGACGTGGCACGGGCCGCCCGCGGTCTTCGCCTGACAGGTTCCGGTGGCCTGCGGATCCGCTGGGTCGGCACTGCAGGCGAGAAGGCTGGAACAGGTGGTCGGGTCGGCGGGTCCGCAGCTCTCGCCGATTCCTTTCGACTTGACGCAAACAGTGTTCACGCAAACGAGATCGCCCGCGCACACGGCGATGGCGCCGCAGGGCGCCGTGCCGCCACACCAGAGCCCGCAACTTTCGTTCTCGGCCGCGAGCCGCCCACACACCTGGCCGCCGCACGTGTCGCCGCCAATGGGAAAGCAGACGGAGGTGGTGCCGCAGACCTCGTTGTCCTGGCAGGGTTGTCCGTCCGAAACCAGGCCGTGCAGAACGTCGTATGCACAGACTGTCGGAACTTCGTCGCACGATCTGTCGTATTCGGCCAGGCAGGCGGCGAGGTTCTGGGGTCGGTACTCGACCTGATGGTCGGCGACGTGGCGGGTGTAGGCGGCGCAGTCTTCCTGGCTGTCGATGTTGGCCTGCCAGTCCGCGACCATGCCGCCCGAGCAGCGCGCGGACCGGGCGGCGCTCGCCGCATGCAGCTGCATGCAGGCCGCGGCCGCGGCCGCGGTCGCTCCCGATGCCGGGCCCCCACAGCCGGGCAGCGCCGCCAGCGCCGCCCACAACAACCCGACGCCGACGATCTCGTCTCTCACGGTCGTTGTCGATCGCATGCCCGTTTCCGCGAAGCAAGTTCGATGCCTGGAATCGCCGGGCGCGCCGGTGTTAGAAATCGACCAGCGCGCGTGTCGCTGATCGACAAATATCCGTACGGGAAGGCGCCGTTCGCGCTGCTGGTGATCGCGATCGTGTCGGTCGGGATCCGCGTGGCGACCGCGCGCCGCCACGACGAGCGTCCCGATCTGGTGATCGTCACGCACACCGACGCGCACTACGCCTCGTACGGGCGCGCGATCCCGCGCTTCGAACGCGAGCACGGCGTCAAGGTGCAGCTGCAGCTGGTCAACTGGGCATCGCTGCAGGCGCGCCTGCAGAGCTCGATCCTCGCCGACGCGGACGTGCCGGATCTCGCCGAGCTGTTCGAGGGATCGATCGGCTACTTCACGCGCGGCCCGGCCGAGGACTTCGGCCTCATGGATCTGACCGACCGTCTGCACAGAGACGGCCTCTACGATCGCCTGGTGCAGTCGCGCTTCAGCCTCTGGTCGGCGCGCGGGCGGGTCTACGGGCTGCCGCACGACGTGCACCCGGTGATGCTGGCTTATCGGCGCGACCTGGTCGAACAGCTGGGCATCGACGTCTCGCAGCTGACCACCTGGGACAAGTTCGTCGAGGTCGGCCAGCGCATCACGCGCGATTACGACGGCGACGGCGTGATCGACCACTACATGATCGACTTGCGCGACGACGGCAACTGGAGCCTCGACACGTTGATGCTCCAGCGGGGCGGCCAGTTCTTCGATCCCGACGGCAACGTCGCGCTGGCCACCGAGGACAACGCCCAGCTGATTCGCTGGCACATCCTGCAGTCACGCGGGCCGCACAAGATCGGCTACGACTTCGGCTGGGGACAGCCGGTCGCGAAGGCGATGATCGACGGGCTCGTGGTGTTCGTCTGGGCGCCCGACTGGCGCAGCTGGGTGTTCGAGGACGAGGTGCCGTCGCTGAAGGGGAAGATGGCGCTGATGCCGCTGCCCGCCTGGACGCCGGGCGGCCGCCGCACGTCGGTCTGGGGGGGCACCGGGCTCATTATCATGAAGGCGACCAAGCACCCGGACCTGGCGTGGGAGCTGGCGAAGTACCTCTACTTCGACACGCCGGAGCTCGGGAAGCGCTTCCAGGCGACCAACATCATCCCGGTGCTGAAGGACGCCTGGAACCTACCCGAATTCGATCGACCGAACCCGTACTGGTCGAACGAGCCGATCGGCCGGATGTACGCGACGCTGGCCCCGGACGCGCCGGCGGTCTATTCCAGCCCGGTCGACGCGCAGGCGCGCACCAAGCTCGACGAGGCGTACACCCGGTCGGTCGAGTACTACCTCGCGCACCGCGACGAGGGCGAGGAGGGGCTGATGCGGGCGATCCGCGCCAACCTGGCCAAGGTCGCCGCCGACGTGCGGCGCTACGCCGATCGCGAGAGCAAGCTGCGGACGGCGCGATGAAGGTGCGTCACAAAGGGCCCGCGCCGTATCTATTCCTGTCGCCGTATCTGCTGGTGACGGCGGTCTTCTTCATCGTGCCGTTCGTCAACGCGATCGTGCTTGCGTTCTACGAGACGAACGGGCCGCGCAGCCGCGCCTTCGTCGGGCTGGACAACTTCAGGTTCCTGCTGCACGACACCAACTTCCACACGGCGCTCTGGAACACGACGATCTTCGCGCTGGTGTCGGTCTGCGTGCAGCTGCCGTTGGCGATGGGGCTGGCGCTGCTGCTCAACGGCGGCGGCTCGCGGATGCGCGGTATCTTCCGGCTGATCTTCTTCTCGCCGAACCTGGTCGGGCAGGTGCTGGTCGGGATCCTGTTCTCGGTCCTGTTCACGCCGCGCTATGGCCTCATCACGCGCGGCGCGCAGGCGCTGCTTCACTGGGGCCTGGAGGCGCATTTCCTGGTGGACCCGCCGCTCATCATGCCGGCGATCGTGATCGCGTCGCTCTGGCTGTGGGTCGGGTTCAACATGGTCTATTTCCTGGCGGCGCTGCAGACCGTCGACAGGTCGCTGGAGGAGGCGGCGCGTATCGACGGCGCGAACGCCTGGCAGGTGTTCTGGCACGTGACCCTGCCGTCCATGCGCCACGTCGTCGTCTTCGTCGTCATCATGACGATCATCGGGTCGTACCAGCTGTTCGAGCTGCCGCTGACGCTGCTGTCCGAGACGTACGGCTTCGGCGCCAAGAACGCCGGGCTGACGCTGATCACGTACCTGAACTTCATGGGGTTCCGGTCGGGCGACCTCGGGCTGGGATCGGCGGTCGGGTGGGTGATCGCGCTGATCATCTTCACCATCAGCCTGATCCAGATCCGCGTCGCGCGGATCGCCGAGGTCTAGCCGTGCTGCGCTGGTCGCGGGCGCTGCTGGTCCTGTGCGCGGTGGCGCGCGCGCAGGCTGTGCGCGCGGAGGCGACGGCGGTCGCGATCGACGGCGACGTGCGGCTCCGGCGCGCGGACGCGGCGCAGGCGCGGCGGGTCGGACAGCCGCTGCCAGCGGCGGGCGGAACGGTGGCGCGGGCGGCCCTGCGCGGCGAGACCATCGCGTTCCAGGTGGCGGTCATCGCAGGGGACGCGCCGATCGCGGCGACCACGCTCGGGCTGTCGGATCTCGTCGGGCCGGGCGGGGCGCGGCTGCGCATCGCCGTCTTCCGCGAGCACTACGTGCGCGTCGACCACCGCTCGTACAACGAGCGCGCGCCGGCCGAGTCGCTCGGCTGGCATCCGGGCGCGCGTCCGCCCGACGCGACGGTGCTGGGAGACGTTCCCGACGCGCTGCTGCCGATCGCGGTCGATCCGCGGCCGGTGGCGCCGCCGCCCGCGGTGCCCGCCGGCGCGACCGGCACGTTCTTCGTCGACGTCGACGTCCCCGAGGGTGTGCCGCCGGGGCGTTACCAGGCCAGCGCCACGCTGGAGGCCGACGGCGCCGCGCTGGCGCGCTTCGCGATCGCGATCGACGTCGCCCCGACCCCGCTGCCGTATCGCGCCGCCAGCGCCTTCGCCTATTACGAGGCCGAGCGCCTCCCCAAGCGCATGGGCGGCGACGGCATCGCCGTCGAACGGCAGCTCTGGCAGCTGCTGCACGCGCACCACATCGACGGCCTCGCGGAGCTGATCAAGGTCGCCAACGTCGACCGCCTGGCCGCCTCGTACGACGGGTCGCTGTTCACAGAGGCGGCCGGCTACCGCGGACCCGGCGTCGGCCGCCCGCCCGCCGTCATCGCCCTCGGCTCGTACGGCCAGCTGGGCGCGCCGACGCCCGAATCGATCGCCCGCGCCGACGCGATGCTGGGCCGCCTGCCGGTGGGGCCGGAGATCTTCCTCTACGCGATCGACGAGCACTGCAAGAGCCCGCGCGCCGGCGACTGGACGCGCGCGCTCGCCGCGCATCCGCCCGCGCGCCCGCTGCCCGTCGCGCAGACGTGCGACGATCCGCCCGCGCAGCAGCCGGTCGACATCGCGATGCTGTCGGCGTTCAAGTTCGCGCGCGCGACGACCGCCGACGCGCGCGCGTCCGGCCGGCGCGCCTTCATCTACAACGGCGTCCTGCCCCGCACGGGCGCGCTGGTGCTGGACGCCGATCCGGTCGGCCTCGTCGCCGACGGGTGGATCGCGGCGGCGATGGCGATCCAGCGCTGGTTCTACTGGGAGTCGATCTACTGGGACGACGACAACCGGGGCGGCCGCGGCGCGATCGATCCGTTCACGACCGCCGAGAGCTTCCACAACGCCGACGGCGACAGCGAGCTGGGCGACGGCATCCTTCTTTACCCCGGCCGTCAGGTCGGGCGGTTCGCGGCGTCCTCGCTGGGCGTCGACGCCGTGTTCCCGTCGCTGCGGCTCAAGGCGATCCGGCGCGGCATCCAGGACGCGGGGCTGATCGCCCTCGCGGCGCGGGAGCAGCCGGAGGAGACGGCGCGGCTGGTCCAGCGTGCGCTGCCCGCCGCCCTCGACGAGGCCGATCCCGACCGGCCCGCCTCCTGGCAGGCGGCGCCGTTGTCGTTCGCGGAGGCGCGGCTGGCGTTGCGCGCGCTGGTGACCCGGCCGGCGCCGATGAGCGACGCCGAGGTCCGCGCCGCGTTCGAAGATCTGGCGCGGCGCCGCCGGGCCGCGGTCCCGCTCGCGCCGATCCCGATGAGCCGCCGCGCCAAGGCGATCGGCGCGCTGGCCGCCGCCGCCGCCATGCTGGTCTTGCTGACGTTGGGTTCCGTCCGCCGCGCGCGGTACAGTCGCGGTCGCCGCCAGCCATGAGCTTCATCCACTACACCATCGTCGCCCTCGTGCTCGCCTGGGTCGTGATCCGCGTGCGTGACCGCGCGCGCGCCCGTCGTTTCGCCCGCTGGGCGCTGATCGGCGGCGGCGCGCTGCTGGTGCTGTCGCCGTTCGTCTGGATCGTGCCGGCCATCTTCAAGACCCGCACCGCCTTCAACGAGCACATCTTCTTCCCGCCGCCGTCCAAATGGTCGGAGACGATGACGTTCTGGAACTTCACCGAGCTTTTCAAGGCCCGCCCCGGCCTGCACGGGCCGGTCTACTTCTGGGAGTATCTCCTCAACTCCACCGTGTTCGCGACGGTGACGACCACGCTGCAGATCATCTTCTCGTCGCTGGCCGGTTACGCGCTGGCCAAGTTCGAATTCCGCGGCAAGACGCCGCTGATGATCTTCATGCTCGGGTCGATGATGATCCCGTCGGTGCTGCTGCTGGCGCCGCTGTACAAGATGGTCGTCGATCTCGGCCTGGTCGATTCGCTGGCCGGGCTGATCATTCCGATCATGGTCAGCACCTACGGCATCTTTCTTTTCCGCCAGGCCTGCGTCAGCGTCCCGAACGAGATGCTGGACGCCGCCCGCCTGGACGGCTGCAGCGAGCTCGGCATCTACCTGCGGGTCGTGATGCCGCTGGTCCGGCCGATGGCGGCGGCGTTCTGTCTGGTCGCGTTTCTCGCCAACTGGAACGCGTTCTTCGCGCCCAACATCTTCCTGCACAGCGAGGAGAAGCTGACGGTCCCCGTCGTGCTGAATCTGTTTCTCGGCGTCTACCGGCAGAAGCAGGGCGTGTTTCTGGCCGGCACCGCGCTGGCGATGATCCCCCCGGCGGTGCTGTTCTTCTTCCTGCAGAAGGAGTTCATCAGCGGTCTCACGTCCGGCGCCGTCAAAGGCTGAAAAACGGGCTGAACCCCCGAAACCCTTTGATCAATTTCCGGATGGCGTTACTGTCCCTCCGATTTTCAAATCGAGGAGGCTCCCGATGAACAAGACCCAGTTCGCAATCGCATCCGCCCTGTTGGCCGTGGCCACCGGGACGGCCCTGGCGCAGACGCCGGCCGCGAAGCCGGCTCCGGCCCCCGCCGCCGCGCCGGCCCCCGCTCCCGCGGCGAAGCCGGCCGCCGCTCCCGCCGCCGCACCGGCCGCGGCGAAGCCCGCCGCCGCCCCCGCTGCCGCGCCGCCTGCGGCCCCGGCCGCGGCCGCGATGCCCAAGCCGATGCCGTCCAAGGAGCTGGAAGCGTTCATGAAGCCGTTCGTCGGCAGCTGGAAGTGCGACACCAAGTTCGCCGCCGGCGCCTTCGGCCCAGGCTCACCCGAGGTGAACGCCAAGTCGACCGTCGCCTTCAAGAAGGACATGAACGGGTTCTTCTATCGCGGCGACTACGAGGTGAAGAAGCAGAAGGGCGTCGACATGCCGATGAAGGGCACCTTCTACATGGGCTGGGATCCCGGGTCGCAGCAGGTGATCGTCACGGGCATCGACAGCACGGGCGGCATGGGCAACGGCGCCGGCAAGATCGCCGGCGACACCGCCGTCTACACGGGCGAGCAGTACATGATGGGAATGAAGATGAAGACCCGCGAGACCATGCAGATGAAGGGCAAAGAGGGCTACCACAAGCTCGAGATCGACATGGGTAAGGGCTTCGCCCTGATGGGCGAGGACACCTGCAAGAAGTAACTCGCCGTTGGTCACATTCATCTGACGTAACGACCGGGCGGTGCCAGGTGTCGGCCGCCCGGGTATGATTGGCTTCTTCGATGGACTCGCTTCGTAATCTTTGTTTCCGCGGCAGGCTTTTCGTGGCCTTGGCCCTGGCCGGGGCCGCGGCGTCCGGCTGTTTCAGCTCGGGGTCGCGTCCGGGAGAGCCGACCCAGCCGGCCCCGCCGGTGGTCGTCGATCTGACGATGCAGGCCCAGCGGATCGACGGCTTCGGCGCCTCGAGCGCCTGGACGGCGAACAACCTTCCCGACGCGATGGCCGACCAGTTCTTCTCGGCCGACATGGGGATCGGCCTGTCGCTGCTGCGGATCCAGATCAAGCCGACCGGGACGACCGCCGAGCTCGCGACGGCGCAGAAGGCGGTCGCGCGCGGCGCCAGGGTCTGGGCCGCGCCCTGGTCGCCGCCCGCCGCGTGGAAGGACAACAACAGCACGACCAACGGTGGCTCGTTGCTGGATGCGCATCGTCAGGACTGGGCCGACAGCCTGGCGAGCTTCGCCGGCTCGATGGCCGCGCAGGGCGTTCCGCTGATGGCGATCTCGGCGCAGAACGAGCCGAACTACAAGGCGACCTGGGACACCTGCCTCTACTCGCCCGACCAGCTGGTGACGTTCGTGCGCGACTTCCTCGGGCCAGCGCTGGCGGCCCAGACCCCGCCCGTGCCAGTGATGCCGCCCGAGACGCAGGGCTGGGACGGGTTTCCGCGCTACGCGACGCCGCTGATGGCCGATCCCGCTGCGGTCGCGTTCATGGGGCCGCTCGCGACGCATCACTACGCCGGTTCGCCGTCCGTTTTCGCGCCGGCGGCGGCGGCGAACAAGGTCGTCTGGGAGACGGAGGTCTCCGATCCCGGGACGTTCAGCGCCAGCGAGGCGCCCATCAATTCGGCGCTGCGCGTGGCGCAGATGATTCACTCCGACCTGGCCGACGGCAACGTCAGCGCCTGGCACTACTGGTGGTTGATGCCCGACAAGCCCAACACCAGCTACGGCGCGCTGTCACAGGACGGGACCACGCTGGCGCTGCGCGCCTGGGCGTTCGGAAACTGGAGCCGCTTCGTCCGCCCCGGCTTCGTGCGTGTCGCAGCCACGGAGGCGCCCCAGGAATACGTCAGCGTCACCGCCTTCACCGACACGGCCAGCGGCCGCGTCGTCGTGGTCGCCATCAACCAGGCGCGCTACCACGTGGACCAGGACTTCACGATCACGGGCGGCACCGCGAGCGACATGACGCCGTGGGTGACGTCGGCGACGCAGAAGCTGGAAGCGCAGCCCGCGATTGCCGTCGATGGCTACGGTACGTTCTCGACGACGCTGACCGCGCAGTCGGTGACGACGTTCGTCGGGACCGTCGCTAATCCCTGATCGCGCGATAGGCCGCCAGCGTCCCGGCCAGCGGTTCCAGCCCGTCGGGCAGCGGTCGTCGCGAGAACGTCTGGAAGTAGAGCAGGCAGGCGTTGCGCCACCAGCGCGCCTCCTGGAGCTGAATCGCGAGCAGCCGGCGGACGTGAGCGTGGCGGGCACCGTCGACGAACGGCGCGGCGGCGTCCCAGGTCGCCTGCATCCCGCGGACGGCGTCCACGCCGCGTGAATAACGGACGCAGAGCTCGTCCCACAACGTGCGGCCCGAGGACGGGATCCGGTGATCCCAGGGCAGGTGGTGAAACCAGAGCAGCAGGTTCTCCGGGCAGGTAGCGGGATCGGCGAGCTGCTCGCGCAGCGGCGAATGATAGAGGGAGACGGCGTTGCTGCCGGTCGCGGTCCGATCGAAGCCGATGCCGCCGGCGTCGGCGCGGTGGTAGTACACCGACGTCCAGTCGGCGCGGCCGGCGTCCGCGACGTCGACCCACGGCCCGGGGCCGTGGTGATGGCCTTCGGCCATGATGTGGTGCAGGCCGAGCGGCGTCATGTAGTCGACGACGGCTTCGCGCGAGCCGAGCATCATCTCCTTCACCGGCGCGACGAAGCGTTCGTCGTTCGAGAACGTCAGCCGCAGCCACTCGTCGGCGATCACGGCGGGGCTGCGGTATGCGTTCCAGGCGAGCCGGCCGAACGCGTACCAGTTCGCCTGCGCGAACGGGTGGCCGCACCAGTTCCGGTCGTCGCCGACGTTGGCGACGGCGGCGATGCCGCCGAACAGGAAGCCCATGCCGCCCGCGAACAGGTTGCCGTCGGCGACGCGCGCGACGGGCCAGCCAGGGCCCTTCGCGTGGGTGTTGGCGTGCAGCACCTCCTCGAAAAGCGGCGCGAGGTACGCGAGGTGCGTCCCCTGGCCCAGGTACTCCTGCGTGATCTGCAGCTCCAGCATCATCTGCGTGCGCGTCATCGCGCCGAACAGAGGGTGGAACGGCTCGCGTGGCTGGAAATCGATCGGGCCGTTCTTCACCTGCAGCTTGACGTTGATCCGGAATGATCCGTCGAGGGGCGCCAGCTCGGCGTAGGCCTGCTTGGCGCGATCCTCGGCGACGTCGGCGCGGTAGACGAAGGCGCGCCAGATGACGCTGCCGACGAACATCCCCGGTCGCAGCGGCGTTTGAGGTGGGGCGTGGGCGGCGAGCGCGTCGGCGAGCACGTTGGCGCCGTCGGCATGCGTGCGCCCGTAGTCCTGCGGGCCGGGCTGCCCTTCGGAGTTCGCCTTCACGAGGAAGCCGCCGAAGTCGGGGATCAGCGCGTAGATCTCGTCGGCCTTGGCGCGCCACCAGGCGGCCACCCCCGGGTCCAGCGGATCGGCCGTCGCCAGGCCGCCGATCTCGATCGGGGCGCTGAACCGCGCCGACAGAAAGACGTGGATGCCCCAGGGGCGGAAGACATCCGCCAGCGCCGCCACCTTGCGCAGGTAGGGGGCGGTCAGGATCTGCGCGCTGGCGTTGACGTTGTTCAGCGCGACGGCGTTGATGCCGATCGACGCGCTGGCGCGCGCGTAGTCGGCCACGCGCGGCGAGATCGTGTCGGGCAGCTCGTCCCAGCGCCAGAGCGACCGGCCCGCGTAGCCGCGCTCGATGCTGCCGTCCAGGTTGTCCCAGTGATCGAGCATGCGCAGCCCGAAGCCGGGGCCGTCGCTGACCTCGACCCCGTCGAGCGGCCGCCCCAACTGGATGTGTCGCAGGAAATGGAAGACGCCGTAGAGCACGCCCGCGTCGGAGAAGCTCGCGATCACCAGCGGGCGCCGATCGCCGAGCGCCAGGTGCTCGATGGCGAAGGAGCCGGTCGCCATCCAGAACAGGTCGAAGAGGTGCCCGTCGTCGATCGCGCCGGGGTCGAGGCCGAGCTCTTCTTGCGTCCGGCCCGCGATCAGCGTGGCGTCCGCGGCCGCGTCGCAAAACCGGACCTCGCCGCCCAGGAGGCCGCGCACCCCGCGCCCGAGCTCCTCGCGCGCCGCGGCCAGCACCCGCGTGCTCGCCGGGAAGAAGATCGATGCGCAGAGGGCGCGCGCCTCGGCCAGTCGGTCGGCATCGGCGATCGGCTCGTAACGGAGCCAGAGCCGGTAGCCGTCCTCGTCGGTCACTGCGGCGGCGGCTTGTGCCGGTAGAACCGCACGTCGTCGATCCAGTAGTCGACCCAGCCGCCGTCCCAGGTGAAGCGGACGACCGACACCGACGTCAGGTCCAGCGCCGCCGATCGCTTCGCCCACCCCTGCTGCGCCATCTGGTTGAACGGCACCACGTAGAACTGCCACTGGTTCGACAGGTTCACGACGTGCGTCCAGTGGTCGCCGCACTGCTCGGTCGTCTCCGCCGGGCGCTCACCCTTCGCCGGATCGAAGCACCAGGAGCTGGAGATGCCATTGCGCATCGTGTACGGCGAGCACGGCTTGCCATAGTACAGGGCGTCGGTGCCGGCCGGATTCGGCGAGCCCGGCGGGCAATTGCCGCCGGGTACGCCACAGTCGTCCGGAAAGGCCGGGTAGCGCTCGTCGCAGCGGGTCTGGAAGCAGGTGTCGCACTGCGATCCGCCATTCATGGAGCTCTCGGCGCCGTTTATCACTTCCGGCGTGCCGCAGAACTGCATCACCTGGTTGCCGGCGAGGTGCGAGGGATCCGGCTGGCACGCCTTCGGAACCAGGTTGCTCTGGATGGCGCCGGTACCGGCGTCCGCCCGGTCGAGCGAAACGGCGACACACGACCGGTGGTTGAGGCAGGCACACTCGCGTACGCGCTCGCAGTAGCGCGGCTGCGTCGGATCGTCGCGGTACATGATGTAAGAGATGTCATCGTCGGTGTTCTTGTCGCCGACCAGCACGCGGAAGCCGACCTGGCTGTCGGGCCCGCGGCGCGCCCAGAAGCTGACGCCCTCGAAGCTGCTGACGTCGAGCATCGCGTCCGGCGCGCTGACGCTGCCCTGGACCGTCGGAAAATTCTTCATGCCGATGCCGACGCCGCCACCCCACGACAGAAACGGCCCGCCCTGGATGTGGATCGCGCGGTTCATCGGGTCGAGCGGCTTGGTGTGATCGTTCGGATCCCAGCAGCGCGCCATGACGGCGGTCGGCGGCTCCCAGGTCTTCGGGCCATAAAGCCCGGTCTGGTTGTTGATGGTCTTGAAGGTCTGGATGACCGTCGAGTTGTCGGTGTACGAGTACATCCCGCGCGCCAGCCCCATCGTTCCCCCATCGAATGCCGACTCGAACGTCCAGATGGCGTCCTTTTTTCCGGGGAAGGTGAAATCGTAGTTCGCCTCGGCGGTGACACAGTCGACCAGGGCCGGGCCCGGATCGGCCGTGCAGGTGTGCTGGCAGACACCGTTCGGATCGGGGGTGCAGTTCGCCTGGATGCAGAGGTTCGAGACGCCCGCCTCGCTGACGTCCGGGCGCGACCCGCTGCTGCAGCCGGCGGCGAGGGCCGTCGCCAACAGCACGAAATGCACGTTATGGCGCGGTGAGAGCAAGCGGGGGATGTATAACACGGGTGGCAACTTGTGCCGTTGGTGGGAATGTTGCTATGAAAACTCCCAATTCCCTGACGGACATCCCCGGATCATGCGCATCAACCTAATTGTCCTGCTTGCGATTGCTGCCCTGGGCGCGGGCTGCGGCGGCTCGTCCGGCGAGCGCCGGGCGCGGCTCGCGACCACGCAGGGCCTTCCGGACGCCGGGCCGGGCAACTTCCAGCCGCCGTTCGTCTGTTCGCAATCGGTGGTTCAGACGTACGACTGCACGATGCCGTTCCCGTTGCGCCCGGACGGGCACATCACGGATTTTTCGAATCGTGAATGGGACAACATGAACGGGTTGTGGTGCGACGAGAGCGGGTTCCACGGCAAGATCTACTCGTACACGAACAGCGCCGCGTTCCCGAATGACACGCACTCGAACCCGGTCAACACCGACGACAGCAGCATGCACCTTCTGTTGAGCGTGACGGGCGGCCAGTACGGCGGCGGCGGCCTCCAGTTCGACGCCGGCTGCCTGGACGTCAGCGCGTTCACCGGCGTTCAGTTCACCGCCGCGGTCGTGTCGGGCAGCTTGACGCCGTGTCCGCTGCAGCTGCAGCTCGCGACCTTCGACCAGCGCCCGATCACGCCGGCGCCCGGCGGCGGCTGCGATTCGAGCACGGGCGTCAGCTGCTACGGCTACCCGGCCGCGACGAACATCGCCGTGCCCAGCACCGATCCGTTGAACCCGACGCTGATCACGCTGCCGTTCTCGTCATTCTCGAAGGTCACCGGCGCGCTGACGCAGGTGGTGGGGTTGCAGTGGCAGGTCAACGCCACCTCCCAGTGCACGGTCGAGCTCGCGCTCGGCCACATCGGTTTCATCCCGGCTACGCCGGGCGACGGCGGCAGCGCCACGGACTGATCGCCGGCAGATGCGCGCGCCCGGACGATCCGCGCTGGTCGCGATCGCTGCGGCCGGTGCCGCGGGCCTGGCGGCGGGCAGCGCCTGCATCATCCACCCGGGACCGCCGCCGCCGCCCAGCCAGAAGATGTCGGCCGCCGCGTCGCTGCCGCCATACGCCGCGGCGGTGACCCTTGATCCGGCCGAGCGTCACCAGACGCTGGTCGGCTTCGGCGCGTCGATCGCCTGGTACCAGGGGAAGCTGGTGCCGACGCCGCCCGACGGCGCGTACCAGATGCTGTTTCCGGATCTCGGGC
>Ga0066395_10000048_pt1 | contig 39733 bp, 34 predicted proteins | sample PanSoiPlot1MoBio_FD_61218 | JGI IMG/M metagenome (GOLD analysis project Ga0066395, IMG submission 61218) | Tropical forest soil microbial communities from Panama analyzed to predict greenhouse gas emissions - Panama Soil Plot 1 MoBio | ecosystem: Environmental > Terrestrial > Soil > Tropical... | reverse complement strand
ACTGATCAGATGAGGAACGTAGGCGCGGGCCAGGCACAGGGTCAGTTGCTCGCCGCGCCGGCTCAAACGCTCGATCCACTCCTCCGGCATGGCGTTGAAATTCGTCGGGTAGGCATGAGCCTCCTCGCGGCGCACGAGATCGGCAAGTGGCTTCGGTAATTGCCGGTCCTGTTGGCCAAGATACGGGAACAGGAAGCCTTTGATTTGCCCCGTCCGCTGCGCCTCGTGCAGCCGATGCATGGCTGCGTTCTGGGTACGGTCGAACACCGCGCTGAAGGCGCTGTGCATCCGTGCGAACAGAAACTGGCCGGGCGAGCCCTGCCGCAGGCCGTAGCCGGCCGAACAGCAGATGATCGTATCGACGGGAATGACATTGAGGCTCACGTCGGGCGAGCGGTCCGGCCAGAGACAGCCTAGGCCGAGATTGTCATAAATGCCGCCGTCGGTCAGGATTACGCGGCTGGTCTGGAGCCTGCCGTCCTTTTCGAAGATCAGCGTCTCGTCGAATGCCGGGAGAAAGAGCGGATAGGCCGCCGAGGCGGCGACGGCATGGGCGACCGAGGCATGGTTGCGGTGGAGCTTGCCCCAGCGCCAAGAGCCAGACTCCATCGTGCCGAAGCGGAATGCGGAGCCGGTTCTCAGCTCCGTCGCGTTGATAACGAGATGCGGCTTCGCCGGTAGGTCGGAGAGAGACGCGCGCTTGAAGAGCAAGTCATCGAGCGCCGCCTCCAGCAACGTGGTGCGGCTCGCGAAGCGATGCAGCGGCGATCGGATCTCGGACCGCTCGAAATGCGCCGCAAGCCAGCGGGGTGTGACCCAGCGCGCAACCTTGATCACAATCTTGGTCAGTGTGACGGCGAGCGCCACCAGTCCAACCAACATGAAGGCGGCGGCGACCTTGATGCCGGTCGCGGTGAAGAGCTTGCGGCACATCGGCGCCACGAGTCCCTGCGCCAGCAAGGCGCGGATTTTCGCCTCGAAGGAGGCGAAGTCCCCGCGATGTGCGTGGAAACTAGCGCCGATCACACTGCCGCCCGACACCGTCGAAAGAATGGTGACGTGATCGAGAAGTCCGAGCCGGTTGAGGGCGCGAAGGCAGCCGAGATGGAACGCGATGGCGCGCGAGCCGCCGCCCGAGAGAGCTAGGCCGATCTTGGGGGGCACGGTTTCGTTCATGACATGCGCGACCTCGGCTTGATGAGCACGAAGGCAAAGGCGCCATCATCGGCGGCGATCGCCATCAGGCCGGGCAAGCCTTCGTGTTCGAGCTCTTTGCCCAACCAGATGATTTGCGCGAGATCGATGGTGCTCGGCAGCGGCGACGATCGCCGGGGATGCGAGTGCCACTCGCCGACATAGCTGAGCTGATGCAAGGAGGTTTCGACAGCGCGGTTCACGGCGGCCTTGAGCCCGACCACGCCGCGCTCGAACCCCTCGGGGCTCCCCCGGCTGTCTTCAGGTTCGGGCAAGGCGTGCGCGACGTGAATCGATTTGCGGCTCATGTCGGCGATGCCAAGGAGGACGCCGCCGGTTTCGCGCGGGAGCCGGAGATTGCGAAGTCTTTCGAGTTCAGCCAGGAGATCGTCGTCGTAGGTGATCGTCCATTCGTCAAGGGCCAAGCGGTGCGTCGGTGCGCCGCGACGCTCAATGACCTCGACGCCGCCCTGCGCGTTGACCTTCCAAATACGCACGGCTGCGTCATCGCTCTTAAGCGCCTCGACCAGCCCGCGCGCGCCCAGCGCGCCGAGCAGCGCGGCGCTTGTCGCCGGGATGCGATTAGTCAAGGCGCGACACGAACCGCTGTAGCGAAGGCCCTGTCCTGCGCGGAAATGATCTTCGAGCGCCGGATCGGTTTGAACGAGGCGATGATATTGCGCCTCCAGATCCCGCAGCGTGGCCGCGCGGTCTTTGCCCTCGGCCAGGAGCACCACGGCCGTCCCGGCGGGATTGAAGAAGAGGCAGATGCGGCGGCCGCTGCTGTTCTCGAGATCGGCAAGGTGCCGCGACACCGCGACCGAGGCAGAGGCGTCGATGATGACGTCGGCCTGGGCCAGCTCCTGCACCAGTTCCGCGTCGGGCTTGGTGACGTCGCCCATTACGGCCGTAAAGGATTCATTGAGGAGCAACCCCATCTGGCGCGCGACCGCCAGGGCCTTCGGTGCGCCGAGTTCATCGGTCAGCAGGGCATGCCGCGCCAGATTATGCGGGAGCAGGTAATCGTTATCGACCACCGTCCACGAAAAGGCGCCCTCGCGCGCCAGGTTGATCGCGATCTGCGACCCGAGCGCTCCGGCTCCGATGAGGACGGCGCGGCGGCGGTCGGGGGCAGCATGCCCGGCCACCGCGCCGGCAACTTCGCGGTCGAAGGCGAGGTGGACCTGGGCGGGCTCAATCTTGATGTCGGCGGTGCTGGGCGTGCCCTCCGGAAAGGTGCGGACGAAAAAATCGTCGCCGCCGGCAACGCCGGCCGCCTTCGAGTTCGCCAACACGCCCCAATTGATGCCGATCTGTCCGGCTGTGTCGAGCGAGATAAAGGCGCGCAGATCGTCGGCGGTCTTCCCGTCCGGCGTAGTGACGGGAAACGCTACGACGATGGCGAGGCGGGATGACAGGCGCCGGGCGCTGTCATTGTCGATGCCGGTCCAGGCCTTGAGGCGGGTTCTGATCTCATCGTTGAGCTTGATGCCGGCGGCTTGGAGCTCGGTGTTGAGCGCGGCCAAGGTCACCGCCGCGTGGCGCAGGCGCGTCATGGTCTGCGGCTCTGCCCGGAATCCTATCACCACGAATCCCGGCGGGCCTTTGCGGCGCGGCTCGGTTCCGGCGATAGTTCGGGTGATGATAAGCGCCGGGTTTTCCGGCCGGATGAAGCCGATCAGCTCGGCCGGAGCCGTGGTCTGCAGCAAGGCCGAGCGCGGCAGGATGATCGCGAGTTGCGAGACGAAGAACAGCGGGTCAGGTGGTTGCGCGGTGTCGTGCAGCTCGCCGCGCGCCGCCTTCGCAAGCCAGAGCTGAATGCGCCGGATAAAGTCTGCCGGCCGGTAGGTTAGCCTGGCCTCGGGCCACGGCCGGTCGTCGGTGCAAAGGGAACAGGGCGCGCCCTGCGGCGTCCAGTTCTGATGCGGCGTGTCCGGAAAATCGTCGCGCAGGGCGAGGACCCGCGGTTGCCCGACTTGGGCCTCGAATACCACGGCGATCGGTTCGGTCCCGCGGATAGGATAGGCGAGATCCTGGGGCCGCTCGACCTCGATCTCGACAGCGACGGCGGCGCGCCCGGTTTGGGCGCACGCCCTTAACTCCGTCAACGTGACGCCGGGGATGGCGCCGGCACCGACGCCCGCTACCATCTCCCGCGCCGGCGCGGAAGTAAGGTCATCCGGCGATGTGATCTCCTGCCCGAAACCGGACCACCAGGCGTGGATGCCCATGCTACCCCGCGCGCGCCGGGGTCGAGACGATGCTGGCGGCGCCCACCGTCGCCGACACCGTGAGCAACCGTGCGCCGCGATCCGTGATCTCGATCTTGGTCGGCTTCGGCTTGCTGGCGGACGGGAGGTCCATGGTTACCTTGAACTGCCCGTCCTTGGCGTTGGCTACGCGCTTGTAGTAGGTGGCGGCCTGTCGGTGCGGCGGCTGGACATCCTTGTCCTCGTCGCTGCCCTTGATCGGGATCGATTTGCTGGTCGACATCATGGTGTGGCGCTCCTGCCCCTGCGTCTCGCACAGCCACTTCACCTCCTCGGTGGGCGTGGTCTCGTCGACCCCCTTGTCCGGCCCGATCGCAGTGTAGGAGCAGTGGTGCGGGACTTTGAAGATGTCCCACAGCAGGCGCTCCTCATTCTTGTGGCGCTGGCTGGTCTTCACGATCTGCTCGATCGACTCGTGGTCAATGTCGGACATGAAGAGCGCGCGGGTCTGGCGGTTCCCTTCCAGGAAGGTTGCCTGGAACACGACGCTGTCCTGGTTGCGGTCGACCACCTCGTTGTCGTTCTGCCGCCAGCCGAACGGGCTGTGGATGAAGAACTCCGCACGCTCCGGCCCAAAGATCGAGTAGCCCGGCACGAGCTGGCCGGCATCGGTGATGAGATGCGCGCGCGATTCCAGGGTGAGGCCGTTGGCCTCCAGCCACTCCTTGAGCTTGGTCGGCCGCGAGAAGACGCGGATGCCGTAACCCTTCTTGAGGCGATAGCGCGCCTCCTGGCGGATGATGCGGGCGCTATCCTCGCACCCGTCTTCGAGGATCGCGGCGGCCGGGACCCAGAGCTCCCGAATCTTGATGCGGCCCTCGCCCTGGTACTTGAGGGCATGGTCGCACCAGAAGAAATCGCCGGACCCGCGGCAATGATCGTCGTCGAGATGCGTGAAACAGACAGTGTCGTAGAAGTCACGCCGCGCGGCGCGCAGGTCCGATTTGAGTTCCGCCGGCAGGTCAATGCGCCGGTCCCACGGATCGTCGCGGTTCTTCATATCGGCGTAGTCGATCAGCATCTTCTTGCCGTCGGCGAGGTCGAAGCGGGTGCAGTCGGCGTTGCCGAGCGGATGGAAGGTAAGTTGGGCACTCATGTTTACCCCGCTGTTCAGCCCTTCACGGGCGATTCAATGCGCCGTTTGGGCCATTCCCGCACGGTGTGGTTGCAGTCTTCATTTGCATCATCGTCATTTCCATCTGATTCAGTGAATCAGCTTAACGAGCGTCAAAAAAAGAACTACCCAATGCGGCAGTAGACGAACTCGACCCCGCCGGTCTCCGCTGTGCTCTCGCGCCGGAGAAGAAATCCCTGCTCCCAGAGCTGCTTGAACTTCATGCTGACGTTCGCAATCGACAGGTTCTTCTGCGCAGCAAATTCTGACGCGCGAGATTGCCGGCGCGCCATGGCGAACTGAAACGCCTCGCGCGTTCCTTCCGTCGGTTTCATGCCAATCAGGTCTGCCGATCTACCCCGCCACACTAACATTGGTTGTTCTTTCCTTTGGCCAGCCGCATCGATGTTTTCGATCATGTCCGAATCGGTGAGATCGATGAGGCAAAATCCCCTGGCCCGCCGGTATCGTCGCGCGAGTTCCATGATCGTCTCGGACGCGAACGATATGTCCACGCGGTGCACATCTTTCATTGAAATCTGGAAGACGAGCGTGCCCGGGTTGTCTTCCACGAAGAGGAGCAAACGCTGGTACACTTGGCGCCCCTGGATTCGCCCCCATCCCTCGGGGCGGTCCATAAACTTGCAAAAAGGAAGTACCTGCGCCGTCACCTCGTTCATTGCGTTCATTTAACCAGATTCGGGGCAATCGTCAAGCGCCCAGGCCAAAGGCGAAGGCGATATGGGTTCCCCACAGCAGGGGCAGTTGATCATAACAGAAGGCGCGGTTTGGCTCGTAGCCGCCACGAGCCGGCCTGAGTAGCACGCGCTGGTTGGGCAGACGCACATCGAGAGTGGCGTCGAACTTGATGGCCTTTGCGGCGCAGCCTTTGAGGCCGCATCCTCGGTCGGCGCCGTGGCGCGAAATACCTTGCCGAAACACTTCAACCAGCAAATCGACGTCTGAAAGCTGGACCAGCTTGGGGAATCCGGACCGTAGTACCGGGCGCAGCGTTTGCATGATGCCAAGACCGCTATCGGAGACAGCAACAGAGAGGCGGTTGCCTCCGGAGTAAACCTGAAGCCCCGCGTATCCATCCAACTGCGTGCCGCTGTGCGAGAAGATATTGTCGATTAGCTCGGCAAAGATCATCCATGCTGCGCCCGTCAGTTCCTTCACGTCGGACCGGCTATTGCAGGCTGAGGAAATGGCCTCGGTGAGGCGCCTGGGCAAATCCTCGTCGCGGGCATCCTTGTTAATGCGCGCGATTTCGACCAGCAAGTTGTTGCCGCCGCGGCGAAGCCTAGCCGCGGAATAGACGGGTCGCAAAGGCAGGATTTCGACCTGTGGGGCCAGGTGATCGAAGAACCCCATGCGGTTCAAATAGCCCATTGTCCCGGCTTCGCCTTCCTCGAAATTGAGGCGTACGCGGCGGGTCGTAAAGGCGAGCTGGTTAGCGAGCGACAGCAGCCTTATAGCGCCGTCGATCATCATCTTACAGCCGACGGGGAAATTGAGAATGACCTCGTGCGTGTGGGGATCGTGGGGGCCGCACGAATCTTTCAGGGCGGTTTCAAATCGTCCGGCATCGATCCATGTGGCAGGGAAACTTACGGCGCAAAGCACGACTCGTCCTTCGGGTATCTTTGCGGTTGTTCTTACCGGACCTTACTATTGTTGTCAGTTCCTGGCGCTTAGGCTGCTTGGAGCGGGCCTTCGCCCTTGAAGTCGCACCGGCAAGCGGCGCTTGAGATAGAGCCGCTAAAACGGCTCGAAGACAGGAGGGGCCAGCGGCCCCTTTTAAGAAAGGTGGTCTACTCCGGAAGCTGTACAGGATCGGGTTGCGATTTGGTGGGAGCCAGGGGGCGCCGCGGGCGCTGCTCCAGCTTTCGGGGCTGTAAGGGCACATCGTCATTGGTAGACTTCGGTTCGCTGGGCGTTCGTGTTTGTCTGGCGCGCATCACATTGATCGCTGCGGCGTCGAGCGTGTTCTTAATGTGAGCTGCGAAGAATTTTCGATCATCTCGACGCTGGTGCGGCAATTCTTGGCTATCTAATAAATGTCAGCGCCTTCCATAAGGCACATACAGGGTGGCGCACGCTATAAGCCGTGCGCCGATTGCCATCGCGGTCGAACTTGAGCTTCGCTCGCGAAAGGACACCGTTGAACAGTTTGATGTGATTACGGGAAACACTGGATCGGTCGGCTGCGGGGATTCCGCCTTCGGCGGTTCGGCCCCACTCCACGCACCGGTGCGCTTGCGACGATTTCCTTCGATTGGTTTGGCGCGGTCGCGCAAGCGCTCGTACGGGCGCACGGCGCTCGGCATGCTCTTGCAGTAGCCGACGCCGCGCTTGCCGCGTATCTCGGGCGGGGCCCGACTCGCACCGGCGTGCTTGTAACCACCGTGTAACCATGGGCGGCGGTTCACCCACCTAGCCCTTCTCACTGCGACCGTCGTGCGTCTCCCGATTGCACCGGAGTTCACTCCAGTGCTCTCCAGACCAATTTTCGATTGCTAAGTCATTGGTGCCGCAAGAGGGATTCGAACCCCCGACCCCATCATTACGAATGATGTGCTCTACCGACTGAGCTATTGCGGCTTAAGAGTCTGATAGCCGGCGGGGGCCGCGTTGGCAAGGTTTGCCGCCGTGTCGCAGGCCGCCAGCTGGAGCGGGTCTCGTTCTTATCGAAGGAACCAGCCGCGTGATCGTCCGCGACGGCGGGCGAGCGCAGCACTCCCGGCGATGCCGCGGAGTGCCGGATTCCCGCTTTCACGAGAATGACACTGGAGAGCAGGCGGGTTCGGTACCGGTTCCCGCTCTGACAGCCGAAGTGGCGGCCTCGGCCGACTTTAGTCTCGATCCCGCGCCTCGGCGCCTTCGCAGCATTGCCGAACCGTCAGGCCCGTCGTACCATCGCCGGCGTGAGATGCTTCAAGGTCGGCGCGCCGACCTGCTGCATGATGCCCAGGAGTTCCGCCCGCAACAGCTCCAGCACGCGCTCTACGCCCGGCTGGCCGAAGGCGCCGAGGCCCCAGATGTAGGGGCGGCCGACACCGACCGCGGTCGCGCCCATGCACAGCGCCTTGCAGATGTCGGTGCCGCGGCGGAAGCCCGAGTCGACCAGGATCGGGATGCGGCCGTTGACGGCTTCGATGATCTCCGGAAGCGCATCGATGGTGGAACGGCCGGAGTCTTCGCTTCGGGCGCCATGGTTCGACACGATGACGGCGTCATAGCCGTAATCGGCCGCGAGCTTGGCGTCTTCCCACGCCAGCAGGCCCTTGATCACCACCTTCATCCGGGTGATGTCGCGCAGCCGCTTGAGATAGTCCCAAGTCATCGCGGATGACTGGATGTTGCGCAGGCCCGAAAGGTCCACGCTCTCATACATCGGCTTGTGGCCCTGATCGGTCTGGATGCTGGTGCGATCATGGCAGTCGCTGCACTGGCGCGTATCGGTCCGCGTCAGCCGGAACAGGGTCTCCTGGTTGCGGCCGCCGGAGCGGTCGACCGTGACGGCGACGGCGGTGCAGCCGGCATTCTCGGCGCGCTTGATGTGGTGCGCCGCGACCTCGAACTTGTTGGTGGCGTAAAGCTGCATCCATACCGGCCCGCCGCGCGCCCCGATGACATCCTCGACGCCGGTGCTGGTCTGGGTGGACAGGATCATCAGATGATCGCCCGCTTTGGCGGCCTTGGCGACGCCGGTCTCGCCATCCGGATGGTAGCCCTGGTGGCCGCCGATCGGACACAGCATGATCGGCGATGAATATCTTGCGCCCAGAATGTCCACGCTCATGTCGACCTTGTTGACATCGATGAGGCGCCGCCGCCGCAGCTGGAACTTGAGGAAGTCCTCGCGATTGGCGCGCAGCGTCACTTCGTCGTCGATGCCCGATGCCATGTAGCCGAAATGCGCCGGCGGCACCTTCTGCCGCATCACCGGCTCGAAATCGAACACATTGATGGCTTCCTTCGGGGTCTTGATCAGATTGTTGGCGTCGAGCGGCGCCCACATCATCGGGTCGGGCAGCTTCGGCTTGGGCAGCAGTGTCTCCGCGAAGGCGCGCGCGTCCGCGTAGCTGAGCGCCGAGCTGGCGGCGACAAACTGCAGGAACCTGCGGCGGTTCGTGGCCCGATCGATCTCGTTCGACATTTTCCAAATCCCTCCCAATGCGCGCATGAGACGGTCACTCCTCGACGCGTGTGCAGCGCGCTAGCCCGGACCCCGTAGCCGCAGGCATAATAGCGCGTTGCAGGGGGTTGTGGATTCTGAGAGCCCTCGCGCGGCGCTCGAGACCCGAAATGACGAGCCACCAAAGGCCGGTGCGGGACCCTACCTGCGTCAGCGCGTCATCAAAAGGGCACCGACCGCGACCGCAAACGAGCCGGTTTCCAGAACCCCGCCGTCCAGCCGGCCACGATCCAATATACAAGGCCTGCCGCAAGCCCTGCCGCCACCAGAACAATGGGTTCGGCGAGAAACGGATATTCGTCGCGGATGTCCTGCGTCAGTGCCCAGCCGAGCCAGGCCGAAAGCCCGCCATTGGCGGCATGGAAGATCCACGAGCGGATGGCGAAAGTCTCCGAGAGGAGCACGCCGATCAGGGCCGGAACGAACATATAGAAGGCCCATATGGACAACAGCAAAGCAAGCAAGGGGCCGCCGAACACGAGCGCGATGAAATAATCCTGTTGCGCCCGGGGATCGGCATTGAGCAAGGTCTGCAGCGCGTTGCGGTGCGCGATGACGACCAGTAGTGCCGCCGCCGTAAGCGCCACTGCGGCCCCCAGTGGGACGAGGATGAAACGCAGCAGGAGGCGTATCAGGATGTCCATGCGTTCGACGCCAGCCCTGACCAGTTCAGCACTTTGAATTGCGAATCATATGCGGGTCATTCCGGGGCGCCGCGAAGCGGTGAGCCCGGAATCCATAACCACTGGCCGAGGGCTATGAATTCCGGGTTTGCCACCTATCGGTGGCGCCCCGGAATGACTCAACCCAGGTTAGTGAAGCACCATGCATATGTCGGCTTCATTGAATCGGTCTACTCGGTCGCAACCGAAGGACATCACTCCGTCATCGCCATGGCGCGCAGCGCCATGCGTTCGCGCGCGGACAGCTTTTCGGTCGCGCTCTTGAGCTGGCCGCAGGCGGCGAGAATGTCGCGTCCGCGCGGGGTGCGGACCGGCGCCGAATATCCGGCGTTGAACACCACTTCGGAGAACTGCTCGATCGTATCCCAGCCGGAGCATTCGTGGATTGCGCCCGGCCACGGGTTGAACGGAATGAGGTTGATCTTGGCCGGGATGCCGGCGAGCAGTTTCACCAGAGCCCTGGCGTCAGCGAGCGAGTCGTTGACGCCCTTGAGCATGACGTATTCGAAGGTAATTCGCTTGGCTTTGGTCAGACCCGGATAGCTGCGGCAGGCGTCCAGCAGCGCTTCGATCGGATATTTACGATTGAGCGGCACAAGCTGGTCGCGCAGGTCATTGCGCACCGTGTGCAACGAAACCGCCAGCATGACGCCGATCTCTTCGCCGGTCCGCCGGATGTTTGGCACCACGCCCGACGTCGACACCGTGATCTTGCGCTTGGAGATCGCAATGCCTTCGTTGTCGGCGACCACCAGCAGCGCATCGCGCACGGCTTCGAAATTATAAAGCGGCTCGCCCATCCCCATCATCACCACGTTGGTGACGAAGCGGCCGCCATCGGTCGGGACGATCGCGCCCTCAGGCGGGCGCTGGCCCGGCCAGTCGCCGAGGCGGTCGCGGGCCACCATGATCTGGCCGACGATCTCGCCGGGCGTGAGGTTGCGCACCAGCCGCTGCGTCCCGGTGTGGCAGAACGTGCAGTTGAGCGTGCAGCCGACTTGGCTGGAAATGCACAAGGTGCCGCGCCCGGTCTCCGGAATGTAGACGCTTTCCACCTCGTGCGGCCGCTCGTTCTCTCCCGGCAACCGCAACAGCCATTTTCGCGTGCCATCGACCGAAACCTGCTCGGCCACGACCTCGGGACGAGCGACGGTGAACCGCTTTTCGAACTCGGCACGCAGGTCTTTGGATATGCTCGTCATTACGTCGAAGCTCGCGGCGCCGCGCACGTAGAGCCAATGCCAGAGCTGCTGCACCCGCATCCGCCGTTGCGCCTGTGGTACGCCAAGTTCCCCAAGCGCGGCCGTCAGTTCGGCGCGCGACCGGCCCACCAGCGAGGGTCGGTCCGGGTCCACATAGCGCTCCAGCGGCGCCTTCTCGATAAAGCCCGGGATGACCGCGGCTGCGGCCTCAAGCTCAATGCTCATGATATTCTGCGTCGACAGACGGTGATCACAGCGAACATAGAGGCCGCGGGACCGTAATACCATGGCCGTGACGGCGCGCCGTGCATATTCGACGACATCGAACGACCGTCCCGTGACCTGTGAACTATGGCGGATTTCGTTGTGATTGAGTCAGACGATCGTCTTCGCCGCTAATCGAAGCACTTGTCTCCTGTCATGGCCGCGGTTGTCGCAGGCATCCACGTCCAACCGCGCCTCAGCAAGCAAGACCTGGATGGCCGGGACGAGCCCGGCCATGACTCTGGAGAGGTGGTTCACTACAACCGGGAGGCGCCGTAACGGCTTATTTGCATTCCTGCCCGACCCGATCGAGCGCCTGGGTCAGCCCTTTGAGCGAATAAACGTCGGTGCTGTTGGTCCCTTTGGCGGAGGTCCCTTTGACCGTCAGGTCCTGGCCTTTGCGCATGGTCTCGACCAGCCGGCCTTCCTCCGCCGCATTCTTCACCCAGGCGCCGTCGGCCTGGGTATACATGGCGTAGTTCGCGCCCGCGACTTCGACGCTGGCATCTGTATTGGGTTTGAACCCGTAGCCAAAAATGATCGAGACCTCGTCCTTCACCTTTTCGGCCGGCCGCGAGGAAACGAATATGTAGGTCGGATCGCGCGGCCGATTCGGCGGCGAGGTGCTCGAATTGGTCGGCTTGGCGAGCGCAAAACAGACCTTCTTGCCGCCCGGGCTCGCCGTATACGCACCCCAATCGCCGAACTGGCCGAGCAACGTCGGCTGTACCGGTCCCGGCGCCGACGGGGCCGCGGCACCCGTGGTCGGCTTCGGAGCTGCAGGCTTCGGCGGTGTCGTAGCGGGTTTGGTCGCCGGCGCCTGCTGCTGCGCCGATGCGACACCCGCGACAACGAAACTCGCCGCAACGACCGCACGCACGGCCCAGGCAATCCGACGGGTCATCTGGTGGAACATATTACCGCGCATGATGAATGATTCGCCTGAGGAACACCCCTTGGCCAAATTAAGTAATTGCGGTTATCCATCAAGCCGCAACTTAATGGCACTTTGCCGCGGTGGATATCTTCCGTTGTACCGGCGGGTGTCGCCGCGGCGGGTGAGATTTCGCAATCAGACCGGCCAGTTAGGCCGAGAAAGTGCCAAATTCCGACGCTTATGCGTTCAGTTCGCCAAATCCCGGGCCGGCTGCGGCGTGCGCGAGGACGCGACGCGCTGCCTTACGGTGTTGCGGGCCGATGTGAGCGGAAACCAGGCGAATCGCCGTGGCCAGCACGGCGGCGTCATCGGTAAAGCCGATGAACGGCAGCATGTCGGGAACGAAGTCGAACGGCAGCACGAAATACGCAAGCGCGCCGATCAGAGCAATCTGAACGTGCCGCGGCGTGTTGCGGTCGAAGGCACAGAAATAGGCCGCGACCAGATCCTCGGCAAACGGAAGCCGCGCGGCGAATCGCCTGAACTTCGGCCAGAATTCGCGGCGGACCCGCGCCTCTTCCCGCGTTGCCGAGGCCTCGTCTTCGATCTCGACCCCGTGCGTTCCGAACCTGACCATCCCAATGTCTCCAGCGCCGGGGCTGATCCCGGGCCGTAGCAAACGTGGGAGGCTCCTTGGGCCAAAACAAGACACGCGGTCCCTGCTCGCGGGGGCTTCAACTTCCGAAGGCAGTCCTGGATAGAGCGGCCGATACCGCCATGGTCGGTCGAGTACCCTGCTGGCAGGGAATTTGGCAGGGAATTTTCGCGGATTGCGCCTCGGTCAGGCGATTCCGGCGCGGATTGGTGCTGCTGCTGCGAAGATTTGCGACAAATTCCCTGCCCGCAGCGGCAGGGAGTTCATTGCGCCGGCGCAGGGGAGGCTTTTCGTCGGGGCAGTGAGTTGTCGAGGCCGGCAAGGATCGGCGAACACCCACGTTCGGATGTCGATCTTGCCTTGACGGGGCGAATTTTAGTGGCAGGATAGTTACAGTGCCGGAATTACTTGGCCTCCCCGCAGTGCCCGCGCCTGCGGGTTTTTTTGTGCTCCGGGGCCCGCCCCAGCTCAGTCGATCTGATCCGGCGGCATGCCCCCGACGCGCGGCGAAATGGGAAAGCCGCAGCCCGACAATCTCCGCGATACGTTTGCGGGATTGATCGGACCCGATCAGGCAAAGATAGACGTGACCAAAGGCGAGGGATGACGAGAGTGCGGCGCCACTATGCTCTCGATCCGCTGCAGGCGTGGGCCACAGGCAATGGGTGCGGTCGAGAGGACGCCGCCCATAGTCGCCCAACCAACTGATTAAACTCGAGAAATTCAGACCAGCTTTCCGCATTCTGTATTGCTGTTTTGTATGGCCGTCAAGCAAACTGATCGCGATGCATGGGCTAAGGTCTTCAGCAAGGCTTTGTAGCCGTTCTGCGTGAAGTCGTGGTCATCGGTCAGTGCCTCGTCGATGTGGCGTCGTTTGATAATCACGAATCATGCGCAGTCCGTGAGGCTCCGTTCCTTGTCGGCGCGTGACTGGTATCCAGTACCAGCTGGCGCTGATCGAGCGCGACCCGCTGGCGGCTTGCAATACCCACGAGGCTCGGCAATGAAGGCTGTCATCAAGGCCATGCGGAAGGGGCAGGATAAAACAATGAACTACCAAATAAATGCTGTAATAATTGCCGCCTTGGTGGGGTTGACGGTCGCAGTCCTGAGCCAATCGTTAGGTGTGATACCTATTGGCTACATGCCGCAGCTTGATATCTTCAACCCGTTCAACCTGCGCATCCTTGGCTATTGGGTCGGGATTTTGGGCGTTTTGCCCCTGATCTGCATTGCGATCGCAATTGGTGCGACCGCTCGCAAGGCGGGATTGCGCAATTCGATTCTCACCGGTCTTGGCGCAGTCGTTGGTGTTTCGTTCGTTATCAGTTGTGCCGTGGTTGCCGTTGCGATAATTCAATCAAAGAAAGAACTTCCTTTGAGAAATGCCGGCGCTGATCGGGATTCATTCGTGATAGATGCATCGTCCGTTTGCGCCAAACTGGAGCGGACCGTCAACAGAAATAATAAGGCTTCCGAGGCGGCAATAGATGCGGTTTGCTCATGTTACGGCAACTCGTTGGCCGATGTGATCACCAGAACCGAACTGGCATACATAAGCCAGTATCACACGTTTCCGCCAAGTATGATCGAGAAAACGAATGCCGTATCTCAGAAATGCGCACAACTTTTCCGGACCAGCGGTGATGCCGAGAGCCACCCTTAACGACCTTGAGAAGGAAGTGGACCGCGACCGTACTCGTTTGAGACATTACGGCAATCGCAGGTGTCGCAACGTCGCTTCGATCCGCCTTATGCCAACATCGAAGCTACTGCTGACGCGCTGTAGCGCTTGCCCGATCGCGTCACGTAACCCTTGGCTTCTAGCCCCTCAGCCGCATAACTTCGGTTGTCTGCCGAGGACGTGATATCACCTGCGAGTAGCAGTGACAACGAAGCGCGCGTCGAAGCGAATTCGTGCGGATGCCCAGCATTGCCCGCCGGAGCGGCAGTGAGGAAATAGATTCTTCTTGGGCCAAAAAAAGCTGAAGGACAAGCCACAATGAAAATGAAATCGATTTTTATGCTGATTGCCGCCGCTAGGACCTGAGTGGTTCGCGATGCTGGGGGCTGACATTAGGGACAACCGGCATAAGCCGCTTGCCATTTGCAGTTGCGGGCGGGGCGGCATTCGTGGGCCGATATCCCAGCGTCACCAAAAACCGGTATCTGACCGTTGCGGGCCCGCGTGATCGACGCGGTTCCAACCTCCCGTTTTAGCCCCTATAGTCAGGTCGGCGCCGCTCGAATATCTTTGGCGATCCATACGTCAAGCCACGTTGGTCTGCAGGGGGGAAGATTAAGATGAGTACGACAAGGGGCTCCGCACACTACGCGGGCTTGTTGCCCGTTGCGCTGTCAGACGACCCACCTCCTGTTCGCCCGACGACTCTCGAAAACGACCCGCTCCAGCCGCCACCCCGCAAGCGAGCTTCGCGCGCCCTCGCCCGTTTCATGATGACGTTTTGCATCGGCGTGGCTGCTACATTGGCTTGGCAGTCGTATGGCGACGCAGCAAGACAGATGATCGCAAACTCGCACCCTCAGTTTGGCTGGTTGATCCCGCAGCGCGCATTAACCGTGCAGAAGGCTCCCGACATGATCGCGCCGGCTGCATCACCCGCCCCCTACCGCGATTACCAGCAGCTCGATGCGATGCTGCGCGACCTCCACGCGATGCAGCAAAGCGTCGACCGGATCGCCGCTGGTCAAGAGCAGCTAGCGCGCACCACCGACCAAATCGCCACCAGTATTGCGATCGGTCGCGAGCAGACAATGCGCACCACCGATCAGCCCGCCGCCGGTGTCGCTCAGGTCCCCTCCGCTAATCCCAGTGGCATCACGGTCGAGAGCCGAACCGACGGGACGTCGTTGCAGCCGATGGTGCGCTTGGACATAAAGCCCACCGAGGCGAGGTCGCCGGAGACATTATCAGAAAAAGGAAAGCAGCTCTCTGCGGCGAAGGGGCACGATGCTTCCTGCTTTCCGTCAGCTTCGGCTGTGCTGCAGCAGCACCGGGGAGGATGGCCGTCCTGGACCTTGAGAGCGCCCGGCCACGAGGGCACCAGATGTTGGTACGCATCCGCACGAACCAGGGCAAGCGACCCTCGAAGTGAGATGGTGCCAAGGAAGGACCTAATCGGAACAAACGAGAATGGGTTCTCCGCACCGCCCGCGCCGTACACGCGGGCTCCCGAATGACAATGCTGTCGCGGTTAGAGCCTACGGCTGCGAAGCTTCGAGATGCCAATCACCTAAAAGGGCTGGGCACTGATCTGCTGAATATCGAGTGGATCAGGCGAGCCGGTCGTAATCGGCGGTTATCTTGAGCATTATCTCTTTGGCTTCGACATCACGCATGTTGTCCGCAAGTGTGCGGATTTCTCCGGCACGCCTGCGCCAATCACGGGAACCCGCCTCCACAAACACATTCCTTCGGCTATCGCATCAGCCTGAACGCTCAGCGCCCGTGTTTGGGCAATCGTCTCGCGCCCCCGCGCAGCGGTCTCTCTCATTCCAGACAGCGCACCACGCGCGTGTCGCCCGTGTATAAACAGAGCCTCACTCGCTTGCCTTACATAGATCGCGACATCTGCAGATGAGGGCTGAGGCAGCTCTGCCGCGAATACGCCCATGTCCGAGTGGTCCTTGGGATCGTAAGGATCGGGGAAAATTGAAGCGACGCCGTCCGCGCGAGTTGCCCGGACATTACGGACAGCGTCGTCGAACCGTCGTATCGAACGGACCACCCACAGAACAAAATGAGCGGCGAGACGCGTCAGAACATAGGTGGCATACACGATAGACCCGGATATGACCAAAGCTTCAAGGTAAGTAACGACCGTCAGCATCGGGCTCCCCGCAGGCAAAAATCGATAGTTCTAAATGAACTGCGCCTAATGGGCAGCTGGTTCGAGAAGGCCGGATGACGCCAACCCACTCGCCGCAGCCACAATATTATGGGGCGGACGACAGAGTCCCGCCTACCGCGCGTTACTAACCCAACATAGGGCAGCCGGGTTCCACGGCCATGGAACTTTATTTGACAGTCCGATGCGGTATAATAATACCTTCACGATGCGGCATGCACTGGCACTTTCGATCAGCGGACGCGAAAATCCACGGCCTAATGGACAGCGCACCTGACCGGGTTCATCCGGGCGAATTCTGATAGCCTCGATCAGGCGAATCCCCCGGGTCGCAATCCGGTACTCAACGCCCACGGAACAGTGGAGATCCGTAAATTTGCAAATTTGCCGCGGACGGACCGAAACCAAAAATTGAAGGGGAAGGCATTACGTAGCGGGCGGGCCTTGTGCCCGCCCGCCGCGCTGCCGCAGACTGTGGCCTGCCGGGCGGCCACGAGAGCCGCCCCTACGAAGGCGAACGTCTTGCAGACCTTCAATTTTCAGTTGACGCGCTCCACTAGCCCCTCACCCCTACGCCACCTCCCGCTCGATCTCTACCTCCGCCCTAAGGCTCTCGACGTCCCGATAGATCGACGCGACTGCGAGCGTGCGGCCGTTGTGCCGGTAGCGCAGCAGGCAGTCCTTTGCAATGACGTCGCCGTCGACGGCGATGTCGTCCCATTTTTCGGCGTGGCCGACGTAATTGATGGGAACGTCGTAGTGCTGGCTCCAGAAAAACGGCACGGCGGTGAACTTCTCGCGGTGTCCGAGCATGTTGAGCGCGGCGGTCTGGCCCTGGCGCTCGGCAACCACCCAGTGCTCGACACGGATGTTCTCGCCGCTGTGCGGATCGGGCCAGCGCGCGATGTCGCCCGCCGCGAACACGCCGGGCGCGCTCGTTTCGAGGTACGGGTCAACGCTGACGCCGCGGTCGAGCTTGAGGCCGGCCTGCTCCGCAAGCGCGGTGCGCGGGCGCACGCCGACGCCGGCGACCACGAGGTCGGCGTCGAGCGTGCCGCCGCTTTTCAGCGTCACGCGTTTGCCGTCGACGGCGGCGGCCGTGTCTTCAAGGTGGAAGACCACGCCATGCTCCTCATGCAGGGCGCGCACGAAATCAGCGATCTGCGGCCCGAGAATGCGTTCCATTGGCCGCTTTTCCGGCGCCACCACATGGACCTCGATCTCGCGGGCGCGCAGCGAGGCGGCGACCTCGAGCCCGATGAAGCTCGCGCCCAGCACAAGGGCGCGGCGGGCCGTCTTGGCGCGCGCGATGATGGCGCGGCAGTCTGCCAGCGACCGCAGTAGCATGACCTGGTGCGGATCGGCACCGCGGATCGACAGCCGGACCGGCTCGGCGCCGGTCGCGAGCAGCAGCCGGTCGTAGCGGACCCTGCTTCCGTCGGCGAGCGCCACTTCCCGTGAGCGGGCGTCGATGCCGGTGACGTTCGCGTTCAGCTGCAGGTCGATGCCGGTATCGCGATAGAAGTCATCCGGCCGCAGCGGCACCCACTCCTCGGGCGCGTTGCCGGCCAGATAGTCCTTGGACAAATTCGGCCGGTCGACGGGCGCTGCATCGTCGTTGCTGAGCATGACGATGCTCCCCTGGTACTGCTCGCGCCGCAATTTCTCGGCCGCCGCAAAACCGGCTGCTCCGCCGCCGACGATGACGATCCGCTCGGGCAGGGCGGCGGCCGGCGCCGTGCCCGCCCGATGCACAGGCGCCGGCGTCTCTTTCTTGCCCGTCACGAACAGCTTGCCGTCGCGATGCTCGACCGCCCAGCACCCGACCGGGCTCAGCGCAGGGGCGTGCAACGCTTCCCCGGTGCGCAGGCTGAAGCACGCATGGTGCCAGGGGCACCGCACCGTGTCTTCGACCATGAGCCCTTCGGGCAGCGGGCCGCCGTAGTGCGAACAGGTCGCGCCGATCGCGAAAAATTCGTTGCCTCGACGCGCGACCAGAACGGCGTCTTCGCCCACATGCCCGGCGACCATGTGCCCGTCCGGCAGATCGCCGATAGGGATTCCCGCTGCGAGATCGGGACCAGCCGGATTCGATTGCTGTGCGCCCATTGGTTTCTCCATCTGCTGCCGGACGACAAGCCGTTAGTTCGGGTGATCTAGTGATTAGAATGAACTCCGGTCACATTGAAGTACCTGTTATCCCTCCCGGGGTCGTGGCCGGGTTTGTCCCGGCTATACTGATCCTTCCCCCCCAAAGTTCGTGGTGACCGGGACGAGCCCGGCGACGACGCTGGTATGTGATTCCAAGCGATCGACCATAGGATCCGGGCCACCTCGCTTTGGACCCGGAATGATCGAACAGGTGTTAGAGTCAGAACACTAGATGCAGAATCTGCAATAATGTTCCCGATATTGGCCGGATGTCAGCCGCAATCCGGTGGGAACCTTTTGGCGTCAGCGGCATCCAATGATGGGCCTCGTGATGGATCAGGGATTTGGAGAAGCCGGTATGAACAAAGTTGAGAAGATACATAGTGCAACGTCCGTCCATGCTCCAGCGGCCAAACTGCCGCAAAGGCGTCCCTCCCGCGCCGAGGCAGAACAAGCCGTGCGCACGCTCATTCGCTGGACCGGCGACGATCCCGATCGCGAAGGTCTCGACGAGACGCCGGCCCGGGTCGTGCGCGCCTACGAGGAATGGTTTGCCGGCTATGGCGAGGAGCCGGAGGAATTTCTGCAGCGGACCTTCGAGGAAGTCGCCGGATATAACGAGATGGTGCTGCTGCGCGGCATCCGTTTCGTATCCCACTGCGAGCATCATATGGCGCCGATCATCGGACGCGCTCATATCGGCTATCTTCCGAACAACCGCGTGGTCGGGATTTCCAAGCTGGCCCGACTTGTCGAGGTCTACACCAAGCGGCTGCAGATTCAGGAGCGCATCACGGCGGAGATCGCCACCACCTTGGAACGGGTTCTCCAACCCCAAGGTGTCGCGGTCGTGATCGAGGGCATCCACGGCTGCATGACAAGCCGCGGCGTATCCCAGCGCGACGCCACAATGGTGACGAGCCATATGCTGGGCGCCTTTCGTGATCAACCAGCAACGCGGCACGAATTCCTCTCGGCGATCGATCTGCGGGGATCGGCGCGGTCATGAACGCCGACTCCCCTCTTGTGGGGCGGGGTGGGGGGTAAGGGGGTCGGGGAGGCGTGGCAATGTTGTGTCGCCTCTCACGACCCCCACCCCACCCTCCCCCACGAGGGTCCCACAAGGGGAGGGGAGGAGTTCGCCGGCACGGTCACAGCGGATGAGGCGAGGAGAAGATAGCGAAAGGAGATCGCGATGGAGCCGTCCAACGTCCGGAGTGTCGACCTTACCGGCCTCGACGACGTCGAGCTGGTGCGGATGGCGCGCCAGAGGGATGGCGCGGCCTTCCGCGTCATCATGCAGCGAAGCAACCGGCGCCTCTATCGGATCGCTCGCGCCGTCGTGCATGACGACAGCGAAGCCGAGGACGTCGTCCAGGAAGCCTACGTCCGCGCGTTTACCAGCCTTGCGGATTTTCGCGGCGACTCAAGCCTTTCGACCTGGCTTTCGCGCATCGTCTTGAACGAAGCGCTGGGGCGGCTGCGGCGCCGCCGTCCAACGATTGACGTCACGTCGATCGAGAACCGTCAGCCAGCGCAAAGCACGGTTATTCCATTCCCGCTTGCGTCGACACAACCGGACCCGGAACGCACCATGGCTCAACGGCAGATTCAAATCCTCCTGGAACGCGCCATCGACGACCTTCCGGACGACTTTCGAACTGTGCTGGTTGCGCGCGTCGTCGAAGGAATGAGCGTCGAGGAGACCGCCGATCTGTTCGGCCTGCGCCCCGAGACCGTCAAGACCCGATTGCATCGCGCGCGGCGGATGCTGCGCGACGCGCTGGAAAAGCAGGCCGGTCCCGTTCTGACGAACGCCTTTCCGTTCGATGGCTGGCGGTGCGAACGGACGACGAATAAAGTGCTGGAGCAGCTCGGCTTGGCCGTGTGATGCGCCCGGTGAAATCTTTTTACATCACGCGGGAACTTTTTGATCGGAACTCCATCCAACTATACATCCTCAGATTGAAATCCGGCCGCAAATGCGCTTGATACCGCCGGTGGGTGAGGAGTTGACCGTGCGACCTGCACGAACTCCAAATGAGGGAGGATCCAATGAAGCTTCGAACCATGATTATTGCCGGCATCGGCGGGATCGCCGCGTCCGGATCGGTCATCGCTTTCGCCGCCCCTACGTCGCGCCAGGGCGCCGCAGCCGAGAACTCGCGGCGCGGCGTCACAGAAAATTCGCGCCAGAGCGTCGATGCTGAGAATCTGCGCCACGCGCAGGCTCAGATCGAGGAGGGCAAAAAAACCTTTCGCTACGATACATTCGGCAGCGAAGCGTTCTGGGGCGATGCGCTCCAGCTGCACAAAGCCATCGCCGGCGAAAAGAACGGCGGCGTCGGTCCCGGCGTTTCGCCGAAAACCGCGCTGTCCGTCGGCCTCAAGGTCGACGCGGATGCACTGCCCGCCAGTTTGAAGAGGCAGCTCGCGGCAGGGAAAGTTAATCTCGACGATCCCGCGACCACCATCGCGCTCCTCAAGTTGAACGCTGTCGTGGGCGTCACCGCGTTCGCCAACCCCGATGGCAGTGTCAAAGGGATGGGCATCCAGTGCTCGTTTTGTCATTCGACGGTTGATGACTCGTTTGCGCCCGGCATCGGCAAACGACTCGACGGCTGGGCAAACCGCGATCTGAACGTGGGTGCGATCGTGTCTCTGGCACCGAATCTCAAGCCATTCACCGATCTTCTGGGTGTCGATGTCGACACCGTGAAAAAGGTGCTGGCGAGCTGGGGCCCCGGTCGCTTCGACGCGGAGCTGGACAAGGATGGCAAAGCCCTTCGTCCTGATGGAAAACAGGCCGGCACCCTCATCCCGCCTGCCTTTGGCTTGGCTGGCGTGAACCTGCACACCTGGACAGGGTTCGGATCGGTGCCCTACTGGAACGCTTATGTTGGGGCGACCGAGATGCACGGGGCAGGCGACTTCTTTGACGCCCGTTTAAACAATGCAGAGCAGTATCCGGTCGCCGCAAAGAGCGGCGCGGGAAATACGCGCGGCAATCCGGACCGAATAACTTCGAAGCTCGCCGCGCTTCACCTCTACCAGCTTTCGATTCCGGCCCCGAAGGCGCCGGCCGGCTCGTATGATAAAGCCGCATTCCAAAGGGGCGAGGCGATCTTCAACGGCCCGGCAAAGTGCGCGACCTGCCACATCCCACCCCTCTTTACTGAGCCGGGCGAGAACCTGCACACGCCCGACGAAGTCGGCGTCGACTCGTTCCAGGCCGACCGTTCGCCGACCCACAAGTACCGCACGGCGCCCCTGGCCGGGCTGTGGACGCACCAGAAGGGCGGCTTCTACCACGACGGCCGCTTCGCCACATTGTCGGACGTGGTCGATCACTACGACACGCACCTGAAATTGAACCTCAACAGCGATCAGAAGAAGGATCTGATCGAATATCTGAAGGGAATTTGAATGTAGGGGCGACCCTTGTGGTCGCCCTGGCGCCGGATACGACGAATGGGGCGACCACAAGGGTCGCCCCTACAGCCGGTGATGTGGCACGACGCCGCTTTTGCGACCGCTCCAACGTTATGACTTGATCGATGCTCAATCCCATCAGACTCGCTAAAACGAGCGACTAGCCTCTCCCGCAAACGGGGTGAGGAGCAGCTTGCCGACCGGCGTGGTGATTCTCTCTTGTCGGAGAATCCGCTCTGACCATGGCGCATCCAGGCAGCCATTCCTGGGCTCACCCGCGCTGCCAAATGACCGAATCCACAACACCGCAGGTTGGTATAACCGGCCGGCACGGCCCTAGCGATTGCGCCAGCGCGACCCCATCTCTCCAGACATCGGACACTTGGAGGGTCGGCTCATGTCGTGGTCGGTGAACATCGGCTCGGTTGCGGGCACCGCGATCCGCATTCACATCACATTCCTGTTGTTCCTGATCTGGATTTTCCTGGCGGGTCTGGCCTCGGGCAGTGTCAATGACGCACTGAACAGCCTGCTCTTCATGATTCTGCTGTTCGGCTGCGTGCTGTTGCATGAATTTGGCCATATCTTCACGGCCCGCGCCTTCGGGGTGGCGACGCCCGACGTCACCCTGTTGCCGATCGGCGGGGTGGCGCGGCTCGAACGCATCCCGGAAAAGCCAAGCGAGGAATTCCTGGTCGCCATCGCGGGCCCCCTGGTCAACGTGGCGATCGCGATCGTGCTGATCGCCGTGGCGCCGACCCATTTGAGCGCCGTTCATCTCGCCGCCATGGAAAGCCCCAAGGTATCGATGATCGACCGCCTGGCGGAGGTGAATCTCTTCCTCGCATTGTTCAACATGATCCCGGCTTTCCCGATGGACGGCGGGCGCGTATTGCGGGCACTGCTGGCGATCCGGCTCGGCCATCTGCGAGCGACCGAGATCGCCGCCATGATCGGACAGTGGACCGCGTTCGGGCTCGGCTTTGTCGGACTATTGTCCTATAATCCGATACTGATCTTCATCGCCATCTTTGTGTATCTGGCGGCAGCTTCGGAGGCGCAGATGGTGTCGCTGCGCGCGATGTCCCGCGACGTGCCGGTTACGGCCGCCATGATGACGCAGTTCGCCACGCTTACGCCGAACGAGCAGATCGATGCCGCAGTGGAAACGCTGATGCGGACGAGTCAGACCGAGTTCCCGGTCGTCGACGACAATCACCGCCTGCTTGGTGTCGTCGGCCGCGCCGAAATCATCCGGGCCCTGCGGGAACTCGGCCCCAACGCGCCAGTCTCCGACGTCATGGTGAAGGACGTCCCGACCATCGAGCGAAGTCACCGGCTTGAGGAGGCCTTTCGGCTGCTACAGGAAAAGTCCGTCCCGGCAGTGGGCGTTGTCGATTTCACTGGCCGCCTGATCGGTCTGGTGACGTCCGAAGCCGTCGGAGCAATGCTGATGGTGCGGCAGGCCCTGCCCGAGGGCGCCCGCCTCGGGCCCTGGAGCCGGGCGGCGGGGGTTTGAGCAAAGCGACGCTATCTTGCGAGGCGGCACACGGTCGAGCGGACCTCGATCGCTCGAAATTCCGCACTGGCGTCGTGGCCGGGCTTGTTCCGGCGACCCCGAACTTCAGGGCACTGAGCGGATTAATCGGGGTGGCCGGGGCAAGCCCGGCCACGACGGCGAAGCACCGGAATCACTCTACCGACCCTTGCGGTTCTTCGAAATGTCGAAACAATTCGGCCGCTGGTGCAGGGGCGCAATGGTTTGCGTCCCCGGCAGCGCCTCCTGAATTGTTTCGAACAGCGGCTCAACGCCGAGATCGACGAAGGTCCCGAAAATCTGGTCGTGGTGAGCCGGCATGAAGATGCGCGGTCGAAACAGCTTGACGAGATCAAGCGTCACCGGGACCTGGACCTGCGCGACCGGATGCCCCTGGTAGGCCACGATGGCGATGTCGACCGCCGCGAGCTTTTGGGCGAGCGCGCGGACGCCATCCGTGACCGGCCCGGCGCTGTCGATCCACACAAGCTTGAACCCGCTGTCAAACGTGAATCCGTACGCAATGGTGCCCTTGGTGATGACATCGGGCGCGAAGGTCCCCTTCGCCAGAATTGCTTTCTCGGCCTCGGCCTGTTCGGGTGTTGCCGGGCCGGCGTCGAGGTCGTAAAGCTTGCCGAGGGTGTCGAGCACCTCGCGCGACAGGGTGGAGTGCTGCGCCAGCGCCGCATCCACCGTGACCCCCTTGAACTTCAGCGTCTCGCCGCCCGCCACGGCGGTGCCTTGTCCTTGCGGAACGCCAAGCTTGTAGGCGGTTTCGATGGTGATGGGCGCACCAATCACCTTGGCCTTGGTTCTCTCTGCGATCGGCGCCGCATCCGACATGTGATCGAAATGCGCGTGGCCAATGAAAATCGCGTCGGCCTGCTTGACCTCGCTTGGCACGACGCCGGTCGGTCGATTGCGTGGACCGCGGTCGAAATACGCGTCGAGCAGAAACACCTGGCCGCGGTAGACGAGTTCATAGTTCGAGGTCGAAAGCCAGCGCAGCAGGATTTTGCCGTTGTCGCGCAGCATTGGGCCGCCCATGGCGGTCGGCACGAGACTGCGGCAAGCATCCGCATCCGCGCCCGCTGCGTCCGCTGGCGTATAGGCGACCAGCCCAAACACGACCGCCGCAAGCTGCAACAGTCCTCGAAAATAATGCATCATGACCCCCTTGATTGGCAGAAACGCGCGCGCACCGGACAACTTTCGGCAAAATCCGTAGGAGGCGGATCATCCGTCATAAGGCTGCTGGGTCAATCAAAAAACCGCGCCCGCACGCGCAGCTTGCGGCATTGCACAACGCGGCTGGCCGACTATATTCCGTGTGAGTTGGCTCTCTTATGAAAAGGCTTTCGTCGTGGCTCGCATTGCAAGCTGAACACGGGCAGGAAGCTTTAAGCCATGAGAGCCCTGCGTCCGGAGATCGAAGCCGGCGAACCCGGTGATTTCGGAGACGTAAATTTCTATCCCGCAATCTTGAGCTGCTCCTAATGCAACTGCGTAACGTCGCGATCATCGCTCACGTCGACCATGGCAAGACCACGTTGGTCGACCGGCTGCTGCAGCAATCAGGTTCGTTCCGCGAGAACCAGCGGATTGCGGAGCGGGCACTGGACAGCAATGACCTGGAGCGCGAGCGGGGCATCACGATTCTCGCCAAGGCAACGTCGATCGTGTGGAAAAACACGCGGATCAACATTGTCGACACGCCAGGGCATGCGGACTTCGGCGGCGAGGTCGAGCGCATTCTCAACATGGTGGACGGCGCGATCGTACTGGTCGATGCAGCCGAAGGGCCGTTGCCGCAGACCAAGTTCGTGGTTTCCAAGGCCCTGAAGGTCGGGCTTAGGCCGATCGTCGCCATCAACAAGGTCGACCGCAGCGATGCGCGCCCGAGTGTCGTGGCCGGTGAGGTGTTCGACCTGTTTGCGGCACTCGACGCCACTGAGGAACAGCTCGATTTTCCCGTTCTCTACGGTTCCGCCAAGGAGGGCTGGATGGCGTCGCATATCGGCGGCCCGAAAACATCGATGGCGCCGCTGTTCGATCTTATTCTCACTCACGTAGCGCCTCCGCATGTGGAGGATGGCCCGTTCCGCATGCTCGGGACCATCCTGGAGGCCAATCCGTATCTGGGCCGTATCGTGACCGGGCGCATCACGGCCGGCTCCGTTAAACCCAATCAATCCATCAAGGTGATCGACCGCAACGGCACATTGGTCGAGCAGGGTCGGGTGTCGAAGGTGTTGTCGTTTCGCGGCCTGGAACGCCGGCCGATCGAAGAGGGCCGCGCGGGCGACATCGTCTCTATTGCCGGGCTGCCTGAGGCGAATGTCGCGCACACGCTGTGCGCGCCGGAGGTGACGGAGCCGCTGCCGGCTCAGCCGATTGACCCACCCACTTTGTCGATGATGTTCCGGGTCAATGATTCCCCACTGGCCGGCACCGAGGGCGACAAGGTCACCGGCCGCATGATCAGGGACCGGCTGTTGCGCGAGGCCGAGGGCAATGTGGCCCTGCGGGTCACCGAATCCGACGAAAAGGACGCCATGGAGGTGGCGGGCCGCGGCGAGTTGCAGCTTGGCATCCTCATCGAGACGATGCGACGCGAAGGTTATGAGCTCAGCGTCTCCCGCCCCAAGGTTCTGATGCGGTTCGATGCCAATACCGGTGAAATGACCGAGCCCATCGAGGAAGTCGTGATCGATCTCGATGACCAGCATGCAGGCGTGGTGGTGCAGAAAATGTCCGAACGGAAGGCTGAGCTGATCGAGATGCGGCCCTCGGGTGGCGGAAGGCTCCGACTTGTCTTCTACGCGCCAACGCGCGGCTTGATCGGATATCAGGGCGAACTTTTGACCGATACGCGCGGCACCGCGGTCATGAATCGGCTGTTTCACGATTATGCGCCCTATAAGGGCGCGATACAGGGACGCCGCAACGGAGTGCTGATTTCAACCGACGCGGGCGAGGCGGTCGCATATGCGCTGTGGAATCTGGAGGACCGCGGACCGATGATGATCGAGCCGGGCTGGAAGGTCTATCGCGGCATGATCGTAGGCGAGCATACCCGCGGCAACGATCTCGAAGTCAACGTGCTGAAAGGAAAGAAGCTCACCAATATCCGCACAACCGCGAAGGACGAGGCGGTGCGCCTCACTCCGCCGATCCGAATGACCATCGAGAAGGCGCTCGCCTATATAGAAGATGACGAATTGGTCGAGGTGACCCCCAAGTCGATCCGTCTGCGCAAGCGCCTGCTCGATCCCCACGAACGCAAGCGGGACGAACGGCGCAAGGAAGCCGAACAGGTGTGAAGGAACCGCTCCTTCGCACCTGCAGCGCAAGTGTTGCGAATCGGCCACGTTTGACGCCCGCGTGGCGCAAAGCCCCACGGCGGGTGTTGATTTTGGCAAACTTCCCACGATAATCGACGTGTTAACCGAATGTTACCGTTGGACTTGAACGGGGGCGGCCACGTCGGCTCAATTGCACCATGCACACCGTTGTTATCGAAATTCGCCGCGCCAAGACGTCCGATGCCGTGGGACTTGCTGCCACCCACGACTTGGCGTGGCGCAACGCGTACCAGGGTATCATCCCGGGCCCGGAGTTGGACAAGCTGATCAACCGGCGGGGAGCGGAGTGGTGGGAAGGCGCGGTCCGCAAGGGCAGCCGAATTTCGATCTTGGCGTTCGGAGACACCATTGCGGGCTATGCTAATTATGGTCGAAACCGGGCACGCAGCCTGACTTATGAAGGAGAAATCTACGAGCTGTACCTGCGACCGGAATTCCAAGGTCTGGGTTTCGGACGCCGCCTGTTCACGTCTGCGCGGCGCGATCTGGCACAGAGCGGAATCAAGAGTCTGGTGGTTTGGGCATTATCGGATAATACCCCGGCGGTTGCGTTCTACCGCGCTCTTGGCGGTCAGGCGGTCGCACGGTCATCCGAGAAATTCGGTAACAAGACGCTCGACAAAATTGCTTATGCTTGGCAGGCCTGAGTCGTAGACCAGTGGAGTCATCATAATTTCGGTGCGGGAAGTCCGGTCGATAGACACGCGGCTTTCACTGTGTTGCCGAGCAGGCAGGCGATCGTCATGGGGCCGACGCCGCCCGGCACGGGCGTAATGGCGCCCGCCACCTCGCATACTTCCGCGAAAGCCACATCGCCTACGATGCGGTAGCGGCCGTCTTCGCCCGCGACCCTGTTAATGCCCACATCGATCACCGTCGCGCCGGGCCTGATCCAGTCACGCCCCACCAACTCGGGGCGGCCAGCTGCGGCGATGACGAGATCCGCCCGCCGGCATACTGCGGGCAGATCTCGCGTCTTCGAATGCGCCACCGTCACGGTCGCGCTTTGTCCGATGAGCAACTGTGCGAGCGGCTTGCCGACGATATTTGAACGACCGACGATGACCGCTTCCAGGCCGCTGAGCGAGGCATGCACGGTCTTGGCCAGCATGACGCAGCCAAGCGGCGTGCACGGCACCAGCGACGGCAGCCCCAGCGCCAGCCGACCTGCGTTCGTCGGGTGAAATCCATCGACGTCCTTGCTCGGATCGACCGCCGCAATCACGTGATAAGGATCAATCTGAGGCGGCAGGGGCAATTGCACGAGAATGCCGTGTACGGACGGATCGTCATTGAGCCGTGCGATCAGGGCAAGCAGTTCGGCTTCGCCAGCGGTACCAGGCAGCCGATGATCGAACGACTGCATGCCGGCCTGCGCAGACATTTTCGTTTTGCTGGCGACATAGGATTCGCTGGCCGGATTGTCGCCCACTAGCACCACCGCCAATCCGGGGCTCCGGCCATGAGCGGCCGCAAAGCGCCGCACCTCTGCGGCGACCTTGGCGCGCAGTTCGGCCGCCGCGGCTTTTCCGTCGATCAGCCTCGCTGTCATTGTGCCGACGCTGCCCTGATTTGCTCCAGCGCCGCCACGACGGTGCGGGTATCTCCTTTGATCAGCATTCGCTTGATGCGCGAAGACGCGCCGCCAACCAGCGCGATCTCGCGTGGCGCAATGCGGAGCGTTTGCGCCAGCAACCGCGTGAGCGCGGCGTTGGCCTCGCCATCGCTTGGCGCTGCACTGACCCGCGCCTTCAAAACGCTGCGTCCGTCGGACAAGTGCCCGATGCCATCAATCGAATCACGACCAGCTTTAGGAGTGAGTCGCACGGTTACGACAAGCCCGTCAGCGCAGACCGCCCATGGACTGTCACCTGCATCCATCGCTAATAAAAGGCCTTCGCCAAGTTGGGGAGGACGACGATCTGGATAAAATAAATGATGAGGATGAGAACGATGAACGAGATGTCGATGCCGCCAAAATTCGGCAGCCGGTTGCGGATGGGGCGCAGCGCCGGCTCCGTGACCTGATAAAGGAAGTCAGCGATCATCCGCACCGCCGGATTGCGGGTATTGACGACGTTGAACACCACGAGCCAGCTCAGGATGGCGGCTGCAAACAGAATAAAAATGTAAAGGTCGAGCAGGAGGTTGATGTACCGGATCAGTTCGAGCATTGCTCGGAATCCATTTTTGTTAGGCGGGCGCGTAACATCTACCGATCCCCGGCAAGGTGGGCAAGAGGCTTCCGTCTCGACCCGGCATGTGAGATCACGTCGGGGGCGTCCCGGGCGACCGGAAACGTGGCGATTTCCCAGACTATTTCCGACGCAAATGCGCTGCTGGCCCAGTGGAAATCTGGCCGGACCTGGAGGTCGGATGCTTGAGGCGGTGTTCAAGGTGCTCGGCCAGATGTTTTCACAGCCGTTCCGTACCGTGCTGTTCAAGTCCGTGGGACTGGCCATTGCATTCCTGATCATCGTCGTTATTGCACTGTTTCGCTTGCTGGAGTGGCTTTCAGGCACCGGCTTGGGATGGCTCGAGGTGACGATCGGGCCGGCGGCCCACGGTCCCCTTGCGGTGCTGGGTTGGATCGTCGCTTTTGCGCTGGGGCTGGGGCTGTTCGCCGGCGCGATCCTGCTGATGCCTGCGGTGACCGCCCTGGTGGCAAGCTTCTTCGCCGACGAAATCGCGGAACTGGTCGAGCGAAGCCACTATCCAGCCGATCGGCCCGGCGTGGCGCTGCCGCTGTGGCTCGCCGCCATCGAGGGCGTGAAGACTGGGCTGCTGGCCATCGCGGTCTATCTTTGCGCCTTGCCGTTTCTCCTGTTCGCCGGGGCCGGAGCCGTGCTGTTCTTCATTGCCACCGCATGGTTGCTCGGCCGCGAATATTTTGAGCTCGCCGCCATGCGCTTCCATCCTGCCGCCGAAGCGAAAGTGCTGCGCCGGATGCATCAGGCAACAGTCTTTACCGCCGGGCTATTCATAGCGGCTTTCGTTTCGATCCCAATTCTCAATCTGGCAACCCCGCTGTTCGGTATTGCCCTGATGGTGCATATGCATAAAAGGCTTGTGACGCAGTATGGCTAATCCGCCCTATGGATGAATGTCGTTTTCTCCAACCAGCGAGCGTAGGATGGGTTGAGCGGCAGCGAAACCCATCGGCGGCAGCTCCGCGCTGCAAACGCCAAGACGGGTCTCGCTTCCGCTCAACCCATCTACGAGCTACGCAGTATCCATGAACGTTGTTTTCTCCGGCCAACGGCACAGGTCGTTGATCGTGCATTTCTCGCATCGAGGGCGCTGCGCCTTGCAGATGTAACGACCGTGCAGGATCAGCCAGTGATGGGCATGGCGCCGGTATGCGGGCGGCACCACTTTTTCGAGCTGCATCTCGACCTCCAGCGGATTGTTGCCGGGCGCCAGACCGGTGCGGTTGCCGACGCGAAAGATGTGGGTGTCGACCGCAATCGTCTCGGCACCGAATGCAACATTCAGCACCACGTTCGCGGTCTTGCGGCCAACCCCGGGCAGCGCTTCCAGCGCTTCGCGCAAGGGCGGAACCATACCGCCATGCTCGGAAATAATTTTTTTGGAGAGTGCGATCAGATTTTTTGCCTTGGTGCGATACAACCCAATGCTCTTGATCAGCTCGCGCACCCTGTCCTCACCGAGCGCCACCATCTTTTCCGGTGTGTCGGCGACGGCAAACAGCGCGGGTGTCGCCTTGTTAACCCCCGCGTCGGTCGCCTGTGCGGACAGCACCACGGCGACCAGCAGCGTATAGGGATTGATGTACTGGAGTTCGCCGCGCGGCTCCGGATTGGCTGCGCGGAGACGGCGGAACGCCTCCTCGATCTCTGCGTTGGTCCACGGTCTTGGCTTGGCGGCGGACTTTGACGTCCGGCGGACCCCCGACCTCGACCCGGGCGCCAACGTAGGCGCAAACTTTGCTTTGCCGGCCTTTGATCTCTTCGCCGCCGGATTGTTTTTTTTCCCCATAATGCTCCTATAGTGAATTCTCATGATCGACCGCAATGGCCAAGACGCAAAGTGCTTCGACCCCGAACCGCCGCTGTTCTCGGCGGTCGTAACCCCCCATCGGTCACTCAGCCAAACCGGATTCCTGATCGTCATGATGGCGGTTGGCGGCATCAGCTTTGTCGCCGGGATGGTGTTTCTCCTGCTTGGAGCCTGGCCGGTGTTCGGCTTTTTTGGGCTCGACGTTTTGCTGGTCTACTGGGCGTTTCGCGCCAACTACCGCGCCGCTGCCGCTTTCGAGGAAGTCACCGTGACGGCGTCGGAGCTGCGCGTTCGTCAGGTCAGCCATCGCGGCAAGGCTTCCGAATGGTCCTTCAATCCGCTGTGGGTGCGGCTCGATCGCGAGAGCCATGAGGAATTCGGCCTAGAACGTCTTTTCTTGGTATCACGCGGTCGCCGCCTGCCGATCGCCAGCCTGCTCGGTCCGCAGGAGAAGGAAAGCTTTGCGGTGGCCCTTGGGGCGGCAATCGGGGAGGCGAAACGCGGTCCGACCCGCACAGTATTGGAGTAGGCCCGCCCACCACAACCCGCGCAGAAATCGGGTGGCGATGCCGCCTTGCATTCGCTACATCGCCCGCATGAGCATGTCATACGTACCCAAGATCTCATCGGTTTCGCCACGCACGAAGCCAACCGTTGATTGCCTCGAAGGCGACTATGCGGTGGTTCGCCGCGCCGTCGCATTCATTTCGGAACAGTGGCGCGCTCAACCCGATGTCGAGGCGATTGCCCACGCCTGCGGCGTCACCCCCGACGAGTTGCACCATCTGTTCCGCCGCTGGGCCGGGCTGACCCCTAAGGAGTTTGTCGCGGCGATCACGCTTGATCACGCCAGAAAGCTGTTGCGCGACTCGGCCAGCGTGCTCGACGCCAGCTATGCGGTCGGTCTGTCCGGACCGGGACGCCTGCACGACCTCTTCGTCACCCATGAGGCGATGTCGCCGGGCGAATGGAAGACCGGCGGTGAAGGCCTCACGCTCGCCTATGGCTTGCATCCCTCGCCATTTGGCGACGCACTCGTGGTGACGACCAAGCGGGGGCTTGCGGGTCTGGCCTTCGCGGACCCGGACGAGAAAACAACCGCGCTCGAAGACATGCGGCGGCGCTGGCCGCGCGCGCAATTCCGCGAGGACCAGGCGCGCACGGCGGCATTCGCACGGCGCATCTTCGACCCCGGTCTCTGGCGGAGAGACCAGCCGCTGCGCGTCGTGATGATCGGCACCGATTTCGAGGTGCGCGTGTGGGAGACGCTGCTGAAAATCCCGATGGGCCGCGCAACCACCTATTCGGACATTGCAACGAAAATCAGCGCGCCCAGGGCGGTCCGTGCGGTCGGGGCTGCGGTCGGCAAGAACCCGATCGCCTTTGTGGTGCCATGCCATCGCGTCATCGGCAAAAGCGGCGATCTAACGGGCTATCATTGGGGTCTGACCCGCAAGCGCGCGATGCTGGGATGGGAGGCCGGGAGAGTGGCGGCCTAAAATTTCACGCCGCCAGATCGCCCCTGTTCGCCACTGTGGCGTCCCCGTTGAGGTGGTAGACCAGCGGCACGCCGGTGGCGAGTTCGCGCGCGACGATCTCCTTCGGCCCCAGCCGATCGAGCACCATCGCGAGCGCGCGCAGCGAATTGCCATGCGCGGTCACCAGCGTACGCTCGCCGCGCAGCACGCGGGGCAGAATTTCCGTGATGTAGTAGGGCAGTACACGCGCGGCGGTGTCGCGCAGGCTTTCGCCGCCGGGAGGCGCCACATCGTAAGAGCGACGCCAGATGTGCACCTGCTCCTCGCCCCAGCGCTTGCGCGCATCGTCCTTGTTGAGTCCGGAAAGGTCGCCGTAATCGCGTTCGTTGAGGGCAAGATCCCGGATGACCGGAATGCCCGACAGCCCCATCTCCTCGAGCGTCAGGGTCATACTGTCCTGCGCCCGCCGGAGCGCCGAGGTGAAGCCGATATCGAAACCGATGCCCTGCGCCTTGAGCTTACCTCCGGCGGCACGCGCCTCCGCCATCCCGACCTGGGTCAGCCCGACATCTTTCCAGCCGGTGAAGAGGTTTTTCAGATTCCACTCGCTCTCGCCGTGACGCACGAGTACCAGCAGGCGATCCATCATCTGTTCCCTTGCTTCGTCACATATCCGACAGGCCCAGCACGTCGGCCATCGAATACAATCCAGGCTTCTGTTTTCGCGCCCACAGCGCGGCCGTGAGGGCCCCGCGTGCGAAGATCATGCGGTCCTCTGCCTTGTGGACGAGTTCGATGCGCTCATGCGGTCCGGCAAAGATCACGCTGTGTTCGCCGACCACGGTGCCGCCACGCAGGCTCGCGAAACCGATATTGCCGGCCTTGCGGGCGCCAGTGTGACCGTCGCGCCCCCGGATCGAACGCCCCGCAAGACCAACGCCGCGGCCTGCAGCGGCCGCCTCGCCGAGCAGCAGCGCCGTGCCCGACGGCGCATCTATCTTCTTGCCGTGATGCATCTCACAAATCTCGATGTCAAACGCATTATCGAGCGTGCTCGCGACTCGTTTCACCAGTGCGGCCAAAAGATTGACGCCGAGGCTCATATTGCCGGACTTGACGATACGGGCCCGGCTCGCCGCCGCAGCAACGATTTTTTCATCCTCGGGCGTAAATCCTGTCGTGCCGACCACGTGGACAAGGCCATGAGCAGCGCTTTGTCTGGCCAACGCCAACGTGGCGGCCGGAATCGTGAAGTCGACGAGCCCATCGGCGTTGGCGAGCAGCGCCGGCGCGTCGGCGCTCACCGCGACACCGTTGCGGCCGATGCCGGCCAGCTCGCCGGCGTCGCACCCGATCACGGCCGCGCCCGGCGCTTCGATCGCGCCGGCCAGCAAGAGGCCATCGGTTTCAGCGATGGCCTTGATGACGGTGCGGCCCATTCGCCCCCCGGCGCCGGCCACGACCAGCCGCATGTCGGACATGGTTTCCTCCACGTGAGAGGGCCGATATAGCGGGGTGGCGCCGGCTTGAAAAGCTAAGGCTGGGGGCCGTCATAGCCCTCGACTATGGCGATATCGGCGACCGCATGACCGCGCCGCAAGGTGATGGCGTGCTGGTATTCGGGCGAGCGATAGCACGCGAGCGCCACTTCGTAATCGGGAAATTCGATCACCACAAGGCGCGATCGACAGGTGCCCTCCACGGCCTCGCGGCGGCCCGCACGGATGATGTATCGGCCGCCATATTTGCGGAACGCGATCTGGTTTGCTGCGACATACTCCTGGTAGCGGTCCGGATCCGTCACCTCGACTTGTGCGAACCAATATCCCTTTGGCATCGGATCTTTCTCACTTGCCCATGGCGGCCTCAATCTCCCCCACAATAGCGGCGGCAGCGGCCTTCGGGTCCGGCGCCTCGAGAATGGGCCGCCCGACAACCAGGTAATCGGCTCCTGCCGCGATGGCACGCGCCGGCGTCATCACCCGCTTCTGGTCGCCTGGATCGGCGCCGGCCGGCCGAATGCCGGGGGTCACCAAAACCATGCCTGGCCGCACGATGGATCGCAGCTTGGCGGCTTCTTCGGCTGAGCAGACGAGACCGTCGACTCCAATGTCGCACGCCTGCGCGGCGCGTTCCGGCACCAGTTCCGCCACGGTGAAATCGTAGCCGGCGGCCGCCAGATCGGCGTCGTCGTAGGATGTCAACACCGTGACGGCAAGAATTCGCACGCCGCTGTCGCCACGCCCCTCCACTGCCCCCTTCATGGTTTGCGGATAAGCGTGGACGGTAAGAAACGTGGCGCCCAGGCGGGCAATGCTTTCGACCCCCTTGGCAACGGAGTTGCCAATGTCGTGAAGCTTGAGATCGAGAAAAACGCTCTTGCCGGAGCGGATCAAGGTTTCGGCGAACGGCAAGCCGCCCGCGAACGCCAGCTGATATCCGATCTTGTAGAAAGCGACCGTATCGCTGAGGCGATCCACCATCGCCTTGGCTGCTGCGACCGACGGCACGTCAAGGGCCACGATCAGTCTGTCACGTGCTTCCAGCATCGAGACTTCCTTGTCTGGTCACTCCGACTGCCGCCCGGTTGTCCGAATTCCCAAGTACGGGAATGCAAGTCACTTGGCGGAGAGCCACAATGCGTCAAGGCACCTCACACGGGTCGATCCGCAAAGATCAGAATTTTCGGATACCGCATTGGAGCATGCTGCAGTGCGTGCTAGCAAAATGCTACGCCTTGCGGTAGACCCACACGCGGGCGGGCGGGATATTAAGCCAGATGCGTTCGGACGCTTCAGCCTGGGCACCCGAGTAGGAGCGCGGAATCGGCGGCATCATGGCATAGGTGAATTGAACGAACGGTGCGCCGGGAGCGAGCAACGTAAACGCATCCGCAAGAAGGCGCAGACGCAACTTGAGCGGCTTGTTGAATAACGGCAGCCCGGAGACCACGGCAGCGCCCGGCTGTCGCAGCAGGCTTACGAGCAGCCGCTTGATTCCGTAAGCGTCACCCTGCACCACGGTAGCTTCAGGATAGCGTGTACGCAGCAGCCGACAAAAAGTCGGATTGAATTCCACCAATACCAATCGGGAGGGCTCGATACCCTGCTCCACCAACGCGGCCGTCACGGCCCCGGTGCCGGGTCCGAGTTCAATGACCTGACCATCCCGTGTCGAGTCGACGCATTTCGCCATCGCGCGCGCCAGTGGCTTGCCGGACGGCATAACGGCCCCGATCGCGAGGGGCTCTTCCATCCACGAGCGGATGAAATGCACCTCGTCATCGAGCCGCAGAGTTTTTTTCGCGATACTCAACGTGGATTGAAAAGACATCTATCGATTTTGCCGCTGCCCGCCCCGGGAACCGTCATACAACTGTCACGACTATAGGGTAGCGGCGCCAGGGTCAAGACCGTCAAGCCGACCCGGCACGGGTTCCGAAAAACTCCTTGACCCGACCAAAGAAGCCAGCGGACTCCGGATTGGTCTCATTCGAAGACAATTTCTGAAATTCAGTGAGAAGCTCTCGTTGCCGCTTGGTGAGGTTCTGCGGCGTCTCCACCAGGACCTGGACATACATGTCCCCAACCTGTTTCGAGCGCAGCACCGGCATGCCCTTGCCCTGCAGACGGAAGCGCCGCCCCGATTGGGTGCCGTCCGGAATCTTCACGCGGGTCTTGCCGCCATCGATTGTCGGCACCTCGAATTCTCCACCGAGCGCCGCCGTGGTCATAGAAATCGGCGCCCGGCAGTGGAGATCGGCGCCGTCGCGCTGAAAAAAAGGATGGGCACCGATCGAAAGGAAAATGTAGAGATCTCCGGGAGGGCCACCGCGCAAGCCGGCCTCGCCTTCCCCGGAGAGACGGATGCGCGTTCCGTCCTCGACACCGGGCGGAATATTGACCGAGAGTGCACGCTCCCGGGTGGTGCGGCCAAGACCCCCACATGTCACGCAGGGCGTATCGATCACCTGGCCCCGTCCGTGACAGCTCGGGCAGGTGCGTTCCAGCGTGAAGAACCCCTGGGCATGCCGGACCTTCCCTTGGCCTCCGCAAGTCGCGCAGACCTTCGGCTTGGTGCCAGTCTTGGCGCCACTCCCGGCGCAGGTTTCGCACGTGACCGACGTAGGGATGCGGATCTGGGCACTCTTGCCGTTGAACGCCTCCTCGAGAGTCAGCTCCATGTTGTAGCGCAGATCGGCGCCGCGCTCGCGGCCGGACCCGCGGCTGCGCCGGCCGCCGCCCATACCGAAAAAATCATCGAATATGTCGGCGAAAGAGGAAGCAAATTCAGCCCCAAAGCCCGGCCCGCCCCCGCCATGCTCGAATGCCGCGTGACCGAAGCGATCATAGGCGGCACGCTTATCGCCGTCCTTGAGGACCTCGTAGGCCTCGTTGAGCTCCTTGAAGCGATGCTCAGAGTCTTCATCGCCCGGATTGCGATCCGGGTGAAATTTCATGGCGAGCTTGCGATAGGCGGTCTTGAGATCGACGTCGTTGGCGCTGCGCTTGACTCCAAGGACCTCGTAGTAGTCGCGCTTGGCCATGTGTCATCACCGCGGCACAAAGCCAACCGCCCTTTCCGCGTGGCGGAAAGGGCGCTGAGCGCAACGGCGGTCCGGGAAGTAAATCCGTAAAGACATGTTTCAGGCGCAGTGCGTCATCTACGACCCCCCGGGTCCTGCGCTTCCGCGAAGGACCCCCGTTCCCCAGACGAAATCTAGGCCGACTTTTTATTTTTCTTGTCGTCGTCTACTTCGGTGAATTCCGCGTCGACGACATCATCCTTTTTGGAACCGCCCGGCCCACCGGCGTCGCCCGAAGCACCCGGCGGACCGTCTGCTTGCTTGTACATTGCTTCGCCGAGCTTCATGGAGGCCTGTGTGAGCGTGTTCATCTTCGCCCTGATCGCATCGGTGTCATTACCCTTCAGGGCCTCCTTGAGATCCGCCAATGCCGTCTCGATGGTGCGTCGTTCGTTCTCACTAACCTTCGAGCCATGCTCGGAAAGCGCCTTCTCGGTCGAATGAACCAGAGCCTCAGCGTGATTCTTGGCCTCCACCGCGGCCTTGCGCTTCTTGTCTTCTTCGGCATGCGCCTCGGCATCCTTGACCATCCTCTGGATTTCGGACTCCGAAAGACCGCCGGATGCCTGGATGCGGATCTGCTGTTCCTTGCCGGTCGCCTTGTCCCGGGCCTGGACATTGACGATGCCGTTGGCGTCGATGTCGAACGACACCTCGATCTGCGGCACCCCGCGCGGCGCCGGCGGAATACCGACGAGGTCGAACTGCCCGAGCAGTTTGTTATCGGCTGCCATTTCGCGCTCACCTTGGAACACCCGGATTGTCACGGCGTTCTGGTTGTCCTCAGCGGTCGAGAATACCTGGCTCTTCTTTGTCGGGATCGTCGTATTGCGGTCAATGATGCGGGTGAACACGCCGCCGAGGGTCTCGATGCCAAGCGACAACGGCGTCACGTCCAGCAGCAGCACGTCCTTGACGTCGCCCTGCAACACACCGGCCTGAATCGCCGCGCCCACCGCCACCACTTCGTCTGGATTGACGCCCTTGTGGGGCTCCTTGCCGAAGAACTGCTTCACCACTTCCTGGACTTTCGGCATACGGGTCATGCCGCCGACCAGGACAACCTCGTTGATCTCGCCAGCGGACAGGCCCGCATCTTTGAGGGCGAGTCGGCAGGGCTCAACGGTCTTCTGGATGAGATCGTCGACCAGCGCCTCGAACTTGGAGCGGGTGAGCTTCATGGTGAGGTGCTTCGGCCCGGTCTGATCCGCCGTGATGTAAGGCAGGTTGATCTCGGTCTGGGTGGTCGAAGACAGCTCGATCTTGGCGGCTTCCGCGGCTTCTTTGAGCCGTTGGAGGGCGAGCTTGTCGCGGCGCAGGTCGATCCCCTGCTCTTTCTGGAACTCGTCGGCGAGATAGTTGACGAGACGCATGTCGAAGTCTTCGCCGCCCAGGAAGGTGTCGCCGTTGGTCGACTTCACCTCAAACACGCCGTCGCCGATCTCCAGGATCGAGATGTCGAAAGTGCCCCCGCCCAGGTCATACACCGCGATGGTGCCGGTCTTGTGCTTGTCCAGACCATAGGCGAGCGCGGCTGCTGTCGGCTCATTGATGATGCGCAGCACTTCAAGGCCGGCGATCTTGCCGGCATCCTTGGTCGCCTGGCGTTGGGCATCGTTGAAATAGGCCGGGACCGTGATGACGGCCTGGGTCACTTTCTGGCCCAGATTGGCTTCCGCCGTCTCCTTCATCTTCTGCAGCACGAAAGCGGAGATCTGCGACGGCGAATAGGTCTTGCCATCCGCTTCGACCCAGGCATCGCCATTGCTGGCGCGTATGATCTTATAGGAGACGAGCTTCTTGTCCTTGTCCACCATCGGATCGTCATAGCGACGTCCGATCAGCCGCTTGACCGCAAAAAAGGTGCGCTCCGGATTGGTAACTGCCTGGCGCTTGGCAGGCTGGCCGACCAGGCGTTCGCCGTCGTCCGTAAATGCCACGATGGAAGGCGTCGTGTTGCGGCCTTCCGAATTCTCAATAACTTTGGCGGTTTTACCTTCCATCACGGCGACGCAGGAATTGGTCGTACCGAGGTCGATACCAATGACCTTGCCCATCTTAATTCATCCTCTCTTTTCAGCAGGTCGGCCGGGCCCATGCAGCACCCGGACAAAGCGTCGGGCAGGCCTCGCACCTGCCTTGGACCGCCCCTGGTCCGACCCCTCATCATCACCCGCCGGCCCGGCGGGTTCACAGCGTCATATAGGAGGCCGCCATCGGGCCGCAAGGCAGGATTGGCGCAAATCGTAAGCATTAACAAGCCTGAAACCGCGCGCTGGTCGGCCTCGCCTGCGGCCGCGGACTCAAAGTCTGACGCGCTACACGACGAACGGCTGACCGCGGGCTTCCGGGACCGGTTGGAGCCAGTCCGGAATGCCTACAACCGCCGCTGCACGGCGGCGAGCGCCGCGGCCGAGGGTCGCTGGGATCAACATGAGGGCCGCGACGCGCGACTGCCCAGCCGCAGGGCGGCCAATAGCCGTGGCGCGCAGGCCGCGCCACCAGGGGGATCGCGAACCAGATGGCGTAGCTATAGGCCCTGACCATGACGATCAGGACGGCGCACGCCATCATGAGCGCGACGGCCGTAAGGCCGCTTGCTTGCTTTTCCATTAATGTGCTTGTAATCCGCGGCTCCCGACGGCACCGCACGACACTGCCCGCTATGGCAACCTTCAGGTCAATTTCGTCCGCAAACGGTTTGCGGCTGACACTCGGTTTCTTCGACCGCAAGCAACAGGAAGAGTTGGTCGTCGTACTGCGCGAGGCAATGCGGCGCGCCCCGCTGTTCACCCCTGTGATGCCAGGCACCGGCAAGCCATTCTCGGTTCGGATG
>Ga0066395_10000046_pt1 | contig 40510 bp, 58 predicted proteins | sample PanSoiPlot1MoBio_FD_61218 | JGI IMG/M metagenome (GOLD analysis project Ga0066395, IMG submission 61218) | Tropical forest soil microbial communities from Panama analyzed to predict greenhouse gas emissions - Panama Soil Plot 1 MoBio | ecosystem: Environmental > Terrestrial > Soil > Tropical... | reverse complement strand
CAGTTCCTCTCCAAAGCACCGTGGTCGACGTTCGACCCTTCAGTTCCTCTCCAATGGCGCACCTCGGTCCTTCAGTTCCTCTCCAAAACCTACGCCGATTTCGCCGTTTCCCTTCAGTTCCTCTCCAAAGCACCGTGGTCGACGTTCGACCCTTCAGTTCCTCTCCAATGGCGCACCTCGGTCCTTCAGTTCCTCTCCAAAACCTACGCCGATTTCGCCGGTTTCTCGCGAGTGGCGGGCGCGTGGCCGGGCAGGGCCCGCGGCGGCCGGGGCGTAAACTCCGCGCCGCTGGCGGCGATCTGCGCCCACAGCGTGCGCTGGTCTTCGGGCGCGATGGCCGCGGCTTTGGCGACCTTGAGCGCCGTGGCGATGCGGTTATTTTCACCCGACATGCGGCTGGTGCCCTGCCGCAATACCTTCAGCGTGAGTTCCGCGCGCTCCAGCGCCCCGCTCGGAGGCTGCGCGCTGAAGCACGCCCGCAGGTCTTCGAGCCCCAGGCGGGCGATGTTGTCCAACTCTTCTGTAGATATATGTGCCATTTCTTAGTTCCTCTTCAAACACTCTCGATTACTGCGACGCGCCGACGGCCAATGGGTGGACCCTTCAGTTCCTCTCCAATGCTTCGATTTACTGCGACGACGCCGCCCAGAATCCCATTTCCCTTCAGTTCCTCTCCTCAAGCCTTCAACTGATGCTGCAACTGCCGCTCGGCCTGCCGCCGCTTTTTAACGGCAGTCTGATGCTTGCGGACCACGGCTTGGGCGGCGCGTTCGCCGCTACGCTCGGTGACATCCGCCGCTTCGTTCACCTTCATGCCGAGAGCCGCGGCCTTGTAGCGCAGCAACTTGACGAACTTATCCGCCGGCCAGTCGCCGTCCGCGATGGATGCAATGGAAATCTCGCCCACTCCCTGCGAATGGCACCAGGCGGCCACATTGCGCGTCCAGGTCTGCAGATACGTGAGCAGCCAGTCGTCCCACGACAAATGCGCCAGCCGCTCGCGCTTCATGCGGGCCTGCCCGTGGCGCCAGCCGATCTGCGCGAGAGCCCGCCGCCGGATCTGGTCCCAGGCGTCTTTCTTCGACCGGATATTGGCGATCTGCGAACTGTAGTCTTTGGTCTGGGTAGCGGCCTCGGTGCGGAGCAACAAACGCTCGCCGACCAGCGGACCCAAGGTCGCCTTGCGCTGCCCCATCGGTGAGAGCGAATAGTTCAACTTGTAGCTTAGTCGCAAAACGACTGCGTGCGGCTTGATTTGTATGAAGGCTTTGTCGATGGCCGTCGTCCACTGGACCATCGCATCGAGGACCGGCTTCTGGTATTCGTCGCGGCGCGTGTTCTGGGCGATCGGCAGGCGCAGCCAGGAACCGTCCTCGCATTCTTTGGACTGCGCCTGGAGATAGGCCACGTAGCGCCCGCCCTCGACCTCCAGCCGGACGCCGGATTCGTTCTTGTTGCGGTGCCCGCGCACGCTGAGAGACGCCGCCGGCCGCCACTGCGGAATGGGCTGTCCGCTATAAATGCGCCTGGAGTCGCGGCTATAGGCCGCGTCCACTTCGCGCTCGGCGGCGGAATAGGCCGCGCCGCTCAGTTCCTGCTTTTCATTTTTGCGGATCAACTTGATGATCGCATTGCGATCCTCGCTATCCTCCTGCCGCCAGCCCTGCTCGCGCGCATAGAGCGCCATGGCGTGATAGTTGCGGTAGCGCGCGGATTGCCAGGAGAGATCGCGCAGGCGCTTGTAGAGTTTTTTGCTTTCGGCGTTGCGCCAGTCGATATCGACTTTGAGCGCAATGATGCGGTGGCCTTCGGTTTCGGTGTTCACGTTTTCAGTTTACGCACCGGCTGGCCGGTAGTTACGCTCCTTCAGTTGCCCCTCCAGATTTACGGCCACTGCAACGCGCGTGTACCAACGCGCGGAATGGCAAATCATTTGATCCTTCAGTTACCTCTCCAGACTTGCGACCACTGCAACAAAAACTCATTGCAATAACCCTTCAGTTCCTCTCCAAGCCCGACACCGTTCAACCCTTCAGTTCCTCTCCAAGCCCGACACCGTTCAACCCTTCAGTTCCTCTCCTCAAAAGCCCGCTGCCGCGGATTGCGGTGACTGAAGATCACCTCGTGCAATGTGTGCTGGAGAGGATCTCCGCTTGACGGGCTTCCACTACAAGTTTAATGCGCCCCCGACGTCGGCGCCGGATTCAGGATCGCGTCCACGATCGCGACCTTCGCCGCATCGCTCGTCGTAACCCGATAGATGCGATCACGCGCCGTCCCCAGCCGGTTCCACAGATAGCGCCCCTTGTTGCCGCTCACGCTGGGCGCTCGCGTCTTCGGCGTGTTCCACGTCGTTCCGTCGTCATCGGACCAGTCGAGAGCGAAACTCGGCGCGGTCCCGTTTATCTCTGCGTCGAGTTGGAGCCGGTGATGAAAGACATGGACTTCCTCATTGCTCAAATGCGGCGCCTGTCTCACGCGGTGGATCGGCACGCCGTTGTCGGTGAAGATGCCGTGCTTCATCTCGTAGATATTGCCGTTGGCCCAGTCGCCCACGAAGTGCTTGCCCCATACGAACGCATGGCAGCGCCCGCGGTGGCGCTCAAACGATGTGCCGTTCCAGTAGGCCCGCTCGTGCCACATCTGGCTTGCGACGTCGTATACCCACGTCGCGTTGGCCGTCTGGAAGTTGAGCACCCAGAACTCGTGTCCCTCGTCGGTGTAGGCGTAGCTGTAGGCGTCCCAGACCGTGCTGTAGGTGCTCCAGACCTGCTCGACGGCGTGCGTACTCACGCGCACGGGCTGGAAGCCCTGCAGCCGGTAGGCGACCGTGCGGCCGCGCGTGTCGCCGCCTAAGAAGTGCAGGCCGCTCGCGAGCGACTGGATCGACCACGGCGCGACGCACCCGATGTGGACGAATCCGCCCGGGTCGCGCACGAATCCGCCGGCGGCGTCCGCTGCGCCCTCGTTGCGCCAGACCTCCGTACTCCAGTGCGTGCCGAACAGATATAACTCCTCGTGATCGGCGTAGACCGCGGCGATGTTATCCGGGTACGCCTCTTTGACGCTGACTTCCAGGCCGTCCCACGCCGTGCCGTCGTTGGGATTGGAGAAGTAAAACGTCTTGCTGTCGGGCGGCGCGATGATGAAATACGTATCGAGGAAGCATCCGGTCCTCGCCGCCATGTTCAGATGGCCGCTGATCGAAAAATCGACATTGGCCTGCACCGGCGGATAAGGCGGGCTGACAAGGATGTATTCCTCGTCCCCGAATGCGCTGACGGTGTAGGTCGCGCCGCCGAGTGTCAGCGTCTGGCCCACCATCCACGCCCCGAACTTGTCGCCGCTCACCCATGCGATTCCCGGCGCGGCGTAGCTGTTGGCCTTGCCGGCTGCGGACGTATCCATCGTGGCGGGCACGATGTTGGGACCGCCGTCGATGTACGCCTGGCCGGCGCTCACGATGAGGTTCTGCGTTCCGTTGGGCCAGATCGCGACCGGCGTGTGTTGCGCGTCGTCTCCGATGGTGATGCCGCCGGTTCCAGCGCTGCGGTCGGTGGGAGGATTGGCGACGGGGTCTTCAAAGACCTCATAGTAGTGATCGCCTCCCACGGCGAACAGGCGGTCCTCGCCCGCCCACAGGGCGCGCACCGGCGCGTGGCTGAGCGTCGTGAACAGCGTCAGGCCGGGCGTGCCGTAGAGGGCGACTTTCGACTTTGCGCCTGCGGACTCCATGATTTCCGGGTAGAGGTTGATTGTCCGCTCGTTGCTGACGTTGGGCGACCAACTCTGGTAGGTTGGTCCGCAGAAGCCATCGAAGCGCATGGGATAATGAAGTTAGCCGGAAGCTATCCGGCAGGAGAATCCTAATTGACTGACCAACAACTGATGACGTTGGCGCTATCGGTGATTATCCCGGTGAGCGTCATGATCTACTCGAATAGCAGAGTGACTGAGGTATCGAAGCGTATCGATGATCTATCGAAAAGGCTTGATGAGCGCTTTGATGAACTGAAAGAGCACATCGATAACGCTTTCGAGCATATGAAACTGTTGCTCCAACTTCACGAAGCAGAGCACCACAAGAAATAATCTCCGCAGTGCTTCTCCGCGCTCGTGGAGCGCCCCCGGAGTAGCTTCCGGGCACGGCTGGCGGCGTTACGGCCAGCCCTTACTGCCCCACATAGATATTAAAGCCGCCGCCCCCGCACCCGAGCGCCCCGCCGTCCGTCGCATCCATCTCGATCGGCTGCATGTTGAAAGACTTGATCGCCGCCTTGCTCGATATCGCCAGCGCGTGAACGCCGTCCTGCGCGACCTTGCCCCACTCAAGGGCGCACCGCTCGGCGAGGTTGTATCGGATCGCGTCCGCGTATCCGGGCGGGAAGACCACGTCCTGCGTCTCCTCGTCCACGCCTGTCAGCGGCGTCCACGTATAAAGCACCAGCTGCGTCGCCGTCTGCACCGCGGGCGCAGGGCGCAGGTAGACGGTCGCGAGCGGAAAGCCGTTGTCGTAATAGACGCCCTGCGCCCCCGATGGCGACGGGCCGCCGCCCAGCTGCCAGCGCTGGTCGGTGATGACCGGGACGGGATACTCGTAGTCAGAACTGCCCGATAGAATCCACGCCGCGGACTCGATGCGTAGCGGGCGGTCGGGAAAGTCGCCGCTGGGGCCGAAAGTGTAGCTCGCCTTGCCCGACAGCGGGTACGACGTGCGCCCTACGGTGTAGATGTTCAGGTGCTCGAGCGACCACGAGTCGAGCATCGAGTTCATCACGAACAATGCGTCGGTGATCTCGCTGCCGTTGGGTCCGTAGCCGGGGCGCAGTTGTCCGATGAGGCGCAGGGAACTCCGAATTAAATCATAATAAGTCATATAACCGATGCCTAACACTCAGGCTCTACAGGTCTTTTACGGGACTCTTCCCCTGCTGATTGCCATTCTGCTCATGTGGCTACGCGAACAGACGATTCTGAAAGACATTCTCGCGAGATTGACATCGATGGAAACTTCGCTCAGAAGCTACGGCGAACGACTCACGCGCCTTGAAGAGCGCGTCCCGCCGCTCGTTCATCACAACTAAGCCGCCGTCTGCGCCGTAGCGCCCGATCCCGGCGCCATCTCACCCATCACGATCGCATTGAGTTGCGTGATCGCGTTCTTCGATTCGTTCGCGATGCCCACGACCTCGGGCGGCGCACTGCGCCCGTATTCCGGCGCAAGATCGATCGCCAGCGCATAGCACAGCGCACGCTCGAAGCCGTCGGGCAGATCGATCACTTGCGAAGTGCTAGTGAATTGCGCGAGCGCCGGATGCGCCCAGATCTCGAGCGTTCCCGAGGCGGGCCGCGGCGTCAGGTACACTGCGGCGGTCGGATAGGCGTAATCGCAGAACAGCGATTCGGCGAACACGCCCGTGCGCGTCTTGTCGGGTATGCCGTTCCATCCAAGCACATCCACGATGGCGGGCGACTGGCTCGTGCCGATGGACGTGATGACCGTGGCGCTTTTGATGCGCAGCGTGCGCGTGGCGAGGTTGTAGCTGTTCGCCCCCGTCAGCGTCACGGTCTGCTTGCTGATCGCGAACAGCGGCAGCTGCTGCGCGTTCCACGACCGCACCAGCATGTTCAGCTTGTCGAAGCCGTCGTTAAGGTCTTCGGGCGAAGGCGTCTCGCCGGCGGCCACGACGCCGATCAACTGGAGCGATTTCTTGATGAGGTCGCTGACCTGCATGGCTTACTTCTTCTTGGGCTCTTCCTTGGACTTCGACTCGTCTTCCGCCTTGGGCTGCGGCGGCGTATCGCTCCACGGGCCCCCCTGAAGCTTGCCCTCGTCCTCGGGGCTGTTGACGATGACGTAATTGTTCTTGTCCTCGGCGAACTTGGCCCCGAACTTCATCTTGGGGTAGTCCTGCTTGACGTAGGTGTCGCCCCACTCGGGGCCGAGCGCCGTTTCCTGCTCGGCGTTGGCTACCTGCTTGGGCGGTTCGGTCTTGTGGTATTTCCACTTGGGATAGGTTGCCACTTGCGGCCCTCCTGGTGATGAGTAATAAAAACGATCAGGCTGAATGTCCATTGATTGTCTCCTTCAATTGGTTAGACGCCGTAGCGGGCGCGTCAATACGTTGCACCTCGCGCCCGTTCGGCGCAAGTCCCCACTGCCCCTGCAAGTCGTGCTGCCGCAGGAACAGCGTCAATGCGCCCTGAATGCGTCCCTCGGCGGCGATCAGTTGCCGCTGCAAGTCGGCGATGACGGCGATAGTAAGGTCGTCGAGCGGGTAGCAGGTTTCGTTCATCAGATCAAATCTTTCCAGCAAATATAGGCGCGCGTCGATCGCACGACTTCGCCGTGCGGAAATATCCAGGTATCGGGCCTGGTGAACCGCTTGACTTTGCCCTGGTACTTCTTATCGATACTGGCCGCTTTCTGACATGCGGACGAACAATAAACTTGCACGATCCGGCGACCGTATTTGTTAGCCTGGAACTCCTGGCCGCAGCGGAGGCACTTCTTGAGTTCTAGCGGCTTCCTGCCTCGTCCCCACATAAGTAGTTTTATAGGTACTTCTGAATCGTCGCCTCGACCGCCGTCTGAAGAGTCGCGTCATCCACCGTCGAGTCACCGGTAGCGGCATCGATATCCCCTTGCTGGATATTCGAGTCTTGAACGACTCCAGGCTGTAGTTTCTGAGCTACGATAACCGGATTATTGTAAGCATCCTGAGCCATCTGAATCATTCGTCGCTTCTGTCCGTCTGAGACATCGTAGCTCTGACTTGAGAGAATATAACTCGCCCATTTAAGCGCAGCCGATCCGATTCTCTGCTGAAACGGGACGTTGATGCGTAGGTTGCCGGATTGCGCGTAATTGAGTGCCATAGAAGTCCTAAGTGAGGTTCATCGTGAACGCCTTCGTCGTACCGGTCGAATACTTGTAGACGCAAATTAACTGATTCGATCCTTCGATTGAGTAAAACTGCATCTGAGAGTTGCCCATGAGCGCCGCGTTGAACAACGTATTAGTCGTAACGCCGTTAATCATTGGACCTGCTACGTGTAAGGCAGCGTTTGGACTCGCCGTGCCTATTCCGACGTTGCCGCCGTTCATGGCTAGTTTTAATGGGGCAGCATTGATCTCCAGAGCACCAAACGTACCGGCTCCGCGAGTATAAGACTGTATATAACCGCTTGCCGGAGTCGCTCCAGGATTGTACACAATTTCGAGTCCTGATCCTGTTGTAGGAGCGCCAGCAAGATCGGTGACGCGAATGAATCCCTTAACATCCAACAGAGCACTAGGACTCGCCGTTCCTATTCCGACGTTGCCGCCCACCAGGACGGTCACCAGATTGGCAATCGTCGCTACTGCTCCAGCCGTGCCGCCATAAGGCGCTGAATTTATCTTGAAGGCACTTCCACTCGATCCGGCGCTCGAGAAGTACAACTGGAAGCCGGGATCGGTGCCCTGTATATACCGCCAGCTACTGCCGTCGTAATACAGGTTGTAGGAATAGTTAGCATCGAACGATACGTTGGACGCCGACAGCCGCTGGCCGATCTGCAATTGCGCGAGAGGATTCGTCGCCCCGGAGACGCCGACGTTGCCCGTCGCCGATATCCGCATTTGCTCGGCGAGAGAGCCGCCGTTATAAGTCCCTAGAGCCAGCCCCGCAGCCTGGCTTCCGGCGTTCTCGCAATACGATTCGATGTAAGGTTGCAGGTCAGTTCCTACGAATCCAGCGGTCGGGCCGAGCCTGATCCTCACCTTGTTCGCGGTGTTCGCTCCCGCCGCGTTCGAAACGGTGACCGCGTTCACCCGGCCCGCTGACACGTTGCCGGAAGATTCGAATAGCCCATTGATGGTAGAGACTCCGATGCCGATGGCGTTCGCATTCTTCAGCTTGAAATTCGCAGCATCATGGTCGCTCACCCACGGCGTCTGCACCGCGGCGATGTTCGCCGAAATCTGAACCGTAGTCTTATTGTTAGGAGGATCGTCTTCCAGACTTAGGGAGATTCCAGATCCCTGGATGAACGAGATTGACGGCCTGGTCCCGACTACAGTAGTCCCAAAAAGCACTTTCACCCTTTGGTTCGTCGTATCGTCCACGACCGACAGCGTGCGATCCGCGCTCAGGTCGCCCCCGCCCGTGAGTCCCGTCCCAGCCGTGATGGTGCGTGTCGTGGGCGGCGCTCCGACCTGCGCCGCGGTGTAGTCGCCGCTGGTCGCCACGACCGCGCCCGTGCGTCCGAACACGCTGGACACCGCGCCGCCGCCCGAGCCGGGGTCGTAGTATGCGGAGATGTTCGCAGACGAGTCCTGCTGCCACTTGATATTGATCTTACCCGAGGGCGCGGCGGGCGTCGTGTCGGAAAGTTGAAATTGGGTAGCCATTACCAACCTGTCGAATGCACCAGCGTCAGAATAGAGTCGTAGGGATTGCCTTCGCTGTCGATGCCGAAGCCGATATGCGTCGGGGCGCTTCCGACCAAGGTTGCAATCGTGTTCGTGGTCAGCGTGACCCACGTCTCGCCGTCGGCGCTCACGGCCAACGCAAGGTTCGTTCCGTCATTGATACAGCGGTAGTATTGCAACGGCCGGATGCTCTGCGTCGCGGGATTGAACGGATTGCCGCCGCTCGCCCATGACGTGACGCTGTTCCAGGCGTCAACGGTCCTCGATCCGTCGCAGCTTGGCCCGCACGAGCAGAACTTGCCCGTGCCGTTGGCATATAGCACTAATCCCGACCGCGTGTTGCCCGACTGATGCATCAGCGTCAGGAACGATACGACGACGGTGTAGGGCGTCGATCCCGGCGCCGCGCGCAACAGGAGACGCCAATTGGTGCCTGACACGACTGGGGCTCGTAGGTACACGCCGCTTGCGGTGTCCCCGCCGGTCGCCGTTCCCTGATTCACCCAGGACCATCCGGCATACGCCGGCGGCTTGGTGACCGGCAGGAAGAACCCGGAGCTGCCCGGGATCGTGACGTTGGTGCGCCCGTTCGCTGAGTCGTCTACCGCCGTGACGCCCGCACCGATGAAGTTCAGCTTCAGACGCTGCGCGAGCGCCGAGCCCTCGTCCTGCACCGTTAACTGGGTGCCGCCGCTCGACGCATCCCCGATGATGACGCCGTTCACCATCAGCGGGATGCCCGCCGGTCCCGGGTCGCCCTGCGGCCCCGTGGCTCCTGCGGGCCCGGTTGCGCCTGGCGGCCCCGGCACGGTCGAGTCCGCGCCTGCGGGCCCGGTCGGTCCCGCCGGTCCTGTGGCGCCCGTAGCTCCCGCCGGCCCCTCGATGCCCTGCGGGCCCGCCGGCCCCGGAGGTCCGGTGAAGTGCCCCGCGTCCACCCACGACGACGTGGTAGAGTCCCAGACCCACAGGTGCCCCGTGTCCGCAGCGATCCAGGCGTCGCCGGGAACGCCGGTCGTAGGTAGGTGCGACGAATCGGGAACCGTGCCCTTGACTGCGATGCCCGTTCCCGGCGGTCCCACGGGCCCCACGGGGCCGGCGGGCCCGGTCGAGCCCTGCGGGCCGGTCGGTCCCTGGATGCCCTGCGGGCCGCTCGGCCCGGGCGGCCCTACCGGGCCTTCGGGCCCGGGCTGGCCGAGCGCGAAGCTGCCGCCGAAGGTGGACGCGCCGCGGAGCGTCGCGGTCAGGCGCGGGGCGCCCAGCGTGGCGGTCAGCGTCTGGGTCTTGATATCGGACATGTGGGCTTTGCCAATTAAGCGACGACGGCGACCAGCTGCCGCGCGCTAATCATCTCCCGCGTCACTTCCTGCGTTACCAGCACCTTGCCGGCGAGCACCGTCGTCACCATTCCGCCGGCATCGGTGACCTGCAAATCCCAGACGTACTTTCGCGTCCCCACGCCCAGCGTCACCGTCACATCATGCGAGAGAAAAAGATGCACGTCGGGCGACACGATGTTAGTCTCGAACTCCGCGGCGACGACGGGCTGCGCGTCGGCGACCGCGGTTCGGATCTGCGCCTGCGCGGTGTAGCCCGTCAGGTCGGCGGGCGTGCCGTCGAGGTTGCGGATCGTACACGTGGCCGCATAATCGTCCCCTTGGTACAGGGAGAGGTCGGCGTTATCGGGCATAACCTAAGCCGCTTGCGTTATACTGGAGTTATGACAATCGATGAAAGATTGGAGTTCCTTGTTAAGGACTCCGAATCGTTGCATTCGTCTATGCACGAGGCGTTTCAACGGATGAGAGAAGCCGACGAAAGGCAAGTCGCCCTGAATCGAAAATTGAATAAAGCCATGCGGGCGATGGCCGCTGCCATGCGAGCCGCCTTTGACGCTTATGTTGATGAGATCGATTCCATCGACTCCGATGAAGAAACGAACGGCCAGCACTGAAGCTGAGATCGTCCGCGCCGCGATGGCTATCCTCGGCCGTCGCGGCGGCCGCTCGCGCTCCAAGGCGAAGCGGGAAGCCTCGCGCAATAACGGCAAACTCGGCGGTAGGCCGAAGGCCGCGAAATGACCACCGATAACTCTTCGTAGCCCGTCGTAAACAAGGAGCCCTGGCACGTTCTCAACGAGCACGTATCGGGGTCGAAGCTCCCCAACGATGCGGGCGAACTCAAACCAAAGGCCGCTGCGAGTTCCCTCGATGCCGATGCGCTTTCCGGCTTGGCTAAGGTCTTGACATGGAAACCCACCCGCGATGAGATCGACCGGCTCCAGTTCGTCTCCGGTGAGCTTGGTGATGTCGCCATAGCGTTTAACGCCGGGCCAGTGCTTCGCGAGGATGCGCTGGGCGAAGGGGTCGATCTCGCATTGCCAGCGGCAGTGAAGGCCGGCGGCATCAAGCCCTAAATCGATGCCGCCCACGCCTGAGAATAGGGAGCCATAGGTCATGCGCCACGCTACAATGGAATTAGTCGGCTACTAACCGACAGGAGAAACCTACTTGGACACCAACCTCGCCGCAGCCATCGTCAGCGCTGGCGGCACTACCTTAGTCGCAATCACCGCGCTCCTGATCAACAGCAAGCGCCTCGATGACATGAATAAGCGCATGGACGACATGGGCAAACGCATGGACCGGATTGAAAACAAGCTGGAGCATATCGAACAGTTGCTCGTCAGCTACGCTCTTGATGTGGCGCGCATCAAAGAGAAACTCGGAATCGCCTGATCTCCGTCGTGCGCTTCTCCGTGTAGACGGAGCCTGCGGCTAGTAACCGCTAGGGGGCGTAGGTAAGCGCCCCCATCTAGCCCTTGACGCCGGAACGCCCCGCCTTCTTTTCGGCGCGTCGCCAGCGCTGGTACTCCATCATCTTTGCGTGACGGCACGGCTTGCAATAGCGGATGCCGTTTGGAAACGTGCTGTACTCGCCGCCGCATTTGTCGCAGACTTCGCGCCTGGCGTAGCGTGCGGCCATGTTGTTACTGGCTAGCGTGTTTTCTTGAGCGGTAACAAGCCGTAAATGCTTTACGTTGCAACATGCTTTGTTACCACACAGATGGTCAATTTCAAGGCCGTCTGGTATCGGGCCATGATAATACTGCCACATGAGCCTGTGAACGGGCATCATGCGACCGTCTATCCTGGTCTGTCCATATCCCTTGCCATATTTTGATCCGATCCAGAGATGGCAATCCGTTTGGGCATCGATTCGGATCTTGTCGGTAATATCGCTGATTCGATTCCGTTGGGCGAGTCCGAAGCATTCCTGCGAGCAATATTTACTTCTTGCAAATTGCGTCGCTTGGCGTCCAATGCGCCCGTAACGTTTGCCGCACTGCTCGCATATCTTGTAGGCTAGACTCCTGCGCTCGGCTGCCGCTTGGCGTCTAGCCTCATGGAAACATTCCAGCGAACAAAAACTGCTGTCCGCATATTTCGCCCATTCGTGGCCACGGTCATAGGCTTGTGGCCGAGGTCCGTAAAACTTACCGCATTGCGCGCATTGCTTGGTTGTCATGCAACCATCATACGCTAGCTTAAGATTGAATGCGGCATGCAAGTTCAGGATAGAGCGGACTCCAACCGTAAAGAATGTCCAACCGGCATGGGAATAAATCCGTGCTGATGTTGTACTGCCTCACCATGCGAATCGACAGCCCCAACTGGTCGTCCGACACCCGCGACGCCATATCGACGCCGCCCGGCACCGGCAGATCCGCGCACGCCAGCGTAAACGCATCCCGGTGGAACGCGAGCCCCTGCGGCGATGTCTGACTCGCCGTATACGTCAGGGTCAGCGGCGCCGATGCCGCGGGCGACGCCGTCACCGTCTGGAACGCGCCTGACGGCGTAATGGGCGGATAGATCGGGATCGTGGCGTTCCCCGATGCGTCGCTCGATACGTCCGCAGTCACGGTGAAGGTGCGCAGATAGGACAGCGGCTGGCGGTTCTGCCCGTTGACGGCAGTGACGCCCGTAATCGTGAACGTGTCGCCTTTCCGCAACCGAAGCGCGGCGGCCGCGGTAAAGCCGCTCACCAGTAGCGACGATCCGGTCTGGCTGCCGCCGGATACGATCGGCGCGCCGCCGAGCGGGCCGCCGGTGTGCGTGCGCGTGTTCTGATCCATCGAGAACTTGAAGCCCGCGGTCAGCCCCATCGTGCCCGACTCGTATTGGTTCGCGATCTTGTCGGCGCTCTGGAACAGGCCGGCCAGTCCGCCGACAAGCGTGGCTTGCATCTTGGGCGAAATCACGGCGCTGCGCAGACCGTCGCGCGGCGCCATGTTGTCGTCGAGTATCGCCCCGGCATCGAGGTACGGTTGCAGCGTAGTGGGCGGGCTGCCGATCGTCCCGATGCTGTTGGGCACGGTATTGTACAGACTCATGCCGTCGTAATCCACCTTGTTCGCGACGACCGCGATCGCGGGCTTGAGGAAGCGGTCGCTGAAGTCGTCGATCGACAGGCCCAGTTCTGCGGATGAGAACTGGATATCGACGCCGAACTGCGTGGTCAGCGTGACGGGTACGCTGGTTTCCGTCGAGTCTTCGATGGATATCGGAGCGCCCGTGCGGCCGATGTACTTGGGCGGCTTGCGGACGTTTAAGACCGTGCCGATCTTTGCGCCGCTGACGCCGAAGGCTTTGTCGTAACTTCTATTGACATGCTTCGTAAACGTGAGGTTGTTCTCCAGCACTCTCAGCGCTTCGCGCGTGATCATGCTTATGGTTAAAAGCGTGTTGGGCGTACACTTACCCTCTTCTAGCGGCTAACGCTAGATGTCCTAGCAATGAATAGCTGCAGTCACCGCGCCTTGGCGGCGGCGATGTCGCGTTCGCGCCTGCGCTTGAACTCCTGGTAGGGGAGTTGGTCGTAGGGCTTCGTCGACATCGGGCCGCCGCGCGTCACCGGCTCGATGGGCTCGGGGGCGCGGCTGACTGCGGGTCTTTGCGTAGGAGCTTTGCCGTTGCTGGTAGCCGTAATCTTCGCCTCGAACGCGCCTAGCGCCCGAATGGCGGCCAACGGGGGCAGCGATGCGATCCGCTCCAATTCCTGCGGCTGCTTTGCCAGCTCGTAACTGAGCATTGCGCCGTCTTCAGAAGTCGCGATGGCGTCCTGCAAAGGCTTCGACAGGATGATGTGCTCGGTGCCTGCCAGGACGTCGTCAAAATCTTCGTGCTTTGCGCGGGCCTGCTCCACGCGCGACCGCCAGGTCGCGGCCTGTTGCTGCGCCTGTTCCTGCGCAGTCGCCGCTTGCCGCTTCTGCTCGGCCTTCGCGAACGCCTGGTCAGCCTTCCAGTCCGTCAGAGCCTCGATGTATTCCTCGTAGCTCTGGAACGCTTCCTGGTGTGGACGTTCGGCGGGCGCGGGCGGCTGCGCGGCGCGTTGCTCACGCGGGGGGCCCTGCAACTGCTCGGTCAGTTCGCGGATCTTGCGCTCATAAGCCAACTGCTGCTCGAGCCGGTCGATGCGGCGCTCGTAGCGGCCCTTGCGCGCGGGCGGCTTGGCCTTGTCGTCCTCTTCGGGCTCGGGCTTCTCTTTCTCTTCCTCGCCCTCCTCGGGCTCGTCGGGTTCAGGCTCAGGCTTGACGGGCGCTTCCTTGGGCTTCGCGGCTTCGGGCTCGGTTATTACGGTGTCTTCGGCGGGCGGCGCATCGGACGGTGCGTCGGCGGCGAGGCCGGCGGCGAGGTTGACGGACTCCTGCGAATCCGTGGTCGATGAAACCATCAATGACATAAACTTTCCCTAGGGATGAAACAAATTCGAAGTACTGTTGACTGGCGCAAATACACCGGCATCGAGCGCATCGGCGATACCTGGATGTTCCGCGGCACGGACGTTCCCGTGGTCGCCGCCGTCACGCTGCTCGCCGACGGCCTGGGCGCGCACGCCGTGGCCGAGGCTCTGGAACTTCCTGCGCAGCGGATCACGGCGCTGCTCGACTTCGTCGAGGGAGAGGCGTATACGCTACTCGAAAACGGGCGTTAGTACGAACTCCATCAACTGGTTTATACGTACGGTTTATAATTAGACCATGAGTCTGACTGAAGACGACAAGAAGTGGATGTTCGATACGTTTGCCACTAAAGCTGATCTGGAACGTGTCGAAACCAATCTCCTGACGGAGTTTCACAAGTGGGCGTCACCTATGGAAGCGCGAACGAATACCAACCGGGCGCTGCTTCGCGAACTCGATCTTGAATATGAATATCTCGATCAGCGCTTGAAGAAACTCGAAGGACATGGCCCGAAACAGTAAGCCAAACAAAGCGGCGCAGGCGCTGGTACGCCTGCGCTGGGCCAAGGATAAGGAACGCAATCAACCGCGCGAAGCCGGGAAACTCGGCGGACGGCCGCCCATCGTCACGCCCTGCCCGAAATGCGGCCGGCTCCAGCCGTCGGTGACCAAAGCGCTGGCGCATTGCCGAGTCACTCGAACACCGTAGCCAGATCCGGCGGCAACTCGCTCGCCTCTAAGCATTGCCTGCACTGAATCCGCCCAGTTCGCCATCCACAAACTGTGTTACCGCACGGTCCGCGTCCGCTTCGCGTTGTCCGCGCAAGCCGCGGTCCGCGCAATCTCGAAGGTCGCGGACTCCTACAAGCTGGACCGGGAAGCGCGGCGTGACTTCCGGCCCACCGGCTCGGCCGCCTATGACGCCCGCATTCTCCGTTACGGCAGTTCGGCGGTCTCGATCTGGTCGCTTGACGGAAGGCTCACAATTCCATTCGTGTGCGGTGAACGGCAACGGAAACTGCTCGCCACGCAAAAAGGCGAGAGCGATCTCGCGTTGGTCCGCGGCGAGTGGTATCTGATGGCGACGTGCGTGGTTCCAGAAGCGCCACCTGTGACCGGCCCGCCGATGGGAGTCGACCTGGGAATCCGCAACACTGCCGCTACCTCCAACGGCACGCTGCATTCGGGAGCGGCTAGGCAGCAGTTCAAGGAACAGCGCCACAAGATCCGCGCATCGCTGCAATCGAGGAACAATCGCCGCGCACGCAAGGCGCTGCGTCGACAATCGGGGCGGGAACGCCGCCGCATTACCTGGGAGAACCACAACCTCAGTAAGGCCATCGTTACCGAAGCCGAAGGCACACAATGCGGAACCATCCGCATGGAACGGCTCGCAGGCATTCGGAAACGATGCAAGATCTGGAATAAGCACAGCAACCGCATGGTTGCGGGCTGGTCCTTCGCGCAGCTTCAGGCCTTTGTCGCCTATAAGGCCGCCCGTTCCGGAATCAAAATCGAATACGTCGAGCCCGCCTACACCAGCCAGACTTGCGCCACCTGCGGAGTCCTGGGCGTCAGGCGCGGCGACGTGTTCTCGTGTACAACCTGTGGCAAGGTCCACGCCGACAGCAATGCGGCCGTGAACGTCGCCAGAGGCGGGGTCGCCCAAGACGCAAAACACCGCGCCCGTAAACCGGCCCGAATGACTGCGAGATGTAAAAGCGTTTCGCATATCGTCAAAAGCCGCCGCCTTTAGGCGTGCGGTCGTTTACTCGTGCTGGTCCATCCCGTCTTCCTTCTTCCGCTCCGGTCGCGCCGTATACCACTTCGCCGTTCCATCTTTCACCAGGCGCGCGGCCTCTTCGTCGGACACGACGATCAGGTCGCCTTTGACGCGCTGCAGCTTATCCGGCGCGGCCTGATAGTGCGGGACGGCGATCTCGACGATTCTCATGGTTGCATTATGGTTGCATTATCGGTCCCGCAGGGGCCGGTCCCATCGGAGGATTGCTGGGCGGCCCCTGCGGTGCGGCGCCGATCGGTGTCAACTCTTCGCCGGCTTCGACGGGCTGGTTCGCCCCTAGTTGCTTCAGCCGTGCGTTGAGCGCGTTGATCTCGGCGTTGAGTAAAGCGATGCTGTCGCGGCTTCCGATGTCCGCAGCCTTCTGCACCGTCTCGGCCTGCGTCTGCATCGTCGCGATGCGCTCGTCGGACTCGATCTGCTGCGTCTGCATCCGCTCCTTGCTCTGGAGTTCCAGCGTCTTCTTTTGCAGCAGGTCGCTCAACTGCCCCACGACCGCCTGCAACTGCTGGTTCTGCTGTTGCATCTGCGCCAGCGCGGCCTGCGCCTGCGGCGGTATGGGCGGCTGGCTTCCAGGCGGTGCTGCGCCGGGTGGCCGGATTCTGTCGGCGATTTCCTGAGCCATCGGAAAGTCCATCGCCTGCACCATCAGGTCCGCAAACTGCGGCAGCAGACCCGGCGCTACCTTGGCGAACTGCAGCATCGCGTCCGACGCCGCCTGGCGCTTGGTTGCATAGGACGGGCCGATATCGACCGTGATGTCGTAATTTCCCATGCGCAGGTCGTAAATCTTCTGCACCTGGCCGAACTTCTGCTGAAACTGCTGAAGCGCCTCGCCGGGAACGGGCTGCGCGGCGCTCGTGGTCATCACCTGGCGTTCGCTGCCCTCCTCGCCGATGATGCGGATCACGCGCCCGGGGCGGTCGTAGATGTAGGGGATCAGGTCGATGACGATCTTAGCCTCGTAGGTGATCGCCGTATTCAGGTTGTCGAGGAAGTGGTAATTGGCGACATCGCCTTCCGACTGCCGCTGCCGGATGGCGATGCCGCTGGTTTCGTTGCTGCGGTTGCCGAGCGAGGCATCGTAGATGCCGGTCGCGGCCTTCATGTGATCGATGGCCGCGCCTTCGGCGAGCGATATGGCCTGGATGGGCGGCTCGTACACCTGGCGCTGCGGGGGCGGCATCAGAGCGCCGCTCAGGCTCATGGGCTTGTAGGTGAGATACGCGAAGTTGCGCGTATTGGCCTGCGCCCATTCCTTCTCATGGTTCTCGAGTTGCCCTTCGGCGGCGACATAGGGCGCGCGCGGCGCGAGCGCGATCGTCTCGGTCTTCGCGGATTCCCAGTAGTTGAGCATCCGCTGCGGGTCTTTGGCATTGCGCACCATCCCGAGCAGTTGCGTCTTGCCGTCCTCGTCGAACTCCTCGCCGAGCACGGGGACGATGGGTATCCACCGTCCCGGCCAGTCGCGGCGCTCGAGCACTTCGTAACAGGTGATCTTCGACCACTTCACGCGCGGGACGGTCGCCGTGCGCGTGGCGACGATCTGCGTCCCCGGCAGCAGGTTCTCCATGCGGATGACGGAGCCATCGGCCAACATGCCGACTTCGACCTGCTCCAGGTCGCGCGTGAAATATTCGGCCACGCGGATCGAGTCCTTCGACGCCCAGTCGGGATCGCTGTCGCCGACGCTGCGGAACTCTTCGCCGGCGCTCGACTGTTCCGGATATTGCGCCTTGAACTCGGCGCGCGTCAGGTCTTCGACGATGAACGCCCATTTGGCATCGCTGTAATCCGGCTCCTGCGCCGTAGGGTCGATATACACCGTGGCCGGATTCTTGATGCGCTGGATGATGATTTCCTGGTCGAAGCTGTACGGGTCGGCGCGCTTCGTCAGGATGCGGTAATAGCCGCGCCCGCTGACGATCTGGTAGAACGACGCATAGCTGCGCACGGCGGTGGCGTTACTCTGCGTTTCGATGTGGCGGTACAGCCCCTGGATGATCTCGGCCGTCTCGATGTCGCCCTCGCTATCGACGGGCGACACCTTCACGCTGGGCGCGTTCTGCCTGATCTGGTTTGAAACCTGATGGACGAACTGCGGAAGGCGGTTTACGGTCAGGCACGGGCGCTTGTCCATCTCGCGCGAGCGCTTGACGGTGTCGTCCCACTGATCGCCGGCGTAGAACTCCAGGTCGTCCAACATCTGGCGCCGCACTTCGTCCTCGGCCTCGGCGACCATGTGGAAGCGCTCAAGCGCAAGCTTGATGAAGTCGTCGTCGTTGGCCGGCGGCTTATCGTCCTCGACGTCGCGCGCATATGCAGTCGTAGAGCCCGTGCTCAACGTGCGGTAGCCCGGAGCGATGGCGTCGCGAATGCGGCCGAGGGCCGTGCGCAGAAAGCCGCCGTTCGCCGGGGCGCTGGTGGGGGTCATAACCTAAGCGACTTGGTATAATGAGACGTGCCCAAACAAACGCTGTCTGCGCTTGATCGCCGCATCGCGCAGCATGATCGCGAAATCGCCGCTATTCGCCAATTGATAAAAACCGGAATGAAACTGCTGAACGAGGTTCAGAAAAGCCAGAAAAAAACTGAGCACACGCTCGAGCGCTTCATTCGATCGCTCGGCCACGGACCAACGAACGGCCACAAGAAAGGCCATCGCATCCAATGAAATATTTCGAGTACGGTCCAATCGTGACTACGTGGTATGTGATTGCATTGGTATGCTCCACAATCGCGGTCATTGACATGATCTACGACATAGTGAGCGGATCATGACTGAGATCCAGAAAGCGGCGGCCCTCATGGGTCGCCGCGGCGGCTCCGTGCGCAGCAAGGCGAAAACCGAAGCGGTACGCAAGAACGGCAAGCTCGGCGGACGCCCTAAAAAGAGTGATGCAGCCTCAAATGCAGCATCACCCAGACCACCACGATAGCGACCAGTAGCAGCGCCGCGCCGATTATTGCGTTCTGCTTGGCGCTCACGTCTTTGCCCCCCACCGGACTTACTCATGGCCGGGGCGCGCCCCGCGCTAAGGCCGGGCCTGCGCCCGCTCTCTGCGGGAGGGCGTAGTTCAGGGACGGGTCACGACCGGGCGCCCGATGCGGTACGTGCCCACGCCGAATACATTGAGCAGCCACAGAATCAGCACCAGCACGACCACGACGTTGATGATGGTCTTGATCGGCGGCGCAAGCGGGATGTAGGTCTGCACCAGATACAGGATCACGCCGACGATGATGAGCACGATCAACAGCGAAATGAGGTCCATGCTACTTCGCCTTGCGCGCCTGGTTGAGCGCGATCGCGACCGCCTGGGCTTTCGACGTCACCGGCGCTCCCGAGCCGCTCTTGAGCGCGCCTTCCTTGTACTCGCCCATCGTGGCCTTAATCTTGGCCGCGGCCTTCTTGCCCTTGGGCGCCGGCGGCGGCGTTTCGTCGTCGTCGGGCGGCGCGGCCTTGGCCGTCGAGCGGCGTAAGCCGGCGGCGTTCGATGCGGTGTTCATGCTATATTGCCTCTGTAAGAGTCCTTGAGCGGGTCGCAGATTCCTCAAATACTCGGCCCGCTCCTTACCTCACTCTCCGAACCAGCTTCTCCACTCCATCATCCAGATCGCGACCTCGCGCGCCGTCAGGTGCGGCGGCGGCTTGTAGCCGCGGCGCTCGCCTTCGGCGATGATCTCATGGCAGCGCTCGCGGTCGATCCGCATCCCGACGCCGTTGACAAATGGCGCGATATCGAGCGCGATGACCGCGCTCTCGACCGCCTCGCGCCACTCCTCCGGCGTCTGGGGGTCGCGGGCCGCCAGGGACTCGCAAACGGATTTTGCTGTCACGGAGACGGGATCATCCTGTGAGCCACCTACGCCGGATTCGGCCTCGGCAGCGCTTCCGGCATGGCGACCTGCGCCATCGCGCGCGCGCGCGACATCTCGGCGTCGCGGTGCTCGGCGGCGAGCAGGTCGCTGATCACCGTGAATATCTTCTGCCGCAGCGGGTCTTTGCGGTCGATGCGCAGGAGGATGTGATCGTCCGCGTCGACCGTCCAGACCTGCAGCTCGCTGGTCGTCGATTTGCCTTGCGGCGCTTTCGTCGTTTGTTCTTTGGGTGGCGCGGCGGCGTGCGGCGCGGCTTGCGGGGGTTGCTGTGTCATCCCATCCATCCTGTTGAAAATGAACTTGGCGTAACGTAGACGTTTTCGACCTTCGGCTTGGCGGGCACGGGCTTGGCGATTTGATCCCATACCGAGTGCACGTAGCGCAGGGCGTCCAACCCGTGGTCATTCTCCTTGATAATCCGGCCCTTCTCGTCGCGCCGGTACAAGCGCCATTCGCCCATGAAGTTCTGGCATGAGCGGAATACCTTCAGACGCCCGGTACTCTGGCGCATGAGTATCTGGTAGATGCCAGATTCTACGGCGTTGTCCGCGTCTGTGAGATGCAGGCCCAAATCCTGATACATCTGCAAAAGCTGCCGCCCATCGACCTGCGACCGCCCACGGGCTGCTGGGTCTATCGCGCCGGGAATCCACGCGCCCCGGGCCTTGATCGCCTCAGCGTGGATCACGGGCTCGGCCTCGCCGCGGTAGTGCTCGGCGTAAATGTACAGCGTGTCGGTGTCGCGGTTCTTGGCGCAGAACACCGCAGCCGTCTTCGACCATCCGACGTCCAGACCATAGGCCCGCGGCCAGTGATCCGGTATCGCGAAGTCCGGCACAACGATGTCCTCTTCCGGCAGTACCGCATAGATAGCGCCAGCGCCGAGCGTGGGCACGCCTTTCGACCGGGCCGCCCTCTGGTATGGCGGATAAACGCTAAGGAGTTCCTGCTTCGTCTCCTCGCTGAGATGAGGGATCTCGTCCCAAGTGCAGGTAGTTACATGCGCGGTGCCGCCAAGCGCTTCCACAGTGGCTACTCCACCCGGCAGGAAGCGCTGAATTAACGGTGTCAATCCTTGTAACGGCGTAAACGTTATAAAACAGACGCCCGAAGTCGTAGCTGTGCGTGTCAGAATTTCATCAAACAACTCAGAACTTAACTCTTCGTCGCACCACGCGACCTCCAGACTCAAACCCTGAAAACTCTCCCGGCCCTGCTCATAGCTTTTGAAGATCAACGTGCTGTATCCGCCGCTGATGTGCTTTACATAGCATGTATCGACAGCGTCCGTCACGCCCCCGCGCATCGTCGTCTTGGTGATGGCGTCATATGGCACCATGCCGGTTCCGATCCGTCCCGGCTGGCCAAGTAACTCTTGCTGAACGACTTCGCGCGTCAATTTCCCCGTGTCGCTCGCCGCCACGGCCTTGACCGGCGCAGTAAACCGTTTCCCCGTCCACCAACTCGGATACTGGCCGGTCAAGTGCGTGGCGAGTTCGTACGCGCCGGCGACAGTTTTTCCCGTACGATTTCCAGCAAGTAGCAATCTTGTCCGGTATTTAGCGCCAGCGGCAAAGAATTCGCAATGCGGTTTGTAAAGCTCGCGGCGGAACGGGCCCTCATCGGGAAAAAACTCGGCGATCCGGTTGTGGTCGCGCCACAGCAACTCAGCCCTGACCGTTGCCAGATCCGAGCACGCCTTCAGGGTACTTGCCGTGACCATTGCCGTTAACCGACGTTATTTCTTCAGTTTCGCCATCGGCCAGGATCGCCTCGACAGCGCGCAGCTTGGCCGTGCTCAACCGCGCCAAGTCGGGATTGCGCTGCGTGACCGTGCCGCTGTGTGCGATCTCGCCCTTCCAGGTGTCGCGGTAGACTTCCGGCCGCATCCCCTTGATGAGAAACATCAACAGCGTGGAATCATACTTGCGTATCGTGACCGGATCGCCGGTCGGCTTACCTTCGGCGTCGAGCTGCCGTTGGATCTCGCCCTGGTAGACGATCGGCTCTTCCCAGCCGTCATGCGCCCGCCGGCGTGCTTCCTCGACCAGCTTATCGCACGCTTGGTTGGTCGCCGCTTCGAAGGATTGCTTGTATTCTGCGTTCGCAAGCCAATGATAATGAAGGCTACGATCAATGCCGATGCGGCGCGCGGCCTCGCCGATGATGCCGCAGTCGGCGTATTCCTTGAGGAACGCACGGCGGCGGTTCGCAATCCTTTGTTCCCGCACTTGCCTATTTTTTAGTTGTCGAAAACTGATTGTCGGCGCGCGCCGCGATCGCGGCGCTTCGGTCAGCCTTTTGCGGAATTCCTCGTAATCCACTCATTTTACAGATACTTACGCGTTCTCAAAATTGTTATTTTGTGAAGCAAAGTGAATTATGGCTTAAGGTATCTTCCCGAGGAATCATCGGGACGCGCGTGCAGATACCTGCCTGTGGTGGAAATGTCAGCATGACCCAGTGTTTTCTGGATCAGCGGCAGCGGCGCCCCGTGCTCGAGGGCGTGCGTGGCGTGAGCGTGGCGCAGCCAGTGCGCGGACACATGCTCCAGACCGACGCGACGCGCGGCGTGGCTTACGACCTTTGTGACCGCGAAGCGGGTTAAAGGTTTGCCGTCATAGCGCGCAAAGACGGGATCGACGCCCTTGTAGTTCTCCGGACAAATCGCTGCCAGATTATCGAGCATTGTTTTCGAAATCCGGATGGGGCGCGTCTTCGATCCCTTGCCGAGAACCGTGATCTGACCCTCGCCCTTGTCTCGTGGTTTGACATCCATCCATCGCAGGCTCGCGGCCTCGGCGGCGCGGATGCCCGAGAGGTAAAACAGGCGCAGCAATACGTTATTCCGCGCATTCAATTCGTGATCGATGATATTGCTAATAGCCTGTTCGTCCAATATTCGCTCCGTCAGATCATCCGGAATCCTCGGGAGTTTCAACAGAACACCCACATTGCGCCGCATCAATCCCGTCTTAAAGCAGAACGTCAAAAGCGATTTGATGGTGCTCAACTTACGCGCCACGGTGCGCGGCTTGTCGCCCGCCAGGCTGTCGGCCCAGCCCTGGAGGTCGGCGAGTGTCACGCGGCTGATCTGCTTGGTTCCGATGTACTTACGGAACGCCTTGATCTCGGGCTCGTAGACCGAGCGCGTCGATTCGGGCTTCCCGTGCAGCCACATCGGGACCAAGCGCAGCCACTCGTCGGCCTGGGCTGGCCGGTCGCGGCGCGAGGCGGATTTTTTCATGCGGCGGCGCAATCGATGACGATCACGCAGAAGTTCGCGCGCAGGCGATCGGGAATCGGATCGATCGTCCACGCGCCTTTCGGGTTCCAATAATTTTCGTGGGTGTGCGACATGCCCATCCCGCGGCGGGGCTTGGAGCCAGTGGTTAACAGCGCCGGATCCGGGCCGCGGAACACGAGCTTCAATATGCGGCCCTTGCGGCTGTAGTGCTCATTCACCAGTTTTCGTTTGATCAGGTCTTCGGCTTCTTTGCGGTGCGCGTCAAATTGAAATTGCCCGGCGTGATCATAGACGGGCGTCCTGTGGGAGAACGTGAACTTGTACATGATCGTGCGCGAATTTGAAATGTAGACAGGGGAGTACTGCGAATTTGAAAACCCGGATTAGGGCGCTATATTCCGGTAAGCGCCGGGAACAGCTAGGAGGCTGCCCCTAAAGGCTTTGCTACCGACCGCAGCTGGCGCGGGCCGGTGCGATCGCTCACTACGATGCCGGATTGATCCGTTGGAATTATAACTCCATCCAACTTTTCCAGCGAGACATTACAGATCAGCAGAAACGCATCGAGCCCGATTTTATCGACAATGGCTCGCATGTTGACAATGCGCCGGCGGATTGCGGACGGGCCTATGGTGAGTGTAAAGCCAGAGCCTTCCGGCTCAAGCGTCGCGGCGGGATCCGCGTCAGAATACAAACTGAGTATCTGTTTTCGTAGTGCTTCATGCCGCTTCTCGATCGGCTTCAGTTCCGCAATCCGTTCGTCCAGCTGGCCGTATTCGTCGATAATCGCGGCGCGGCCGGCGGCCGTATTCGGATTGGGAACCGCGGATAGTGATGCCCGCTGCGGTTTTTTCGCGTTTGTTTTTTGCGATTTTGTTACAGCGCGGGCTGACACTTTGGGAACTAATTAATCACAGGGAACACCCTAGTGTCAATGCTCAGATAACACTGTGCATTTGTAAAACTGCGGAAATGTCGCGCTGAAGACTGTTGCCGCGCAGGCAAGCGGGTATAGAATCGCTTCAGACCATGGCTATGTCGATCGAGTTTCAACAGCCGCGAGACGGCGTAACGAGGATCATCAAAGCGCGGACGACAGCGCGAAGTAAATCGCCCTGATGCGCATGAACTGCTTAATTTCGGGGAACTGGAATTAGGCGGGACGGGGCGGTTAGGCAACCGCCCCACAAATCCCGGGCTGAAAACTGCTTGAATTTGTTCTTGGCGCCGCGAGCGTTCAGAACGCAGTCTTCAACGCAACTGACTTGACAGCCCCATTATACAGTCCCGCCCAATACCTTCTTCAAGCCTCTTTTTTTCCCTAGGTAGTTTTTTTGAGGATTTTTTAAGTGAACGGATCAGCGGCAGGCACACAGAGGCAAGAGAGATGTCACCACGTTAGACGCGCTATTCGTTATCCCTTCAGTTCCTCTCCAGCAGCCGGACGACCAACTATTCGTTATCGGAAGTTTGGCCGGATTTGCGTAATCCGGCATACTTTCGATGACGTCAGCGTCATCCGACCCCCGCCCGGCGCAACGCCGAATTGTTTCCGCCCAGACACAGACCATCCGTGACAAGACCGTTCTGTGCATGAGCGCGTAAGCATAAACGCCGAGGGTGGTCTGCCGCGACGGATGACCGGTCGCAGCAGCAATTCAATTATCCCCGTTCTCGGCGTTCGTTCAAGGGGTTCCCGAACTTTTTAGGGGCTTTGAATGAGCGTTTCAGATTCCTCAGACGGCGCTTTTCGGATTACCGGCGCTAACGGCAAGCCAATCGATGTGCCTGCTGGCAAGTATTACTTCAATACAAAAGCACGCTGCGAGCGTATGATGCAAAATTCGTTGTCGGCCAATGCCAGACGCCTCTTCGCCTGTCATGAGCTGCATACGATGGGCTTCCAGCAAGAGCTGCTCGTCACGATGGATCGCGGCAAGCAACGGCCAATGACTCCCGCCGAGATCGCTCGCGAAACCGGGTTATCTAAACAGCGCCACACTGATGCTCAAGCTGAACTTGAAGCGGCCGGGCTTTCGGAACGTCATTCTGATGACGGCGGCCCTTTACGAAATGGTCATATTCTGACATACTCATGGGCAGTCCCCCGCCCGCCATATGTAGAAGGTCAAGGTACCGTCGCGACGGACCTCTTGGATACCTACAGGAAAAAGCTTCCTGAGTCCTGGAAGCCCATAATTTCATTTATAAAGCGTTCAAAACAAACGGGTTGTCTAAAATATCTACAAACTCTAGACGAGGATTCGGCGCGACGGTACCTTAACGAGGGTGCGGAAGTTGCGCGACGGTACCTTGAAGCCGAAAAGGGCTTGCGCGAATTCGTCGAAGGGACCGTCGCGACGGACCGCATTAATAAGGAAGAAAGAACTGAAAGAAATATTGAAAGAAAGGCTTCGGCGGCGGCGGCGGGAACAGTCGGTAGTATAGAGACTCAGCCGGAACCGGAACCATCGCCGCCGCCGCCGCAAGCCCCTTCAACTACACAAACTCAAACCCAAAACGGAAACAGCATCACGCCGGTACTCGAAGCACTTCGGGAATACGGCCCCACGATAACGGCCAAGCAGGCCCACATGATGGTCGCCAAGTGCAAGCGCCCCGGGCTCACCCATGAACAGATCATCGCCGTGATCCGGCATATCGGCGACCCGGTTACCCTTGAGAAGCGCACTGCTATTGTCCTTACGCAAGTTCCCGTCTTCATCAATGACGAAGGCTTTGACGAATGGCTCAACAATCCCAATCGTGCGCCGCGTCCAGGTCCACAGCGGCATATGAGCAGATCGGATCGCGCATATGCGGCCTTACAAGCAGCTCTTGGAGGTCACAGTGATTAGCCGTGAGATTGCTGGAAAGCAAATTAGCCGGCTCTCGGGACTTCCTGGTCAACCGGAAACGCAAGACGGTTGGGACGATCTAATCAACGCTCTGGCCGAACGCGCTGAGAACCCGGAACATGCCAAAGAGATCATCGACAAGTGTAAACAAATCACCGATGATAATGCGGCATCCCGCTGCGCCACGGAAGTGGATATTCGACGCCTCTCCTGGGAAACCCGGCGCACCGAAATCCGGCCCAATCCAGATTGCCCCAAGTGCTTCGGCTCGGGCTGGGAGCCACATGAAAAACATGCAGTGTCGGCGGTGCGTCGATGCGATTGCTGGGGCCGCGCAGGAAAACAGGAATCACCCGTCATGCCGCATCCGCGCGACGAAAGTATGACGCGCGATCCTGAATTCGCGCCGATCATCGTCCCATTGCCGGTGAAGAAGAAAATATCGAAGATCAAGCGGCCAGTGTCGAGCATATCGACGAAGCAATTAGAAGTCCAGATGGAAAAAGACTCAACCAATGCGCGGCGCTCAGCAGAAGACAATGAGCGACTGACGAAGCAATTACAGGAATCACTGCAAGCGCGGAAGCAGCCCCCAAAGGAGGATTAGCTCCGATGGATTACTGGGAGTTTCTTGACAAACTCAGAAACGTCACTGGCGAGTATAAGCCAGACGCTGAACAACAAGAATCCGTGGAGGATACAATCCGGCGATCAGTGCAAGAAAGCCAACTGAGAGAATTAATCCGCACCCGAAAAATAATGCCGATTGATCACAAACAAGGCCGCCCATGAACCGCGACGACCCCGACGAGCCCCTGCCGCCCCCGACTATGGCCGGCGACGCCGCCCTCTACATCCTGTGGCTGCGATCGCTCGGCGTCGATCGCGAGCGCATCCGGCAACTGGTGAGCGACCGCTACCCCCAGGTCGCGAAGCGGATCGAGAAACGCCAGTGAGACGCGCCCTGCGCCGCGCCTGGTGCCGCATCTTTCACCGCTCGTGGATGTACCCGATCCACGGGCACGCGCAGTGCAGGAGGTGCCTCGAATGGTGGGATCTGCCGAGCCAGACGGGCTGACCGCTACTCCTGTTCAGCGCACGCGCCCATCATCAGCCGCGTATATAACTCCGTGTATAGGGCTTCGCGCTGCTCTCGCGTCTCAAGCGTGTCCCGGCGGGCCGCAATCAGCGCGGCCAGCTCATCGGCCATCGCGGCGACGTTGGGCGTCTCAATGTGCATTTTCGATTGTTCCAGGGATCTAGCGAGTATTGGTTCCACGTGTTTCATCCAGTTGGAATCGCATCCGTCGAGTCGGCATATCGCCCGCCAGCCGGCGAATTCGTATACCCACAGGATGACATCGATTCTAGACCCGCCGTGCCCAGCGTGCGATTCCGCCGATTGAAATATTTCGATTAAGTGCGGGATGCGTGGCCAGTCGGGACCGGGCCACAGCGAGTCTTCGGATATCCACTTGCCGGGTTTGATAAAGACGCCGTCAAATCGGCCGTGTATGATGCGCCTGATTAACTGCGCGCCTTCGAGCACTGCGCGCCGCGTACAGGAACGGGGAAGACGGACGAAGGGTCGCAAAGCCGCAAACCTGTTTCAATCTACTCTCCCCGTAGAGCAAAAGAATAACACGCTTAGATAGCCCTCAACCTCGGCAGGACGTCTTCGGTGTACTCAATATCGCCTTCCCAGAACGCAATCAATGTGTCCCGGTTGAGTTCGATCCACTGCTTGAGCAAATCCAGATGCGCCGGCGACAGACGCCCGTTAACGATGCGCACGTTCGGCCGTATGGCGACCGTTACGAATTCTCCCGGCGTAGCCTTTGACCCGGGCGATACTTTCACTCTGGCATCGTGCCGCGAGTTGCCCTTGGGCGATATCCAGACCACGAACGGCAGGCCGGTATGTTTCGGCGCGAGGTTGGACATGAGAAAGAAGTCGAGCGGCATTTTATTCGAGCGGCGGGCGCCCTTCGGACTTGCGGATGCGGTTCTCGTGGTTAATCACAACTGCCCGCAGGTCACCCATCGATTCACGCAGCAGGTTGACCGAGTCGCGGAGCGTATTGACGGACTCGTGCGATTCTTTAATCGACGCGTGGAACTCTTTAAGCGACTCTCTCAACTCGACCACTGATTGCCTGGTCGTCTCAACGTCATGCGTCAGCAGTTCTACCGTTTGAGCCAGCGCCTCGTGGCGCTCGACCAGCCGGTCAATCCGTTTATCGATATTGTCGCGATCGTCCATCAATCAACTCTTCCTCCATATTCGCTCACACACAGCCGCCAATAGCTGCAAGAGTTCCGCGAGCACAAGTTAGAGCTGCGATTGGGCACGTAGTAACCCGCCCGCATCGCTTCCTGCGCCAGCGGGTACAGCGTCTGCGTCGCCTTGATCTGATCGAGGTCGATGGTGTGCGTGTGCTGGATCAGTTGCGGCTGTTTCGTCTTCACCAACGTGTCCACGACGGCGACGTTGGACGCCGCCGGCGTGATCTGCACGTAGGTGGCCTTCAGTTCCTCTTCAGGAGTTAGTCTACCGTGGATCGCGGGCTGGAGTTGAACGTAGGTCGCAAGCTGGAAGGCGTGGCTGTGAGCCACGCCCGAAGGCTTGCGCGCCGCGGTCTTGATGTCGCGGATGCGCCCGTTGCGCTCGCGGATGTCGATGCGGCCCTGCACCTTCACGCCGTTGATCTCGCCTTCCACCTTCTCCTCGATGGCGATCGGATCGACGGTCGGCCCGACCTCGGCCACGTAGCGCGATACCAGCGTGCGGCCGCACGCGGCGAGTTCGGCGGGGTCGTCCTGCTCGCGCAGCGCCATGTCGCCTTCGAGCTGCCGCATCCACGCACGGTCGAACTCCTCGGCGCAGTCGGCGGGCTCCAGTTGCACGTCGGCCATTTTGCCGTGCATGTAGAAACCGATGGCGTCGTGGACGGCGATACCTAAGCCCAGGTTTGCGTTCCTGGGCTCGGGCATTCGGAGTACGTGCTTGAAGAAATAGCGGGCCGAGCAGTCGGTGAAGGTCTGCACCTGCGAGGGCGACAGCACGGTCGCGATCTCGGGATAGAGGGCTTCCGGCTTATCACTCATTGGATGCCCCCGTTCACGCGCTGCACGCTAGGCGCGGCGTTCACGCGGAAGCGCTCGATATCGCGCGTTGCCGCGATGAAGATACTCGCGGCGGAAGCCCTGACGTCCTCTTCGTTGAAGTCGAGCGTAAATCCGCGCGTGACGCCATAGTCGCGGGCCACGGCAAGCGCGTCGATGGCGGCGATGAGAGCGCCCTGCATGATCTGGCTCATGCTCGTGTTAGGCTGGATGGCGTCGCTGGACCGTTTATCCGATACGGCGTTCTCACTGTTTGTATTGTTTGAGCGTTCTGGCGATTTGCTGGTAGCCGGGGCGGCGTGCTTGACGGTGGGTCGCTCCGGTTCCTGCGCGGTATCGGCGGGGCGCGTCACCTGCCACTCGACGCGCTTCTTTGCGCCCTCGCGCACCTCGCGCTTGCACACCTCGAACTCTTCGCCCGCGGCAGGCTCGAGCGCCTGGATCTTCGCATCGAGCGTGGGCGTGGCGTAGAAGCAGCGCCCGTCGGTGGTCGAGTAGTACACTTCGTAGTCGTGGTAGCGCGATTCCACGCGCTTGCCGTCGGCGTATTTCAGAGCGATCGTCTGCGCCACGTTGGTGTCGAAAATAATCTTGTCGGCCATTTGTTTCCTTTGCTGCACGATTGCTATGGATGCAGCCAATTGTTCCTCTAAGTTCACTTGGTTTCCTCTAAGGTCAGGCGCAGGCTATCGAGTAGAGATTGTGCGTCTTCTCGCGTGAGGGACATTTCGCTGACAGCGAAGTGATCCCCCGCATAGCCTTTGCGGTCAGCGCTGACATGAATCATGCCGTCTGCCGTCGGGATGACGTTGATATCGTCTACCTCGATCCAATCGTTGTATTTATTGCGAACGAGCGATTGATCGCTCACGGAAAATCCGTAACCGCGGCTCATGCGACCTCCTGATTACAGGTATCGCAGAACCACTCTTTATCTCCGTCCGGGTAGCGCCGCCACTTCGTCGTCAGGTCGAGCTTGCCGCAGCCGTCGCACTCGTCGTGCATCGCGCAGCGACCGACCTTGACGTAGGTCAGCGGGTCGCCGATGCAGTCGTAATCGCAGGTGCAGGTCATCGTTGTCGTGGTCATGTTATGCCACCTCCTTCTCGTCTACTCTCACGTTAATCAGGCCGAGCGCATTGAGTTCGACCATCAGCGTCGCCACGGTCGCGGGCTTACGCGACGGCGCAACGGCCAGGTGCTCGGGGACGCACTCCTCGCAGATCGCTCCGCAGTCCATGCAGCGCCATTCGACGGCGCTGTAGCCGCAGCTCGCGTCGGCGTCGTCGCACTCGCGGATGGTCGTCCCGCCGCACTCGCCGCATTTTTCGGTTGGTTGCCACATTCTAAAATTCCCTCTGCGTTTTTCGTCCGCTTGACGTTTTATTTGCTTACAAGATAAGTATATGATGATGAACTACTGGAGTCAACAAAAAAGTGAAGGGAGTCAATAAAAATAAAACAGTGAAGGGGGCTAGAAAAATATCGGTATGGATAGTATGATGATGTCGTATGCATTGCAAATGTCTTAGGTGCGGCCATGAGTGGACATCGAGGATTCAAGAACGCCCGTCGCAATGTCCCGTATGCCATCAGGGACGATGGGATACGCCGGCGTGGGCCGGGCGGAAAGCAACGAGGTCGGTAAAGGCGGGGAAAAAGGAGAAGGCGGCGGCTAAGTGAACGAGACTTAAGCGATGAACTACGCAGACTTCCTGGAAACTAAACGCATCGTCGCGCCGACAGCCGGCATCGATGACCACGGCGAGATAAACGGGATGTTATTCCCGTTCCAGCAAGCCATCGTCCGATGGGCGCTATGCCGCGGCAAGGCAGCGTTGTTTGAGGATTGCGGGCTCGGGAAGACGCCGCAACAGTTGGAATGGGCGCGTCACGTTGTCGCGCATACCGGAATGCCGGTGCTCATTGTTGCGCCATTGGCCGTATCGGCGCAGACGATCCGCGAGGGCTGCAAGTTCGGCGTGGACGTCCATCGCGCCGATCGCCAATCGGACATTGATCAGGCGGGCGTCTGGATCACGAACTACGAAAAGATGCATCTGTTCGGAGATGCGTCGCAGTTCGGCGGGATCGTGCTCGATGAATCGAGCATTCTGAAAGGCTTCGACGGTAAGACGCGCAAGGCGCTGACGGAATTCGCGAGCGTGATCCCGTTCCGCCTGGCGTGCACCGCGACGCCTGCGCCCAACGATTACATGGAACTCGGCAATCACGCCGAATTTCTGGATGTCATGAAGACGCCGGATATGCTGGCGACGTTCTTTGTCCATGATGGCGGCGACACGTCGAAATGGCGTCTGAAGGGCCACGCCGTCGATAAGTTCTGGAATTGGGTTGCGTCGTGGGCGGTATGCATTCGCCGGCCGTCCGATCTGGGATTCGACGATGACGGATTTATCCTGCCGGATCTCAAGATGTATCAGCATACCGTCGAGGCGAACCAGATCAGCGAAGGGTTTCTGTTCAGTGTCGAGGCGCAGACGCTTCAGGAGCGCAATGCGGCGCGGCGCGATTCGATCGAGGAGCGGGTAGCCGAATGCGCAGCCTTGGTGAATGCTTCTGAAGATCCGTGGCTTGTCTGGTGCAACCTGAACAGCGAGAGCGAAGCGCTGGCCGAGGCGATTCCCGATGCAGTCGAGGTGACGGGCTCCGACTCGCCGGAATTCAAGGAACGCGCGATGCTCGATTTCATCGACGGCCGCGCCCGCGTTCTCATCTCAAAGCCTACCATTTGCGGCTTCGGATTGAACCTCCAGCATTGCGCTGACATGGTATTCGTCGGGCTTTCCGATAGTTATGAGCAGTTTTATCAAGCTGTGAGACGTTCCTGGAGGTTCGGCCAGCGGCGCGAAGTCCACTGCCATGTGATTACCGCCGAGACGGAAGGCGCAGTCGTGCGCAACATCGAACGCAAAGAGAAACAGGCCGCTGAAATGGCCGAAGGAATGATTGAGCACATGAAGGATACTACTCGCGAGAATCTGACGCGCCAGTCGCACGTGCGAGATAAATACATCACCGCCGAGTCGCACGGCGATCAGTATGACGCCTATCAGGGTGACTGCGTCGAAGTGATGCGAATGATGGATAGCGACTCCATCGATTACTCGATTTTCTCGCCGCCGTTTTCGACGTTGTACACATACAGCAACTCAGAGCGCGACATGGGCAATGCGCGGAATTATGCCGAGTTCGAAAAGCATTACGAATATCTGATCGCCGAGCAGTTCCGCACGCTGAAGCCGGGGCGGCTGCTATCGTTCCACTGCATGAATATGCCGCTGACGAAAGAGAAGCACGGCGTTATCGGCATTCAGGACTTCCGCGGCGAATTGATCCGCTATTATCAGCGGGCCGGATTCATTTATCATTCCGAAGTCGTGATCTGGAAAGACCCGGTCACGGCCATGCAGCGCACCAAGGCGATCGGGTTGCTGTACAAGCAACTCAAGAAAGACTCGGCGATGTCGCGGCAGGGAATCCCCGATTATGTCGTGACCATGCGGAAGCCGGGCGTCAATCCTGATCCCATCACGAAGACGCCGAATGGATTCCCGGTGCAACTGTGGCAACGCTATGCTTCGCCGGTCTGGATGGACATCAATCCGTCGAAGACCTTGCAGCATCGCTCAGCGCGCGAGGAGAAGGACGAGCGCCATATCTGCCCATTGCAACTCGAAGTCATTGAGCGATGCATCGAGCTATGGTCGAATCCCGGCGATATCGTGCTGTCTCCCTTCGCCGGTATCGGCTCAGAAGGCTACATCGCACTGCGGAAGGGACGGCGCTTTATCGGGATCGAGTTGAAGGAGAGTTACTTCAAACAGGCGGTTGCGAATCTGCGGGTCGCGAAATCGACGACGCAGGATGCGCTCTTCAGCGGAACTGACGAAGTGGAGCTGATGGAGGAGTAAATGAGCCGCAAACTGCAACGCGAATTCCTGATCCGCCTGGCCCCCGTCTGGCTCGCCTGCCGCTGGCGCGTCATGGGCCACGGCCTGCGTGGGCGCCACTGGCCGAAGCCCGACCTGGAGTTTGACCTGCTCGGGCTGCACGATTACGAGATCGAGATGGCGTTGCTATGCCGCGAGGCGTGCTCGAATCGCAGGCCAGGCAGGAGCGGCAGATCCGCGAGCTGATGGGGCGCGTGGAAAAGCTCGAGCGGGACTCCAAAGACAGATAATGCTGCTTATCTGGCTTATATTTGGCGCATCTGTGCCGTAACGATCAGGGCGCAAAGGTAGCGTGCCGATAAGTAAGGGAAGAACTACTCAATGAAGGGTTTCCTGAAGTTCATGGTGAAGCCGGTCTTGTTCACGGCTTCGATTTATTTTCTGATATGGCTGGGTTTTTTCGACGATCGGGCCGGAAGCGTCATCACCGGATGTGCGTTGTTCCTCTGGGCGTTCTGGGGCGTCGCCAAAACTATCGCGCATTCGCTGCACAGGTTCTGGCGCATCTGCACGATCATCAGTTTTCTGTGGATGTGCGTTGCGTTGCCCTGGATCGTTTGCTATGCGCCCAAGGACGCGGACGTCAACCGGTTGACAAGATACGCTGTCCTGCCCCTGATCATCACTGCGCGGATGGCATACCGTTACGTACCGGAGTCGCCTCCGAAGGACGAGGAGTGAGGTTCGGTATCGCCGCCGCTATTCGTCCCAGATAGAATTCCGCCGCGCCGCGATTCCCGCTCGCCAGCGCATCCGCCAGCCGGTCTTTCATAACCGCATTGGCGGCATTCCAGTAGGGGCTCGTGGTGACTCTCTCGAAAGTGTCCATTGCGACTTTACCGAGCGGCAAACCTACGGGGCCAGCCTTTGCGAATCCCACGCCTGCGCCGATCGCGCCCGCTATTTTCCTGCCGAGCGGCCGGGCCTGTCCTTCTCTTCTCAGCAGGGTCGAGTTGGCGACGTCCAGCGCATTCTTCCAGAAGGTGTACTCCTTGTTCATTGCGGCGATATCGGGATAGGCCTTTGCCAGCTCGCCGCGGATCGCATCGGCGGCCAGGCCATGCGCTTCGGCCATGTTCTGTTCGGCGAGCGAAGTTCCCTGATAGCGTCCTGCGCGTGCGGCCACTTTGTCGAAGTACTGGCGCAGTGTCCGCAATCGGTCTACCGGAACCTCCAGTTCGCCCGTAGCGGGATTGACTTCGGCCACGTCCGTTAGCGTCTGCTTCATATCGGCGATGTTGTCGATCGCCTGTTTGGCATAGGGACTCTTCGGAATGGCCTTTCCCGATGACGTGATAATATTCAGATCTTCGGCCGCGGATGACAAGGGAGCCAATACGGACTTCAGATCGACGGCGGTTCCCGGCGGCAGGTTGTCGAACTGATCGCTGATGGCCTGTCCCCATTTTTGAACTTCCTGCCCTGCCCTGCCCTGAAGCGTTTTCAACGTGGCAGGTACGACGCGGCGTTCCAGCAGGCCCGGAACGACTTCAGTCTGAGATATATATTTCAGTCCCTGCTTGGTGGGATTCAGCACGCGGCTGTATTGCTCACGGGCGGCTTGTTTGAGGTAGCCGGAAACGGGTCCGGCTACTTCGCCAGCCGCTCCTAGAGCCCCGCTGGTTACGCCAGCGGTGAGAGCGGCCTCTTTCATCGCCTCGGTATCGCCGCCGGTTTGCATTCCTGCGATGGTCGCCGCTGCCGCCGCTTCGCTGCCTGCCTGTCCTGCGATCTGCAACGCCTTCGCAGTTGTAGCACCCGTGGTGACCGCCGCGCCGGCCTTACTGATCGTTCCGCCCGGAAGCGCAAATTCAGCGAGTTTCTCTGCGCCGTAGCCGATCTTCTGAGGCATGCCGACGGGTGTGATGGCTTCCTGAACTTCCGGCTTCTGGATAACGCGGTCCAATCCGAAGAAACTGCGCACGCCCTCAGGAATCTTATTCACATCGACGCCAAGCGCATCAGCGATACCGATCTCGCCACGGCGTATGAGGTCGCCTGCGTGATAGACGGTAGATCCTAGACCTTTTTTCGCTCCTTCAGCGAGATCCGCTCCGGTCTGTAGAAATGTCTCGCCGAAGCTAGGCTCTGGCTTCGGCTCTAGCGCGCTCCTGATCTCGTCATCGGTGGCGTCGTCAGGAAACTGGATCGTGCGGCCCTGGTACTGAATTGTGCGCGGCATGTTATGGACTCATCCTTGCGAGTTTGCCGTTCTTATCTCGGCCCCAGATTTCGACGCCCGGAGTAGCTGCCGGCGTTGGGGACTGCGGCGTCATATCCACCCGCCGTCCCGCCTTGCGCTGCTCCTGCTTGTAGATATTCAATCGCTGCTGCAGGCTGGCGATCAACATATCGGCCTTGTCGAGAGCAATTTGCGGCTTATCGAACATGATCGGGAGAATCTCCTTGTATTTCTCCTCGTCTTCTTTGCGCAGGACGCCGCCTTCTAATGCTTTGCCTACAAGTTGCTTTACTTGGTTAACCTCGGCTCTTACCGTTTGCGCTTTGGAGCCGGGAATAAGGGCATGGAGTCCGGCGATCGGACCTAGAAATTCCTTGTTTTTGTCGAGCGTTGCACGAAGTTTCTGCAGTGCTTGAATGCCCGTCTCATCGTCAGATATGCGTTTGATCGCATCCTCCCCGAGAGGCTTCTGTCCGGGATTAAAGTCCGGATTGTACTGCTTCACCAGCGCGTACATCTGCCGTCCCGCGGTATCGTCCTTGAGTTCGAGGTTTCCTGCATAGGTGTCCTTGACCCTCGCCGCCAGCGGGCCGTTGATCCCGCCCGGCAGCGCCTGAAGGAATGTGTCGCCGTGCAGGTTGCCGAAATAAGGAACTCCCGCGCCCTGCTGCGGCGCGACCGTAGGCGCGCCCCCGACAACATCCGATACCTTCGCCGTCGGATCAACGCCGAGATTCGTAGCGACCGTCTTTGCGTAGGCCGCCGGATCATTGCGGTCGGACGCGGGCGCATAGCCCGGATACACTCCCGGCTTGCCGGCGAAGAATTCGTTGAACGTCAGCCCCTTATCGGCGTTGCGCCGGATCTGCGCTTCGAGCGCCGCCGCGCCGTCCTGCGGCGTGCGAAAGATCGCGTAGCCGTCCTTGTCGTGGCCGATAGCAGTCGGCGCATCGCGCAGGTTGCCGGGATTATTGTTGCGCTGGGCCACCGAACCAGGCTTGTTATAGCCTTCGAAATTCGCGATCTGCCCCGCCATGGGCGATAACTGGACGGGCGCGCCGCTTGCGGTCGGAGCGGCTCCCGGCGCTGCCGCTGGCGCTCCCGGCGCAGTCCTGAATAGGCCGAGGGGGTCTTCCTTGGCAGCGAGTTCCTGCCGTTTGAGTTCCAGTTCTTGCTGTTTGGTGGCGCGTTCTTCCGCCTGTCCCTGCGCCGTCGTCAGTTCCGCCGCCGTCATCGCCATGCGTTGCAGGGTCTTGGTCGGGCTCATCGCGCCTACGCCGAACGGCGGCAATTTGGACGCGACCTCAGGGTGCTTGGCGACAAAGATGTTCCATTCGTCCTGCGTGGGCTGGTCCCCTAGTGACTGGGCGTCACGCGCCGCTGACGTGATCAGCGACTGTTCCTGTTTAGCTTGCTCCTGGGCGACCTGTAACTCCTTGATGCGCCACTCGTCCATGCCTGCGCCGCCGATATTGCGCTGGATCTCGGACGTCAGCACATCAGGCGTCGGGAGTCCCGGCAGGTTGCTCCACTCATCGGATTGCTGCTGAGTGATCAGATTATTTTTGACTGCATGTGGCAGGTAACTCAGAAAAGCATTTCGTCGTTGATCAGCGGCGGCAATCTTCGATAGCGCCAGTAGGTTTTCACCCCACTGCTTTTGATATTTGCTGCGCTGATCCAGCCGTTTCAGATCCGTTTCGGCTTCCGATAATCTTGTGGCCGCCGACGCCTGTTTTGTCTGCTCCTGTTCTTTCTGTCCTGCGTAGATATTCTGGAGAATCGGCGGTGCGACGTCTGGCGCAGTCAGATACGCCTGCCGTTGGAATTCAGGATCATTCAAGTTTTGCGTGCGCGCGATCAGTGATGAGAGATTGCGTCGCTGTTCTGCCTGATCCTGCAACCGTTGCAATTGATACTGCTCCTGCTTCAACTGCTGCGCCCGCAGCTCCCGCTGCGCCATCATCGCCTGAAGCGACAGCGCCCGCCCGTAGGTTTCAAGCGGATCGGGAGCCGCCGGCAACTGCGGCGCGCGGCCGAGGAATGATGGATTGAATACGCCTAAACTGCCCACGGTTTGCTCCTAAAAGCCCATCCCTGAAACATAATCGCCGCCGCCGTACGAGATTGGGGGCAACGTAAGCGCGAGGTTGCGCGCCGCCGCGTTGCCGTACGGCAACGTTCGCGCCGCCGTCATCGGACTCGGTAGGCTGCCGAATCCCGGCAGCTTCGCCCCCGCCATCCCGGCCAGCGTCATCCCGCCGCCGATTGCGCCCGTCAGCCCGCTGAACGCCTGTGCGCCCGCTCCCGCCGCGCCCATCTGGCTCTCGGCGGTCGCCTGCGCCGCCCCGAGCCGCGCCTGGCGTGCGATGTCCTGCGCTTGCAGGATGTTCTGGACCTGCGCCGTCTCGCCCTGGACGCCGTAATCGGCGGATTCCCGCGCCGCCTGCGTGCGCAGTTGGCCGCTCGTGGTCGCGCCCTGAAGCGCCGTCGTGCCGCCATACTCGGTTGTGCCTACGATGTCTTCGCCCGCGCGCGTCGCCGCCGTCGATCCGGTATTGACGAGGTTGGTCAGATTCGCCAACTGCGTCTGTCTCGCCCCCTGATTGGCCTGGAACGTCCGTAACGCCCGGTCATAGGCGTTGGCGTATTCGGTCGAGGCGAGTCCCTGCGAATAGTTCGTCAGGGCTTTCATGGTCCCGCCGCCCATCAGCCCGCCGCGCGCCGCGGCGCTTTTCTGGAGCGCCTGCGTGCCCTGCGCCATGCGAAAGGCGAATGACGGGTCCATCGTGACCTGCGTTGGGTCGAAGGTCGCCGCCGGCGCATTGACGAGATCGCTCAAGGTAGCGAGCGACCGCGTGCCCGCTTCCATGTAGGGGTTCTGATAGCCCGCGGCCTCGCGCCCCGCGCCCATCGCCTCGGCGCGCGCCTGGTTGGCGCGGTCCTCAATGATGCCGCCCGCGGTATCCGCCGCGCTGGTCACGCTCTGCTGCGCTTGGCCGTAGGCGGACGCGAGCAGCGGGTTGACCATGCCGGGAATGGTCAGCGCGGTCGCGGCCTCGTTGTTCGCCGCGTTGGCGAGCGTGGTTCCGGCGGTCTTGTACGCGCCGGCCATCTTGCGTCCGGCGTAGAAGTTGCCGATGCCGGAGATTGCCGCGCCGCCGATCATCAATGGAAGCGTTGCCATGCGACATTCCTTTAGTGGTATGCGTAGTTTTTCAGTGCTATCGGGCCTGCGCCGCCCGGCGTGATGCGGTTGATTCCGAATACATTGGTGTTGTAGTTGAACGAGCCGAAGGCGACGATGCCGCCGATGCCGTTGCTTCCGCCGGCGTCAGCGGCGCTGACCGCTTCCATCGCCTCGTCGATGGGCCAGCCGTCCCAGAACAGCGTGGGCGTCGTCCAACTAGATCCCGTTGTGCTGGTCGTCTTAAACAGCCGGATGGCTAATCCGCGCTCGCCGATCGCGCCGTTCTGGTCGTCCTGAAAGAGTACCTCAAGCGTGTTGCCATCAGGCGATAGGAATCCAGCGATTCCCTTCCACTGCTCGTACGCCATCGGCGCAATAGTCGTCCTGGTGAACGTCCAGGGCGGCGTAGCGGCAAGCGAGGCCGAGTAGCACACATAGACCGTGCTGGCCGATGTACCTGTGTTATACATTCCGAGCACGTAGATGTTGCCCTTGAATAACACCGTGGCGCACGGCCCCATGATGGATACGTATTTGGGAGCTCCCGAAGTGTAGGAGTCTACCGTCGATATCGTTCCGAGCGTCCCGGTGGATGAGATCGTGCGGTGATACCAGGTGTATACATTCGACGCCCCGCTGAAATCGTCGTACTCGTAAACGACGTGGACCTTCTGCGTGGACGGCTCGAGTACCGCTGAGATCGCCGTGGCGCTGGTCGATCCGCTGATGGTTGTGTTATCGCTTACCCATATAGGGCCGCTCCACGCCGTTCCGTTCCAGGTCGCGAAATAGACTTGCTGCGTGTTCTTGGTCGGGCTGCCGGAAGACGCGACGTTGCAGGTAGCTACCAATACCTTCGAGCCATCCGATCTCACGACCATCCCGGCCTTCGCCGCTATGTCGAAGGCGGCGCTAACGCCGGCGGTCGCGTAATTCGAGCCCCACAGATTGCTAGCGCAGTCCAAGTCGCGCAGCGCATTGACCTTGTACCCGTTGGTCGCGCCGCCGTGGCTGGTCACGCAACTGGTGATATTGTTGGTTGCCGGATCGAAGACGACCATCGGGCATCCCGCCGGCGCGTGCGTGGGGTCCATCAACGCCCATGACACGCCGCCGTCGAGGCTACGCGCCACATGCAGCGGGCCGGTAAACGTGGCCTCAAGCACGGCGCAGTACAATGCGCTGCCGACCGCCCACGGGCCGTAGGAAGCCGCGTAGCTTGCGACGGTCCAACCGTTCACGGGATCGCTAAATGGAATCTGGACGGCGACATCGAATGTCGCCACGTCACACCTTCCACTTCAAGACCACAGTAAAAACATCCGCCCCGCCGCTTACCGTAATGTCCATACTCAGCACGTCATCCACATACAGCTTGTACGGGTTACTCGCAAACACCGGCTGGTTGATCACCGTGCCCTGCGCCGTCCCGCTCGGCACGACAAGCTTCGTCGTCCCGAAGATCGACGTGCGCGAGCCGAATACGTTGCCGACCAGCGTGCGGAAGATGTCGCACGTAAACGCCGCCGCGGTCGTGTTCTTCGGCACGATCTCGCAATCGACCAGCGTCCCGCCGCGCCGCACCGGCAGCAGGTTCGTGACGTTGCTGGCGATCGTCGTGTCGTAGAGCACGAAGGTCGCCTCTTCGTAGTCGTCAGTGACGACGCCTTTCTGCTCGAGCTGGTCGACGGTCGCGTCGGTGACCTTCGCCAGCCGCTCGAAGAAAATGACCCACGTCCGCGTCATGTTGCCGGCGGCGTCGTACATGGGCGTTTGGATCGGGACGCGCGGGGTCTGGTACTTTCCGGGGTGCTTGTCGCGAGGGGCGGCTGGTGTTGCCATGACGTTACCTAGACCCGCTCGACCTTCAGTTCCTCTCCAAAGCTTCGGTCACTACGACGAACCCCGATATCGCCGACGTCGTGAACACCCTCCTTCAGTTCCTCTCCAATGCTTCGGTCACTGCGCCGTGCAACAATGGCTCGATTCCCTTCAGTTCCTCTCCAAAGCACCGTGGTCGACGTTCGACCCTTCAGTTCCTCTCCAATGGCGCACCTCGGTCCTTCAGTTCCTCTCCAAAACCTACGCCGA
>Ga0066395_10000043_pt1 | contig 41723 bp, 42 predicted proteins | sample PanSoiPlot1MoBio_FD_61218 | JGI IMG/M metagenome (GOLD analysis project Ga0066395, IMG submission 61218) | Tropical forest soil microbial communities from Panama analyzed to predict greenhouse gas emissions - Panama Soil Plot 1 MoBio | ecosystem: Environmental > Terrestrial > Soil > Tropical... | reverse complement strand
CTTCGCCCTCGCCCTTGCGGACGATGGCGCACGGCTCAGGGCCGATGTGGGTCGCTACTCCTTCACCGTAAGGGACTTGCACCCTCTACTCCTTGCCGGTCTCCCGGCGCACTCCGAAAATCTGCACAACAAGAGACATACTCACGGCTATTCGCAGCAATGATGGTGTCGGGTAGCATACGGCCGTTATGCGCGCTCTCGGCACACTGGAGGAAACAGATGCGGTATGGATGGTTGCCCCTCTTTATCATCAGCATCACGTCCTCGATTGGATTGTCCGTTGGTTTATCAGCCGCGGAAAACGCGTTCAGACTCGAGGAGACGACGATTGCGGAAATTCACGAGGCCGTGGCAGCCGGAGCGGTGTCTTCTGAAAAGCTTGTCGAGCTCTATCTTGCGAGGATTGCCGCTTACGATAGGGCAGGTCCTCGGCTCAACTCGATCATCTATATAAATCCAAACGCGAAGGCCGAAGCAGCTGCTCTTGATAAGGAGCGTGCCGACAAGGGACCGCGCGGCCCGCTGCACGGCATTCCGGTTCTGCTCAAGGATAATATTGATGTCGCCAACATGCCGACGACAAATGGATCTGCGGTTATGAAGGACGCCATTCCGCCCGAAGACAGCTCTATCACCAAGGCCCTTCGGGCGGCTGGCGCGGTGATCCTGGGAAAGGCTGCAATGGGCGAATTCGCGGGAGGTAGCTATAACTCGGTACGGGGTCAGACGCTCAATCCATATAACGTCAAGCGCGCCACTGGCGGCTCGAGCAGCGGTTCGGGTGCGGCGATCTCAGCCAACTTCAGCGTTCTCGCGGTTGGAACCGACACCAGTACCTCAGTTCGTGGTCCCTCTTCCTATACGGGCATCGTCGGCCTGCGCCCGACGACCGGCCTCATATCGCGCGCCGGCATTGCGCCGAAAAATCTGAATTTCGACAGCGCGGGCCCGATGGCCCGGAACGTGACGGACCTCGCGCTCATGATGAACGTTCTCGCCTTCGCAGACCCGAAGGATCCGAGGAGCGTGCAGGTATGGGGCGAGGTCGAGAAGATCGATCCCGCCGCGAAAAAGGGTGTGGATTTCACCAAGGCACTCGATAGGGACGCGTTGAAGGGCAGGAGGCTTGGAGTGCTCCGTGATTTGTTCGAGGGCGATCCGGAGATCAATGCGCTCGGCGAGAAGGCCATCTCGATCATGAAGGATCTCGGCGCGACGATGGTAGACATCAGGCTTGATGCTGCCTTCATCGAAGCGCATCTGAAGTCCGGCATTCGAAAGATGCGAGCCTTGTCCGACTATCGCTTCCGACAGGACTGGGAACAGTATCTTGCGACTTTCAGAAATCCGAAAGTGCCGAAGACAGTCGCAGAATTCGTCAAGGTCTATGAGACCGAGATCGCGCCGTCGCCGTTACCGGTCGAAGACAGCGTCATAAGTCTTCTGAAGACATCGCTTAAGACTTCGACCGACGCGCCGGAATACAAGGATTTCATTGAGAACATGATGCCGCGAGCAACCGCCGAGAAGCTCGCCGTGTTCGCAAATCATGGAGTCGATGCGTTTGTCTTTCCGTACGTGCCTACGTTCGCTCAGCCCATCAAGAATCCTGTCTACACAATTGACGATCCGGCCTTCGTAAAGTCGGACGCGCCCGTCCCGGCAACAATGTCGGGCTACAGTTCAGTCGGCTTTCCTTCGATCGTCGTTCCGATGGGCTTCGGATCCCAGGGCTTGCCGATGACCATCACGTTCTTTGGCAAACCATACGACGAAATGAAGATCATCGGCTTCGCCTATGCGTACGAGCAGGCGAGCAAGATGCGCAAGCCCTCTACACTTGTGCCGCCACTCAAGGGCGAAACCATCAACTACGCCACGAAATGATGATCAGGCGCGAGCAGTTTGGCGGCCGAGCTCTGCTGTGAAGGGGAAGCGCTTCTTCACGCATGGCTTCTTGCCTGCGGCAGTCCGAAGGCGCTTCAGCGCATCGGACGGGAAATCCGCAGCTGGGCGCTGCATCACCGCTGCGACAAATCCCTGAAAGAGCTGGCTGCGATCTATAATCCGACCATTCGCGGCTGGATCACCTACTACAGCCACTTTTAGGGTGGCGACGCGGTCTGCGCCGACGCGCTCGCGACCGTGAATGCCGCAGCGATGCCGAACGTGTAGAGGAAACTCGACCCGGGCCCCCGTTGCCTCCAGCCCACAACTACGGACCAATCCAGCGCTGGGAATACCGGCCACCTGAATGACCCGGTTCCCACAAGCCCACGACCGCGATACGCTCTTCAAACTAATTTAGCGTGAGGGCCAAGACATGCGCAGCGCGATTCGATCGCGGGATTTAGCGCAATCACCGCAGCATCGCCGTTTTGTGCGCAGGCGCAGCAGCGGGCGCTGCTGCTGATCGGCTATCTGATCGGCATGACGGAAGCCGACTAGCCGCACTCTTGAACTTCGGAACGGAGGAGGATGTGATGTCCAAAACCGCTTTGCCGTGCAGCGCCGTAATGATTGCTTTTCTTGCGGCGGCCACCGCTGCGCAAGCCCAAACGCACGAGAGCGCCATTCCGAACCTGGCATCCGCCGCTTTCGGCTGGCAGCACGGTTTCGACGGACTCAACTTCCGGCACGTCGAGGGGAAGATTGCACCCACTGGGCGCGGCCCTGTGCTCCCCAGTATCGAGCGCCTCGCCGATGACCAGAATCCCAATCTAACCACCTGGGCGGCCGCCCAGGTGCGAATGCATAACGAACTGGTGAAAAAGGGACATCGCGCTTTCTCTGCCCAATCACGGTGCTGGCCGGGCGGCACTCCCGGTCAATTGCTGTTTCTTCAGCCCTTCTATTTCATCCAAACAGCGCAAGAGGTCTGGATGATCTGGGAGCGCGATCATCAGGTGCGCCGCATCTATCTCAACCGCGAGCACAGTCAGAATCCGAAGCCCTCCTGGTTCGGCGAATCCGTCGGCCATTACGAGAACGGTGAACTTGTCGTCGACACCGTCGGTTTCATTGAGCATCCCTTGAGCTTTGTGGACAATTTCACCACACCGCACACCAAGGACCTGCACGTGGTGGAGCGCTGGAAGTTGAACGACGGAGGAAGGGAAATCGAAGCAACCATCACGGTTGATGACCCTGGCGCATTCAAGGCACCGTGGTCGGGCGTGATCCGCTGGCAGAAAGTCAATCGCCCAATCACAGAATGGGCCTGCGCGGAGAACAATCTGGGCTATGAGCAGGCTTTCGGACTCCAGGAATATCAAATGCCGGTTGCGAACACGCCAGATTTTTGAGCCTGTCACCTTTCTCGGGCCGCCAACCTGTAGCCGGCCCGCGCCGTTGAAGTCGCTTCGAACGAAGGCAGCTGCGGGTCTTGGTTGTGCGAAAACGTCTTGGCGCAGGGTTGCACGATAACGTCGAGCAGGAGCGCCATATCGGCAGAACGCCTCAAGTCCGATCCGCACTGAACTCATGAACGCAAGTTTGGGGGACCAAGCTGCTGGCGCGTTCGCGCAGTTCGAGAAGCGAGCCAGCCTAATGGTCTCCGTTCAACTTCCAAAGTTCGCACACCTCTCCATCCACTCGTATATTACATAAAAACTCTTTGGTTCCGGCTCTGCCGGCTGAGGTCAATTCAGTTGGTTTACACGGCCGAGGATGGATCCTACCCTTTCGCGACAATTGCTCGCCCCCACATCAGGAGACACTCATGCCGAAGTACGCAATCCGGCTTCGCAATCGTCGTACGCTGTCAACCCCCGTGATCATCGTGGCCGTGCTTCTTGCCGCTGCTGCGACTCCGCTGGCCGCGGCCGAGCACACGTTGATGCCGAGCCCGCAGACCGTGCATATCGGCCATTTCGACGCGACCATCAAGCCGGTACTCACTGTTGAGTCAGGGGACACAGTCGTGCTTGTGGCCTCCGACCACTTGGATCCCGCCGTCACGGACCAGTCCGGCGTGGTGCCGCCGAGCGCGGTGCCGGAATATACGCGCGCCATCAATCGCGAAGTGAAGGATCGTGGGCCCTCACCGCATTTTTTGACCGGACCGATCTTCGTGAACGGAGCGATGCCTGGTGACGTCCTGGAGGTACGGATACTCGACGTGCAGCTTGCGATACCCTACGGCTACAATCAGCATCGTCCCGGCGCCGGTGGGCTGCCTAACGAGTTCACGGCGCCTTTTCGGCGGGTGATCCCGCTCAATATGCAATCCCGGACGGCCGAGCTGACAGGCGGCGTCGTGGTTCCGCTGGATCGGCCCTTCTTCGGTACGATGGGGGTGGCCCCGCCGCCGGCCATGGGTCGCATTTCGAGCGGACCGCCCGGCGTGCACACTGGAAACCTGGACAACAAGGACCTCGGCGCGGGTTCAATCCTCTACATGCCGGTGCACGTCCCGGGTGCGCTGTTCTCGGTCGGCGACGCCCACGCGGCGCAAGGCCATGGCGAGGTCGATGGCGGCGCCATCGAAACTGGCCTGCGCGGACGCTTCCAGTTCATCGTGCGCAAGGACATGAAGCTCGTTTGGCCGCGCGGGGAGACCGCCACGCATTGGATGGTGATGGGATTGCACCAGAACCTCGAAGAGGCAACGCGGATGGCGATCCGCGAAACCCTTGATTTCATCACCGGCCGCTTTCCCCACATCACCCGCGAAGAGGCCTACATGATCGCAACCGTTGCGGTCGATTATCACATCACCCAGGTGGTCGATGGGGTCAAGGGCGTCCATGGCATGATCCCGAAGGCGATTTTTACTGCGCCATAGCCGGCCGGATCGAGGGCTTTAATCTCGCCACCCGGATTGGTGTTGTAGTGTGCGACCTGGAAGTTACCGCACAACAACGCGCGCGTGCAGGAGTTTGCGTCGTCGCCGGTCGACGAAATGAACGAGTCGGTTGTTGAGCGCCTGAGCCGGGCTCCCATTTGGGTCATGCAGCGATCAAGGTCGCGGTAACGTTGGAACCGTCTCGTCGGGAGCTTTATCCATGGTCCCGCTTTACTCTGCGGCCACCCTGTTTACGAGGGGACGACGTGCCAACACCCGCGAAATCGTGGTGTGACTGACGTTGAAGCTACGGCCGATATCAGTGCAGGTCTCGCCGTTGGCATGGCGTCGTACCGCCTCTGCGATTTGGTAGGCCGACAATTTCGGCTTGCGGCCGAACCGTACCCCTCGGGCCATGGCACGTGTGCGTCCCTCTCCGGTGCGGGCAAGGATCAAGCTCCGCTCGAACTCGGCAAGACCTGCCAGGATCGTAACCATTAAGCGGCCGTGCGGTGTCGTGGTATCGGCCCAATGGTCCGCCAGGGATTTGAAGCCCGCGCCCTTCTTGCCGATCGTGTCGAGGGTGTTCAGCAGATCCCTGGTTGACCGCGCCAGACGATCCAGGCGTGTCACCAATAGCACGTCGCCCGGTTCCAATGCGGCGAGCGCTCGTGACAGTGCCCTCCGGTCAGTGACCGCGCCGCTGATCTTTTCGGCGAACACCTTCTCAGCGCCCGCAGCCTTGAGCGCAGCTTGCTGAGCATCGAGTGTCTGGCCATCTGTTGACACACGCGCGTAACCAATGGTGCTCATTTCAGGTCCCTCATTTCGTGCGCGATATATGCACCGGTATTGCTTCATGGTTTCAGGGGCGAATCCGTTGTGCGTGACTTCTGAGATCCGCACAGCTCCGGATGTGAGAAAAGGCCGAGCTCTGCCATGGGACTCGGCCTCTTTTTCAGCGAGGGCGAAAGCCGGCTTCGGCGAGAGCGCGTTGCAATGTGCACGTCCCATCGAGGATGGCCTCGCGCTCACGTCCGCCGTCATGCGGATTTGCGAAGCGAACGGCATCCTCGTAGCAGAAGCGTTTGCACATCTGTGCAAGCGCCATGGCTTCATCGGACGGAAGCTCGAGCGCGATCCTCACCGCGGCGACTCCCCGTCGTCCTGGATGGTGAACACGTCGCTAGAATTGACGTGCCGCAGCAGGGCCCGGATGACGCTCGCTGCCAGCCGGGACTCCGCCTGGATCGCGGCGACTTTTTCGATCAAGTCGCCCGTGGCGCTGGAGGAGAGCCGATCGGCCAGCCGCTGTACCTCGGCGGCCCTCATCGTTGTGGGCATAACCGGCATCAGACGTCCCCCGCGATTTTGAGTAGCCGCGAGAGGCGGTCGATCACGGCTGCGGATGACAAGACCTCGGCGGCAAGGTTTGCGAACTGCTCAATGAGAGTGGCCGCGGTCAGCAGATCGCGGTGTTGCTCGGACTGGTGCCGGAGAAGGACGCTTCCAGCACGAGCCCGCAGTCGATCTGCGAGCCCGCACATGTCGTCGGGCCCCATTTGAGGCAAAGGGATGGTGTTGCTAGTGTCTTCGGTAGCCATGGTGACCCTCCTAAGCAGGGTTGCTGTGGTTAGGCCGCGTGCGGTGCTTCCAACACCGTGCGCGGCCGCTCCGGCTCTATGCCGGTGCTTCTGTTGCCCACCGGGTTATCCCCGGCAGGCGAGATGCGGGGATGTGGCGCGGGAAGCCGAAGGAAACCGCGCCCTGGTATGAGTTGGGCTAACGCGGTCTTCACTGCGCGGCGGCGCGCTGCAGCTGAACGACGTTCGTGGGTGCGGGGTCGACGATCCGGCCGACCTTGGCCGCGAGGGCTTCCAGGGCCGCGCGTTTCTCCAGCAGGAACTCGTGGCGATCGTAAATGCCGCGAACGCCACCGATCTTGTGGGCTATGACGCGCTCGGCATGGTCCGGGCTGACGCCGGCCGCCGACAGCAAAGATCGCGCAGTGCGCCTCAAGTCGTGGTTCCAGAAGGGCTGCAGCTCCGGCCGCACAACCTTCATTGCCCGGTCCAACAGATTCTTGCCGTGACCGAAACCGGATATCGGCCGATGCCCGGCCGAAGTGCTGAAGATGTACGGGCCACCGCGCTCAAAGCGCGGCACCACATTTCCGAGCAGATCCATCATCTGGTCGGTGAGCGGCACCACGTGGTCTCGTTTGCCCTTCATCCTGCTGGCCGGGATGGTGAGCACGTCGACGTGCACCTCAGCCCTGGTCTTCTCATCGATCACGGTTGCCACGCCAATCTCGTCCCATCGGACGTGCGCGATCTCCCGCAACCGGCACCCAGTCATGAACAGTAGGCGATACATCGGACCCCAGGGATACGTCAGCAGCGCCGAGGTCGCCGCCATGAAGGCGCGGACCTCGCCATCATCCAGGATCCGTTCCCGCGGCTTCCTGATGCTGTTGGGATCGATGATCGTCTTGGCGCTGACGTGCGTGCAGGGTGAGTTCTCGATGTCGTACTTGTCCTGAGCGATCGCCCACTTGTAGAGCGACCGGATCGCCGCAAAGGCATGGATCGCGGCGTGAGCTACCGCGCCGCCCCGCCGCTTTGACTCATCGGCGACGAGGTCGTGCAGCATCCCCGACACCATCTTGCGGGTGACGTCGGTGATGGGCAGGTGGCCGAACCGGGGCACGATCTCGCGGTTGAGCACGCCCTCGATGCTGCTGCCGCTCCGCATCTTGGAGGTCTTCGCCTTGATGAACGCCTCGACCACCGCCTTCACGGTGTGCTCAGTCTCGCGTAGCTTCGCTAGCTTGGCCTCCTGCTCCTGGAGCCGCCGCTGGGCGATCTCCTCGCGCCGCGTCGTCGGCCTGACGCCAGACCGCATCTGAGCGACGACTTCCAGAGCTTTCTTGCGAGCATCGGCCAGGGTGACGTCGCCGCGGTCGTACCGGCCGATCGTGAACTTCGTCGGCCGCAGCGCGCCAGCGACTCGACGGGTGACGCAGAACGTCTTCGCCCCGGTCTGGCTGATCTTGACACACAAACCGGTGTTGAACCCGCTCTCATCGACCCATGCATCCCAGACGACCCGGCGCTGGCCGTTCTTGAGGTCGCCCTTAGTGCCGGCGATGAGCGTGCCGTCTGGACCGACGCGCTTGCCGTTCCAGGTGAGTGCCCTCAAGAGCCGGTCGGTGAGGACGCAGCGCTCCGGATTCCGATCGTCGGATGATGTAGATTGTTCGTCAGCCATGTGGCCCTCCTGTGTAGGGTTTGCGTGGTCAGGCCTGTCCAGGTGTGGCAACACCTGGGCGGGCCGCCTTCCCGGAGCCCCCAGGGAAACGGCGGGGACCTTCGGGACAACGCCCCGGGGAACGCCCAAGCGCGTCAACAATGGTTATAACAACCCCTCCCGAAAAGGCAAAAAAACCGCATCTGGAGAGGGTTTCCTCGCGGTCTGTAGGGCACCATCGTTATAACAGTTCGATACCCTCGAATGGTGCCCTACACGTTATCCACACCCGCGGCCATTGGCCCAATTTCGGTCGCAAATCGATCCGATTGCTTGTCCCTGTGGGGGGCTTGCGGCGCGCTGATGCAGCGCGATATCGTTTGCCCACCTTTGCTAACAACTTGATCCCATGTGCAAACCGGCGATGAGCATTTCGCCCATTGAGGCCGTGGCAACTGCAGAAAGGGCCAATATTACGATGAGATCCGCGTCACTTTTTTCCCTGACGGCTGTCATTTCGCTTGCGATTGTCGGCAATTCCAGCGTCGGACCAGCGGCCGCGCGCAGCGCATTTGATGGCACCTGGTCCGTGGTTATTTCGACTGACAGCGGCAGCTGCGATACTGGCCAACGCCTGAGCGTCGAAATCCGGGATGGGGCCCTGGTGTATTCCGGCGCGGCATCGGTTGAGCTTCAAGGCCATGTCAATAATGCCGGTCTGGTGCAGGTGCGTGTCGCCAACGGCAGCCAAAGCGCCAACGGCACCGGACGCCTGTCGGCGACCGCAGGCAACGGCACTTGGCGCGGCGCCGGATCGAACGGGGTATGCGCGGGGCGCTGGTCCGCCGAGAGAATTTGACTGGGGGCAGCGCGTGCGCGGGCGAAGCCCCACATGACAGGAGTTACAGTGGAATAGCGAGCAGCGTGTCGATCTGCCGGCTGTCGAGGATAGCCACCTTGTCGGCAAAGCGCGCGACATTCACTGTATCGAGGACAATGCGATCCTCGTAGCAGCCGGTCGCGAACAGCATTGTTTCGCCGGTACGCATGACTCGCGCGACCATGAAGCTGGTCCGCGCGCGCACGCCATCGGCTTCGACCGCGACGATCAGCGGCGTCCCAAGAACGTGGCGGTAACGCTGGCCCTCATAAACATTGGCCTCGCGCAGCGCCGTGACGCGATCCCGCAGCATCGCCCGCGACGTCGCGTACATAATGCTGAGCGGCAGGCCCTGCGCGATATTCTCGGTGGTGGTGATACGATAGCGTCCGTTATCCAGGAAAAAATCCGGCCACATCTCAAGCCGGTCTGAGTCGATCGCGTCCGCATAGCGGGCATTGAGATCGGCCACGCGGACGATGTGTTCAATGTTCATTGGCCTATGTCTTCCGATGCCTGATGCGGGGAGCGCGGGCGTCCCGCCGGCAATTTCACGAGGGCGGGCGAGACGCCCGCGCTCCGAAACACGAAACGAAACGTCAGAGCCCCATGTGGTGACGGTAGTCCTTCCAGAAGCCCCGCACCGCCGCCTCGCTGACGCGGCTCTCCTCCGATGCGGTTCCCCTACCACCCATCTCCACCAGCGAGACCGCATCTGAGGCACCGGCAACGCCGCGTTGCACGAAACCGGCGGCCGCCCCGTCCTCCATGGAGATGAAACCAGCGGGCCCGATCAGATTCGCCTGCCGCAATCGCAACTCGGCCAGCGCGTCATCGTCGCTCGTGAAGCCGAAGCAAGTCCACACCAGCTCGGTCTGATCGAGTCCGCGCGGCACCACCCGGCGCACCGCGAGGCAATTGCGGATCTGCTGTAACACGAAGCCCGGAAACACGGTGAGGATTTGCAGCCCGATGCCGTCGCCGAATTCATCGACGCTGTTGAGCAGCATATCCGGCGCTTCCAGCGCATAGCCTTCATTGGCGGAGCGCAGGCCGGTCTGCTCGTATTCCTTGCCCGCCGCGTCCTGTGTCATCGAATAACTGATGTGATTGCCGCCCTGCTGGCTCACCACCAGCCCGCCCTTCTGCGACAGCCGGTTGAGCCGGAACGTGGTGAAGAACATGTGCAGCAGACTGGCGTGGTAGCTGTCCTTCACGTTCTCGATGTAGAGCTTCCAGTTGCTGGGAATGATCTGGCTGTAACCGCCGATGAGCCGTACGGGCGCCCGCATGACGCGACGGATGTGGGTCACGTGATCGGGGCCCAGATATTGCTCGAGCGGCAGCGTATTGCGGCCGAGCGTTCCGAACACCAGTCCGGCAAAGCGCTCGACGCGCAGCTGACGCGGCGCATGTTCCTCCGGCTTGCAGTCTGACGGCATGCCGCCCTTGCCGGCGATGCCGCGGCGGAACGCGACGCCAGTGAGCTTGCCGGTGAGGTCGTAAGTCCAGTTATGGTAGACGCAGACGATCTCGCGCGCCTCGCCGCGTTCCTTCAGGCACAGAAGCGACCCGCGATGCGCGCAGCGATTCTCAAACGCATGGACGACCCCATTGGCATCGCGTGTCACCACCACCGGCATGTCGCCGAGATTGGAAGCGCGGAAGCTGTTGGGTGTCGGCAACTCGGCTTGCAGGCACAGGAAGGTCCAGGTATCGCCGCGGAAGATGCGCTCCTGCTCCTCATCATAGAGCTCGCGATCGGAATAGACCCAGTAGGGGACACGGATCAGGCCCTCTGCCGGCCATTGGCGCCTCGCCGTGTGGATATTCATGGACTACTCCGCATTCGATCGCCATGTTGGCTCGCTTGACCTTTAACTTCGAATCCTCGTGAGGGGCAGAGAAACTATTTCCGACCTCATCCTGAGTTGCCCACCGGCGGGGCCGGCCACTGCGTACGAAAGTCTGTCCTCGAATTCTCGACACAGGGAGAATTTTGTTTTTCACTTTTGTGTAAGGAGCGCGCTCTTGCGCGCGTCTCGAAGGATGGATGCACGGCACGGACTCGCTGCCATCCTTCGAGACGGCCACCCAAGAGGGCGGCCCCCTCAGGATGAGGCTTGAGATATTCTCCGCTCGTCGCTTTCGGACAAACGTGACCCGTGATCATGACATCCGCTAGCACCGTTCATCCGCTGAATCACTCCAGCTTTACGTCGGCGGCCTTGATGACGGCGCCCCATCGCGCAGTCTCCTCGCGCATGAAGCGCGCCATCGCCTCTGGATCGCTGCCGACCGGCTCCGCCGAGAGGTCGTCGAAGCGTTTGCGCACGTCCGGCGACCGGATCGCCTCGGCGATATCGGCGCTGACTTTGTTGACGATCTCGTGCGGCGTCTTCGGCGGAGCAGCGACCGCGAACCATGCTGCCGATGAAAATCCCGGCAACGTCTCCGCGATGGTCGGCACGTCGGGCAGTGTCGACATGCGCCGCTCGGTCGCAACGCCGAGGAGCCGAAGCTGCCCGCCTTTCACGAGCGACAGCGAGACACCGAGGTTATCGAACATGATGTCGCAATCGCCCGCGAGCAGCCCCTGCAGCGCCGGCGCAGTGCCACGATAGGGAACGTGGACGAATTGCACCTGCGCCATCATCTGGAACATCGCCGAAGTGAGATGTGACGTGGTGCCGTTTCCCTGGGTGGCGGACGAGATATTGCCGGGATTGGCGCGCGCGTACGCGATCAGGTCTGTAACCGTCGTGGCGGCGATCCTGCCCCGATTGACCACCAATCCGGTCGGCACGATCCCCATCACCGCGATGGGCGCGAAAGCGGCCGGATCATAGCCGAGCCTGCGATAGAGGTTCTGGTTGATGGCGAAGGGCGGAGCCGGCGACGACAACAAAGTGTAGCCATCCGGGTCGGCATGGAATGCCGCCTCAGCCCCGATATTGCCGCCGGCCCCCGCCTTGTTCTCGATCACCACCGGCTGGCCCCATTTGCGCGACAGAAAATCGAAAACGATGCGCGGCATCACGTCTGCGGTGCCGCCGGCCGGATAGGGCACGATGACCTTGACGGAACGAACCGGATAGTCGAGGGCCGCGGCCGCGATCGTAAGTGTTGCGACGACCACACAGCCGGCCAGAAGAGAGAGGACAAGCTTGGATGCTCGACGTATCAAGCCAATTACCCTTGCACTTGCTTCCGCGCGGATAGCACGGGATTACCTGAGCTGCCAGTATGCCGTTATCAATGGCATACTAGCCACTTTGTTCACGGGAATTGGGCGCCACCTCAATTTTGCGGCACCTCCACTATCGCGATACAGTACAGTCAAACCGCCCCTCAGAACTAATGGACGGAATTCCGCATGAATGCACGGCCGCAAAGCAACAACAAGGCGCGGCCTGGCGCCTTCTTCGTCCCTCACGACCTCGTCGCCCCCATTCCGGGCAAAGCCGCCGGCCCGCTCGCGGGGCTGACCGTCGCCGTCAAGGACATGTACGACATCGCCGGGACTCGCACCGGCGCCGGTAATCCGACCTGGCTCGCAACCCACGAGCCGGCGCCACGCCACGCAGCCGTAATTGAAAAAATTCTCGTTGCTGGCGCCACCATCACGGGCAAGACCATCTGCGAGGAACTCCTTTACAGCGTGACCGGCATCAACGTCCATTACGGCACGCCGGCCAATGTCCGCGCGCCGGGGCGTATGCCGGGCGGGTCATCGAGCGGATCAGCCGCGGCGACCGCAGCCGGCGCATGCGATTTCGCGCTCGGCAGCGATACCGGCGGCTCGGTGCGCATTCCCGCCTCGTTCTGCGGGCTCTATGGCATCCGCCCGACCCACGGACGGGTTGATCTTTCGGGCGCTGTCGCAATGGCGCCGACCTTCGACGTCGCCGGCTGGTTCGCAGCCACACCCGGCGTCTTCCGCCGTGTCGGCAGCGTGCTGCTCGGTGGCGAACCCATCGATGCGAAGCTCGATCGTCTGGTCGTTGCTACCGATGCATTCGCGGAGGCCGACGCCGAGGTCACAGGCCTTGGCCGCGAATTTCTCGCCCGGGCTGCAGCCGTTCTGCCGCCCCCACGTGAGCAAAACCTCGCGCCCGACGGGTTGGACGGCTGGCGGGAGATCGTCCGGGTCATTCAGGCATACGAAGCATGGCAGAGCTTTGGGGCGTTCATTACCGCCGCAAAGCCGCAACTCGGCCCCGGCATCCGGGAACGCATCGCCTCCGCGGCGACCGTCACAGTACAGGAGGCAGACGCCGCGCGCGTCGCTATGGCGGAGGCGCGTGCGCATATTCGTGCACTCGTGCCGCCCGGCGCTGTACTGGTACTGCCGACCGCGCCCTGCGTCGCACCGCCGGTCAATTTGCCGGCTGACGCACTCGAAGAATTCCGCGCCCGCGTGATGCGGCTGACCTGCATATCCGGCCTGTCGGGGCTGCCGCAGATCACACTCCCGGCGGGAGTCGTCGACGGGTGCCCGGTGGGCCTGTCGCTGATCGGCTGGGCCAGCGGCGACGAGGCGCTGCTCGACCTCGCTTGCGAACTCGCGCGCTATTGCGGGGTCGTTCGGGCTATAGGGCAGGCCGTTCGTTGATCTCGATGCAGGTGCCCGTGGGTCGGTGACGAATAACCGCTAATGCCGTTGGGCTTGGACCAGGTACCCGAAGATCGATTCTTCGCCCAATGCCTTGCACGCCTCAAGCCGATGCAGACCGTGCACGAGGACAAAGCGCTCGCCGTCGCGGCGGACGAGGATCGGGGTCGTTTGGCCGACCTCGAGCATGCTTTCCGCAATTTCCCGTACAGTGTCAGGCTTGAGCGTGGCACGGCGCTTTACCGGCACGTAGATGCTCGCGATCGGCAATTTTTCGCGCTTCAGCATGGTCCTAGCCCACGTTGAACGAAATCGCTACGCCAAACATCATATCGGGCATTCGCGCCAATCGCCATCGACCTTCGCGCTTTTACCTCAGGCGGCCACGCCGCGCATCATATGCGGAACCTCCGCGTCACCGTCCCGACCTGCACCCAACCTCAAAGGTGTTAACAAGTCTTGCGCCCAATCCCATACCTAACCGAGCGTTAACGACAGCGCGCTACGCCCGCACCCGGTCGGCGAGCAATTCATAGAGCCGGGCAGCAATCACGGCGAGGAGCGAGGCGATGATGACGCCGGCCGCGCCTTGTATCAGCACCACGACGAACGCCAGCAAGCCGAAGCTGTGCGAAAATGCCGACAGAATGGCCGCGATCAATCCCACCGGCAAACTCGCGGCGAGGCAGATCAGGAATATTCGTCCGGTATATCCCGCGGTATCCGCAATCGCGTTCTGCCAGGTCACACGGCCGGAATCGACGGCAACCGCTGGCAAAACCACAATGAGCCGCACCGTCACGCTCACAGCAGCTATTGTGAGACCCAAGGCCAGCAGGCCTTGCATGAATCCAGGCAACGGCAAGATGCCGAACAGCATCGCCGGAGCGGCGCTGAGCAGTGCGAAAACAATCGTCCACCCGAAAAAACGCTGGAGCCGCGGATCGCCGATCTCAAGGTCATACCGGGTTGTCACCTTGCCGAGGAGAATGAAGCGGTGCACCGCGATCAGATAAGGGGCGGTGACGAATCCAAAGCCGATAGGCACAGCGAGGCGGACAAGCTGGCTGAACAACTCAGACTCAAGTCCCGAGAGGAAAAATCCGGTGGCGCTGACAGCAAGTGCGAGGACCAACGCCATGATCGCTAGCCCAGACAGATATTCGTAAACATCGCGCAGATCGAGATAAGCACGCTTTACCGCATCGAATACATCGATGTGATCCATGGTTTAGCTCCCCCATACTCTTTCCCCATAACCTGCTCCGCGTTCCGGAATTTTCATATGCGGCGTCATTCCGGGCTCGCCACGTTCGTGGGCGCCCGAAATGACTGCCCTGCGCACGTTGATCGATTCCATAAATTTGGTGTACTCGACGTCTACCTCGCCAGCTCCCGCATCGCCTTGTCGAGGCCCTCCAGAGTCAGCGGGTACATACGTCCCCCCATGAGCTGGTGCATTGCACGGATCGACTGTGTATATTCCCATTGGCTTTCAGGCACTGGATTGAGCCATACACAGGCCGGATACGTGCGGATGATACGCTCCATCCAGGTCTGGCCCGACTCCGGATTCACATGCTCTACCGAACCGCCCGGCATGACAATCTCGTAAAGGCTCATGGAGGCATCGCCAACAAAAATTACTTTGTAATCATGCGGATAGGTATGCAGCACGTCCCAGGTCGGCGTCGTCCGATCGAAGCGGCGGCGGTTCTCCTTCCATACACGCTCATAAAGACAATTATGGAAGTAGAAATGCTCCATATGCTTGAACTCCGCGCGCGCCGCCGAAAACAGTTCCTCCGTTAGCTTGATGTGCCAGTCCATCGAGCCGCCGACGTCAAAGAAGGTGAGCACCTTCACGGCGTTGTGGCGCTCGGGCCGCATGTGAAGGTCGAGATAGCCCTTGTGGGCCGTGTCGCGGATGGTCGTGTCGAGATCGAGTTCCTCGGGCGCCCCCGTGCGGGCGAACTTGCGTAGACGGCGCAGTGCGATTTTGATGTTGCGGGTGCCGAGTTCCACATCGCCATCGAGATCCTTGAACTCGCGCCTGTCCCACACCTTGACGGCGCGGAAATTGCGGTTCCGGTCCTGGCCGATGCGGATGCCTTCCGGATTATATCCGTAAGCCCCGAACGGCGAGGTGCCACCGGTGCCGATCCATTTGCTGCCGCCCTGATGGCGCCCCTTCTGTTCCCTGAGGCGCTCGCGCAGCGTTACGAGCAGCTTGTCGAGACCGCCGAGCGCTTCGATCTGCTTTTTCTCTTCTTCGGTGAGATATTTTTCGGTGAGCTTTTTGAGCCATTCGGCGGGAATTTGCGCTACCACGGTGTCGCTAATGAACTCGAGCCCCTTGAAAACACGACCGAAGGCGCGATCGAATTTGTCAAGATTGCGCTCGTCCTTCACCAGCGTCGCGCGGGCAAGATAGTAGAACGCGTCGACCCGGCGCGAGGCGAGATCCTGGTCCATCGCCTCCATGAGGGTGAGATATTCGCGCAGCGTTACCGGCACGCCAGCGGATTTGAGCGCGTGGAAGAAGGTGACGAACATCGCGGCCTCTTGATCGCACCGTGACTGTAGCCCGGATGGAGCGCAGCGCAATCCGGGGCGACATGCGCAGCTGGCACGGGCGAACCCGGATTACGGGCCGCAAGAGCGGTCCTCCATCCGGGCTACGGGCGCGATTGCGCTCAATTGTCCGGTGGACCCGATATATGAATTGGGCCGATGATAGGTAACAAATCTCGGTGCATTCCCGGAGGAACCCGGATGCGAGCCATCATTGGTGCGATTGCGTCGGCCGCACTTCTGACCGCTGTCGCGGTCATCACACCGGCAAGAAGCGCCGAGGACTATCCGACCCGGCCCGTACGGATCATGGTCGGGTTCATTCCGGCCTCGGCGGCTGACATTACGGCGCGAGTGCTCGGCAACGGGCTCGGCAAGCTTCTCGGCCAGCAATTCGTCGTCGAGAACAAGCCGGGCGCGGGCTCGAACCTGGCGGCGGAAGCATCCGCCCGCGCACCCAAGGACGGCTATAGCCTGTTTCTCGGCTCGTCGGCCAACCTCACCAATCAGGTGATTACTCCCAATCTCGGCTTCGACATGATGAAGGATTTTGCACCGATCGCGCTCGCGACGATCGCGCCCGTGATCCTGGTCGTGCATCCCTCGACCGGCGTCAAAAGCGTCGGCGAATTGATCGCGCTCGCCAAGGCGAAGCCCGGTGAGATCCTCTACGCCTCGACCGGCGTCGGCACGGCGCCGCATCTGGCGGCTGAATTGTTCGATGCCCGTGCCGGCGTGAAAATGGTGCACGTGCCCTACCAGGGCAGCCCGCAAGCCGTGACTGATCTGATCGCCGGCCGCACCGCCGTGATGTTTTCTCCAGCCTCTGCGGTCATCGCGCAGGTCGAGGCAGGCAAATTGATTGCCCTCGCCTCGGCAGCCAATAAGCGTCCGAGCGTTGCTCTCAATCTTCCGACCATGGCGGAAGCCGGCATGGCGGATTTCGACACCAGCATCTGGTTCGGCCTGATGGCGCCGGCCGGCACGCCTCAAGAGATTATCGACAAGCTTACCCGCGCAGTGCCCGAAGCCATCAGATCGAGCGAAGCGCAGACAGCCCTCAAGAGCCAGGGCTTCGACGCGCTCACCGGCGGTCCCGAAGAGTTCGCCCGCTTTATGGTCGCCGAGACCGCCAAATGGACCGAAGCCGCCAAGGCGGCCGGACTGAAAAAGTGATATATCCCTACCGTCTTCGGGGAGGGTGCAAACGGACGCATCTTTGGCGAAGCGAGGACGGCTGGGGCCGCCGACGTTCGCGCTGCTACCAAAGACCCCACCCTCCCCTCCCCGAAGACGGGGAGGGATAAGGCAGTAGGACCTGCAATGATCAGCCAGACCGCGCCTGAAGGCGAGCCGCATTTCGTGCTGACCATGGCGGACCACACCGACATGTGCGGTCAAATGGCGCGGGCGTTCGGCAATGAACGATTTGAGCCATCGGCGCCGTTCGACGAGGTCGTCTACATTGTGGAAAATCACGATCGTGGCTGGGATGGGTATGATTCCAATCCGGGCATCGACCCGATCACCCGCGTGCCCTATATCATGGCGCGCACCCCAATACCCGACGCAGTGAAAACCAACCGGGGCTCGCCGGATTTCAACGAGGTGCATCATCCGTATTGCGGCCTGTTGTCCAGCATGCACAGCTGGGGCCTCTACAACGGCCGCTTCGGCTTTTCCAAGTTCGTACCCCGCACCCAGACCACGACCTCGATCAGCGTTCCGGATGCCCATCGTCCTCTGATCGATGCCATGCTGGCCTATGAGGAGGCGCGCCAGGTGCGCCTCAAGACAGCACTTGCCGCTGATCCGGCGACCCGCGACTGGGTCGAGGAGCAGCACCTGTTCCAGAACTACAAGCAGCTGCAGTTCTTCGACACCATGTCGCTCTATTTCCATCTTCGCCATGCTGGTGAGCGCGGGACCGAGACCTATGTTCACGTGCCCCTGAACAGCCGAGCCGACACCATCATCACGCTGCAGAAAGTCGACGAGAGGGTCTATAGCCTCGATCCATTCCCGTTCGCGGGCGACCGACTGACGATCGTCTGCCGGGGCCGGTACGTCATGCCATTCCCGGACGACTTCCCGCCCGACCGCGTCGGCGCGGCCCTGCGCGAATTGCCGGAGGACCGGCAAACCTATCAGCTCGTGCCGGCATGATCGCGCAAAGACAGAATTTGATCACGCTGCACATTGCGTTGTCGAAATGTGATATGAAGCCGACCGATGTGAAGCTTTCGCGCTGCTGCCCTGATGTTGCCGTGCAAGTGGCAGACAAGCGTTGCGCCGGTTCTTATGGGAATTCCAACTTTGACGGTGCTCTGGATGTCTGCCCGGTTTCGTTTCGCTGTTGCGACTGCGGCACTTGTGTTTGCCGCCTGTGCAAATTCATCACCGTGGGCACAGCCGATCGCGCCTACTCCCGTCAGACCCCAGGCCGGTCCGGCGATCGAGGCCGCTCCCATCGATCCCCAAGGTGCGGTCGAGCCTGCGACCGGCGTCGCTATCACCTGGACGGTTGCTAACCGGTTCCGCTTGTTCCGGGACGATCGCGATTTCCGCCGCCATGCGGAGGCAGCACAGGGACGCACCGTGCTGGAGACCGAGCAGGCACTCGCTGCGGCGACCGATGGCGGCGGCTGGGCGCGAAACGTCATGGGGCGGCTCTGTGTCGACAGCATCGGCCAGATTGCGGATCAATGCGTGCGAGACGGTGTACGAGAAAACTATCTCAATCCCATCGACCACCGTCTCGAGATCCAACTCACTGGGCTAGTTCCGGCCGGCGCGACCTGTACCTGGAGCTTTGCCCGCGAGGGTGACACTCCCGCGACGGCGACCGCGCAATGTGGCGCGCGGATTGCGACGCGCGTACTCTACGGCAAACCGACCAGGGTGAGCGTCGACTTTGCGGTGCCCGGTGAGGCGGCGCGCCGCGCCACCACCGAGATTGCAGTGCGCGATCTCCTCATCGCCGGCCTCGGCGACTCCGTCGGGTCGGGCGACGGCAATCCGGACCGCCCGGTCGCGCTCTCCGATGAGGGATTTTGCTTTCGCCGGTTCGGGCCGGCCGCCAATGCCGCGTATTACCGCCCCGGACGCGACCGCTTTTCCGGCGACAAGACCTGCGACGGCGACCTCAACGCTGAAAGCGGCCGGTCCGAATGGGCGCGATTATCGGCGCGCTGGATGAATGCTGCGTGTCACCGCTCGCTCTATGGCTATCAATTGCGCGCGGCGCTCGCGCTTGCCATCGAGAACCCGCACCTTGCCGTGACCTTCCTTCCGCTCGCCTGCACCGGCGCCACCATCAACGACGGTCTTTTCAATGGCCAGCGTGCCCGCGAGCTCGATTGCGATGCAGCCGGCACCCCATGCCCGACCACGACGCCGGCGCAGCTCACGCAGCTTCGCGCCATTGTGGCCCGCGCCCAACGAAACCAGCCGGCGCGCGCGCTCGATCTCGTGTTCCTCACGATCGGGGCCAACGACATCAACTTCTCCGGGCTCATCGCCGACATCATCATCGAGGGGAGGGGTGAGCGGACGCTGTTTTCCCGCGCCGGCATTATCTCCTCGCTCGAAGATGCGCAGGCAAGGCTCGACCGAACGCTGCCCGCCGATTTCGCAAGGCTGCGCGCCGCGCTCAAACCCTTCGTCAACAGCGCCCTCGAACGCGTGGTGTTCGTGTCGTACGGCAACCCAGCTCTAAGCCCCGATGGCGGGCCTTGCCCGGGCGGCCGCGACGGCTTCGATATCCATCCCGCTTTCGGTGTCGATGGTGAGCGGTTGCGCCGCGCGTCGGCGTTCGTGCAGGGCAGGTTTCTCCCGGCCCTGAAGGAGATCGTTACCTGCTCGGCCAGAGGCGCCTGCACGACTCCTTCGGACGCCATGACCTTTGTGGACAGTCACCAGGCGGCGTTTGCGGAGCATGGCTTCTGCGCTCGGGCCGAAACCGATCCGCCTTTTGATCGCGAATGCTTCTCCCCCGACGGCAACAGCTTCGACGACAGCCTCTTCGGCGGCGCGATCCAGCCTCTCGTTTGTGGTGCGGCGGCGAGCACATTCCCGGCCTATGCGCGACGCGCCCGCTGGATCAGAACGCCCAATGATGTCTACTTCGCTGCCATGACTTTCCCGGAAGGCGTTTCGGTAACGGTGCGGCCGAGCAATCTCCATGACGCCACGTGGGGCGTCCTGTCTGCTGTTTATGGTGGCGCTATCCACCCGACTGCGGAAGGTCACGCCGCGATGGCGGATGCGGCCCTTGCGGGGGCGCGGAACGTGCTGCAACTGGCCGGGACCAACGAACCGATCATTGCAGCGCCGCTGCCACCGTTGCCCGCGGAAGCGAAGTGACCGCAGATACCAATGGCCGCCACAGCGGCGAGATGTCGAAAAGGGAAAACGCCATGAAGAATCTTTCGCACACGCTTGCATTCATCGCCGTTTCACTTCTGGGCTATGCTATGGCGCCGCCTGCATCAGCCGAAGATTACGACCGCGTGCTGCGGCTCGACCATTATGTCGGGGTTCAATCCACTGTGCCGGCGATCACCGGGCAACGGACGCCGATCTATGTGCGGGAGGCCGTGAAACCTGCGAGCGCCTTGCGGGACAGGAGCATTGCGAACCGCGTGGTACTGTTCATCCACGGCGCCGGCACGCCCGCTGAAGTCGCGTTCGATGTGCCGTATGAGGATTACAGCTGGATGGAATATCTGGCTCAGGCGGGGTTCGACACGTTTGCCATGGACACCACCGGCTATGGGCGCTCCACCCGGCCGGCTGCCATGAACGACCCGTGCAACCTGTCAGCGGCGCAGCAAGTTGTGCTGGCGCCGGACGGGCGCACCGAGGCGTGCCCGCCCTCCTACGGCCAGAATATGACAACGATCGCTTCCGATTGGAACGACATCGGGGCCGTGGTGGACCATCTGCGCGCGCTCCGCGGCGCATCGCAGGTCAGCATGGTGTCGTGGTCGCTGGGCGGCCCGCGCGCCGCCGGTTATGCGGCACAGAATCCCGATAAGGTGAGCAAGCTCGTGCTCCTGGCGCCAGCGTACAGCCGCGATGCGTCTGCCACGCCACCGACCCAGGTACCGGCGCCTGGCGCCGCTATGAACACACAGTCGCGCGACGAATTGACCGCGCTGTGGAACCGGCAGGTCGGATGTCCGGAGCAGTACGAGCAGGACGTTTTCAAGGCCGTGTGGCAGGCAATGCTGGATTCCGACCCGGTGGGAGCAACCTGGGGGCCGGGCGTACGGCGTGCGCCGAACGTGACAAACTGGGGCTGGACCACCGCGATAGTGGCGGCGACCAAAATCCCGACCCTGATGGTCACCGGCGCGCATGATGGGCAGGTGCAGCCCAGTCGGGTGCACGACCTCTATGCGGATCTCGGCGCCAAATCCAAGGTCCTGATCGACCTCGCCTGTTCGTCCCATAACGCCATGTGGGAGAAAAACCACCGGCTGCTGTTCCAGGCTTCTTTGGACTGGCTCACCAAGGGAAGCGTGAACGGCGTAGACCAGGGTAAAGTCCGCCTCGGGTACTGAGAGATCGAGGAGGAGAAACCGATGAAACGGCTCTTCTGCACAGCGATAATCTCAGGCGTCATGGTGCTGGCCGCTGCCTCGACTGTTGCTATTGCGCAATCGCCGGCGCCTGCCCCAACTACCGCCAAAGCCACGTTTGCGGGCGGCTGTTTCTGGTGCGTGGAGTCCGATTTCGACAAGGTGCCGGGCGTGATCAGCACCACCTCCGGATACGCCGGAGGCACGACGGTCAATCCGACCTACGAGGAAGTCGGCTCCGGCCGCACCGGACATGCGGAGTCGGTCGAGGTCGTATACGACCCCACAAAAGTGACTTACGTGCAGCTTCTCGATACGTTTTGGCACAATATCGATCCGCTCGTCAAAGATCGCCAGTTCTGCGACGTCGGCAACGAGTATCGCACCGCGATTTTCGTCCATGATGCGGAGCAGCGGCGTCTTGCGGAGGAGTCCAAGAAGCGCGTCGAAGCCCAACTCAAGGCGCGGGTTTATACGGAGATCGTTGACGCTGGGCCGTTCTACCGCGCCGAGGAATATCACCAGGATTACTATTTGAAAAATCCGGTGCGCTACAAATTCTACCGTTGGAATTGCGGACGCGATCAACGTCTCGAACAGATTTGGGGCAAGAAGTCGAGCTAGAGCGGATTTCGAGTAAAGTCGCTCGGTCGCGTGGAAGCGCACGACATTACTTTTCTCTCCCCCGCAAGCGAGGAGAGGGAACGCAGCCGATGCTCGCCAGGATGAATCTGGCAACTATACTGGTGCCCGAACGCATAGCGAATACAATCAAGCTCAAGCGGACTTGCGGCTCGTTTCGCCATCGTCCAGCCGATTCTTGCCTCGCATCGCGTTGTCGATCAACTCCGCCTCATACGCAATGAGATTTTTGGCGTGCTTCAGCGCCTTATACAATTCGCCCGACAAGATGTGATTGTTGATACTCTCAATGAACGGCCACGTGGTGGGGGCCGCACGCAAAATGTCGCGAACCAGCTCGAAATAGATCTGGTGGTGGGCGGTTGGATCACGCGACGTATACATGAGTTGCACGGCAAGATAGATCCGCTTCGCAGGGCTGCTCGCGGTCTTGGCGGTGAGGATATCCTTCTTGCGCAGGATCGGTACCTGGCCGTCGATCACCAGGCGCGTACGGTGGTCGGCATTGGTCACGACGCATTCGCCGATGATGATGCTTTCGCCGGGCTTTAGCTCCACCTTCAAGGACATGATGCTTCCTCGCGATCGGAAATACCAGATCGTTGGGGATATTGGTTAATACTCGGTTAATAGATGCGGCTCATCAGCATTACCTTCCACGGCACGACCCGCGGCTTCTATGCGCTGCGTTATTTCAGCGAAGGCGCCGAGGCGAGGCCATCCGGACATCGGCGCAGCGGGTCAGTCAAGCGTCCGCATGGTGTCGTTGAACAGTTCGTCGACGGTAACACGGTGCGGAAGCAGCCCCTGCTTGACGGCGAAGTCGATGATGATCTCAAGCGAGCGACGGTTCGCTTCGATGCCGAAGCGCAACGGATCGAGCTGGGGCACGCCGGTATCGGCGAATGACGCCTCCTTGGCCGCTCGGAACAGGCGATAGACTTGGTGCACCACATCAGGCCGGGTCTGGGCAAGGTGCTCGCGGATCACCAGCATATGGTTGATCGGCACGCCACCATGGCTAAGCGACCACTTGTGATTGGCGGTCTCGGCATCCGGGATGAGCAGCTTGAGACGCGAATCCGGAAGTTTGTCACCCACAATTGCAGCATCGATTTCACCGTCAAGCAACATCTGCACAAGTTGCTTGCCCTGCGGCGCCCGTCGCACGTTCGGCGGGTCCTTGTATTCGGCGACATGGCCGTCCTCGAACGTCACCCACTCGATGCTGCCGAAATCGACCCCGTAGTCCTCCGCCAGGATTCCTCGCACCCATACTCCGGTCGTCTGCGTATAGGCACGAACGCCGAGCGTCTTGCCATTTAAATGACCCGGTTCCAGACGGCCGTGCTCCGGATTGTAGGCGATGGTGTGCAACTGGCCGCGGCCAACCACCGTCGCCGGAATCAGCGCATAAGGCTTACCGTAATGCTTTGCCTGCAGAAATGTGACGATCGCAACCTCGGCGAGGTCGAACTTCGCCTCGCGCACGAGTGGCTTGAAGGCGGTATTCGACACCTTCACGTCAGCAAAATCGAACTCCACCAGATCGGAGCGTATCCTGCCGTCCTTCAGCGCCATCGCGTTGGGATAGCTCCCCATCAGCGTAAAGAGCCTGACTTTGTCGGGCGTCGTCAGCATGGCGGACTCCTCCTGCTAGGCGGTTCGCATCATAACGCGAAATCCTCGAGCGAGATGTCCGAAATCGGCCTTGATCTCGTTCTTGAGACCGTCGAAGCGCTGAGCGACGAGGCATATATATCGAATCAGATTTGTCCGCTAGAGTCGCAGCGCACGCTCTCGCGTGGCGGATCGCTCACAATGCCCGGCTCGGGGCGAAAATCCAAAAGCAGGCAAAAATTCCATGCATCTACAGCAGCGCATCTTGGTGACCGGCGGCTCCGGATTTCTCGGGTCACACCTCTGCGAGCGCTTGCTGGCGGGGGGCGCGAACGTCATTTGCGTCGACAATTATTTCACCGGCTCGCGTACCAATATCGAGCATTTGCTCGCGCACAAGCACTTTGAAGTCGTTCGTCATGATGTGACGTTCCCGCTTTATATTGAAGTGGACGAGATCTATAATCTCGCCTGCCCGGCTTCTCCGATCCATTACCAACGCGACCCCGTGCAGACCACCAAGACGAGCGTGCACGGCGCCATCAACATGCTGGGCCTCGCGAAACGCGTAAAGGCTAAAATTCTTCAGGCCTCAACGTCGGAAGTATACGGCGATCCACATGTCCATCCGCAGCCGGAAGATTATTGGGGGCATGTAAATCCGATTGGTTCGCGCTCCTGTTATGACGAGGGAAAACGCTGCGCCGAAACCCTTTTTTTCGATTATTGGCGACAACATAAATTGCGCATCAAGGTGGCGCGCATTTTCAACACTTACGGGCCGCGCATGCACCCGAATGACGGCCGCGTGGTGTCGAACTTCATCGTTCAGGCGCTGCTTGGACAGGATATCACGATTTACGGCAACGGCTCGCAGACGCGTTCATTCTGTTACGTCAACGATCTGATCGATGGCCTTGTTCGATTAATGGCCACCGGGGATGCCGTGACGGGGCCCGTGAATATCGGCAACCCGACAGAATTCACAATCCTCGATCTCGCAACACGTATCATCGAGATGACCGGCTCACGTTCTCGTATTGTCCATCGCTCCTTGCCGGATGATGATCCGCGCCAACGGCAGCCCGACATTGCGCGGGCGCAGGAGCTGCTGTCGTGGACACCGCATACGCCGCTGAAAGAGGGCCTTGTTCACACCATTGCATACTTCGAAAAATTGCTGACCGCAAAGGGAATCAAGGAACTGTTGATGCGCGACATGACGTCATAGCGTGTACGCTTTGTATGCGATGCGCGTCGTCTGCAATGATATGGAGATGAAAGTCGATGATGCGGAAGGCATCGGGGCTCCGGGAACTGTAGCAACTGTAGGCCGGGTTGAGCGTAGCGAAATCCGGGAGCGGCATGCACCGCTGACAGCGGCGGTCCCGGATTTCGGTGCGCTCAATCCAGGCTACGATTCTACGACGCAGCCGTTGCGGCCACGCGCTTGTTGAGGCGGCTGTAGACCTTGCGGGCATTGCCCTCGAAGATCTTGTACTTGTCCTCAGCGGTCAGCCAGCTCACCTGATCGATGTAACGCTTGGTGTCGTCGTAATAGTGCCCGGTACGCGGATCGATGCCTTTCACGGCGCCGACCATTTCGGACGCGAACAGGATATTGTCGACCGGGATTACCTTGCTGAGCAGCTCGATGCCGGGGAGGTGATAGACGCAGGTATCGAAATAGACATTCTTTAGCAGATGCTCTTCCAGCGGCGGCCGTTTCATGTCCTGAGCGAGGCCGCGATAACGGCCCCAGTGATACGGCACCGCCCCGCCGCCGTGTGGGATGATGAATTTCAGCGTCGGGAAATCCTTGAACAGGTCCGATGTGATGAGCTGCATAAAGGCGGTGGTGTCGCCGTTGATGTAGTGCGCGCCAGTGGTGTGAAAGGCTGGATTGCACGAAGCCGAAACATGGATCATGGCCGGAACGTCGAGCTCGACCAGCTTTTCATAGAGCGGATACCAGAAACGGTCACTTACCGGCGGCGCATTCCAGTGGCCCCCCGACGGGTCGGGATTGAAATTGCAACCGACGAAGCCGAATTCGTTGACGCAGCGCTCCAGCTCGCCGATGCAGTTTTTCGGATTGACGCCGGGCGATTGTGGCAGCTGACAGACGCCGATGAAGTTGTTCGGATAAAGCTTCGTGAGGCGGTAGATCAGCTCGTTTGACACCTGTGACCATTCGAGGCTTACGCCCTCGTCGCCGATATGGTGCGACATGCCGGATGCGCGTGGCGAGAAGATCGTAACGCTGGTGCCGCGCTCGCGCTGGAACTTGAGCTGCGCGCCCTCGACGCTCGCGCGCAATTCGTCGTCGCTGATATTGATGGCGGATCGCGAGGGCTTCTGGGTCGGGTCCTTGATGGCGGCAATCTGGCTCTTGCGGAAATCGTGCAGTTTCTGCGGCTCGGTCGTGTAGTGGCCGTGACAGTCGATGATCATGGCGCCTCGCTGAGGGTCGGAGATGGTGCCGGCAGGCAGTCGTCGCGATGGTAGGGAGGGCGATGCGATTGTCAAACGGATTGGGACGCGGAAATGCGCGCGGTTTTCCTCTTCCTCCCGCAGCGTTTTCCTTCCCTCCCCCGCTTGCGGGGGAGGTCGGGGAGGGGGCTGTGCCGCGCGTCAGTGCCGTGGAATGCACCCCTCCCTAACCCTCCCCCGCAAGCGGGGGAGGGAATGTGGTGTTCCTCGCTCGCAACCGGGGAGCAGACAGTGCACCAAAATTCCGATTGCACGCTCCGCCGGTTGCTTCCTATGTTCGCCGCGCCAAAGAGGCTTTGCCTGCCGGGGAGAGACAGATGGCTGAGCTGCCGCGCCTGAACAACGTGATCCGCGCCTGGGAAGAGGGCAAGCCCGCCTTTACGTCCTTTGCCCAAGCAGAGGTCGAGACCGCTGTGGCCATGAGCACGTCGAAGTTCGACGCCGTGGTCTATGAAATGGAGCACAATTTCTGGGATGCCCGGGCGCTGCGCGACGCCATGCAGTACATGCTCAACCGTCGTCAGATAGTGCAGAGCGGCACGCTCGCGCCGGCCGTGACCCCGATGGTGCGGATCCCTCCGAACGGCGGGGAGTACAATCAATGGGTCGCCAAGCAGGCCCTCGATCTTGGTGTGTACGGCGTGGTCTGGCCGCACATTTCGACGGTCGATCAGGCTTACAACACGGTCGCGGCCTGCCGTTATCCACGACTGAAAACGGCGTCGCGCTATGAGCCCGCGGGCATCCGCGGCGACGGCCCGACCACCGCGGTACGGTATTGGGGGCTTACTCAACCGGAGTATTATGCCAAGGCCGACGTGTGGCCGCTCGACCCCAAGGGTGAAATCCTGGTCATGCTGATGATCGAGGACACCCAGGGCATTGCGAACCTCTCCGACATCTTGAAGAAAGTGCCCGGTATCGGCCTCATCCTGATCGGCGAGGGCGATCTTTCGCAGGAGCTGGGCTTCCCGCGCCAGTATGAACATCCGCAGGTGCTCGACGCCATGGCCCACATCGTCAAGACCTGCAATGAGAATAAGGTCGCGGTGGGTCATCCGCACGTGGACGCAAATAATGTGGAGCGCATTCTCAGTGAGGGCTACACCTTCCTGATGGCGGCGCCGGTGCGCAGCTTCGCGGCGCTGGACAAGGGGAGACAGCTGGCGGGCAGGAAGTAGCGCGAACCAGCTGCCCTGTATGACGCTTCTGCCCAATAACGATCGGGCAATCCTCGATATCCGCAAACTCGAGGATTATTGCCTTAATCCGGCGCACCCGCGCGGGCGACACAAGGCGCAGGTATTTCGCCGGGCGCTCGGTATCGAGAGGGCCGATGCCGCGTGGTTGCGAAGCGTTATACTCGATGCGGTGCAATATGCCGAGGCAATCGAACTTGCACGCGACTGTCTCGGGAGCCGGTGGCGCATCGATATTTTTGTTGCGCGACACGACAAGCGCGTTGTGGTAGGGACCGTGTGGATTGTGAGAACCGGAGAGAATGTCCCTCGGTTTGTGACTTGCTGGGTGCTGTAATGGCAGGAAATGAAGGCGCGATCGGCGCGGCTCCATCCCTCTTTGACGTAGTGGCGTTGCTGGCCGATTTGCCAAGCCATAGACTGGGCCGTGGCCAGGTCGGTACCGTTGTGGAACTCCTCGACAAGGAAACAGTGCTGGTGGAATTCAGTGACGAGCAAGGGCGCGCATACGCGATCATCCCCTGCCCCCGCTCGGAGCTTTTGGTTCTGCATTACGTGCCGCAAGCGGCGTGAGGCAACAGCATCTGCGGTGCTTGCATCGACTTCCGTGACGGTAAGCCCCATCGGCACTCTTGCCGGAATCGGGTGGATGCTGGCCGGGATCGCCCTGTTCTCGGTCAATGACGCCCTCGGCAAGTGGCTTCTGTTGGACTATTCGGTCGGCGAGCTTTTGCTGATCCGGAGTGCCGCGGCGCTCCTCCTGCTTGCACCATTCATTCGCAACAGCGGGGTAGCGGCGTTTACGACCGCGCCGCAGCCGATGCTGCAGATTGTGCGCATTGTGTTGTCGACGCTCGAGGTGGCGATGTTTTTCTGGGCGGTGTCCTATCTGCCGCTGGCCGATGCCGTGACGTTTTATCTCGCGGGTCCGATTTATGTAACCGCGATGTCGGTCATCCTGCTTGGCGAGATCGTGGGCTGGCGCCGCTGGAGCGCCGTGGCGGTCGGATTTGTCGGCGTCGTGCTGGCGTTGCGTCCCTCCGCTGCGAGCTTCACGCTGCCGGCGCTGATCGCGCTGGGCGGCAGCATTTTCTTTGCGGTTCTGATGGTCACCACGCGCATGCTCCGCAAGACGCCGGACATAGTTCTCATCTCCGGGCAGATCGTCGCCACGCTGCTGTTCGGTGCCGTATTCGCGCCGATGGGATGGGTTATGCCATCGCTCGGCGATTTCATGCTGTTGTCGCTGTTTGGCGTGGTTTCGATTGTTGCGCTCGCGTGCGTCAACCGCTCGCTGAAGCTGGCACCAGCCAGCGTCGTCGTGCCATATCAATATACAATGATCGTGTGGGCGATCATACTCGGCTATGTGGTGTTCGGCGACGTTCCCGATCTCTTCACTCTGGCGGGCGCGGCCATCATCATTGCTGCCGGCCTTTATATATTCTGGCGCGAGCAAGCGCAGGGCAGGCAGGCGGTGCCATCTCCACACCACTCTTAAGGGAGTAGACCGATTAGTCCGCGCCAATTTCCGAGCACGTGGGAAAGTCGCTATGCTTGATCGATCTTGTCGGTTTGCAGAGATCGGCGGAAAGTCGAGGTGCGTCATGCAAAGGTCGTTTGTTCGGGGTGAGCGGCCGCAAAAGCGCGCCTATTCGCCGGCGGTCATTACGCAGGGGGCAAGCAAGATCGTCTGGCTCGCGGGCCACACCGGCCACGTCGACGATTCCGGCAAATCCCTCGCTGGCGATTTCGACGCCCAATGCAGGCAAGTCTTCCGCAATATCGAGAAGACACTGGCTGACGCCGGCGCCAAGCTCTCCGACATGGTCACGATGACGGTGTTTCTGATCGATGCGCACCATACCACGCGGATGACGGAAATCCGCAATGAGATATTCAAGACTGACTTTGCGGCCAGCGCCGCCATCACGGTCTCGGGCTTTGCCGACCCCAACATGATGATCGAAATCCAGGGCGTCGCGGTCCCCGGATAACCGAGGTGCGGTGCGCTGACCCGCAGGGTGGACGAAGACGATCGCTATTTTGCCGGCGTCCGATCTGCCGTGCCCACGCCGGGTGGACGGCATCCTCGGCTGGCGGTACAACCGCCAATACAAGCCGCGAAGCCCAAAGCTTGCGGTCGTCAAGAGGGAGGACCCCATGAAAGCGCTCATGATTGCGTGTTTCGCACTGCTGGCGGTGCCGGCGCTTGCTCAACAGAGCGCGCCTGAAATCGCATTCGATTCGGTGCCGGATTTTCCGAAGCTTCCGCAGGGCATGAATTTCGGCGAAGTGCCCGGCGTGGCGGTGAACTCCAAGGGCCACATGTTCGTGTTCACGCGCTCGAACAGTGCCACCGGGTCCGCCTATGCGCCGGCGGCCGCGCAGCTGCTTGAGTTCGATGCCAACGGCGAATTCGTGCGTGAGATCGGCAAAGGCCTCTATGCCTGGGCCTTCGCGCACAGCGTGCGCGTCGACAAGGACGACAACATCTGGGCGATCGACAAGGGCTCGGACATGATCGTCAAATTCAACCCCGCCGGCCGCGTCTTGTGGGTGTTCGGCCGCCGCAAGGAATCCGCGGATGAGAACACCAAACCATGGGAGCACGTCAATCCGCCGCGTCCCCCGGTCGACGGCCTGTTCCGCCAGCCGACCGACGTCGCCTGGGATTCCCAAGGCAACATCTACATCAGCGACGGATACATCAACTCGCGGGTGGCCAAATACAGCAAGGACGGCGATTGGGTGAAGTCGTGGGGTGAGCCAGGCACCGGCCCCGGACAGTTCCGCACGGTTCATGCGATTGCGATCGACCGCAATGACAACGTTTATGTGGGCGACCGCTCCAACCACCGCGTCCAGGTGTTCGATACGGACGGCAAGTTCCTGCGCATGTTCTCGGTCGATGTGCCGCCCGTTCCGGGCACACGCGCCGTCTACGGCAATACACCGACCGGTGATCGTCTCACGCAGGTGATCGGGGCGCCCAATTCGCTCTGCATCACGCCGGGGCCTAATCAGGTGATGCTCCTGGGCGAATCCACGTTTCCGGGACGCATCTTCAAGCTTACGCTGGAGGGCAAAGTGCTTGGCGTGATCGGGCGCTCAGGCCGTAACCTCAAGCAATTCTCCGGTGCCCATGCAATCGCATGCCCGTCGGAGAACGAAATCTACGCTGCCGAAACCGCCAATTGGCGCGTCCAGAAGCTGCTGCTGCATCCCCGGACGCAGTAAGCGGATGGTCAGGCAAATCGGTATCGAGCCTCGACTTGATCAGCGGGAGCAAACCGGCAACGGTTTCTCCCGTCTGTTTACCGCGTTGTAGAGCCCGCGTCGGTGAGATCGAATCGCATTTGCTTCGTCATGCCCGCGCCCGTCGCGGGCATCCGCGTCTTTCATTCGCACCTTCAGCAAGAAGGACGTGGATGGCCGGGACGAGCCCGGCCATGACTCCCGAGGTCCGACTCAATATGATCGGAACGCGCTCTAGCAATCGCAGGCTCTAACGCTTGCGCATCGATCCCAGGACATAACCAATTCCGAGTGCCACGACGATCGTGGTGATCGGATGTGCATGAAAGGATTCCTCTATACTTCGCGTCATATCGTCGGTCATTTCGGTCACGGCGTCGGCGGCTTCGCGTCCGCGCTCGCTCAATTGCGACAGCGATGTATCGATATTTGTTTTGATTCGGTCTACGCGTTCCCGCGCAGCCTGAACGGAATCGTCGCGGACGTCGCTCAGCATTGACGGGATTTCCTGCGCGAGCTTTGCGACGTCATTCCGCAACGCCTGCAAATCGTGCCGGACCGTATCCATACCGCCATTGGCGCCTTGCCAAGTACGCATGTCTCACTCCGAGGCTGACCGGAATTCGTGAGCTGAATTCACAACGCGACGCAGCCACAAAGGTTCCATAATCGGCTTGGCGAAGTCTTCCGGCACGTGGGCGAGTTGGTGCGTGAAACTCAACGGCAACATTTGACGCCGCGACGATTCATCGTCGGAACTGCGTGACTTCGCTGGCGTTGTCAGCATTGCCTGAGCGACGTGCCGCCGAAGCTGAACACCTGCCTCTGACGGTCGGGCGAGCGAATGCCAAAATAAAACCTGCTGCTCAACGCATGCCCAACCTGGAAAGAGCGCTACCATGGATCAGCGGGGGAATTGGAGACAAGCAAATATTCTGAGGCGCTTTCCCGATTTCAGTGGGTACTTGTGCGGAAACTGATGGCTGGTATTGCGCAGGGTTCAGTTACCGAACGAGGCATCCGAGGGAGGCTACTCTGGATCGTTCCGCGCGATTAGACGCTTCTAACCCCTTCGAATCCAAAAGGGTGGAGCCGCCTTCTCTAATAATGAACGAACTACTTTGGACGGGAGCAGCACGATTTTCGACGATCGGCATGTTCATTTTGCTGCTCGGCGCATTCCTGGAGCTGGCGCGCACGCTTCTCCTTCCAATCGTATCCGCAGCCGTCATATCCCTCATGCTAGGGCCGCTGGCTTCCTACGCGACGGCACGTCGGATACCTGCGTGGGTCTTTGCTACGGCCGTTCTGCTTTTGCTAATTGGAGCACTCAACATTACCATCGTCCTGATGTCTGCGCCGATCGTTGAGTGGGTTGGAAAAACGCCCGACATAGCAGCGTCCTTCGGGGAAAAGCTACACTTTCTGGACCGCTTTCTTGGCGCGCTTCGCGATTTGCAGGATGCCGTATCGGGGCAAGGTGGCGGCAATGACCTGCGAATTGAACTCAGCAGTTTCGTTCAGACCTTGATTTCTCTTCTCACGCCTGCAATCGGCGAACTGGTCGTCTTTAGCGCGGCGCTGTTCTTCTTTCTACTCGGTCGCAACGACATTCGCCGCCACCTTGTATTGTTCTTTGAAAGCCGTCAGGCCCGGATCGCTGCACTGCGAACCCTTAACGAAGCTGAACGCGAGCTGACCGACTACGTAGTCACGGTAAGCACAATCAATATTGCAATCGGGTTGTTGACGGCTTTAGGCGCGTATCTGATTGGACTGCCCAGTCCCGTTACGTGGGGAGCGCTCGCTTTTGGCTTGAACTATATACCTTATATCGGACCTGCAATTATGATCGTGATCCTTTTCATGGTTGGCCTTGTCGTATTTCCTTCGCTGGGCCACGCGACAATTGCCCCGATCCTGTTCGTTGCCATGACGACTGGGGAAGGTCACTTCGTGACGCCTAGTTTGATCGGCAAAAGGCTGACGCTCAGTCCGCTGCTGGTGTTTTTGGCCTTGGCGTTCTGGACCTGGCTTTGGGGACCGATCGGCGCGTTTCTCGCCACGCCGCTTCTCATAGTGGGCACCGTTGTTGTGAAGCACACCTTGCCTGCAGACGAAATCGACCTGCCGTCCTGACTCCGTGTCGATGTTTTAGGCGCAAGCAATTGCTGTCACAGCGCTCTTTGCCGCTCGCTGCGGCGATGCGGGTGGCGGGACAGCCGCGCCGGAACCTCCAGATAACTCAGACCTTTTTTTGGGTACATCCGCCGGATCGCGCCCAGCTGCGCGCGGCAAGGCGGAACGTCCGTGCATGCCGGATTAACGAGCAGGCTCAACGGCGATATTTCTCAGGAGTACGACAAATGCTTTCGACCATTTTGATCATCGTGCTGATATTGCTGCTCACAGGCGCGTTGCCGCATTGGCCTTACAGTGCCGGTTGGGGCTACGGTCCCGGCGGATTGCTGGGCACGATCCTGATCATCGTGGTGATCCTGGCATTACTCGGGAGAATTTAACGCTATTGAAGCGCGGTTATTCGGCGGCGCTGTCCGGCTCGTGCCGCCGAGATCAACCAATTAACGCGATCAAAAATCCGGCTTATCTGCCTGCGGGATCGGAAACAGATTCTTGCCGAAGTGGTCGCCGTTATTCTCCGCACACACGGTTTCCAGCAACGGGTTCCTCACTTTGCGCCAACGCTGCACCATGTGCAGCGTCTCGTTGAAGGTGTCGGGGTCCTCCACCGTCACGAGGGCTTCAAGCCCGTTGCCGTCATTGATCATCCGAAAGCGCTCGATGACATGCTCTTTTTCCGTGTGCGGCGTGCGGTACCAGTCAAGGTAGCTGTTCTGGGCAGCGAGCCCGATCGTGTCGACAACCAAAGTGCCAACGCCCTCATAGTGCCCAATCGATTCGCCGAACCACGACGGTTTCACGGTTTCCGAATGCTTGTCGGTCAGGTAGATGCGGCGCACCATATGGTCCCGCTGCCAGATCATCCAGATCTGGTCCGGCTTCTGGATGAAATAGAACGGCTCGGCCGGGGTCAGTAATTGTCCAGGAACGCCGCCCGGATAGCAGACCGATTGCGCCGCGAAAGGAAGCCCTCGTTTGCCGGTTAGCACCTCCTCGTTCGATTCCTGCATCTGCTTTGCCGCCCACGGCTTGAGAACCGGGTCTTTGACGTTGCCGATATCCGGCGTCACCTGTCCAGGGCCATCGAGGTTTCCGTGGAATGGGTAGGCGGGATCCTGACGGATCGGGCCGTGGCCCATTCCCGGCGGCGGGTCGAACCAGTGGACACCGGCAGCAAGCCACGCAAAGTTGATTGACGCCAGATTGGGAATCTTCTCGCCCGCTGGAGTTTGGGCGCTCGCGATGGACGCCGGCGCCCACAGCCCGGCGCCCAACGCCGCTGCGCCTGAGATCAGAGTCTTGAACGCAATCTTGTGACGGATGGTGGATGCGAGCTTCAACATCAGCGTGTTCCTTCCAGCGATGATGAACCGACCCCTTGCCACCTTCCCGCTGTGGGGAAGGTAGGGAGGGGAATCACCAGATGTGGACGCGGTCCTCCGGTTTGAGAAAGAGCCTGGCGCCCGGCTTTACGCCGAAGGCTTCGTACCATGCGTCCACGTTGCGCAGCGGCCCGTCGACCCGGAAGCGTGCCGGCGAATGACTGTCTCTCGCGGCCTGCTGCTTGAGTGCGTCAGGGCGGGACTTGGCGCGCCAAACCTGCGCCCAGCCGAGAAAGACGCGCTGATCGCCGGTATAGCCATCGAGAACCGGGGCGAGGGCGCCATGAAGAGAGGCCCGATATGCATCGAGCGCCAGCAGGATGCCGCCGAGATCGGCGATGTTCTCCCCCATGGTCTGCGCGCCCTTCACATTCACGCCGGGCACGACTTGATAGGCGTCGTATTGGACTCCATATCTGGCGGCCTCGGCCTGGAATCTTGCGGAATCGACCGGCTGCCACCAGTCAGTAAGCACACCGTGACCATCGGACTTGCGGCCCTGATCATCAAAACCGTGGATCAGCTCGTGACCGATCACGCCACCGATGCCGCCATAGTTGATCGCCGTGTCGGCATTCGGATCGAAGAACGGGGGCTGCAGGATGCCGGCCGGAAACACGATTTCATTGCGGGTCGGCATATAATAGGCATTCACGACCTGCGGCGTCGTATTCCACTCCTGCCGATCCACCGGCTTGTCGAGCTTTGCGACCGCATAGGCCCATCGGAACGCCGTGGCGCGGCGAACATTGCCGACGAGATCCGCAGGATCTATTTTTAGCGCGGTGTAGTCGCGCCATTTATCCGGGTAGCCGATCTTGACCCCGAACAGGTCGAGTTTTTCGAGTGCCTTGGCCTTGGTCTCCGGCGTCATCCAGGAAAGAGGTTCGATCCGGCCGCGTAGCGCGCGCTTTAACTGCTCGACCAGTTCTTCCATCCTTGCCTTGGATTCCGGTGGGAAGTAGCGCGCAACATATTCCCTGCCCACCACCTCACCGAGGGAGCTGTCGATGAACTGCGTGGCGCGCCGCCACCGCGGCCGCTCTTCGGTCTGACCGACAAGCTCCGTACCGCGGAATTCGAACCGTGCCGTGACAAATCTCGCGGACAGGAATGGGGCCGCCTGATCGACGACGCGGAATGCCTGCCACGCCCGCAGCATCTCGAGCGAAGCGTCGGCGAAAATCTTCGCCAGTTTGGGAAAAGCGCTCTTCTGTCGGATGACGATGCTGCGTGCCGCGGCTATATCTGCGGCTGCGAGCCAGTCGGACCACGGAAACTCGGGTGCAAGAGCATCGAGCTCCGCCAGAGTCAACGGATTATAGGTCTTATCGACATCGCGGCTCTCAGCGCGACTCCAGCTCGCTTCCGCGATCCTGGTTTCCAGCGCGACGACTTCATCGGCGCGCTGCTGCGCATCGACCCAGCCGACCATGCTGAGTAAGCGCGCGACGTAATCGTGGTACTTGGCCTTCTTGTCCCGGAAGGCGTCCCGCAAATAGTAGTCGCGATCCGGAAGGCCTAATCCTCCCTGCGAGACGTGCAGCACATTGTGGTCCGGGTCCTTTTCGTCTTCGTTCACCGCGATGTTGAACAGGCTGCTGCCGAAGCCGTTCTTTGAGCGTCCCATCGAGACTGCGAGATCCGTCTTGGTCTTCGCATCGCGGATTGCCGCGAGATCATCGGCGATAGGGGCGAGGTCGAGGTGCTCGATCCGTTCCTCGTCCATGAAAGCATTGTAGAGGGCGGCGATCTTGCCGGCATCGGTGTCGGCAGATGCACCTGATTTGGCTGCCTCCTCGATGATGGTGCGAACCTGTTTCTGCGTCTCGTCGGTGAGTGCATCGAACATGCCGAAGCGCGACTTGTCGGCCGGGATCACGGCGCGGGAGGCCCACGCTCCATTGGCGAAATCGAAGAAGCTGTCGCCTGGATTGATCGTGGGATCGATGCCGGACTCATCGAAGCCCCAGCGGCCGTAGACTGCTTCATGACCCAACACGGGCGCGGGAATTTCCGCCGCCGCCCCCGCGGCGATCAGCACCAGGCCAAGGGCACCTCCCGCGAGCAGTTTGCTTTTCAACGACATGAAGCCGCGGCCCTATTCTGGAGCGGAGTCCCGTCGATCAGAGCATCTGTCATTTCTTCTCGGTCGTGGCCGGACTTGTCCCGGCCACCCCGACTATTATGCTCTGTGCCTTGACATTCGGGGTCGCCGGGACGAGCCCGGCGACGACGCCAATACGTGATTTCAAAGCGGGCCAAATCCGATCTAAATCCGATCCGGATAGGGCAGAATGAAATTGTCCCGGTTCGGCATCTTCACTTGCGGCAAAGTCTTGGCGTCCATCACGTCGTTCTCGCCGATCAGCTTGTTGAGCGCGAGGATATAGGCGGTGAGCGCGTAGACTTCGTTGTCAGCGAGTGAGCGCGGCGCGTTGTACGGCATCGCCCTGCGAATGTAGTCGAACAGAGTCGTGGCGTACGCATAGTAGTTGGCGATGGTCTTCGGCGTCTCGATGCCGTTGGTCAGCGGCGCGCCGCCGATGAGCGGCCCGGCGCCCGGCGCACCGCCGCCCTTGCCGCCTTCGGCGTGGCAGGCCACGCATTTCTCCGCGTAGATTTTTGCGCCTTGCGCGGACGTGCCGCTGCCGGCCGGCAGGTTGGTGCCGTCCGGCAACACAGCGATATCCCACGCCTTGATATCCGCTTCTGAGATGGGCTTGCCGAGTTTCGGCGATTGTGCGCCGGGAGTTTGCGCGAACACGGCGCCGCCGAACCCGAGCGCCGTGGCGAGGGCGAACAGCGGTTTACGCATAGACATGCTTGATCTCCCCTTTGCTGTCGACGCCCCAGCTGGTGATGCTGTTGTAGTGTTGGTTCGGGAACGCCAGGGGAGTAGCCAGGGGCTGCTTGGTCTCGCCCCGCGCCGCCACGAACTCGGCGCGCAGCGGCTGCACGTTGCCGGCCTCGTCCCAGGCGCGGCTTTGCAGGATCGCCGGCTGGCCCTCCCAGCGCCACGGCATCTGGAAGCGGGTGAATGCCTTATCGAGGATTGGCTCCTGCAACGCAGCCTCGGCCCAACTCTTGCCGCCGTCCGCCGACACCAGCACCTTGGCAATGCGCCCGGCGCCCGAATAGGCGACGCCCGAGATCGTGTAGGAGCCCGGCTCCTTGAGCGTGTGGCCGAACGACGGATGAGTGATGAAGCTCTTCACCTCCATCAGGAAGTGGAACCGCCATGTCTTGCCGCCCGGCAGAATCTGCGAGTAGTTCTTGGTCTCGAAGTAGGTGTAGGCCGGCTGTTCGATCGCCTTGATGCGGCGCAAAAACTTGACGTTCATATTGCCCTGATAACCGGGCACCAGGAGGCGCATCGGATAACCGTTGCCAGGCATCAGGTGTTCGCCGTTCTGGTAGATTGCCACCATAGCATCGTCATAGGCCTTTTTGACCGGGATGCTGCGATCCAGGAATTGCGCGTCGGCGCCTTCTGCGATGAGCCACTTGGCGCGGGGATCAATGCCGGCTTCGTCGAGCAGGGTCGACAGCTTTACGCCGGCCCATTCGGCGTTGGACACCAGCCCATGGATGGCCCCGGCGGTGACCTGCAGCGGCTGGTTCGAGAACATCGGCGCCGAATTGCCGGCGCATTCCACGAACGCCATGCGGGTGACCAGCGGATAGCGCGACAGCGACTCCAGCGTGAATTCCAGCGGCTGGCGCACCATGCCGTGAATGACGAGCTTGTGCTTGACTGGATCGATGTCGGGCACGCCGGCATGGTTGATCGAAAAATGCAGGCCATTCGGGGTGACGGTGCCGCTCAGCAGCTGGTGCGGTGTGCGCGCATGGGAGTTACGGAATTCGCCCTGCGGATTGCTGAGCGACCGGACGACGTCCTTTTCATATTTCGACGCCGTCTGGACCGGCGGCATGATCGAGCCGAATTCCAGGCTCCACTGCTCGTCCTTGAGCGGCTCGGCGGCTGCCCCCGTGATGGTTCCGGCGGCGCCCATGGTGCCGGCGACCGCAATGCCTTTTCCGAGCAGGACACGGCGATTGATCAGGCCGTTGCCGGCCACCAAATCGGGCGAGGGGGTACGCCCTCGACGATGAGATGTGCTCATGAGTTCCTCCCTGATGGAAAGGCGCCATATGCGCCCCTCTCATCTCGATACGCTATATGCTGCGCCTTGGCACCGTTGTTGTCCAGGTGTGATAAGCCGTCGAGACGATCAGCCGGTAGTTTCGCGTTCGGCGAGCATCGGCAGGGATTTCCGATTCACTATTTCGTCAGACATGGCAGAGGTGCCAGTATTCTCATGAGTAACAGACAGCCATCGCTCGCAGTCGACTGCGTCGTGTTCGATCCAGTCGGCCGACTGCTTTTGATTCATCGGAAAAACCCACCGTTCCAGGGACTGCATGCGCTTCCAGGCGGATATGTCGAATATGGCGAGACGACCGAGCACGCCGCCGCACGCGAGCTGCTGGAGGAGACTGGCCTGACAGCGGTCAACCTCTCGCTGATCGGCGTCTATTCCGATCCGCATCGCGACCCGCGCGGGCACGTGGTGAGCATCGCCTATCGTGCTGAGGTTGCGGGCTATGACCTCCGCGCCGGAGACGACGCGGCTGCAGCGACGCTCGTGCCAAATTGGAAGGACCTCGAGTTGGCATTCGACCACCGCAGGATCGTCGAAGATGCTATGAGCGAGAGCTCGGGGTGATGTGCTTGAGCCGATACCTGGCGCGTAGCGCGTAGGATGGGTTGAGCGTCAGCGAAACCCATCAGCGGCCTTCGGGGTTGGCACACTCGAGGATGGGTTTCGCTTCGCGAAACCCATCCTACACCGTACTTTCCGTACAACGACAACGAGGTATGAACCGTCGGCGCTGCAACATTAGTGTTTCGCATATTTGCGCTCTATTTCCGTGAAGAAACCCTCCTTTTTCAAGTCATCGAGAATGCTGCCATCGATGTAATCGTCGACGTTGCGGCTTTTCAGCACCGGGAACTGCTCGATGATATTTTGCGCGCCTGCCCGTGACGGCTCAAGATTAGCGGGCGACTGCTGCCTGAAATCGTTGTAGCTCGTGTCGATGATTTTTGGATCGACCACCCGGGTCTCTCGGGCCAGCACCTCCTTGGCGCGTGTTTCGTCAGCGAGCGCCAGATAGTTTCCCTCGATCGAGGCTTTCAGGAACCGTGCCAGCACATCGCGATGACCCGCGAGATAGCTCGCCTTGACCACGATGCTGCTGAACAGCCAGGGTATCTTTTCCGCGGCAAGATCAACCATTGCGGTGAGGCCCGCCTCGCGGGCGAGGCTTGCCACCGGTTCATTGATGGCGGTCCCCTTGATCTCGCCCGATTTGAGCGCCTCCAGGCGCCGCATGCCCCCGCCATACTCCTTAAGAACGACGTCGTCCCGCCGCATACCGAGCCGAGCGAGTGCCAGCGTGACGGTAGAATCGCTCTCCGAGCCGAACGCGCTGACGCCGACCACACCGCCTTTGAGATCGGCGGCGGTCCGCGCGCCGGGTCCGGCGAAGAAGGTGAAGCGGATCACATTGCTCAGTGAAGCAATTGTGCGCAGATCGCCGCCATCGAGGTTGAGTTTGACGACGGATGACAATCCCACGTGCATAGCGTCGATGCGGCCAGATTGGAGTTCCTGGGCGCCGCGACTGCCTCCGCTCATGTTGATGATCTCGACGTTGAGGCCTCGTGCTGCATAAAACCCGCCGGCCTGCGCCATCCACAAAGCCAGCACCGTATTGACGGGCTCGGAGATGCCGACCTTGAAGTGGGTTACTTCGGCAGCGGCCATTGGGCGCACCCATCCGGCCAGCGCGATCGCCAACACGGCAAGCTGGCTGAGTGATCCGCGTGGATATGCATTGCGACCATCCCTTTGCACGTTCGCCTCCCGCTCCTGCCATCCCCGTGAAGCTCGTCTCCGCGAAGCGGGGAGCCGGATTCGGCAACCCAAAAGATGCTGCCGAGTAACGGATTCACGCTTTCGCGGGAATGGCACTGAGGAATTGGCAAGCATATGCTTCGCGTGGTCAGCTTGTCGATGATCGGCGTCCGCCTTATGCTTGAATGCGTTTTACATAGGGGGCGTTCGCCACTTCGAAAAAACGCAACAATGAGCGCAGCACTACGAAAATCGGGAGGTCAGGATGAAAAAGACGACGTTGGCATTGACAGCCGCCGTTTGCCTGGTGACGCCGCTTGGTGCACAAAGCAACGATCCACAGCCGACCTGCAAGATGTGCCCCGGAACCTATATTCCGGTTGACGAGCTGCAGGCCTATACCAAGAAGGCGATCGCCGAGAAACGGGTAGATCAACAGGTGCGCGACGTCGACATCGGCAAGGCTCACGTCGGCATCGGCATGGTGCATCGCGGCAAGCTGGACGCGCCCGCTCCGGAATCGGTTGCCGAGCACGACCTCGTCAGCGAGGTCTATCACATCATCGACGGATCAGGCACGCTGGTGCTTGGGCCCGACATCGTCGGTATGAAGCGCCGCCCAGCGACAGCGGAAACTGTGCGCCTCTTCAACGGGCCGGGCAATAATGGTGAAACCGTTCGTAATGGCGTGACCTATCAGCTTAAACCCGGGGACGTGGTCATCATTCCGGCTGGCACCGGTCATTGGTTCACGAAGATCGACGATCATATCGACTACCTGATGGTGCGCATCGATCCTGACAAAGTGACCCCCGTGAAGGACGAAGCCGAGTCGCAGGCGTATCTGAAAACCACGAGGTGATGCCAGCTAACGACGAAGCGGCGTCAGCGTTCCTGAAAAATGGGGAGATTTGATGTGTAAGCTGGTCGGCGGCCGCAAACGCGCGTCCGTCGACCGTATGAGAGCACTGGTCACCGCGCGCCCGGCTTGGTGGTCGCCTGCATCACGTTTTGCACGACGTATTGCCCGATCTTTCGTCCCGTTTCCGTGCCGACGCGGGTCGAGAACCGGTAGTGGAACCCGGCCCAGATGCGGGCGTCCGCAACCTCGTCGGCGAACACGCCGAGGTTCGTCCACCGGTGGATGACTCCGGGTGCGGTCGAACTGGTCATCGAAACTTCCGGGATGTCCGCAGAACCGAGCACGGATTCGATGACGGCCACGGCGGCTCCGCTCTCGATACAGTGTGCGCACGGATATTCCGGGTGCATCGGCGTGTTGTCGATCGGTTGCCAGGTCGCCTCACGCTCGGTGGCCGGATTATCGTCAATATCGCCGTTGCGGATTGCGGTGATCGGGCGCCAGAACTC